>Ga0111538_10009894_pt1 | contig 12694 bp, 11 predicted proteins | sample SoiMethybrSBSTD1_FD_79669 | JGI IMG/M metagenome (GOLD analysis project Ga0111538, IMG submission 79669) | Bulk soil microbial communities from a Populus tree surrounding site in Tennessee, USA - Soil MetaG P. TD hybrid SBSTD1 (version 2)... | ecosystem: Environmental > Terrestrial > Soil >...
CCCTGGGGCAAGGGGCAGGTGGTCGACGAGGTGTCCGCCGAGGACGAGTGGAAGGAGGCCGTCATCCAGCTCATCGAGTGGGAGGGCGGCGGCCAGACGCTCCGCTTCTGCCAGTACTGGCCCGACGGCCGCTTCCAACGGCAGCCGATGATGATCGGCGTCGACGACCTGCCACAGCAGTTTCGTGACTCACGCAACAACGGCGGCACGCTCGAGGCGCTCGAGGTGGACCACATCCGGCGCGCGCTCGAGCAGGCCGGCGGCAACCAGCGGCGGGCGGCACGTGCGCTCGGGATCAGTCGGTGGTCGCTGTCCCGGAGGTTGCGGAAGCACGGGCTTCGCCCGGCGGGGGAGAGTAGTTAGGCGACGGCGATCGCGGGCCCCGGCACTCCGGACGCGGCTCGTCGCCGCGTTCGGAGTCCGGGAGCTCGACCCGAGACCTCGTCTCGGGTCGGCGTCCTAGCGGCGGCCGGCGTTGATGATTGCCGTGCCGGCCGGTGGGTCGAGGTCGACCGCGGTCGTCTCGAGCAGGCGTGCGATCGTCATGTAGTAGCCGATCGTGAGCACCAGCTCGACGATCTGGCGCGGGGGCAACAGCTTGGCCGCCAGCGCGAACGTCTCGTCGCTGGCGCGCACCTGCTTCACCACCTCGGTCGTGAAGCGCAGCACCACCCGCTCGACGTCGTCGAACGGCCCCTCGATGTCGCCCCGCTCGAGCGCCGCCACCTGCGCCTCGGATGCCCCGGCCGCGAGCGCGATGGGCACGTGCTGGACCCACTCGTAACGCGCGCTCGAGAGGCTCCCGACGCGGAGGATCACGAGCTCCCGGAGCTTCGCGCTGAGGTCCTGCTGCGTGAGGATGGACATGCCGAGCGACAGCATGGGGCGGAACGAGGTCTCCGCGTGCGCCATCATGCGAAAGATGTTGAGCTTCACGGGGAGCCGCGTCAGGACGTCGCGCACCGCCTCGGGAGCCGTCTCGGGATCGACGTAGGGAAGCCTCGCCATGCCTCGTGCGTACTGAAGCACGGCGCGCGCTGTCAAGGTGACTCGACGACCGCCTCCGGGACCGCCTCGGGATCGTAGGGCTCGCCGCGCGCCACCACCACGGCGGCGACGAGGTCGCCCGTCACGTTGAGGGTCGTGCGGCACATGTCGAGGAAGCGGTCGACCCCGAGGATCATGCCGATCCCCTCGGGCGGCACCCCGACCATGCCGAGGATCATCGCGACGACCGGGATCGAGCCGGCGGGGACGCCGGCGGTCCCGATGCCGCCGAGGACGCAGATCGACACCACCAGGATCTGCTGGGAGAGGGCCAGGTCGACGCCGTAGAACTGCGCGAGGAAGAGCACCGTGACGCCCTCGAAGAGGGCGGTGCCGTGCTGGTTGGCCGTCGCTCCCACCGTGAGGACGAAGCGCGCGACGTGCGGCGGCAGCCGGAGCTCGCGCTCGGCGACCAGGAGCGAGGTCGGCAGCGTCGCGTTGCTCGACGCGGTGGAGAACGCGGTCAGCATCGGCGCGCGGACGGCGCGGAAGAAGTCGCGCGGCTTCCAGCCGCCGAGCCACCAGACGGCGAGCCCGTAGACGACGAACTGCTGGATCGCGAGCGCCGTCACCACCACGAGGACGAACGAGGCGAGCTGTGCCAGCACCTCGACGCCGAGCCTCGCCGTCAGCGAGAAGAGGAGGCACGCGACGGCGACGGGCGCGGTGCGGATCACGAGGTCGAGGAGCCGCATGACGACCTCGTAGAGGCCCTGCAGCGTCTCCTCGAGCTGCCGGGCGGGCCGCCCGGGCGTGAGGAGAAGTCCGACCCCGAGGAGCAGCGCGAAGACCATGACCGCCAGCATGTCGCCGTCGGCCATGGCGCGGACGACGTTGCTCGGCACCAGGTTCAGGAAGAAATCGAGGCCGCCGCGCGGCGCGGCCGTGGGCGCGAGCGGGGTCGTCGCGGCACGCGCCAGGAGGCGCGTCCGGGCCTCCGCGGAGAGCCCGTCGCCAGGTCGCACCAGGTTCACCAGCGTCACGCCGAGCAGCACCGCGATGAACGAGGCCGTGACCGTGTAGGCGAGCGTGCGGAGCCCGATGCGCCCGAGCCGCCCGAGGTCGCCGAGCCCCGCGATGCCGAGGGCGAGCCCCGAGACGATGAGCGGGATGACGAGCATGAAGAGGCTCCGCAGGAAGAGGGCGCCGATCGGCTCCGTCACCAGCTCGACGACGCGCGCGAGCGCGGGCGCATCGCCGAGATACGCATGCGCCGCGGCGCCGGCGATCGCGCCGAGCGCGAGTCCCGCGAGCATGCGGGCCGGGAGGCCGCGGCGCATGGCGGCGGAGTATGTCAGCCGCGCGCGCGGTTATCGAGCGGACGGGCTCCGTGGCCGCGGGCCGGGGAGTCCGCGAGGGCGCGCGTGACGTAGCGCTTCGCCTCGGACACCGCGGCGTGGAGGGTCGCGCCGCGCGCGAGGCCGACGGCGATCGCCGCCGACAGCGTGCACCCCGCGCCGTGGAAGACGCCCGGCACGCGACCGGCGGCCAGCTCGTGGATCGCCGAGCCGTCGTGGAGGATGTCCAGCGCCACGTCCTCGAGATGGCCGCCTTTCACCAGCGCCGCCCGCGCGCCGAGATCGACGAGCGCCTGCGCCGCGGCGCGCATCTCCGCTGGCGACGACACCGGGCGCCCCGTCAGCGCCTCGGCCTCGGCCAGGTTCGGCGTGACCAACGCGGCGTGCGGCAGCAGCCGGCGGCGGATCGGGTCGAGGGCGGCGGCCTCGGCGAGCGGCTGCCCCGCGGTCGCCGCGAGCACGGGATCGACGACGATCGGCATCGCGGCGCCGGCGAGCCGCTCGGCAAGCGCCTCCACGAGGGCGGCGCGTCCCAGCATCCCGGTCTTGATCGCCCGCACGTCGAGATCCGCGAGCACGCAGTCGAGCTGGCGCACGACGAACGCCGGGGAGACGGGCTCGACGCCCTCGACCCCGCGGGTGTTCTGCGCGGTGAGGGCGGTGACGACCGCCGCGCCGTAGGCCCCGAGCGTCGCGAAGGTCTTCAGGTCCGCCTGGAGGCCGGCGCCGCCGCTCGGATCCGAGCCGGCGATCGTGAGCACGACGGGCGCCGCGTCCATGCGGCCGGTTGTATCATGAGGGAGACTCTGTCCCCCTCCTCCACGCGGCAGAGCCGCGTGGAGCCTCCTCCCCGGGCTCGCTGACGCTCGGCCGCGCGCGGACGCGCAGAGCATCCGGGGCTCGCATTGGATTACTCGATTGGGCGGCCCTGTGCCACGCGCGGAAGCCACGGGAATGCCTCGGCGGCGGCGCGCGTGCCGTGCCGGATGGAGACCGCCTCCAGCCGGCGCCGGAGCTTCCGGGAGCGTACGCGGACGACGCGCGTCCGGAGCGGCGTCAGGCCCGCGCGCATGAACGAGTCGCGGTCGACGAGCACGGTGCCCGCCTCCGCCTCGCCGCAGAGGAGCGCCGCGACGTTCACGGCCTCGCCGAGGGCGCCGAAGTGCTTCTTGCCCGAGGCGCCCATGAAGCCCATCGTCACGCGGCCGAAGCTCACGCCGACGCCGAGCCCGATCGGGACCGTGTCGCGGCCGCTCGCGTGCCACTCGGCTCGCCAGCGCGCGTGCAGCGCATCGAACTCGCCATGCAGAGCGTGTGTGGTGTCGTGCACGAGGCGGTCGAAGAGGGCGGAAGCGGGGAGCGCCGCGAGCTCGGGGAGGAAGAGCGCGAGGAGCCCGTCGCCCGTGTACTGGAAGACGACGCCGCGGTGCTCCTCCACGACCCGCGTCATGGCCGAGAGATACTGCTCGATCAGATCCGTCAGGTACTGGGTGTCGTCGAGCGCGCGCGTCAGCTCCGAGAAGCCGCGCATGTCGACCGCGAGGACCGCGACGTCGTGGGGATGTGGCACGAGGAGCCCCGGATGGACGCTCGCCCGCATGCGCCGCTCGAGCGGCTCGGCGCTCATGCGGTCCGCCGCCGCCGCCGTGGCGCCCGAGGAGAAGCGCACGACCGCGGATGCCGTCGGCCCGAACCAGGCGGCGGCACGCGCCGCGACGGCGCGGACGGCCGCATGCGGAAGGCCGGAGAGCTCCCGCATGGCCGGACGCGCCGGCGTCTCGACGAGCCAGCGGGCCAGTGCCTCGGGAACGTCCGGCTGGCTCGCCCCGCAGGCGAGGAGCATCTTCAGGTGTGGCGGCTGGTAGCGCACCGCTTCGACCGCCTCGCGTGCTGCCACCCACGCCACCCGGTCCGCCGCCGCCGCCCACCGCCGCTCCAGCCATATGGGCCAGCGCAGCATCACGCGTCGGACTGTAGCAGACGCGCCGCGTCATCACCATTGGCGTTGCCTGTGTCGCGAAAACTGGCTTAGGAGCAAGGCCTTACACGCGCGCCGGCGGGGAGGGGACGATGCGCAGGCTCCTGTGGATGCGAGTGCCGGTGAGTCTCGCGCTGGCGCTCGCCGTCACGCCGGCCGCCGCCGACATCTGCCTGCCGTCGCTCGCGGAGGAGGGGCGCCGGCTGCACGAGATGCCGGCGCCGAGCGTGCACTGGGGAACTGCTCCTCCGCCAGCACGAGGCCTGCTGGACGGCCGATGCGACGCACGACGAGCTCCGAGTCTTCTTCTACGGGAACAGCGCCGTGCAGGCGCATCCGGAGGCGGCGGACGACATCGCGACCGAACACCTGAACGCGCTCTGGAGATCGGCCCGCCTGCCGGCGCATGCGTTCAACTTCGGCTTGGTCACGGCGCACGCGGTGAAGGACGACGCGTCACCGCGACGCGCGTATCTTCGACGGCTTCGGCAAGGTCGACTCGCTCGCGTACCTGGCGCAGATCCGCGAACGGACCGGGATCCCGATCGTCGTCGTCGATTGGCCGATCGCCCACGAGCCGTCGGAGGATTGCTACAACTCGTACTTCACGAACCGGATCGTGGAGAACTATCGCGGGTGGCTGCGCGCGGAGACCCAGCGCCCCGGCATGCCGCTGATCGATCTCTCCCACACCCTGCTGCCCCGGGACTTTCTCGACACACTCCACCCGAATGCGCGTGGACAGCGGAAGATCGCGGGTGCGATGGCGCCGTTCCTCGAGCCGTGCTGCGGCGGCGGATCGCCGAGGTCCTGACGCCCTCCACACCCCATTGACGCTCCCGGCCGGGCCGGGTACGCCAGCCAGCACCACCGCCATCTTTAGGAGGAACGACCATGGCCATTCGACTGGGCGATACGGCGCCCGATTTCGCGACGGAATCCACCGAGGGTCCCATCCGCTTCCACGAGTGGATCGGCGACGGCTGGTGCATCCTGATGTCGCACCCGAAGGACTTCACCCCGGTGTGCACGACGGAGCTCGGTATGGTCGGCAAGATCAAGCAGGAGTTCGCCAAGCGGAACGCGAAGGTCCTCGCCGTGAGCGTCGACGACGTGCCGTCCCACAAGAAGTGGATCGGCGACATCGAGGACACGCAGAACGCGAAGGTGAACTTCCCCCTGCTCGGCGACGCCGACCGGAAGGTCTCGGACCTCTACGGCATGATCCACCCGAACGCGAACGACACGCTCACCGTGCGCTCCGTCTTCTTCATCGACCCGAAGAAGAAGGTCCGGGCGATGATCACGTACCCGGCCAGCACGGGGCGGAACTTCGACGAGATCCTCCGCGTGCTCGACTCGCTCCAGCTGACGGATCAGTACGCGGTCGCCACGCCGGCCAACTGGAAGCAGGGCGACGACTGCGTGATCGTTCCGTCCCTGCAGGATCCCGACGAGATCAAGAAGCGCTTCCCGAAGGGCTTCAAGGCGCTGCGGCCGTATCTCCGCATGACGCCGCAGCCGAACCGCTGAGCCGACTCTCGGCGAGCCCGCGCCGTGCGGCGCGGGCTCGCCGGTCCTGCCCTTGGGCCCTCGCCGGCATCTCTGCTAAGAGCGCCGCGATGGGTCACGGACGTGCCCGGTAACCTGACGCTCCAGGCGCTCGAGCAGCTCGTGCGCGCGGGCGAGGTCGACACCGTTCTCGTCGCCTTTCCCGACATGCAGGGGCGCCTCATGGGGAAGCGCGTCACGGCGCCGTTCTTCCTCGAGCAGGTCGGGCGCTCGGGCATGCACGCCTGCGCGTACCTCCTCACCGTCGACGTCGACATGACGCCGCTGCCCGGCTATCGGCTCGCGAGCTGGAGCACCGGCTACCAGGACTTCCACGCCGTCTGCGACCTCGGCACCCTCCGGCGCATCCCCTGGCTCGAGGGGACGGCGCTCGTGCTCTGCGACCTCGTCGACCACCACGGGCAGCCGGTCGAGGAATCACCGCGACGCATCCTGCAGCGGCAGGTGGAGCGCGCGGCGAAGCGCGGCTACGGTCTCCTCCTCGCGTCCGAGCTGGAGTTCGTCCTCTTCCGTGACTCGTACGACGAGGCGCGGCGGAAGCGGTACCGGGACATCGAGCCGATCGGCGCGTACGCCGAGGACTACCACATCTTCCAGACGAGCAAGGAGGAGTTCGTCCACCGCGCGATCCGCAACGGCATGGGAGGCGCCGGCATCGCCGTCGAGTGCAGCAAGGGCGAGTGGTCGCCCGGGCAGCAGGAGATCAACCTCCGCTACGGCGAGCCCGTGCCTACGGCCGACGACCACACGATCTACAAGAACGGCGCGAAGGAGATCGCGCACCAGCGCGGCGTCAGCCTGACCTTCATGGCGAAGTACGCGATGAGCCAGGCCGGCTCGAGCTTCCACCTCCACTCAAGCCTGTGGGACGCGCCGCGCACGCGAAACGTGTTCGCCGAGGCCGGGTCGCCGACGGGCTCGGCCCTCTTCCGGCACTGGGTCGCGGGCCAGCTGGCGCTCGCGCGCGAGCTGGCGTGGTTCTTCGCGCCCTACGTCAACTCCTACAAGCGCTATCAGGAGGGGACGTTCGCGCCGACGCGCATCGCGTGGGGCGTCGACAACCGCACCACCGGGTTCCGCGTCTGCGGCGAGGGGCAGTCGCTGCGGATCGAGAACCGCATCCCCGGCGCGGACGCGAACCCCTACCTCGCCTACGCGGCGACGATCGCGGCCGGCCTCCACGGCATCGAGCAGCGGCTCGAGCCGCCGCCGCTCTATGTGGGCAACGCCTACGAGGACGCGAAGCTGCCGCGTGTGCCGGCGACCCTCCGCGAGGCCGTCGGCGAGCTCGAGCGCAGCCGGGTGGCGCGGGAGTTCCTCGGCGAGGCCGTCTTCGAGCACTACCTGCACACGGCGCGGCAGGAGCTCGAGGCGCTCGATCGCGTGGTCACCGACTGGGAGCTGGAGCGGGGCTTCGAGCGCCTCTGACCGCAGGCGTCCCGGCGCTCACCAGCGGCGCCACTGCGCCTCTGGAATCCAGTCGCTCGGAAGCTGAACGCGTGCCCGCTCGGCGATCCGCCGCGCGATCGCCTCCGGTTGCTCGCCGCCGAGGTTCGTGAGCAGCGGCACCACGGGACGGCGATGCTGGGCGTAGTAGCTCATGCGGATCATCGCCTCGCCGAATGGGTTGCGTCCGTCCACCTGTGCGCGTGTGTTCCAGGAGCCCAGGCCGAATCCGGAGCCGAGGTGGCGGGGATGGTGAAATCGAGGACCGTCCGATCGTCGGTCACCGGCACGGCGTCGTGCACGAATTAGGCCGATGCCGAGCTCGAGGCCCGCGTACCACGCGAGCGCGTTTCGTCGCCGGTCGACCGCACGGCCCAGGACCCAGCTGCCGAGCGCGAGCCCGCCCATGAACGTTGCCAGCACCGTGGCGACGGCGTAGGTCGTGACACCGAAGATGAGCGAGAGCTGGCGTGCCCACAGCACCTGATATACGAGTCCGGCCGCGCCGGACGCGAAGAAGCAGAGGCCGATGGCTCGACGGATGACCTGCTCCGACATCGCGAAGGGGCGCGAGTGTAAGGCCGCGGCCGTCACGCCCGCAAACTCATGAGGCGCTCCGCCACGCTTCTGCGCGACGCCGCCGTCTCCCTGCTGGTCGCCGGTCTGCTGCTCGCGGTCATCGAGGGCGCGGCTCGCATCCTCGTCCCTCCCCCGTCGGAGGATGCGCTCCGCGTCGTTCAGGGTGACGACGCCGTGTCGCAGACCCTCGGATGGCTGGATCTGAATCTGGCGCCGCTCGACAAGGACGTCGATTTCCTCTGGCGGAACCGGCCGGACGTGCAGAAGCGCCAGCCGGTGAATCCGCAGCGGTTCGGCCGGCACGACGAGTGGACGATCGTCAGCAACGCGCGCGGCTTCCGGTCCACCGAGCCGCCGCCGCCCGAGAAGGCGGCAGACGAGCTCCGGATTCTGTGCATCGGGGACTCGGTCACGTTTGGGTTCAACGTGGACCAGGCGGATTCGTTCCCCGAGCGCCTACAGGCCGCGCTGCGCATGCGCTATCGCGACCGCGAGATCCGCGTGATCAACGCCGGGACCCCGGGGTGGTCCTGGCTCCAGGGCGTGCGCTTCCTGGAGCGCGAGGGCGTAGCGCTGCGGCCGGACGTCGTGGTGATCGGGCACGGGGCGAACGATCGTTACTTTCCAGCGATGATCACGGATGCCGAGCGCCTCGGAGTGCTCGAGCGGCCCGGCGTCCGGTGGATGGAATCGATGAGGCTCCTGCTCGAGCGCAGCAGCATCTATCGCCTCGTCCAGCGCATCGCGACGCGAGGCGACGCTCGGCCGGATCTGTCGCCGGGCTGTCGGAGGCAGTTCGAACAGACGGGCATGTGCAAGCGCGTCGGCCTCGACGAGATCGAGGCGTCCGTCGCCGCCGCGGGGCGGCTCGCGGGGGCTGCGGGTGCGGACCTGGTAGTGCTGAACGTCGACTTCGAGGAGACGGACGCCGTCACCGCGGTCCGAAAGGCTGTCGGCCGCTCGTCCATCCGGTACATCGACATCGTGTCCGAGTATCTGGAGCGCCGTGCGGCGGACGAGCGCGCGCGCGAGCTCCAGCTGGGGCTGGCGGCGACGCGGATGAAGCCGCCCGGGGCGTGGACGCGGCCGCAGGCGACGCGCATCCTGTTTCGCGTCCTCACGCCCCCCGGCGCATCCTCCGTGCGCGTCGACGGATGGACAGTCCTGGCCAACACCGAGTTCGGGGCGGAGCTGCACGATGACGGCACCGCCGGGGATGAGATCGGCGGCGACGGGGTCTGGAGCGGACAGATCGCGATACCCGGTGGCGATGAACTGGAATACCGCTACTCGCGGGATGGCACGTCCGAGCTGCGTCCGCTTCCGCCGCTGCCCTCGACGCAGGTGAATCGAAAGCGTGCTGTCACGGGCCAGACGATCCTACCCGTGGAGGTGTTCGGCGATCTCTACCTCAAGGCGGAGCGAATGCACCCGAACGCCGAGGGGCAGCAGATGATCGCCGACGGCATTCTCGAAATACTACCGACGCTGCGGTTGTTCGCGTCCTGGTCGAACTCCGACCCGACGCGAACCGTCGAGCGGCGCCGAGCAGGAGAGCCATGAGACTCAAGGGAAAGACGGCCCTCATCACCGGAGCGGGAATGGGACAGGGGAGGGAGGCGGCGCTTCTCTTCGCGAAGGAGGGCGCGCGCGTCGTCGTCTGCGACGTGAACGAGCGCGCGGCGACGGATACGGCTCGCGCGATCACACGTCGCGGCGGCAAGGCGCTCGCGGTCTTCGGAAACGTCGGCACCGAGTCGGACGTCGAGCGGATGGTCGACGAGGGCGTGCGCAAATTCCGCGCGCTGCACGTGCTCTACAACAACGCCGGTGTGCTCTGGAAGGACAAGGACCGTTCCGTGGTCGAGACGTCGTCCGAGAACTGGGACCGCGTGCAGGCGATCAACCTGAAGGGCCCGTTCTTCGTCACGAAGCACGGGATCCCGCATCTGATCCGCGCCGGAGGCGGGTCGATCATCAACATCGGGTCGGTGTCGGCGCTCGCGGGCTTCACGCTCGCGCAGGACTCGTACACGTGCGCGAAGGGCGCCCTCATCTCGCTGACGCGCTCGCTGGCGATCCAGTTCGCGCGCCAGAACGTGCGCTGCAACATCATCCACCCCGGGATCATCGACACCCCGATGCAGAAGCCGTACATCAAGAATGCGGCCAAGCGGCGCTCGTTCGAGGAGTCGATCCCGCTCGGGCGCATCGCGCATCCGCGAGAGATCGCGCAGGTGGCGCTGTTCCTCGCCTCCGACGATTCGTCCTACGTGACCGGGACGGAGATCGTCGTGGACGGCGGGTTCATGGCGCAGTGAGCCGGATCAGTATCCGTCGAGCGCCGCGATCCGGTCGCGGTGGTGGGCCGCGTCGCCGAAGGTGACGGCCGCGGCCCGGGCGCGCTTCAGGAAGAACCCGATGTCGTGCTCGTCGGTCATGCCGATGCCGCCGTGCATCTGGACGGCCTCGTCGCCGATCAGCAGGAACGCGTCGGAGCAGCGCGCCTTGGCGAGCGACGCGGCCCGCGCGATCGCCGCGTCGTCGCGGCCCTCGTCGAGCACGCGATGCGCGTGCATCACGGCCGACCGCGCCAGCTCCGTCTCGACGAACATGCGGGCGGCGCGATGCTTAAGCGCCTGGAACGTGCCGATCAGCACGCCGAACTGCAGGCGCGTCTTCAGGTAGTCCACCGTCATCTCGAAGGCGGCGAGCATGCTCCCGAGCATCTCGGCCGTGAGCGCGGTCGTCGCCCGGTCGAGGACGCGGCCGAGGAGGGCGCTCCCGCGGTCGACCTCGCCGACGACGGCGTCGCGCGCCACGCGCACGTCCTGGAGCCGCACGATGGCCGCGTTGCGGCCGTCGACGCGCGACTGGCGCTCGATGGTGACGCCGGCGGTGTCGCGCGGCACGAGGAAGAGCGTGACGCCCTGCGCGTCGTCCGTCTCGCCGGCGGTGCGCGCGGCGACGAGCAGATGGTCCGCGACGTGCCCGTCGAGTACGTGCGCCTTCTCGCCCGACACGAGCCAGCCCGTCCCCGCGGCCTTCGCGCACGTCGTCACGTGATGGGGCCGGTAGCGGCCGGCCGTCTCCTGGAAGGCGAGCGCGAGGAGTCGCTCGCCCGCGGCGACGGCGGGCAGATGGTCCGCCTGCTGCGCGGGCGTCCCGCCGAGCAGGAGGGCGTTGGCGCCGAGCAGCACGCTCGCGAGCATGGGCTCGGGCATGAGCCCGCGGCCGAGCTCTTCCATGACGACCATCAGGTCGCGATAGCCGAGGCCGAGGCCGCCGTGCTCGACGGGGAGGACGATGCCGAGCCAGCCGAGTCGGCCCATCTCCTGCCAGAGCGCGCGCGAGAAGCCGTCGTCGTCACCCTCGCGGAGCCCCCGCAGGCGCTTGAGCGACGAGCGGCCCGCGACGAACTCGCGCGCCGTCTGCTGCAGGAGCTCCTGCTCCTCCGAGAGCACCAGGTCCATGCGCTCAATCCGGAAGGCCGAGCACGCGCTTGGCGATGATGTTGAGCTGGATCTCGGACGTACCGCCCTCGATGGTGTTGCCGCGCGATCGGAGCCAGTCGCGCGTGACCTTGAGCTCGCGGTCCTCGAAGCCGGCGCCCTCCCAGCCGAGGCCCTGCGGCCCCAGGATGTCCATCATCAGCGCGCGGCGGCGCTGGTTCAGCTCCGTGCCGTACAGCTTGAAGATGGACGACTCCGGCCCCGGCTTGTGCCCGGCCTTCGCGTTGTCGCGCGCGCGGTCGAGGGTCAGATCCAGGCAGGCCTGATCCATCTCCACCTGCGCGATGCGATCGCGGACGACGGCGTCTGCCACCCGGCCGCCGCTCTCGCCCACGTGCTTCCGTGCGAGCGCGACGAGACGGCGCGCGTCGTCGCGCTCCTTGAACACGTCGGCGATCATGGTGCGCTCGTGGCCGAGGAGCGCCTTCGCGAGGAGCCAGCCGCCGTTCACCTTGCCGACGACGTTTCGGACCGGCACCCGCACGTCGGAGAGGAAGGTCTCGCAGAAGGGCGACGATCCGCTGATGAGCTTGATCGGCCGCACCGTGACGCCCGGCGCCTCCAGGTCCATGAGCAGGAACGTGATGCCCGCGTGCTTCGCCGCCTCGAAGTCGGTGCGGACCAGGATGAACATCCAGTCCGACTTGTCGGCGTAGGAGGTCCAGACCTTCTGGCCGTTCAGCACGAACTCGTCGCCGTCCCGGACGGCCTTGGTCTGCAGGCTCGCGAGGTCGGAGCCGGAGCCCGGCTCGGAGTAGCCCTGACACCAGCGGATCTCGCCGCGGACGATCTTCGGCAGGTGCTCGCGCTTCAGCTCCTCGCTACCCTCCTGGAGGAGAAGCGGCCCGATCATCGAGAGGCCGAAGCCGGTGAGCGGGGTGCGGAGATGCAGCTTCGCCATCTCCTCGGCCAGCACCTTGGCCTCCTGCTTCGAGAGCCCGCCGCCGCCGTACTCGCGCGGCCAGGTGGGCGCCGTCCAGCCGCGCTCGGCCATGACGGCGAGCCAGCGGCGAACGTCGTCGGGATACTTCGTCTTCCTGCCGCCCCAGCAGACGTCGTCGGGGTTCGTGAGCGGCGTCGACATGGACGCGGGCGCGTTGTCCTGGAGCCAACGGCGCACGTCCGCCCGGAACGCCTCGAGATCGGCCATCGCCGGAGGCTTAGTCGAGGCGTCGGGTCAGTTCAACGGGGACGGAAATCAGCGCGCCCGCTGCGGGCTGGTGGCGCCGAGGGTCAGCGCGACCTCGATCGCCGCCCACGCG
>Ga0111538_10009895_pt1 | contig 12693 bp, 13 predicted proteins | sample SoiMethybrSBSTD1_FD_79669 | JGI IMG/M metagenome (GOLD analysis project Ga0111538, IMG submission 79669) | Bulk soil microbial communities from a Populus tree surrounding site in Tennessee, USA - Soil MetaG P. TD hybrid SBSTD1 (version 2)... | ecosystem: Environmental > Terrestrial > Soil >...
AAACACGGTGGCTGGGGTGGAATGCGCGAAGGCGGATTCTTCAGACAGCTCAATCTAACTGATGACCAGAAAGCTAAGATGAAGCAAATCCACGAGAGCTTCGCCGAAAGAAATAAACCCCTGCGCGAACAGCTTCGAGCCAAGCGACAGGAGTTGCGTCAGGCGAGCGAAGGCGGTACGTTCAACGAAGCACTGGCTACTCAGAAACTGACGGAAATGGCAAGCCTTGAGGCGAAACTGATGGGCGAGCAGTTCAAGCTACATCAGGAAACACTTTCCGTTTTGACACCTGAGCAAAAAGCCCAGTTGGAACAGTCGAAAGCGCAGTTCAAAGGCAGACGTGGAATGCGCAAAACCGACGAACAGTAAGCGTTTCCCCCACGGTGTGGCGGATTCGTTTTTGTAGAGTCCGCCATCCGTTAAACCGATGAGGATCGCAACTGGCGAGTGGGCTTCAACAGGCCTTGGATCTCGACCTGGCGCGGCAAGCGCAGGTAGGCGACGAGTCTGCTTTTGCAGAGATTGTAAGACGTTACAGCCCACGCGTGTTTAGTGTGGCGAGCCGGTTCTTCCGGCAGAGAAGTTTGGTTGAAGAAGCAGCGCAGGAAGTTTTTTTGAAAGCTTATACGCAGCTCGGAAGTTTTGAGGGTCGCGGCTCGCTTGAAGGATGGTTGACGCGGATCGCGACGAACACTTGTTTGAACATGGTGAGAGGTGCGAAACGGCGACCTGAGTTTACGGTTTCCGATCTCACTGATGATGAGGCGAGTTGGTTGGACCATCAATCGGCGGACGGTGAAGCGCCTTCCGTCGAGAACGAGTTGGTGGCAACTGATCTTGCCGATCGCGTGCTTTCCGTTTTGTCGCCGGAAGATCAGCAGGCGTTGTTGATGATCGACGGTGAAGACGCGTCGATCAAGGAAGTGGCAGAGGCGACGGGATGGTCGGAGTCGAAAGTCAAAGTGAGAGCATTTCGGGCGCGCAAAAAGGTTCGTGAGGCGATGGAGAAATTGTTAGGTCATGCCATTCAAAAAGACAGCCAAGCACATCACTGAGATTCTGGACAATGCCTCCACGGCGGCTCTTTCTGAGAATGAGCTGAACGACGTGCGAGCACATGCGCTCGAGTGTGGATCGTGTCGCAGTGCTTATGAAGCTGCCCGGCTTTCGGCGGTGGTTCTGAAGAGCCGAGCTCAGGCCGTGGTTGAGCCGTCACCGTTTTTCCAGACTCGAGTGATGGCCGCGCTGAGGGAACAGCGTGAGACAGAGAGCGTGCCGGCATTCGCTCGGTTGTGGAAATCGGCGAAGGTGCTCGTTTCTTCAATGGCACTTACAACTGCTGCGCTCGGAGTGCTGAGTTTTGCGTTGCCGGGAACGACACCCGACGATCAAGCGCTTTCGGCCTATTCGGCTGAGTCAGTGATCATGGGCCAGACCGCCGATGACCAGCTCACTTACGAACAGGTGCTCAGCACCATTTACGAAGATGACGATGATGCGAGGTAATTATGAATAACGTAACCAGGAATCGATGGCAGGTACGTGTTGCAGCCGTGATCATCTTCGTGCTTGGCTTCACCGCCGGGATACTTGCACTCAATGTTTATCGCGGTGTGGTGCGTGGCGGCGGGCCGGGAAACCGTTTTGATGCATTGTCCGAACGACTCAATCTAACCGCCGATCAGAAAACTAAAGTTCAGGAGATCTTCAGCGACACGCGCGAGCAGTTACGCGCCGTGCGGCAGGAGACAGAGCCAAGGATGGCGGACATCCGGCGCCAGGCCGATGGACGTTTGCAGACAGTTTTGACTCCGGAACAGTGGCAGCAGTTTCAAAAGCTGCGTGACGAGCGTGGGCGACGGGGTGATCGTGGCCACCGATGATACGAATCAGGGACGGATTAATGCCTTGATTACACGCCCCTCGGAAACATCTGCGAGTGCATCGTTTGCTTGTTCCAATCCGTATGAAATCAGTTTCATCCGTTTCCAGGCTTCGGGTCGTTGTGCTGTGATTTGGGCCGCGCGGTAGAAGTGAGTGAACTCGGATCCCCAACAACCTCGCACGTCTAAATGCTTCTTGTTGAGGTCGAGATGAGGATTGAATGAAGTAGATCCGTGATCTGTGTACTGTCCCACAACAACTACGGTGCCCGCATCGCGTGTGAATCGCATCGCCTGAACAGCAGCTACGGGTGCGCCGGTCGCTTCAATCGTCACGTCTGCTCCGCGTCCGGCGGTGTTTTCCAAAACCCAATCTAGTCGCTGACTCTCATTGTTAGTCTCGATATTGAGCGTGCTTGCCGCGCCGGCTTCAACCGCAGCATCGAGTCGCATCTGCGGCGCGCCGATACACAACACACGTAAGGCGCCTCGCATCAGTGCGAGCACGACTGAATTGATTCCGACTGGACCAGAGCCCAGTACCAGCACCGTGTCACCAATCTTGATATCTCCCCGCTCAACCGCATGAAGCGAAGTAGGCAGTGCGCAACCCCCAGCCATGAATGTCTCCGGTTCCGCATCGAGCCGGATGCAACGAGTGCCCGGCTTGATGTAGATGTGACTGGCCCATCCGCCGCACAGCCCGTCATCGAGACCGTAGGTAATACCGTAGACCTTCCGCTGCGGACAGCGTGTGCCGGCTTTGGCTACCAGGCAGTACCAGCACGCATTGCACGTGCGATGAACGTCGAGGAATGTCACGCGGTCGCCTTCGTTGAATCGCCGGCCTTCAACATCCGTCAGCTCACCGCGAATTTTCTGTAGCCGTCCAGTTGAAACATGACCCGGAACAAGCGGGTACGGAACACCCGCAAGCCGGCCTTGTTGCAGATACACGTCGGTGCCGCAAACCTCCGAGAGTTCGACCTCGAGTAATGCAGAGTTCGGCTCGAGATCCGGTTCGGCAACTTCACGAACTTCAACCGGCGTATTCGGTCCGGGAATTACGGCAACGATTGGCATGCGCTGAAGAATACTGTATAACCGAATCTCTCACTAATCATTAGAAAGTAGGTTCCCCTTCGTGCCAGAAAGTCGACATCGAAAGAAAAACGTAGCAAGAAAACGTCCGCGAGTAGCACATTCGAACCCCGCCGCTCCTAACGCTCCACAGCTTCCGGGAAGCAAGAACATGCGAATCGGTGTCCTTATCCTCGTCGCTGTGATCGCGATCGCCGGCGTCGTGTACGTCATCACGCGCCGCAACACCGACAAAACCGTGTACGAAACAACAACTGCTTCGGGCTTGAAGATTCACGACGAAAAAGTGGGCGACGGTCCCAGTCCCAAAATGGGTCAGGGAGTTAGAGTTCACTACATTGGCCGGTTTGAGGATGGCCGGGAATTCAATAACTCCTACAAGATGGGCCAGCCCGCGGAGTTCAGGCTCGGAGGAGTGATCGACGGTTGGAATGAGGCTTTGCAGACGATGAAAGTCGGCGGCAAGCGGAAAATCTGGGTACCGAGCAAAATTGCTTATGGCCCGACAGGAAAACCACCGACAATACCTCCCAATGCGAATCTAGAGTTTGATATCGAACTGCTGGCCATCAAGTAGTATTCATTGCGGTCTCGTTGTGATTTAGCGGCAAACTCACTCCTAAGCGGCTGAAAGTAGTAGATTGTTTTGGGACAGGATTACAGGCTTTACAGGACGAGCACGACATCATCTTGTAAAACCTGTTCATCTTAAAAATCCTGTCTAGACTTTTCCTCTCAAGGGGGCGTGCTATGAGTAAATTACTCATCTTGACCATACTTGTTTTGACACTCGCGACAGGAGCCTTCGCTCAAGGACGCGGTCGCGGAGGTGGTAACGGCGGCGGTCGCGGTAGTGGTGGTGGTCCACCATCGGGCGTTGGCGTTGACCGTGGTTTGGGTAACGCTTCCAGCCGCTCGAATGGCCGTTCCGATGATGGTCTGGGCAACGCGTCCACAAGATCAAACGGACGTTCCGATGACGGCCTCGAACGCGCGCGGCTAGCGAGTTCAAACTTGCACCGCGCCGACGATGATCTTCGAGACCACCCAAATCTGCCGCGTGCGTTGCATACGAATGCCAACGATTTGCGCGCCGGTTATCAGGCTGCACTGGCGACGAATCCGGATCTGAAGTTTGGTAACTACGTTTCAGCAACAAGGCTGGGTCAGAACCTGAATCGACGTTTTCCAAACATCACGCGCGATGCGATTCTCAGCGGTTTGGCTTCAGGACGAAGTCTCGGTCAAACGTTACAGGATCTCGGTCTGAACAGCGACGAATCCAAAGCCGCTCGCAAACAGGCTGAGGCGGAGATCAAAGCAGCGCGGAAGAACGACAACTAGTTCAAAAAAGCCATTCCAATTACCCAGAATGAATCTGCGTAATCTGTGGATGGCTTTTTGTGTCTGGAAGTCTTTTGTGGGAGACTTTCTCCATGAGTAAAGACAGCCTGACCATCACCGACAACCGCACGGGAAAACAATACGAATTACCAATTCAGGACGGCACGATCAAGGCCATGGATCTGCGCCAGATCAAGGTTTCTGACGACGACTTCGGCATGATGACGTATGACCCTGCGTTCATGAACACCGCTTCGTGCAAGAGCCGCATTACGTTCATCGACGGTGACAAAGGCATTCTCGAGTATCGCGGTTATCCGATCGATCAGCTTGCAGAGAAGAGCACTTACCTCGAAGTTGCTTACCTGTTGCTCTACGGTGAATTGCCCAGTGCGTCACAACTCGCTGAGTGGACCAAAAACATCACTTACCACACCTTCATCAACGAAAACATCAAGAAGGTAATGGATGGTTTTCATTACAACGCACACCCGATGGGGATGTTTGAAGCGACGCTCGGTGCGCTTTCAACTTTTTATCCGGACGCGAAAGACATCTTCAACGTCGAGTGTCGTTGGAAACAGATCTACCGTCTGATTGCCAAAGTGCCGACGATTGCCGCGTTCGCTTTTCGTCATCGTATCGGAATGCAGTATTCGTATCCCGACAACGATCTGAGTTATGAAGGCAATTTTCTCAACATGATGTTCAAGACCACGGAGTTGAAGTACCAACCGAATCCAGTGCTTGAGAGAGCGCTGACCGTGCTCTACATACTCCACGCCGATCACGAACAGAACTGCAGCACCAATGCGATGCGCAGTATCGGCAGCGCGCATACGGATCCATTCTCGTCACTTGCGGGCGCGGCTGCGGCGCTGTATGGCCCACTACATGGTGGCGCAAACGAGATGGTGTTGCGGATGTTGAAGGAGATTGGGTCGGTTGCGAACGTGCCGGATTACATCAAGCGCGTCAAAGCCGGGGAGTTTCGGCTGATGGGGTTTGGGCATCGTGTTTACAAGAACTACGATCCGCGCGCTCGCATAATCAAGCAGGTGGCTTATGAAGTGTTTGAAGTGACCGGCAAGGATCCGCTCCTTGACATCGCACTCGAGCTCGAACGAATCGCGCTCGAAGACGAGTACTTTGTGAAACGGCGTCTCTATCCAAACGTCGACTTCTACTCGGGCATCATCTACCAGGCGATGCGTTTCCCGGTCGACATGTTTCCCGTAATGTTCGCGATTCCGAGAACGTCAGGTTGGCTGGCCCAATGGGTAGAACTACTCGAAGATGCGGATCAAAAAATCGCGCGCCCGCGCCAAATCTACCTTGGCCAACGCACGCGCGATTATGTTCCAATCGATAAAAGATAATTCTGATCCGCGTTTATCCGCGTTCATCCGCGGCTAAATTACTCGAGCATCTTTGCCGCAATCTCCTTGAAGACTTTCGCGCAGACTGTTCCCGTAACATGCAGCGGATCCATGCGCGGATTGAACTCGACGATATCGGCTCCCACGACTTTCCCTTTCAGCCGCTGAATCAGATCGATCGCCTGCCGCGTCGATAACCCGCCGGGCTCACGATGAGAAACGCCTGGTGCAAACGCGGGATCGAGTGCATCGACGTCAAATGAAATGTAAACCGGCGAATCAAACTCGAGTTGCAGATCCGGCGTCACGTGTCGCATCTCGATCGTCTCGACGCCAAACCTTTTGATCTGTTCGCGCTGGTGTGCAGTGAACGTCCTGACGCCAACCTGCACCAATCGCTTCACCAGTTTCTGCTCCATGATGCGCGCGAACGGCGACGCGTGCGAATTACGATTGCCCTGGTAATTGTCGTAAATATCCGGGTGCGCGTCGAAGTGAAGTATGCTCAGGTCTTTGTATTTCCTCGCGAACGCTCGCACGATTGGATGTGTGATCGAGTGATCGCCTCCGAGCGAAATGGGAGTCAGACCATCACCAATCAACGTGTAGATCGAATTCTCGATCAACGTCAACATATCGCTGCCGCCGACCGGTTCGATATCACCCGCGTCAAAGAAGATCGACTCCTCGGAAAGATCGGTTCCGTTTTCACTCGTCAAATTCCACGCATCGGAACGTAGCGCGGCACGAATCTGCGGCGGCGCATCAGCAGCGCCTTTTGTAAAAGATGAATTCTCGTCGTAACGGATTCCAATGATGGCAAGTTTAGGACGGTTAGGAGCGTTGACTGCGGTTTCCGACATTTTGGTGTCCAGTGGTGCACCCAGCAGGGCTCGAACCTGCGACCTTCTGATCCGAAGTCAGACGCTCTATCCAACTGAGCTACGGGTGCACGGAGGAGATGGTGCCACAAAGGGGCACAAAAGCACAAAAGTGGAGCCACAGATCCGCGTAATCTGTGGCTCATGTTGTTTGAGTTACTTGCCCTGTATTTGTTTGCGGACGTAGCGGACCATTTCGGCGATTTCCTGTGACGACATCTTGTTTTTGAAGGCGGGCATTTCTTCTTCGCCGTTGGTGATCATCTTTGTGATCTGATCGTCAGTGTGCTTAAGGGCGTGCTCGGCTTTCAGTGATGGCACTTTGATCTGCTTGTTGTCGACTTTGACGAGGCCGCCGGTTGCCTCTGGACCGTGACAGGCCTCGCAGTGTTTTTGGTAGTTGGCTTTTGCCGCCGCAAATTCATCGACTGACGCCGCCGGCGAAGGTGCTGCGGGCGAGGCGGCCGCACTCGACGTATTTGTGTTCGTGGGTGTTGCGGTTTCAGTGCAGGCGGACGCGGCCAGGCCGATGGCGACACACGTTAGGGCAAGCGCAATTAGTTTCATCAGACGGTTTCTCCAGTTTGTTGTGTTCTATCAAAAAAGACGTTAACGTTTCAACTTCACAATCCATTCACCAATTTCTTTCATCTGCTCGTCAGTCAATTTGTCCGAAAACGATCTCATCGGCGGTTGGAGACCGTATCCCGGTGGATTCTTAAGTAATCCGACGATGTCGTCTACTGTGCGGCGTGGCTTGGTGGAGACATCAAGCAACGGCGGGAAATTCAAGCGTCCCTGGCGAGCGCCTTCGCCGTTTGGGCCATGACAGTTTGCACAAAATTTGGTGTACAGGACGGGCGGACCAACGGATCCAGTCGTCGTCGATGCCGTTAGAGTCATCGTTGCTGGTTTGAATTGCTCGCGTCGCCAAGCTTCTTCCTGTGCTGCCTGTCGTGAAAGCTGTTTCCACGTTTGGGGATCGCGGCGGTCACTCAGATACGAAGCGGTTGTCATCACAACGACGAGAACAAGGCCCACACCGAGAATGGACCTGCCAATCAATCTCTGCTTTTTTAACCACGGCAACAGGACCAGAACCAGGAGAACAAGGCCGGGCAGTGCAACCCCGGCAAGCGAACCGAGTCCGCCGGGCAGATACTTCAACGATTGGTAGAGCCAGAGAAACTGTGCGCCGGGCCGAGGCAAATAATCGGCCGTCACGTCGACAACGGAGGGCCCAAGCGGAGCTCGATATTTCAAACACCAGAGCGCGAGCAACAGAAACACGACACCACCTGCGATCGCATGACGAGGTCCAAAGTTCTCTGCAAGATTCGAACGAAACACTCGCCAGATAACAACTGCGATCACGAACGCAGGAATCACGAGCACGTGAAGCGCAAAGAATCGGGACAGCGTTATCGTCGAGATATCGCTTCCACCGAGTAACCACAGTCGGGCCATGCGGCCTGCTACAGGAAGTCCTGCCATCAATCCTTCGGCAATGCGTGTGCTGAAAAACGCTCGTGCGTCCCACGGCAGTGAATAACCAGTTCCGCCCGCGGCCATCACGAAACCAAGCAACAGGATTCCAACGATCCACTGAATCCTGTTCGTGACATAAGCTCTGCTGAGAAAGAGCCGGATGACGTGAAGGAAAACAAAGAAGCTGAGCCACTGTGAGCCGTAGTGATGTAAGGAACGAACCCACGCTCCTGAAGAGACAACCTTCTCGACGTAAGAGACGGTCGTGTATGCGTGGTCGACCGACGGCACGTAATAAAAAGCCAGCAACACGCCGGTAACAAACTGAACGAGGAGTAGAACGCCGACGATACCGCCCGTCGTCTCAACCCAAGCGCGCGCTTTCTCAACCGGAAGAGTCATGCGCGCGTCGCTTGCTCCTTCGCGACGTATTGCACTTGCAGTTTTCCGTCCTGAACGCGCATTGGCAACGGGTCAAGACCGCGTGGCGCTGGCCCACTAATCCGCGCCCCATCAGCCGCAAAGTAGCTCTCATGACACGGACACGAAAAGCGATTCGTGTTTTGATCCCACGCTACTTCGCAACCCTCGTGCGGGCAGACGGCCGACAGCACCTGATTGTTCTTTGCCGGTAAGACAAAGACGTTGTGCTCTTCCGTCGCGATGGCCCAACCTGCGATGTGTTCGGCGACGATCTTGCGGGCGAGAGGCTGTGCGCCGGTCAGCTCGGAGACTGACGCCACGTTGAGCCAGCTTTCTGTCGCGGCCGATAGTTTTGGGCGCAGAAAGCGAAACGCCGCGCCGCCCATTGATGCGAAAACACCTGCCAGAATTCCGAGCGGAAAGAGTTTAAGAAAAGAGCGACGTGATCTTTCGTGGTCCATGGATGTTGTTTCATTCATCGTTAACGTTTTGACGTGCGAACCCGGGATTTTATTCCTTATAGGGGACAGGATTAACAAGATTTACAGGATTTACAAGATTCCGCCCCAAATCTTGCCACGGGTTGCATTCAGACTGGAGACTCGGCAGAATAACTTGCGCATCGCTGAATCTTCCAGGGTCAGTCATCTTATCCGGTTAGAGGTTAAAACAATGAGTAGCGATAAGGATCCAGCTAATCCCACCCGCGGTTCTCTTAGGCTTGCCCCTACGGCTGCGGATGTGGAAATAGAGAAGGCGAAGCTTCCCAGACAGTTCGTCAATTTCACTTTTTATCGTGCGCGTCCCGAATGGCGCCTGCTCTCTGCCGGTGACAAGCAGCGCTGCCGCGAAGAGTTTGTAAAAACCGTCGACGAATTTCGCTCGTCGTTGCTGATTCATTCCTATTCGACTATCGGACTTCGTACTAATGTGGATTTCATGATCTGGCGCATTGGCTACGAGCTCGATCCGATCCAGGAGATGACCGCGCGTCTCAACAAGACCGAGATGGCGAAGTACATCGAACCGTCGGTATCGTTTCTCTCGATGACGAAGCGCTCGATGTATATTGACAAAGACAATCCGGAACACGACGAAGATCGCCTCCACATCATACCCGGCAAGTCACAGTATCTTTTCGTTTACCCGTTTGTAAAAACCCGTGAATGGTATTCACGATCTGCCGAGCAGCGACAGGAGATGATGGAAGAACACATCCGCATCGGCATGAAATATCGCTCGGTAAAGCTGCACACCACCTATTCCTTTGGTCTTGACGATCAGGAGTTTGTCGTCGCTTTCGAGACCGACTATCCGTCCGACTTTCTCGATCTGGTCCAGGAGCTTCGCGAAACCAAGGCCAGCTCCTACACGCTGCGCGACACCCCGATGTTCACGTGCAGACAGCGCACGATCAGCGAATGTCTCGAAGCCTTGGGGTAGTCCACAGATTGCACAGATGACACAGATTAGAAAGAATCTGCGTAATCTGTGGATCCTTCTGTTCGTACCTCTCACAATCTATTCACAAACCAGACCGCCCGGTGAGTACCTGTGGTACGAAGCGGAAAACATGCGTGGGTTTACGACCGGGAAGCTCGGAGAACCCGTGCTCAACCCGTCGTATCTGAACCTGCCGCGCGCAAAGGCGCCGGGCTGGGGAATTAATGGTCCAGGCGTTTCAGCCGAGTGGACACAGGGCGGTGAGAGTGAATGGAACTCTGCGGCTGCGAGTGCGGACGAGAATCGCGCGATCTTGTATCAGGATCTCGAGATTCCGCGTGAGGATCAATACACATTCTGGGTGCGTTATGCTGATTGGGCAAAGAAGACTGAAAACTTCACCGTTACGATCGCGCAAAACGGCATCGAAGTTTTTCGACACGAGTTTGGTGTGAATGATGTTATCGATCCTCACGACGAAGTCAGCCTCTACTGGAGTTGGGCCTTTGCGTGGGACAGCGCTAACGCAACGTTGAAAAAAGGTCTGGCGCGCGTGTCGATTATGATCGAGAAGACGGCGGAGGCACGCCGGCATGTCGACTGTTTTCTGCTCACCAGCGATCCGGGTTTCAAACCATCAGGTCGGCAGAAGCCGGAATTTGCGGCTAGCCGTTATTTGCGTAGTTGGGCGGCCACACGCAAGCCATTCACATCGTTGCTGAGGAGCGATGACACGGGGCGAATTCCGGACGCGTGGGTGCGGCCGAAAGTCGCGGGACGCGATTTTCTGCTGCCGTGGAATATCGCGAAGGAGTTCTGGCCGCTGCTGGACAAGCCGGCGTCTGAACGTCCGCTCTTTCCTTTCAATGCCGAACCGATTGAAGAGTTTGTCGCGAAGTACAAGGGCGCTCGCGATGTGCCTTTATTTCAATCGAAGCTGGTGGTCCCGGTCGTTTATATCAACAACGTGCCGGAGTATTTGAAGGAAGGAAGTCCGTTTCTTCGCTACCTCCGTGAGACCAAGGTTCCATTCGCGATACTCATCAATTACGGCGGGGCGACCTTTAACACCGCTGACGGACAAGCAGCGTGGCAACTCCTCAACGGTGAACTAAGAGATCAGTTTCTCGGCTGGATTTCCGGCGAGAGTGTTGGTTACGTGTGGGAGTCCGCTCCGGCAGAGTTGAAGGTTTCGTCGTCGATGACGCGGCGGGAATTGCTGGAGGCTCACCGGCAGTTTTACTCGAATGCGCTCGCGCGCAAGTGGCGTGACACGTTTCATACTGAAACCGGTCCAATGTGGGACAAGTTGATTCCCGGCCAGTCGACGTCGAGCACATCGTTTGCCCATGCATTGAGCCAGTGGGGCGTCAATCTTCTCGGCATGGAAACCGCGGCCGTCATGCCGATGTGGGGGATGCGTATCGCTTTCACACGCGGTGCCGCAAGACAGTTCGGCGGCTCGTTTCTTTACTACCACGCGCCGAATTTTGGCGATACTGCCACTACGTTCACGAAACAGCAAAACTTCGCCGGCCCGGACTTCTTTTACCACTCGCGTTATGGTCCAACGATGGGGCCATCGTTGTCGTGGTATCGAAAAAGTTATTACCTCTATTACATGGCCGGTGCTTCAGCGATCTATCTCGAGCAGGGGCAGGATCAGTTTTTCAAACCCGGTCCGGGAGATCATCCTTTCCAACTGAATCCACTCGGCCGGATCACGGATGAGTTTGTTCGCTTTGCGGAGAAGCATCCCGACCGTGGCACTCCATACACGCCGGTGGCTTTTCTGCTCGACCCGGCCCACGGTTTTGAGATGACGGATTATCCGCAGTGGCCTTTTGAAGTTTCGCAAATCGATCGCGGTGATCGCGCGCTGCGAGAGTTGTTTGGGGTTGCGTACTATCCGGGGCTGGTGGTTGAAGGTGAGCCGGCGATCGCGGATCGTCAGCCGTTCGTGCCCGGTGTTTTTGGCGACATCTTCGACGTCGTGACGGCCGCCGATGTGCAGCAATCGAAATCAAAGATTCAAACGCTATTGCCGTCGTATCGTGCCGTTGTGGTTGGCGGACGGATCGAGTGGTCTGAAGAGTGGATTAAGCGGATAGAGGATTACGTTCGCAACGGCGGGACCCTCGTGGTCAATGCCGCGCAGATTAAGAAGCTGCCCGAACAGCTTTTAGGCGTGCGACTGTTGTATGAGACGGGCGAGGCGCATAACGCTCGTTGTCTTGCGGCGGGCGAGGAGCCGCAGGACTTGAAGAGCCAGATCTTTCGTTACGAGAGGATCGAGCTCAAAGGTGCGACGCCGTTAATTACAATTCCCGACAGCGAACCGTTGGTGACTGTCAACAAGTTTGGAAAGGGAAGTGTTGTCTTCGTCGCGGTGCCGGACCTTTTGGGTGAAGACGAGCGAATGACTCCGTTGGCCGCGCACCTGTTGACTCATATCTTTGCCGATGCGGCGCCGTTGAAGGTTAGCGGCGACGTTGAATATCTGATTAATCGTACCGCGAATAGCTGGGTGGTAACGCTGCTGAATAACAACGGTGTGTTCAAGACGCAACAGGGAATGGCGCAGGTCGATCGGAGTGCTTACGTCAACGTGACGATCTCTCTTTCGGGCAAACAGATTCAACGCGCGAGCGAATGGACAAACGACGCCGTGTTAAAGCCAAACAACGGCGTCGTATCTGTTCAAGTTCCTCCCGGCGGGCTTGCAATCGTCGAAATATTTTAGCCACGGAT
>Ga0111538_10009896_pt1 | contig 12693 bp, 7 predicted proteins | sample SoiMethybrSBSTD1_FD_79669 | JGI IMG/M metagenome (GOLD analysis project Ga0111538, IMG submission 79669) | Bulk soil microbial communities from a Populus tree surrounding site in Tennessee, USA - Soil MetaG P. TD hybrid SBSTD1 (version 2)... | ecosystem: Environmental > Terrestrial > Soil > Tree...
CGGAGCTGATCGAATCGGAGTCGGGCGGACAAGACGACGATTTCCAGAATCGTGGAGAGCCAGAGGCCGATGACGTTCCCTCCGTGTGCTCTGGTTCGCTGGGCGGCGAAGACCGCGACCATTTCCTCCGTGAACTCGTCACGAAAGGCGCGCGGAAGGATCCGGAGCAGCGCGCGATACCCGCGGCTCATGAGGTCCTCGCGCGGGCCAGCAACTTTGCGCCCCGTGCCGCATGAACCAGCTTTTCAAGCCGCTCCGCCTCGGCTTCGGCGACGTCGCGGCCGAACGCGGTGAGCTTGTAGGGCCGGCGCCGATCGTCATCCGGCCGCGTCTCGATGATCAGTTCGTCGTCGAGGAAGCGTTTGATCAGCCCGTAGAGCGTGCCGGTGCTGAGCCGCACGTCGCCGGCGGTGCGTTCCTCAACGTCCTTGAGTATCAGGTAGCCGTGCTTCGGGCCGTCGGCCAGCGCCAGCAGCACGTGAAAGGCCGCCGGGGTCATCGGGAGGAATGGCGAAACGTCGCGTTTGATTGATGTCATGTCTGAGCCGTCTGTGCCTTCTGTGGCCTAGGTCGCGGCACGATATGTCGTGCCACGACATACTAGACGATCTCAGATCAAAATAAGTTTGCTCGCGCGGCCAGGGCGGTGGCTTCGGCACGCGCCGTTGCCGCTATCTCGTTGAAATCCCAGCGGGTTGGCGTGGCGTTGTCGATCAGGACGTGGCCATCGACGATGGTCGTCCTGACGTCCGTCCCACGGCTCGCGTACACGATCGTCGAGTACGGGTCAGGCCCCTGAGCGTCGACGAGGATGAGGTCCGCCTTCTTGCCGACCTCGATGCTGCCGATCTCGTGATCGAGGCCGAGCGCCTTGGCGCCTTCGCGAGTCGCCATCCACACCACGTCGCGGGCGGTGAGCACTCCGGGCTTGTGTTGGAACGATTGCAGGACCGCGGCCAGCCGCATTTCCTCGAACATGTCGAGATGGTTGTTGCACGCCGCGCCGTCGGCGCCGAGGGACACCGAAATCCCTTTCTTCCGCATCTCCACCACCGGCGCGAGACCCGATCCCAGCTTCAGGTTCGAGCCGGGGCAGTGCAGCACCTTGACGCCGCGCTCCGCCATCAACGCCTGCTCGTCGTCATCAACCCACACGCAGTGGGCGAGGCAGAGATGCGGAGAGGTCAAGCCGGTGTCGGCGAGATAGTCGATGTTCTTGCGTCCGGTTCGCGACTTGATGAGCGCGACCTCGTCGCGATTCTCCGACGCGTGCGTGTGGATGACGAGCTGATGCTCGATGGCCAGCCGCGCTACGGCTTCCAGCAATTCGCGCGAGCACGACACCGCGAATCGCGGCGCGAAGGCCGCGCGAAGACGGCCATTCGCGCGCCCATGCCACCGCTTCGCGATCGCCACGCTGTCATCGATCGATCGCGCGGTTTGTTCCATCAACCGCTTCGGCACCGCGTCGTCGGCGTCCATCATGCACTTGCCGACCACCGCGCGCAGGCCCATCGGCTCGAGCGCCTCGAAGACCGCGTCGGTATCGTGCACGGTCTCCATCGTGAGCACGGTAGTCGTGCCCGATCGAAGCAGTTCAGACGCGGCTTGCCGAGCGGCAGCGGCCAGTGACTTCGGTGTGTGCGCGGCCTCCATCGGCCAGACGCGCGTCTTCAGCCAGTCGAGCAGGGCGAGATCGTCGGCGTAGCCGCGGAAGAGTGTCTGGCACAGGTGAATGTGCGTTTGGATGAAGCCCGGAAGCAGAATCGATCCACGCGCGTCGATCACGCGATCGGCGGTTACGCCTGTCGATGGCGCGATCGCGTCGATCCGCCCGCCGCGAATCACCACATCGCCGTGAACGACGTCGAGAGCGTCGTTCATGGTGAGGATCGTGGCGTTCTTGATGATTAGCGAAGAGCTTTGAGGTTGGGGAACCATCGGAGCGAGGCCGACTTGAGCGCCTCGGCCTTGCCGCGCCGGACCGCGATCAGCTCCGCGGTGATGCTGACGGCGATTTCCTGGGGCGTGACCGCGCCAAGATCGAGACCGATCGGCGCGTGGATGCGCTCGAGCAGCGCCGGATCGACGTTCGATTCCGCCAGCAACTGGTCGTAGAGGCGTGCCACCTTGGCGCGGCTGCCAATCAACCCGATGTAGCGGAGCTCGCGCGGCGCCAGCGCGCGCAGCGCATCGAGATCGTTGCGATGGCCGCGCGTCACGATCACCGCGTAGGCCGTCGCGGGAATCTGTGTCTGCGCGAGCCAGGCGGGGATGTCGTCGACGACGACCGAGGCCGCGAACGGGAAGCGCTCTTTGTTGGCGAACGCCGCGCGATCGTCGATCACGTGCACGCCGAAGCCGGCTTCGTGCGCCATCTTCGCGAGGTAGTAGCCGACGTGCCCGGCGCCGAAGATGTAGACGGACGGCGCGGCTTCGATCGGCTCGATGAACACTTCCATCTGCCCGCCGCACACGAGGCCGGTCTCTTCAGCGAAATCGTCGTTGAGATCGTATTTGACGGTCGTGGCCTTGCGCGTCTGCAGGACCTGCCGCGCCTTGCCGATCGCATCGTGCTCGTAGCAGCCGCCGCCGACGGTGCCGACGATGCGGCCGTCGCCGAAGACGAGCATCTTGGCGCCGACCCGCTGCGGCGTGGATCCGTTCGACGACACGATCGTCACCAGCGCGGCTTCTTCGCCACGGGAGAGGGCTTCTCCCAGCGCGGCGAAGACTTCGTGGTTCATAACAGGATTCTAGCCGGGATCAGGGATCGGGGATCAGGGATCAGGGCACGCGATGAAGTTCGCAGGCGGTCTGTGGCTCGGTCCCGGAGAGGAACGCCTCCGTGGTCAGCCGTGGGCAAATTGGTGTCGCGATCTTGCCGGTGTCCCGATCGATCTCGACGAGCGTGACGCCGTCCGGGGGCTCGAACGTCGAACCGGCGCGGCCGGCGACGGCATTCTTCATGAACGCCGTCCAGATCGGCAGGGCCGCCTGTGCGCCGCTCATGCCGAGCGGCTGGTTGTCGTCGAGGCCGACCCAGACCACGGTGAGCAGCTCCGGCGTGAAGCCGACGAACCAGGCATCGCGCAGATCGTTGGTCGTGCCTGATTTCCCCGCGGCATCGGCCGTGAATCCGTTCGCGCGCGCCCCCGCGCCTGTGCCCTCGTTCAGCACGCTGCGCATCATGTGCGTGACGAGAAACGCCGTCGACGCTCGCGCGACGTTTGCACCGGCCTCGATCTTCGGCTTGGCAACGTCCTCGCCGTTCTGGATGTTGAGGATCGAGCGCAGCTTCTTCACCGCTCCTCGATTTGGAAAGATCGTGTAGGCCTCGGCCACCTCGAGCGGCGTGAGCTCGGCGGTGCCGAGCGCGACCGAGGGATAGGGCTGCACTTGATCGGGCACGCCGATCTTCGTCTTCTTCCATAACGAGACAACGCGATCGTAACCAGTCTGTTCGGCGACTTTGACGGCCGCGATGTTGCGCGACATGGCCAGCGCGCGGCGGAGCGTGATGGCGCCGTCGTACTCGCCGTCGTAGTTCTTCGGCGTCCATTCCTGGTTGTCGTAGTTCCACGTCGTCGGCTCGTCGTAGACGAGCGTCGCCGGCGTCATGTCCCCGGTCCCATCGTCTGCGGCTTTCTCGAATGCGGCGAGGTAAACGAACGGCTTGAACGTGGATCCGATCTGCCTTCGCGCCGAGGCCGCGCGGTTGAACTGCGACTGGTTGTAGGAACGGCCGCCGATGAAGGCGAGGATCTCGCCCGAGCGCGGATCGATCGCGACCAGCGCTGCCTGCGCGACGCGCTTGGGTCCGCGCTTGCGGCGCGACAGGATGGCATCGACGCTGGCAATGCCGGCGTTGACCGCTTCCTGCGCGTTGCGCTGCAGGTTCAGATCGAGCGTCGTGTAGATGTCGAGCTCACCGGGCTTTGATACGGCGCCGGGGAAGCTCGTGTCGAGCGCGTCGGCGACGTAGTCGATGAAATAGGGCGCTTCGTTGTCCACGGCGCGCGCCACGACGGCAATCGGTTCTTTCTTCGCTCGGTCCGCGGCATCGGCCGTGATGTAGCCGGCGTCGACCATCGCGCCCAGCACGACGTTCCGCCGTTCGCGCGCCTTATCGGGGTTGTTGAACGGCGAGTGATTGAACGGCGACTGGATGATGCCGGCGATCAGCGCCGCCTCCGAGAGGGTCAGGTTCCTGACGTCCTTGCTGAAATAGATCTTCGAGGCTTCGGCGACGCCGTGCAGCGCAAACGAGCCGCGGTTGCCGAGATACACGTCGTTCAGGTACAGCTCGAGGATTTCGTTCTTGGTCGCCTTCGTCTCGAGAATGATCGACATGAACTGCTCGAGCACCTTGCGGCCGTACGAACGCTGCCGGGTTTGCTGCTCGAGCTGCATCTGCTCGGTCAGGAAGAAGTTGCGCGCCAGCTGCTGCGTGATGGTGCTGCCGCCGACCAGGTAGGGGCGGTTGCCGAAGATGTTCGTGAACACCGCGCCGACCATGCGGATCGGATCCACGCCGGGGTGATAGTAGAAGCGGCGATCCTCGATCGCCAGCACCGCTTCCTGCATGCGCGCGGGAATCGCTTCGAGCGCGACGCGGCGGCGCTTTTCGCGCGAGCCGGTCATCATCGCCGTCAACAGCGGCGCGTCGAGCGTGACGCGGTCGATGGTTTTCGCCTGCGCCTGGATCTTCAGGATTCGCTGCGGCGGCAGGGGCGGCGGCTTCGCCGATTTCTTGCGAGCCACCGGCGGCTCCGGAAACGAAACCGTCACCGCCTTGCCCGCCTGATCGCCGCCGCGCGAGAGCAGGACGATCGTGCTGCGATCGATCGCGAAGTCGCCGGCGCGTTCGACGCGCGAGCGTTGCGCGTAACCGACGTCGTTCAAGCGGCCGATCAACTCCGCCTGGCTCATGTTCTGGCCGGTTTGCAGCATCAGCGGCCGCGCGAAGATTCGCGGCACCGCGCGATCGCGCTCGCCATGCAATCGCGCGTCGATGATTCGGCCGTACGACACATAGAGATAGGTGATCGCGCCGAGCGTGACGATGCCAATCACGCCGAGGCCGATCGCGATGTGGCGCTTGTAGGGCGCCAGCAGGCCGGGCCAACTGAAACGAGGCAGGCGAATCCGCCAGCCTCGTCTGGTTTTCTTTTTCTTCAAACCAGTCTCTTAACTGTTGACTCTCGACTGCTGACTTAGATCGTCAGCACCCAATGGTGGCCCATGGCGAGCGGGAGCTCGTCCATCAGCCGATCCACCAGGGCCGGCCCGTAGCGGTTGAGGAACCACACAAAGCCGACTTCCCGTTCCTGCGGGTGGCCCTGAGGGAAGGTGAGGGCCTGCGCGCGCTGGAACTGGCGGCGCAGCGTTTCATCGCGCCGCTTCGCCGCCTGAATGACCTTGTTGTGCAGCGACTGCACTTCGTGCTGCATCTTGCCGAGGGTGGACTTGGCCGCGCCCTCGAGCGTGGGATCGATCTGCGTGACGGCCGCCGCGATCGCCGCCATCCGCTCGTCGACCACCGATGACATAGACGTCAGCGCCTGCTCCACGGTCGGCGGCAGCTGGTCTTCGAGGAGCTGGTTGAGCGCCGACTCGTCCTGCGCGCGAAGCGCGGTGATCGGCAGCTCGTACTTGGACAGGAACCGAAGCGTCGCCGAATCGGCGAGCGTCGCGGTGCCGCGTTGATAAAAGAGCGGCATCGGAATGCCGAAGTGCGCGTAGACGTCCTTCAACTGACCGAGATAGGCGAGCTCGTTCGGTCCCGCCACGTAACAGATAGTCGGGAACACCGTGTCCTGCACGAGCGGGCGCAGGAGCACGTTCGGACTGAAATGTTCCGGATGGTTGCGCGCCTCGTCGATCAACTCGGCGAGCGTCATCGTCTTCTCGCCGGCCGTGGCGGTAGTGCCCTCGATCCGGATCGGTGCGCGCTCGGCGTTGAGATGAAACAGCGACACGGTGCCGTCGGCCAGCTGAGCCTGCGCGTGATAGCCCTTGGCCACGAGCGCGTCGCCGGCCTTGGCGGCGATCCGCGCGGTGTGACCGGGCTGGCTGATTTCTTTCACGAACACGTCGCGCGCAAGCGCCTTGGTCGACGGATCGGACGAATCGTACACGACCAGCCCATGCGGTCCGAGCACATGCTCGAGCCAGACGCCGAAGGCCGCCGACATGCTGCGACCCGGGACGTAGGCGGCGCGAAGCGCCGTCATCAGCTCAGGCTTGAATTCGGTGTCGGGAAGCGCGGTGTTGAGTTGGTCGAGAGCAGCGTGGATGGCGTCGTTCAGAGAGAGCCGGGCGATCGGCTGGGAGCCGGCGCCGGGAAGATCCGCGAGCCGCACCGTGTCGGGCGCGAACTCGCTGTCGAGCACCGTACATCCGCTCACTTCCGGCCAGTCGTGATCTTCGGCATCGATCCAGAACACGGGCACCACGGGCACGCGATGTTCATGCGACACGTGCGCCGCCAGCTTCATGGTCGTGATCGCCTTGAGCAGCGTGAAGAGCGGGCCGCCGAACAGTCCCGCCTGCTGGCCGGTGATGACGACGCGCGTCGCCGGGTCGGCCAGGCGGGCCGCCGATTCGCGCGAGGCCGCCGGCGCGTTGCGCGCGTCCTGCTGCGCGGCGATGACGCGCGCGATTTCCGCCGGCTGCCGCGTGAACGCCTGCGATCGCGCGATCGTGTCCGCCCACGCCGCCGGCGTGGCCGGATCGCCCGCGAAAAACGGCGCGACGTTCGCGAAGGCGAACGCGTAGTCCGACGCCAGTCGCCGAATCCACGGAAATGTTCGGATGTCGACCGCCAGAGAGGAGGCGGCGGCGGGTGAGACGTCGGAAGGCACCGGGACGTACTGTCTCAAACGCGTACTAAAGCTGTCAACCGTTGATGGTAACATTGAGAGTCGAAATTGAACGAAGACGGGGCACTGTTCGACTCTGGTTTCGATGACACTGGACCGTTTCGGGTTTCACCCGAATCCGGCGGTGTTTCCCTTGAAGCCGCTCTCCGAGACTTCGGCCCGGCGGCGATCGACGATCTGATCCCGCGCATCCGCGCCATTGCCAACCGCCTCGACGCCGCGCACCGCGCCGGCGTGATTCACGGCGCTCTTCATCCCAGCAAAGTCTTCGTTACCGACGATGCGACCGAGGTGATCGCGGGAAGCGGCGCGCACGCGCCCTACGCCGCGCCCGAGGTCATCGCCGGCCACGGCGCCACCCCACAGGCCGATCAGTATGCGCTCGCGGCGCTCGCCTACGAGTGGATGTTCGGCCGTCCGATCACGCACGGCGGCGATCGTCCGATCGAGGTGCGATCGATGCCCGGCGTGGATCGTCCGGCGCTCTCGAAGGCATTTACGCGCGCGCTCGCGCCGAAGCCGGAGGATCGATTTGCCTCGTGCGTCGCGTTCTGCGACGCGATTGCCGGCGCCGTGGTCCCCGAATTGCCGCTGCTGGCCGACGTCGACGACTTCGAGGCGGAGCGGGAACCCGAACCCGATCTCGATCCGAGTCCGATCAGCGCAGCAGACCTTGCGCCGATCGTCGTTGCTCCCATCGTCGACGATGTGAAGATCGTCGCCGAAGAATCGAACATGACCGCCGGACAGCCCGATTTCGACGTGATTGCACCGTTGCCGATACCACCAGCGGCCACCGCAGTCCCGTCGTGGAATCCGTCGGCCGCGTCGTCCGAGCCTCGCCAGACGGAGTCGATGCGATTCGGTCCCGTCGCGCTCTTTTTGGCGCTGATCGTGGGCGCGATCGCCGGATTCGCGGCCGGGTACATGGCCGTCCCGCGCGCGCTCCAATCAGGGCCTCCGCAAACTTTCGCAACGGCGCCTGGCAGCGAAAACGCTGTCACACCCGAGTCGAAGTCGGCCTCTTCCGAAGCACCCAAGGCGCCTGAAGCACCCGCACCCAAGGCACCTAAGGCACCCCAGGCACCTAAGGCACCTAAGGCACCCCAGGCACCTCAGGCACCTGAAAAAGTCGGCCGCCTGTTGGTTCGATCGACTCCGAGCGGAGCGAGTGTTTCCGTTGACGGTGTGGCGAAGGGTGAGACTCCGTTAGCTCTTCGCGATTTGGATATCGGCACCCGCAGCGTGACGATCGCGCGGCGAGGCTATGTGGCTGAAACGCGCCGGGTGTCGATCACCAAGGCGCGTCCCGCGCGCACGCTCGATGTCCGGCTCTCCGCCGCGGCAGCGGCAGCGCCTCCGAAACCGGCCACGCCCGCCACGCTGAACAAACCGGCCGTCCCGACCGGCTCGCTCGCCGTGGAGTCGCGTCCCGTTGGCGCCACGGTGACGATCAACGGAAAGCCGAGCGGCGCCACGCCGATCACGATCAATGATTTGGAGCCGGGCGAATATCGCATCCTGATGTCGATGCCCGGGTACCGCAATTTTGCAACCACCGTGCGGGTGGTTGCCGGCGAGCGCGTCCGCGCTGCTGCCTCGTTGACCGCACTGGAGCAGTGATGAACGCGATCCTCGCACTCGAAGACGGCACCTGGTTCCAGGGCGTTGCCGCGGGCGCCCCGGGACACACCGAGGGCGAAGTAGTTTTCAACACCAGCATGTCCGGCTACCAGGAAGTGCTGACCGATCCGTCGTACGCCGGACAAATCGTTACGATGACGGCGCCGCAGATTGGCAATTACGGCGTCGCCGAAACCGATCGGGAATCAGCGAAGCCGCAGGTCGCGGGATTCGTGATGCGCGATCCGTCGCCGGTGTCGAGCAACTGGCGCGCGCAGGGCACGCTCCGCGACTACCTCACGCGCCACAACATCGTCGCCATCGGCGACATCGACACGCGCGCGCTGACGAAGAAGCTGCGCTCGGGCGGCGTGATGCGCGGCATCATCGCCACGGGCACCGTCGATCCGGCCGCGCTCGTCGAAAAGGCGCGGCAGATCACGCACATGGAAGGCAGCGATCTCGTGAAGGACGTCACCTGCAAGGAGGCGTACGACTTCGAGACGTCGCTCGCCGACGCGGTGACGGAAGCGAGCTACGGCGTGCCGCCGCTGCGGCGCGCGAAGCGGCCGCTCCGTGTCGCCGCGTACGATTACGGCATCAAGCTGAACATCCTGCGGCGCCTCGCCGCGCACGGCTGCCAGGTCCGTGTCTTCCCGGCGGCGACGCCGGCGGCGGAAGTCCTGGCGTGGAAGCCGGACGGCATCTTCCTCAGCAACGGCCCCGGCGATCCGGCGGCGGTCACTTACGCGATCAAGAACATCAAGGAGATTGCGAAGACCGATGTGCCGACGTTCGGCATCTGCCTCGGACATCAGCTGATGGGGCTGGCGCTTGGCGCGAAGACCTACAAGCTGAAGTTCGGACACCGCGGCGGCAACCACCCGGTGAAGCAGCTCGATAGCGGCGCGATCGAAATCACCTCGCAGAATCACGGCTTCTGCGTCGATCCGGATTCGCTGCCGTCGAACGTCAAGGTGACGCACCTGAATCTGTACGACGGCACGGTCGAAGGCCTCCGCCATACCGACAAGCCGATCTTCTCGGTGCAGTACCATCCCGAAGCGTCGCCGGGCCCGCACGACGCCGATTACCTGTTCGACGAGTTCATCCAGGAAATGGAAAAGTAGTTGCCGAAACGGACTGACATCAAGCGCGTGCTCGTGATTGGCTCCGGCCCGATTGTCATCGGGCAGGCGTGCGAGTTCGACTATTCGGGGACGCAGGCGATCAAGGCGCTCAGGAGCGAGGGCCTGGAAGTGATCCTCGTCAACAGCAACCCGGCGACGATCATGACCGACCCGGAGCTGTCGGATCGCACCTATGTCGAGCCGCTCACGCCCGAAGCGCTCGAGAAGATCATCGAGAAGGAGCGCCCCGACGCGATCCTGCCGACGGTCGGCGGCCAGACGGCGCTCAACCTCGCCGTGCAGCTCGACGAGCTCGGCATCCTCAAGAAGTACAAGGTCGAATTGATCGGCGCGTCGATTCCCGCGATCAAGGTCGCCGAGGATCGGCTGTTGTTCCGCGACGCGATGAAGGAAATCGGCGTCGTCGTGCCCGAAAGCGGCGTGGCGAAAACGCTGCCCGAAGCGCTGGCGATTGTCGAGCGTACCGGGTTTCCCGCCATCATCCGCCCGTCGTTCACGATGGGCGGCGTCGGCGGCGGCATTGCCTACAACCTCGAAGAGTTCAAGGAGATCGCCGGCCGCGGCCTGCACCTGAGCCCCGTGCACGAGATCCTCGTCGAGGAATCCGTGATCGGCTGGAAAGAATTCGAGCTCGAGGTGATGCGCGACGGCGCCGACAACTTCGTCGTGATCTGCTCGATCGAGAACATCGATCCGATGGGCGTGCACACCGGCGACAGCATCACCGTGGCGCCGGCGCTGACGCTCACCGACAAGGAATACCAGCGGATGCGCGACTGGGGCCGCCGCATCATCCGCCGCGTCGGCGTCGAGACCGGCGGATCGAACATCCAGTTCGCGATCAATCCCGACGACGGCCGGATGATCGTGATCGAGATGAACCCGCGCGTGTCGCGCTCCTCGGCGCTCGCGTCGAAGGCCACGGGATTCCCGATCGCGAAGATTGCCGCGAAGCTGGCGCTCGGCTATCGCCTCGACGAGGTGCCGAACGACATCACGCGCGTCACGCCGGCGTCGTTCGAGCCGACCATCGACTACGTGGTCGTCAAGATTCCGCGCTGGAACTTCGAGAAGTTCCCGCAGGCCGATCGCACGCTGACCACGCAGATGAAGTCGGTGGGTGAGGCGATGGCCATCGGCCGCACCTTCAAGGAAGCGTTTCTGAAGGGCGTGCGCTCGCTCGAGCTCGGCAAGGAAGGGCTGCTGTTCCGGCGTCCCGTCGTCGAAGACGGCGACGAAAACACGACCACGACCGAGGAAGACGAGGCGACGCTGCGCCGCAAGCTGATCATCCCGCACGATCGCCGCATGTGGGATCTGTTCCACGTGCTCGATCTGGGCTGGGACGTGGACACGCTGCACGAGCTCACCAACATCGACCCGTGGTTCCTGCAGCAGTTCAAGGAGATGGTCGAGCTGCGGAAGACCGCCGAGATGGTGGGCCTGCGCGACATGTCCTACGACCTGATGCGCACGCTCAAGCGCTCCGGCTTCGGCGATCGCGAGCTCGCCGGCGTGCTCGGCGTGGACGAGATCGCGGTCCGCGAGAAGCGGCAGGAGCTGCGGCTCAAGACGTCCTACAAGCGCATCGACACCTGCGCGGCGGAATTCGAATCGTTCACGCCGTATCTCTACAGCAGCTTCGAAGACACCTGCGAGGCGGATCCAACCGACCGGCCGAAGATCATCATCCTCGGCAGCGGCCCGAACCGCATCGGCCAGGGCATCGAGTTCGACTACTGCTGCTGTCACGCGGTGTTCGGCTTCAAGGCCGAAGGCTTCGAGACCGTGATGATCAACTGCAATCCCGAGACGGTGTCGACCGACTACGACACCGCGGACCGGCTGTACTTCGAGCCGCTGACGTTCGAGGACGTGATGGCGGTGATCGAGCGCGAGCGCGAAGGCAACGTGGACGTGTCCTGCGTCGTCCAGTTCGGCGGGCAGACGCCGCTCAAGCTCGCGCTGGCGCTGCAGGAAGCGGGCGTCAATATTCTCGGCACCTCGCCCGACTCGATCGATCTCGCGGAGGATCGCCAGCGCTTCAACCAGCTGCTGTGGGATCTCGGCATCCCGCAGCCGGCCAGCGGCACCGCGACCTCGAAGGCCGAGGCGCGTGACGTGGCGGGCCGGGTCGGCTTCCCGGTCGTGGTCCGGCCCTCATACGTGCTCGGCGGCCGCGCCATGGCAATCGTGTACGACGTCGCCACGCTGGATCGCTACATGTCGAGCGCCGTCGATGTGTCGCACGATCGGCCGATCCTGATCGATCGCTTCCTCGACAACGCCAAGGAGATCGACGTCGACTGCGTCGCCGATGAATCCGGCGCCGTCGTGATTGGCGGCATCATGGAGCACATCGAAGAGGCCGGCATCCACTCCGGCGACAGCTCCTGCGTGGTGCCGCCGCCGTTCCTGAACGATCGCCACATCGCGACCATTCGCGACTACACGCGCCGCATCGCCAAGGCCTTGAAGGTGATTGGCCTGATGAACGTGCAGTATGCGATCAAGGACGACACCGTCTACGTGCTCGAAGTGAACCCGCGCGCGTCGCGCACGGTGCCGTACTTGTCGAAGGCCAACGGAGTGCCGCTCGCGCAGACGGCCGCGCGCGTGATGGCGGGCAAGTCGCTCGCGGATCTCGGCATGACCGACGACCTGACGCCGGCCGGCGTGTTCGTGAAGAGCCCGGTGTTCCCGTTCGTGCGCTTCCCCGGCGTCGATACGATCCTCGGACCCGAAATGAAATCAACCGGCGAGGTGATGGGCGGAGCGGGCAGCTTCGGCATGGCGTTCGTCAAGGCGATGCTCGGCGCCGGGCAGAAGCTTCCGGAAGAAGGCGCCGTGTGCATCACCGTCAACAACGAAGACAAGAACGAAGTGCTGCCGATCGCGCAGGGACTCGCGGCCCTGGGCTTCCAGATCATCGGCACGCGCGGTACCGCCGCCTACCTGCGCGCGCACGGCGTGGACTGCTCGGTGGTCTTCAAGGTCAACGAGGGTCGCCCGAGCCTCGCAGATGAAATCGTCAA
>Ga0111538_10009898_pt1 | contig 12691 bp, 8 predicted proteins | sample SoiMethybrSBSTD1_FD_79669 | JGI IMG/M metagenome (GOLD analysis project Ga0111538, IMG submission 79669) | Bulk soil microbial communities from a Populus tree surrounding site in Tennessee, USA - Soil MetaG P. TD hybrid SBSTD1 (version 2)... | ecosystem: Environmental > Terrestrial > Soil > Tree...
ATGCGGCCGCGGGAGCCACTACATCTCGGCGATTCCTCGCGGGACGCGCAGAAACGGAGATGTAGTAGCTCCTCGCCCGCCTACAGATACCCGAGCTGCTTCAGCATCGCCGTGGTCTCGTCGTCGAGCTCCATGTCGCCGACGGACCCGAGGCTCGCGCCGAGCTTGGCCTGCGCGCCGCGGATCTCCTCCAGCTCGCGCTCCATGCTGGCCGCGCGCTCGGGGTCGTCCGCCACGCGGTTGACCTTCTCCCCGGCGTCGTCCGGGAGCTTGTAGAGCTCCCACGGCACCGGGTTGGGGAAGCGCGGATCGCTGTCGGGTGGTCCGTGGATGATCTTCCAGCCGTCGGGGTGGCGCAGCGAGTACTTGTGTGCGAGGACACCGACCTCGGTCCACACCGCCCGCGGCGACGTGTCGTGCAGGACGTCGCGGCCCTGCATGCGCGGGTCGGCCGGGACGCCCAGCGCCGCGAGCAGCGTGGGCGCGACGTCGATCAGCATCGCGGGCTGCGTGATCTCGCGCGGCGTTTCGCCGGGGATGCGCAGGATCCAGGGCACGCTGACCATCTCCTCGTACAGCGTCGTGCCGTGGATGATCGTGCCGCGCTCGAGGAGCTCGACCCCGTGGTCGGAGGTGACCGCGATCACCGTGCGCTCGCCGAGCCCGAGCGCGTCGATCTTCGCGAAGATGCGTCCGAGCGCGGCATCGACGTGGCGCAGCGCGGCGTCGTAGAGGTGCACCATGTGCGCCATGTCGACGTCCGAGATGCCGTGCTCGGCGAGGTACGTGGGCGTGAGGTAGGGGAGCGGGTCGATGATCTGGCTCGTGCAGCCGCGTGCGCGGCACTCGAGCGTCGAGTCCGGCGCGTCGAAGTCGTGCACCGTGTACGTGTGCAGGAACAGGAAGAAGCGCTCGTCGGCGTGCCCCTCGATCCAGCGCTCGATGCGGTCGGGCCCGTACTCCTCGAACAGCTCGCGCGAGAACTTGTCGGGCTTCTTCTGGATGATCTTCGCGACGAAGCGCGACTCGGGATGGCGGAACGAGTCCAGGTTGGCGTAGCCGTCGAAGCCGCGCAGGAAGCCGAAGTTCGTGTTCAGGTAGCCGCCGGCCGTGAAGGCCTGCGTGCGGTAGCCGCGCGACGCCAGCATCTCGGCCAGGAGCGGCGAGCGCCGCGGCGTCAGCGTGCGGCCGGGACGCGTGCCGTGCACTGCCGGGAACTGCCCCGTGAGCATCGTGGCGTGGGAGGGCAGCGTGTTGGGCTCCTGCGTCGTCACGTCGCGCACGAGCATCCCGCGCCGCGCGAGCGCGTCGAGGTTCGGCGTCGTGCCCTCGGGATAGCCGTAGGCACCCACGTGATCGGCGCGCAGCGTGTCGATCGAGACCAGCACGAGGTTGAGCCCCTGGTCCGTGGCGGGCACGGCCACGCTGGGCGCGCCGAAGACCACCGGACAGTCGCCCTGGACCTCGAGCGCGATCTCCACCTCGCGGCCCGCCTTGCGCGAGAGGTCGAGGGCCAGATCACTCCAGCGCCCGTCGACGGAGCGCGCCGGCTGCACGATCTCGCGCGCGGCGAGCTCGTCGCCGTCGAGCAGGATGCGCGCTCGCGAGCGGGAGCCCGCTCCCTCCTCGAGCGCGCCGACCCACGGGCCGACGCCCAGCGTCAGCTCGGGCCGCCCGTCGTTCAGCTGCACGGTGAACTCGAGACGCTCGCCGGGCAAGAGCAGCACCGAGTGCCGCGACTCGCCGCCGAGCTGTCCGCGCACGAGCCGGCGCGCCTGCCAGCCCGCCGCCGGATGGTCCATGTTCTCGCGCTCCCACACCGCCTCGAGCGCGAGCGCGTCCCAGCGCGCCATGGGTTCGACCTCGCGCATCTGGATGTCGTCGAAGTCGACGGAGCCCGACTCGACCTCCTCCGTGATGCCCAGCGTGAGGCCGAGCAGCACCGAGCGTGTGTCCTTCGACGTGTGCAGGATGATCGTGTGCTCCTGCCAGTCGGTCGTGCCGCGCACGGAGCGCAGGATGTGCGTGAAGAGGAACTTCGCCAGGTAGTCGCCGGAGAAGATCTGCTCCGCGGTGCCGCGCTCGGTGAGCTCGCTCACCATCATCTTGGCGCCGTTGAAGTTCTGCGTGCCGGCGACGGGCACGAGGTCGCGCGTGCGGCGCCGGCAGGTCACGGCGTAGGTGTGGTCGGGCTCGACGTCCATCAGCCGGAAGAGCCCGCCCTTCTTGCCGCCGAGCGAGACGTAGCGCGCACCGGGCTCGCCCTCCACGGCCGGGACCAGCATGCCGGGCTGGTCGACGAGCGGCGTGGCCGGGTCGAACATCGCGCGCCAGCCGTCCAGGCCGTGCTCGAAATCCTCGCTCCACAGCGCCGGACGCGGCGTGACGCCGTCTAGCGGCGAGGAGAGGCGCGCCTCCGGGTCGAGCCACAGGCGCTGGATCGGACTCTTCTGGGCCGGCGGAGTCGTCGTCTCGCCGGAGCCGCAGGACCAGGCCAGGGACGCGACCGCGAGGGCGAGGCGCCAGGCCGAGGGCCGCGGTCCGGCACCGGGCTGCGCGGAGGAGCTCTCGATCACGGCGCCATGTTATTCGGCGGGCCGCGTGCGACAACCCAACCCTTGCAGGCTCGCGCGCCGCAGAAGTCCACGACGCTTGCGCGGAGACGGTGAGGAACGCTTTCCTGTCGCCCTCCCCGCCCTGCCGGAAGGTTCCATGCTGCTCACTGCCCTGACCGCTCTCGTCTCTTCGCTCGCCGCGCTCCAGGAGCCGGCGGCGCTCGAGCCCCTGGACCACGCGCACCTCTCCGCGGAGTTGCGCGCGCTCGAGGCCGCCCATCCCGACCTGGTCGAGCTGCAGAAGCTCGGCGAATCGCGCGCGGGACGGGCGGTCGAAGGGCTGCGCATCGCCGGCCCGCGTGCGGACCTCGTCGATCCGCGGCCCGCGATCCTGCTCGTGGCCAACGTCGACGGTCCGCGCCTGTTCGCGAGCTCCATCGCGCTCGACCATGCGCGCCGCCTGGCCGAGGGCTACGCGAGCGCTGACGCCGTGCGCGGCTTCCTCGACTCGACGATCGTCTACGTCGTGCCGCGTGCGAACCCCGATGCGGCCGAGGCGCGCTTCGCGACGCCGCGCCGCGAGGAGCACGCCAGCGGTCCGGGCGTCGACGACGACCGCGACGGCCGGCAGGGCGAGGATCCGCCCGCCGATCTCGACGGGGACGGCATGGTGGCCTGGCTGCGCGTGAAGGATCCCGATGGAACCTGGCGCGAGGACCCGACCGACGCGCGCGTGCTCGTCGAGGCCGACCGGAACAAGGGTGAGGCCGGCGTGTACGCGCTGTGGCCCGAGGGGCGCGACACGGACGGCGACGAGGCCGTGGCCGAGGACGCGCCGCTCGACGCACGCGTGGACCGTAACTTCCCGGCGGGCTGGACCGCGCACGAGCGCGGCTCCGGCGCCTTTCCGACGGACGAGCCGGAGGCGCGCGGTCTGTGTGACTTCGTCATCGCGCACAAGGAGCTCGCGCTCGTCGTCGTCTACGATGCGAGCGACAACCTGCTGGCCGACGTCAAGAGCGTGGGCGACGACGCGCCGAACGTGAAGCGCATCCCGCCCGAGGGTGTGCTCGAGTCCGACGCGAAGCTGCTCGGCGAGCTCGGCAAGCGCTACCGCAAGGCAACGGAGCGCGAGGGCAAGAGCGAAGGGAAAGGCGGCGGCAAGACCGAGGGCGGTGACGGAGGGACGTTCGCGCGCTGGTGCTACGAGCACCGGGGTTTGTTCACGCTGACGTCTTCGCTGTGGGACGTGCCGCTCGAGGACGCGAAGAACAAGGAAGAGAAGAAAGAAGGCGAGAACGCGGAAGGCGCGGAGAAGGGGGACGCGGAGAGCGCGGAGAAGAAGCCGGAAGCAGGGAAGCAGGAAGAAGCGAAGAAGGAGGGGGAGAAGAAGGAAGGCGAGAAGGGCGGCGGCAAGAAGGAGGACGAGCCCAAGCCCTCGGACGACGCCAAGCGCCTGCGCTGGATCGACGCGCAGGGCGCGGCGGAGGCCTGGCGCTTCCTCCCGTGGAAATCCTTCCAGCATCCCGAGCTCGGCGCGGTCGAGATCGGGGGCTTCGCGCCGTTCGCGCGGCTCGAGCCGCCCGCGAGCGAGCGCGAGCCCATCGCGACGCGGCACTTCGCGCACTTCCTGACGCTCGGAGCGCTGCTTCCCCGTGTCGCGGTGTCCGAGTGCACGCGCGAGCAGCTGGGCGAAGGCGTGCAGCGCGTCACGGCCGTCGTCCAGGACGATGCGTTCCTGCCGCTCTACTCGCGCTCCGCGCGGCGCACGTCGACGATCCGGCCGGCCAAGGTCGTGCTCGTACTGCCCGAGGCCGGCAAGCTCCTCGCCGGCAACTCCCAGGAGCTCCTGAGCGAGCTCTCCGGCAGCGGCGGCCGCAAGGAATACACGTGGCTCGTGCAGGGGCCGAAGGAGATGGAGCTCGGCGTCTCGGTCGAGACCGACCACGCCGGGCGCGCGTTCCGCAAGGCGGAGGAGAAGCCGTGATCGCCACCTGCTTGCTCGTCTCGATGACCCTGGCTCTCCAGGACAGCGCTCCGCAGCCCGGTTTCCCCGGCCTGGCCGCGGGCCGCGCTCCAGAGGTCGAGATCGCGTGGAATCGCCTCTACGACTGGGACCAGATCTACGCGCACCTCGACCGGCTCGCCGCGCGCTGGCCGGGGCTCCTGTCCTCGCAGGTGATCGGGCACTCGGTCGAGAACCGCGAGCTGCGCGTGTACACGCTGCAGAACCCGGCCACGGGTGCGGAGGCGGACAAGCCCGCGATGTGGGTGGACGGCAACATCCACGGCAACGAGGTGCAGGGCGGCGAGGCCGTCGCCTATCTCGCCTGGTACCTGCTCGAGAACCACGACTCGAACGAGCGCGTGAAGACGCTCGTCGACGGCGCGGTGTTCTACCTCTATCCGATGGTGAACATCGACGGCCGCGCGCACTGGTTCGAGCGCGCGCACGACGCGAGCTCCTCGCGCACGGGCGTGCAGCCGGTCGACGACGACGGCGACGGCCTGTTCGACGAGGACGGTCCCAACGACCTCGACGGCGACGGCAACATCACGCGCATGCGCAAGCACGTCCCCGGCGAAGGCACGCACCGCCTGAATGCCGACGATCCGCGCATCCTCGAGCCCGTGCCGCCCAACGACCGCGGCATCCGCGGCGACTGGATCCTGCTCGGCGAGGAGGGCATCGACGACGACGGCGACGGACGCGTGAACGAGGACGAGGTCGGCGGCTACGACATGAATCGCTCGTGGCCGGCCTTCTGGGAGCCCGAGCACGTGCAGGGCGGCGCCGGTCCGTATCCGCTCTACTGGCCCGAGACGCGCGCGATCGCGCGTTTCCTGCTCGAGCGCCCGAACGTGGCGGCGGTGCAGTCGTTCCACAACTCGGGCGGCATGATCCTGCGCGGTCCCGGCGCCGAGGCCTTCGGCGAGTATCCCGCGGCCGACGTGCGCGTCTACGACGAGCTCGGCAAGGACGGCGAGAAGATGCTCCCGTTCTACAACTACATGATCATCTGGAAGGACCTGTACTCGGTCTTCGGCGGGTTCGTGAACTGGACCTACGAGGGGCTCGGGATCATCAGCTTCTCGAACGAGCTGTGGGCCGACGAGCAGAGCTCGCCCGACAAGCGCGTGAACGGCGATCAGGCGGGCCGGCTGCTGCTCGACGACAAGCTGATGATGGGCGCGGGCTTCGTCGACTGGCATCCGTACGACCACCCGCTCTACGGCCCGGTCGAGATCGGCGGCTTCGCCAAGGACGTCGGCCGCGTGCCGCCGAGCTTCCTGGAGGAGGAGATGCTGCACCGCAACGCGCTCTTCTGCGTGCGCCACGCCGAGGCCATGCCGCGCGTCGCGATCCGCGAGCCCGTGGTCAGCGATCTCGGCGACGGCGTCAAGGCCGTGGACGTGATCGTGGCCAACGAGCGCGTCATCCCGACGCGCACCGCGCTCGCGCGCGACAAGCAGACGGGCGTGCCCGACGTGGTCGTGCTCGAGGGCGCGGGTGTCGAGGTCCTCGCCGGCGGCTTCCGCACGGAGCGCTTCCGTCCCGAGCGCATCCAGCTGCAGGAGCGCGACCCCGCGCGCCTCCTGCGCGAGGCCGGACTCGGCCCGCGCGAGGAGCTGCGCGTGCGCTGGATCGTGCGCGGCTCGGGCACCGCGACGGTGCGCTATCTGGCCGAGAAGGCGACCGACGCGCAGCGCGCGTTCGAGCTGCCCTGACGGGCCGGTAATCCTTTCCTTCTCGCCCTCAAGTAATCCGCGGCGGGGGTCGATGGATCCGCTTCCGGACCATGACCCCTCAGACCATCCGGAACATTGCCGACGCGCTCGAGCAGTCCGACCCCCAGGACTCCCACGGTCAGCGTGACCTCTTCGAGCGCATCCGCGAGCTGCGCTCGGCCTACGACGGCCCGCTCGACCCGGAGAGCCAGCGTCAGCTCGAGGCGGCCGCCATGCTGGTCGCATACCTCGCGCGCATGGGCAAGGTGGCCGGCGGAGAGGTCCGCACGATCGCCGTGCGCCTCCTGCGCGTGGCGGCCGACAGCGAGGAAGCGTCCGTCGCGGCGCACACGGCGTTCATGGCCGCTTCACCGGCCGCGCGCCCACCGGAAACGTTCGTCCCGGCGCCGGCTCCGCAGGCCCCCGTTCCCGCTCCTGCCGCGGACACGGCAGAGCAGCGCCCGCAGCGCACGGCCTCGGATGTCGTCGGGGACATGATGCTCGGCCAGATCCTGCTGCAACGCGGGCAGATCTTCGAGGAGCACATCCACCAGGCCTTGAAGGTCCAGCGCGCGACGTTGCTGCGCATGGGCGACATCCTGGTGAAGATCGGCGCTTGCTCGCGCCAGCAGGTCCAGGACGCGCTGCAGCACCAGGCGTCCCTGCGCCGGCTGCGCGGGAACCTGACGACCACGCAGCTGGCGCAGCAGATCGAGACGCCCGAGACGCGCGGGACGGGTCTCAAGCTCGTGGGCGAGGTGATGCTGGGCGAGATCCTGGTCGAGCGCGGCATCATCACGCGCCGGCAGCTCGAGCGCGCGCTCGAGGTGCAGAAGAACACCGGCGTGCGCATCGGCGAGGCGCTCGTGCAGCTCGGCGCGACGACGATGAGCCAGATCGAGAACGCGCTGCGCCTGCAGGGCAAGGGCCGCAGGTTCCACGGCTCGGAAGCGGACGGACCGAAGGGCAAGGGCTGACGAGCACGCGCTCGCCGCCGCGCACGGCGAGATCGACCGGCGAGTAGACTGGGCGAGTGCCTCGTCTCCTGGCGGCCCTCGTGTGCTCCGTCTCGGTCACGGGTTGCCGCTCGGCCGACGAGCAGGCCCCCCCGAGCGCTGCGGAGGTGCGCGTGGGCTTCGAGCTGTACGCCCGCCATGGCTGTGCGGCCTGCCACGGCGGTCCCGCGCCGTCGGATCCCGCGCCGGCGCTCGACGTGGCCGGCGCGCTGCGGCCGCCGCGCGCGATCGCCGAGCTCCTGGACGCGCACGAGCCGGCACTCTTCGCCGGTCTCGATGCGCGCGAGCGAGACGAGACGCGCCTCGCGCTGACGCACTTCCTCGTGGCTCGCGGCGGGCCCGTCCTCGCGGACGATCGCGCTCCCGCGGGAGTGGACGCCGCGACCCTGGAGCGCGGGCGCCAGCTCTACCACTCGGTCGGTTGCGTCGCGTGCCACGCGCCCTACGAGGACGCCGCGACCCTCGCGCGGCCGCTGTGGGATTTCCCCGAGGTGTTCGAGGCGCACGCGGTCGCGGCGAGCGACAGCGTCCGAAACCCGGAAGCGCTGCCCGACGTCACGCGGCGGTGGACGCTCGCGTCGCTGGCGAGCTACCTCGCCGATCCCGTGCGCCTGCACCGCGACGGGCGCATGCCCTCGCTCGCCCTGACCGCGGCCGAGGCGGAAGACCTGGCCGCCTACCTGTGGTTCGAGGCGCGCGTGGACGGTGGTGCGCACCTCGCGCTCGCGCCGGGCCTCGCGCTCGAGTACTTCGAGTCGAGCTTCGGGGACGACACGGCCGACTTCGACGCGCTCGTCCCCGTGCGGCGCGCGGTCGTCACGAGCTTCTTCGCGGACCTCGAGCACCGCGACGACGATTTCGGCCTGCGCTTCCGCGGCCTCGTCGACGTTCCCGCGACGGGCGAGTACGTCTTTCACACGACGTCGGACGACGGCTCCATGCTGTCGATCGACGGGCGGCTCGTGGTCGACAACCGCGGTCAGCACCCGCTGGAGGAGCGCTCGGGCGCCGTGCACCTCGACGCAGGCCGCCACGCGCTCGAGGTGACGTACTTCGAGCACATGGGCGGCGACGGGCTCGAGGTGCGCTGGGAGGGGCCGGGCTTCCCGAAGCGCGAGCTCGGCTTCGACGTGCTCACCCATGTCCGCGCGGACCTCGGAGCGCCGTCCCGGGGGCTGCCCATCGATCCGGCGCTCGCGCGGCGCGGTCGCGATCACGTGGACCGCCTCGGGTGCGCGGCGTGCCACGCGCCGGAAGGGGTCGTGGCTCCGTCCGCGCCGCCGCTCGCGGAGCTCGACGCCGCTCGCGGTTGCCTGGACGAACGCTCGGAGGGCGCCCACCCGCACTTCTCGCTGTCGTCCGGCGAGCGGGCTTCGCTCGCCGCGGCCGTGCGCTCACGGACGACTCCACCGCCGCCGAACGCGTGCGAGCGCCTGGCGCACGAGCTCTCACGACTCGGCTGCGGGGCGTGCCACGTGCGCGGCGCGGAGCTCGCCGGGCCGGACGACGAGCGTCGCTCGTACTTCCAGGTCGAGCGCGGGCTCGATCTCGGCGACGAAGGGCGCCTGCCGCCGAGCCTGGACGGCGCGGGCGGGAAGCTCCGGCCCGCGTGGCTCGCGAGCGTGCTCACCGGCGACGGCCGCGCGCGGCCCTACATGAAGACGCGCATGCCGCGCTTCGGCGCGGAGAACGTGGCCGAGCTGCCCGCGCTCTTCGCCGAGTGCGACGCGGCGCAGCGCGACGAGCGCGAGCCCGCGTTCTCGGTGGACGCCGTGGCCTCCGGCCGCGAGCTCGCCGGCACGGGCGGCCTGGGCTGCATCCAGTGCCACGAGCTCGCCGGCCATCCCTCGATCGGCATCCCCGCCGTCGATCTCGCGCACGTGACCGAGCGGCTCTACCCGGGCTGGTTCCGCTCGCTGCTGATGGATCCGGTCGCGCTGAAGATGAACACGCGCATGCCGGCCTTCTGGGTGGACGGGAAGAGCCCGGTGAAGACGCTCTACGACGGCGATCCCTCGGCGCAGGTCGACGCGCTGTGGAGTTATCTCTCGCTCGGGAGCTCGATGCCGCTTCCGCGCGGGCTCGTGCCGCTTCCTGGTGAGTACGAGGTCGAGGTCACGGACGAGCCCGTGTGCGTGGGCGTCTTCATGGAGGGCGTGGGGCCGCGTACGGTCTGCGTCGGCCTGCCGGAGCGCGTGCACTACGCCTTCGACGTCGAGCACTCGCGCCTGGCGCTCGCGTGGCGCGGCCGCTTCCTCGACGCGCGTGGAACGTGGCACGGGCGAGCGGGGCAGCTCGAGAAGCCGGCGGGCGAGGACGTGCTGGAGTTTCCGCCGGGTGAAGCGCTGATGATGCTGGACGAGCGCGACGACGCATGGCCCGCCGAAGTGGGGCGCGCGGCGGGCTACCACGTCCTCGGCCGAAGTGTCGGCGTCAGTCGACGGCCAGAGTTCCGGTACTCCGTGTGCGGAGTCGAGGTTGGCGAGACGATGGAGCCCGTGATCCGCGCCGGAGGCAGTGGCCTTCGTCGGCGCTTCTCGATGCCGCTGGACCAAGTGCAGGGCAACCTGTTTCTTCGCGCAGCTGTCGGCGACAGCGTTCAACGCGTGGGCGAGGGCTCGTGGTCCATCGAGCGTGACGGCGCGACGGTTCGAGTTCAGCTCCCGACGGACGCGGGCTTCGTGCATGCGGACGAGAGCGGCCGGGCCGAACTTCGCTTTCCGATCGTCTCCGACTCGGTGAGCTCGACGCCGAGCGCGAGACCGATCCGCGGTGCGAGTCTCTCCTGGGCCGTCTACGAGGTCGAGTACTCGTGGTGATCGCACTTCTCTTGGCGCTGCAGGCGAGCGCCGAGGCCGAGCTCTATCCCGCCATCGCCATCGAGACGCCGCCCGAGATCGCGCTCGAAGTCGGCGGCTTCGCGCTCCTGCCCGACGACCAGGTGCTCGTCTGCACGCGGCGCGGACAGATCTGGCGCATCGAGAACGCGTACACAGCGGACGGCAAGGGAGCGCGTTTCCACCTGTGGTTCGACGGGCTGCAGGAGCCGCTCGGCCTGCTCGCCCACGACGGCTGGGTCTACACCGTGCAGCGCGGCGAGCTCTCGCGCCTGCGCGACTCGGACGGCGACGGGCGCGCGGACGAGCTCGAGACCGTCGGCGACCCGTGGAAGATCAGCGGCAACTACCACGAGTACGCCTTCGGGCCCGCATGGGGTCCGGACGGACGCCTGTGGCTCACGCTCAACAAGCCCTTCGGCGAGGAGCCCTTCGGCCGCGTCGACTGGCGCGGGTTCGCCCTCGCGATCGATCCTGCGAGCGGAGAGTGGGAGCCGACCTGCGCCGGCCTGCGCTCTCCTTGTGGAATCGCGACCGCGCCCTGGGGCGACGTCTTCTACACCGACAACCAGGGCGAGTGGTGCGGCGCGTCGAAGCTCTCGCAGCTGCGGCCCGGAAGCTTCCACGGGCATCCGTGGGGCATCGAATCGACGAAGCTGCCGCAGTGGAAGTACGGCGTCGTGCCGATGCCGCCGGACAAGACGCTCATGCCCGAGGTGCGGAAGACGATCCCGAGCTTCCAGCTTCCTGCGGTGTGGTTCCCGTACGACGAGATGGGGCGCTCGCCTGCGGGCTTCGTGTGGGACACCGAAGGCCGCTTCGGTCCCTTCTTCCGCGGCCACGTGTTCGTCGGCGACCAGTACGACGCGTCGCTGATCCGGGTCACGCTCGAGCAGGTGAACGGGCGCTGGCAGGGCGCGTGCTATCCGTTCCGCATGGGCCTCGCGAGCGGTGTCACGCGCGTCGCCTGGGGTCACGACGGCTCCCTGCTCGTCGGCATGACGAACCGCGGCTGGGGCTCGCGCGGTCAGGGCACGTTCGGCCTCGAGCGCGTGAAGTGGAGCGGCGCGACGCCCTTCGAGCTCTGCGAGATGCGCGCGGTCGACGGGGGCTTCGAGCTCGAGTTCACGGCCGACGTGGACGCGGCGCGCGCCGCCGATCCCGCGGCCTACCGCATGTCGAGCTACACCTACGAGCTGCACGAGGAGTACGGCAGCGCGAAGATGGACGAGCGCCCGCTCGCGCCGCGGCCGACGCTCGTCGATGCGCGCACCGTGCGGCTCGCGCTCGACGGGCTGCGCCCCGGGTACGTGCACGAGCTGCACTACGAGGGGCTGCGCTCGGCGAGCGCTGCGCCGCCGCTCCACGATCGCGCGTACTACACGCTGATCGAGATCCCTGCGCCCGCCGACTCGCCGGCCGCCGCGGGCGCTGTGCCGGGACGCTGAGCCTCGCGCTCTAGCTAGAACTTGTCGCCGATGACCCCCAGCAGGGCCGAGGAGTAGTCGCACAGTCCGCCGCCGACCACGGTGGCCTGGCAGGCCCACGCCAGCCCGATCAGCGACAGATTGTTCGGGATGTTCTGTGAGGGAACGACGGCCGAGACTTGCGCTGGCATGTCCAGCACGCATCACGAGGGCGTGCGCGCGGCAAGCGGAGCGGCGCCGCTGCACGACCGCGCGTACTACACGCTGGTCGAGATCCCCGCGGCCGAGGCTGCGCCTGCTGCGAGCGACGCTGCGCCGGGACGCTGAAGCTCGCCCCGGCGGTCGACGGACGGCTAGAACTCGTCGCCGATCACCCCGAGCAGGGCCGAGGAGGCGTCGCACACCCCTCCTCCCACCACCGTCGCCTGGCAAGCCCACGTCAACCCGACGAACTGGACGTCGTTCGGGATGTCCAGCGAGGGAACGACGGCCGTGAAGCCGTTGTGGAACCCGAGCGACGAGTGGAGCAGCGTACCGCTCGTGAGCACCTCGTACGGAAGGCCGCAAGGTCCTGCGATGCAGGGGCCGTTGATGGCGTTCATCCGGATGCGGAAGCTCACGGGTCCGCCCGTGCCGTGCGGATGGCCGAACACGAGCGTCGGGCCCCACGACGCCCCGATGACCATGACCGCGTTGTTGCCGATCGGCGGACCGGGGCGGACGGCCGGCGCGGGCGGAAAGGCGCCACAGACAGCCGCCGGGATGTCGCCGCCCATCCACTGGTCGAGGTTGATGCACGAGCAGGGTCCCGGCACTCCACCGTTGTAGTGGGCGATGAGACCGTCCACGCCCGCTGGCGCAGGAGACGCGGCGAGTCGTGCTCCGGGCGCGACGACGAACAGGCCTGCGGTCAAGGCGGCGAACGACAGCAATCTAGGAACGCTCATGACTTCCTCCCTCGAGCGGTGTCTCCCCTGGACGGCCACGTGACCGTCAGCTCCAGGAGTCAAATGCGGAGCGACGTCCAAGGGTCGCGCACATTCTCCGGGGTTGGGCAGGAGTGGGAGCCAGTTCGCTCGCTCCCCGGGCAGAGGCGCCGTCCGGGGCGCTGAAGTGCGGGGAGGCGG
>Ga0111538_10009907_pt1 | contig 12686 bp, 10 predicted proteins | sample SoiMethybrSBSTD1_FD_79669 | JGI IMG/M metagenome (GOLD analysis project Ga0111538, IMG submission 79669) | Bulk soil microbial communities from a Populus tree surrounding site in Tennessee, USA - Soil MetaG P. TD hybrid SBSTD1 (version 2)... | ecosystem: Environmental > Terrestrial > Soil >...
GCGAAGCTGATCACCGGCGCCTGCAGCCCCGGCGGATAGAAACGGCGGCCGGCCAGCATCATCAGCGACAGCGTGATGGCCGTAAACAGCAGCTTCGCGAGCACGTGCGCGGACAGAATCGTGTACGGCCGCAGCGGCGTCGCGCGCAATCGCTTGAGGATCCCTCCCTCGCGGTAAATCGAAATGATCGCGACGAGCGACGTCACCGCGCCGATCGCCATGAACACCGACACCATCACCGGCAAGCCCGATTGCAGGAAGTCGAATCCGCGAGGCGCGCGCGGCGTACCGCCGCCGCGATTCATCGCGCGGCCGACGACGAGAAACAGGATCACCGGTATGACCATCGTGCCGATCGCGCCGAGCGGTTCGCGCAGGAAGATCTTGATCTCCAGCCAGGTCAGTTGAAACAGTCCGCGCATTAGTCAATCCCTGATCGAGTGGCCGGTCAGCTTGAGGAACACGTCCTCGAGCGTCGGCTCTTCGGTGCGGAAGCTGCCGACGCGCACTTGATGCTCGGCGAGGCACTGGATCACTTCGGTGATGAACGCGTCGCCGCGCCCGTGAATCGTGAACTGGCCGGCGTCGCGCTTCACGTCCACGACGGCGCGGCAGGCGCGAAAGAGCTGCTCGGCCCGCGGCTCCTCGGTGGTGAGCACGACGATTCGATCGGGCACGTGCTTGTCGATCAGGCGCTGCGGCGAATCGGCATCGATGATGCGCCCGTGCTCGATGATCGCCACGCGATCGCACAGCCGCTCCGCCTCCTCCATCAGATGCGTCGTCATGAACACGGTCTTGCCGCGGGCGCGGATGCCGCGGACCAGCTCCCAGATCGCGCGGCGCGCCTGCGGATCGAGGCCGGTCGTCAGCTCATCGAGAAAGACGACTTCCGGATCGTTGATGAGCGCGAGCGCGATGAAGAGGCGTTGTTGCTGTCCGCCGGACAGCGTCATGAACCAGGCGTTGCGCTTCTCGGAGAGGCCCAGTTGTTCGAGCAGGCGCTCGCCCTGGCTGATCGGCTTCTTATAGAGCGATGCCCACAGGTGCATCGCCTCCCACACCTTGATGCGCTTCTGCAGATGCGCCTGCTGCAGCTGCACGCCGATGCGTTCCTGGAGTTGATAGACGTCACGAAACGGATCGAGACCGAGCACGGAAATGGCGCCGTGGTCAGGCTTCCTGATCCCCTCGACGCACTCCATCGTCGTGGTCTTGCCGGCGCCGTTGGGGCCGATCAGCCCGAAGATCTCGCCGTCCTGGACCTCGAACGACACATCATCAACAGCAACCGTCTGCTTGTAGGTCTTGCGAACCCCGGCGACGGTGATTACGGCGCCCGTCGATACCTCCAGGGGCTCATGTGCACGAACTCGCCCGAGCCTTCGGCGACTTCGACGTCGACGCGGAACGTCAGCGGCGCGGCGAGGTAGACGGTGTGATTCAACCGTACCTGCTTGCCCTTGTATGAAAACGGCGCGCTCTTGAAGAACAGCCGGTAGTCGCCGCCGATGTTGCCGCCCACTTCCGCCATCTGCGCATACGTGTAGCCGCGGCTATCGGTGACGTGCCGGAACGCGACCTTCTGTTCGCGGTTGTAGGCGATCGATTCGGTGATCGTAAAGGCGCCGGCCTCGCTCTTCCCTTGCGTGACCGCTTCGTAGAAGCCGTCTGCCAGCTTGCGATAGGTCACCGTGCCGCTCGACTCCCCGCCGGGGCCCAGCACCGAATCGGGCGCGTCGGCGGTGAACATCCACTTGCCGAGGAAATACTGATCGAAATCGAGCAGCGGCACGACATCGTCCGGCTTGGTGGGCCGGCCGAGACTCGGCATCAAACCCTTCGGCTGCTCTTTCGGAGGTTGCGCTTGCGGCGCCTGGAGCAGCGCCGCAAGCATCAAGAAGACGAGCGTCATTCCGCTACTGCTCGCGCCTTTCTGTGCGCGACGGAATGCGCTGCTTGTCGAGCGTGTATTCGATCCAGCCGAGGCTCATCTCATCCCAGCTCTGCTCGGACCAATACACTTCCTTATCGGGATTCGGATTGAGCGGATTGTTCGCCGAGTTGTCGAACACCGCCTTGTATTTGAGCAGGCTGCCCTTCGGAATCTTCAGCGCTTCGGAAAGCACGTAGCGCTCCTGCCAGTCGAAGCGATAGTGCGGCACCTCGAAGAGGAGCTGCTCCTTGCCATCAGGGAACACGACCCTGTATTCCGCCGACTTTCCTCGCACGTGCATGTGCGGATAGAAACCGTTGATGGTGATGTCCTGCGTGATCGCCAGCTCCGACGTGACCGTGAAGTCGGCCGCGTACGGCGGAATCGGCGGCAGGCCGCTGAACGACGAGATCGTCGTCGCCGTCGCGCCCTGCGACACGCGTCCCGCTTCGACATCCGCGGCGTCGGGCACGGCGCCCCTCACGATCTTCCCGTTGACGTGCTGCCGCTCGTTGATCGGCGTCCTGAAGTGGAATTTCTTCAGCGGCTCTTTCGCGAACCACAACCCCACTTCCGATCGATCCTTTTCCACGCGGCCGGTCGGCGTGTAGTGCATGTTGAAGTTGAGATACTGGCCGGGCAGCATCGGCGTGCCGACGCCGTCGGGATGATCGTCGAAGCCGCGGCCGGCGACGTACGCCAGCAGGGTCGTGAATCCGCCGACCGAGCTCAATCGATCCGGCTTCTCGCCCGGCTCGCGCGGGATCTGCAGATCGCCCGGCAGCTTCTGCTCGGTGATGCGCGCGGTGCGGCGATCGAGCGGCACTTTCTTTCCCGATGCATCGGTCGTGAACGGCTGTCCGTCGATCACTTCCGTGCCCGGCGGGAACGTCACGAGGCTGACGGTGATGTGATGCACGACGGCCTTGTTCGAGGGCCGCGCTTCCGACATCTGAATCAGCTTCATGCCGTCGTTCCACGGCACGGGCACGTAGAAATCCAGCATCGGATATTCCGAGCGCGGCTCGATCGTGAACTCGACGGGCATCTTGATGACGACGTCGGGCTCGCGGTTGAATTTCCATCCGCCCGGATATTCCGGCGGTGCGGGCAGATCGCGATCGTCGCCCTTCGGCGCGCCAGCATCGGCCCACGCGACGAGCGTGAAGATCTCCTTTTCGCTCATCTGGCGATCGTTGCTGAACTTCAGCGTCGACTCGCCGATGCCCCACGGCGGCATTTCCTTCTTGAGAACCTTCGACTTGATCGATCGCGCCCACGGGCGCACCTGCTCGTAGGTCATCAACGGCATCGGCGCGACGTCGTTCGGCCGATGGCACTGCGAGCAGTTCTTGTAGAGGATGGGCGCGACGTCTTTCGTGAACGTCGGCGTTTGCGCCGACACCGCCGAGGCGCCTCCGAGAACGACGACGCCAACGAGCCCGACGACCGTAGAGCGGACGTTCATGCCGCCTCCTGGCGCGAATTATCGTGCCTGAGGTGCCTAAGGTGCCTAAGGTGCCTAAGGTGCCTGGGGTGCTACTGGGCGAGCGACGCTTCGAAGTCGCTCAGGGAGCGCTGAATTCTGTGGAGAAACGCCGCCTCAAATTCAATCCCGTCCCCGAGATCCCTCAGCAGGCTCGCGATCGCCGCGCCGCCGGCCTCGTCGAGCAGGCGTTTGGCGGCCATTGCGCTCGCGGCATACGCCACCTGCGCGTCCGCGCCGCCCAACCTGGAGAACGACGACGACAGCGCCTTCAACGACGGCGCCTTTTCCACCTTCTCCATCCGGCTCGTCGCCCAGCTGAGATCGTCGCTCTCGAGCACCGACGCCAACCCCTCGTTGAGCCACGTCGGCAATCCTCGCGTCGCGAGCGATCGGATCAGCGCGTGCGTGAACTCGTGCGCCAGGACGCGATCGAGATCGTCGCCTTTCTCATCGGCGCCGCGCATCGGCACGCGGATGATGCCGTCGAACGCGCCCGCCGCCCACTTCGGCGACCGCGTGATGTCGCTGAACTGCTCGCCGCTGTAGAGCACCACCGGGATCGACTTCACCGGGAAGGTGCCGAAGACGTCGCAGATGCGCCAGAACGCCTTGTTGAGCGATTCGAGCGCCTGCGCCGCCATCGCCGCATCCTCCGGCCCCTCGAACGACACCGTGAAGTGATCGCCGATCTCGAGCCGCATGCGCTCGTGCAGATCTTTTTCGCGCTTCCAGCGATCCAATGTATCGCGCACGCCCCGATCGCCGGGGAGTTCGGCCGCGACGATCTCGTAGAGTCGAATCGCTTCCGTCAGATCGCCCTGCCGCTTCACGACCTGCGCCATCTGCGCCCGCGCGATGGTCAGCTTCGGATCGAGATCGAGGGCGCGCTGCAGATGCGCCTTGGCCTCGGGATCGTGACGCAGCAGGAACTCCGCGGTGCCGGCGCCGAGCCACAACGCCGCGTTCTTCGGCTCGAGCCTGGTGGCTTCGGCGAACGCCTCGATCGCGGCCTTGAAGTTGCCGGAGTCGATCGCCTTCCAGCCGGCTTGCTCGAGCATGCCGACACGCGGGCTCGCCTGGCTCCCGGCAAGCTTCACGTCCCCGGCAAGGAACAACATCCCGGCAAGAATCACGATTCCGACGCGATTCATACGTCGAGCCCAATCATACGCATGAGTTCGAGCGCGTTGCTATGCGTGATCACGCCGTCGCGCAGCTTGTAATCGAACGACATCTGGCCGTTCTCGACCTTGTCCTGCAGATGCACGTTCTTCACCCGATCGGGGAAGATTGCGCCGATTTCGGTCAGCGACAGATCGTGGGTGGTCACCATCCCAATCGCGCCGCGCGAAATCATCGTCCGGATCACGCCCTCGGCGGCGACCCGCCGATCCTTGGAGTTCGTGCCGCTCAGCAACTCATCGAAGAGAAACAGTACCGGCAACGGGCCGTCGAGCAAATCGCAAATGGCGCGGATGCGCAGGGCCTCGGTGTAGAAGCCCGAGCGATGCTCCTGCAGCGAATCGGTGTGACGCAGGCAGGTGCCGATCGCCAGCGGCGTCAGGCGCAGTCTCCCGGCGCGAACCGGCGCGCCCGCGAAGGCCAGGACCGCATTGATGCCGACGGTGCGCATCAGCGTGCTCTTGCCCGACATGTTGGAGCCGCTCACGACAAGGACTTGGGGCTTGGGGCTTGGGGCTTGGGGTACTGCTTCCAACACCAACGAGTTGCTGACCGCGGTCGCCGTCAACAACGGGTGGGCCACTTCGGTGGCGTCAAAGATCGGCGCACCCGTTTCAACCAACTCAGCGAACGGATACGACGGGTGCTCGTACGAGTATCCAGAAAGCGATAGCAGCGCTTCCATTTCGCCGATCGCATCCACCCAGTCGCGCAGGCGGCTGCCATGGCGGCGGCGCCACGATTCCGCCGCGTAGGCGAGCTGCGGCGTGAACAGCAACGGAATCTCGGAAATCTTGAGGAAGGCGTTGTGCCGCGAGTCCGCCCAATCCGAAATGCGCGCCAGCCGCGCAATGCCCGATGAGGCCGGCACGGCGTCGCCGGTAAACCTGCGCGCCAGTGCGGCCAGCACCGGATCGTCGAACGGCTCGCGCTCGATCTCGTGGATCACGTTCGCGAACAGATCGAGGGCGGCGGATTCGGTGGCCGATGACAGGTGTTCGGCGATGGCTTCGGAGCGCTTGAAGAGCCACGCGAGCACGACGATGTTGATCACGGCACTGATCGCCACGTAGATGCCCGGGCCGCCCTTCAGATACAGCGTAAGAAAAGCGACGAACGCGAGCGCCAGCGCGGCGACGATGAGGCGCACAGGCGGAAGCGACGATCGCTCCTCCGCCCAGGCGATCAGCCGCTCGGCATGAATCGATCGGCGGCGGCCGGCGTTGACGACGGCGATGCGCTCGCGGAGATCGATGCGCGACGCCAGCGCGGCGACGCGGGATTGACGCTCGCGCACGTCGGGAATCGGCGATGCGTGCAGCAGCCAGCGCGCGAGCCGGTCCTCCCCCATCGGCGTGCGGCACGACGACAGCAGCTGAAACAGGCTGGCCGGCCCGAACACGTCGAGATCGTCGGCGTAGGGATGATTGCGATCGCGGAAGCGCTCGCCGCTCGGCGTGTCGCGCATCCAGCGATCCTCGATGCGCGCGATGCCGTCCGCGTAATACGTGACGGCCGCCTGCGCGCGGGCGAGCGCGCGCATGACCACCTCGTGCCAGATCGAGAGCGCGACGAACAGCGCGGCGCCGGCGCCGAAGATCACCGGCGAGGGATCGGCGCGCAGCGCATACACGCTGTAGATCACCGCCGCGATGAAGATCGCGACCTTGGCATTGCCGAGATGGATGTGGGTGCGCTCACGCCCGGCTGCTGCCGCTTCACGATCGCGCTTGCGCCGGGCGTATTCCTCGAGGGGCGTGGCCACGTCTCTTCAACATGATGTTCCAGTTCCTGCGTACATGGCACGGCTCAGTACGCAGAGAATGAATCAAAAACGAATGTTAAAGGGTCAGTCCCCGTTACAAATAGGCGAGGCGCGGGAGCCTTTGATGGCTCCCGCGGCAGTTGGTGGGTTATTTGGTGCGGATAGTTAGCGGATTGGTAAGCGAGACCTTGAGCTTGCGTCCTTCTGCAAGCCGAATTTCCTTGCCGTCGGTGGCGAGCACGACGCCGGTGCCGGCGCCCGCGCCAACCGCGGAACCGATCGCGGCGCCCTTCTTGCCGCCGGTGATCGCGCCGATCACCGCGCCGGCCGCGGCGCCGACGCCGATCTTCACGGCGTCATCTTTCTTGGTGCCCTCGGCGACGAACGCGAGCGGCCTGGTGTCGATGTCATACGTCACCGAGCGGCTCGTGAGTCGTGTGAAACGGAACGACAGTTCCGCGCGGCCCTTGACCTTGTCGGAGTCGTCAACATGCGTGACGTGACCCGACAGCGCAGCGCCGGACGGAATGACTGTCGTCCCGTCGATCACAACTGGTGACGCCAGCGTGCCGTTGACTCTCTGCTCGACGGTGCTGGTGTCGGACGCCAGCGCCGTGTTGAGCGTGACGTCGAGAACGGTGTTGTCCGGAACGGTGATGGTGCGAATGACCGGAGCAGACTCGGGCTCGCGCTCGGTGGCGCTCACGCGCTTCACTTCCGCGATGCTGGTCCGCGTAATTTCGGTGGAGGTGTTCGGGCGCTCGCCGGTCAGCGTCACAACATCCGCATCGACCTTGGCGATCTTGCCGCGAACGAGCGTGCCGTCCTGCGTGACCACGGTGACTTCCGTGCCGGCCGGAATATTTTCAACCGCTTCGGCGCGAGTGCATGCAGACGCCAGCAGCACATACAGCGCTGATTTTGCGACGGCGGCCACGATGCTCAACCTCTTCATGCGACTCTCCGACGCTCCATAGAGCAACCGCTATGCCAGCTTTTTTCAGGCCTGATCCGGGGCTGCTGTGTAGCGCGATGCTCGTGGTTGGGTAACGGATGACTTACATGCGGTTACGTCGTGAGCGGCCGGGCTTGGTAGACTTTCCCATTCGGAGGAATCGCAAATGACCGCTTCGACGCGCACCTGGCGCACGGCCGCGCTGGCCGTCCTGACCCTTCTCGCTCTTGGCGACACGCGTGTCGCACCGCTCGCCGCGCAGCAGCCGACGATCGATCCCGCGCTGCTCAACGCCTATCGCTGGCGCAGCATCGGCCCCGACCGCGGCGGCCGATCGATCGCGGTCACCGGCGTGAAAGGCCGTCCGCGCGAGGCGTACTTCGGCGCCGTCGGCGGCGGTCTCTGGAAGACCACCGATGCCGGCAACAACTGGGCGCCGGTCACCGACGGCCAGATCACGAGCTCCTCCGTCGGCGCCGTCGCGGTCTCGGAATCCAATCCCGACGTCGTCTGGATCGGCATGGGCGAATCCTGCATCCGCGGCAACATCATGCCGGGCGACGGCGTCTACAAGTCCACCGACGCCGGCAAGACATGGGCGAACGTCGGCTTCAAGAACGTCGATGCGATCTCGAAGATACGCATCCATCCCACCAATCCTGACATCGTCTACGTCGCGGCCTTCGGCTTGTATTACGGCCCCAGCGACGAGCGCGGCGTGTTCAAGACCACCGACGGCGGCAAGACGTGGAAGAAAACACTCTTCAAGGACAACAAGACCGGCGCCGTCGACATTGCGATCGACATGAAGAACCCGAACGTGCTGTTCGCGGCGATGTGGGAGGCGTATCGCATCGAGTACCAGATGTCGAGCGGCGGACCCAGCAGCGGCCTCTACAAGTCCACGGACGGTGGCGAGACGTGGAGCGAGATCACGCACAACCCCGGCATGCCGGCGGGCATGGTCGGCCGCATCGGCGTGGCGCTGACCGCGGCGGATTCGAATCGCGTCTACGCGCTCGTCGAAAACGAAAACGGCGGCCTGTTCGTGTCCGACGATGCGGGCGCGTCGTGGAAGCTGATCAACGCCTCGCGAACCATCCGCCAGCGCGCGTTCTATTACACGCATGTGTTCGGCGATCCCAGCAATAAGGACGTTGTCTACATGCAGAACACGGGGCTCTTCCGATCGACGGACGGCGGCAAGACCACGACGCAGATCGGCCAGAACACGCACGGCGATCATCACGACCTGTGGGTCGATCCGAACGATCCGCTGCACGTGATCGACGGCAACGACGGCGGCGGCGCGATCACCTACGACGCGGCGTCGCGCGTGCCGAACTGGAGCGCGCAGGATTTCCCGACCGCGCAGTGGTATCACGTGATCACGACCGCGCATCTGCCCTTCCACGTCTGCGGCGCGCAGCAGGACAACAGCACGCTCTGCGTGCCGAGCAACACCAATGCGGGCGGCGGCGGTGGTGGCGGCGGCGGCAATCCGGCGGTCGCACCCTATCCCGTGGGCGGCGGCGAACCGGGCTACATCGCGCCGCACGCGACCGATCCCGACATTTTCTGGGCGGGCGCCAACAACGGATCGTTCCTGACGCGCCTCAATCGCCGCACCGGCGAGCTCAAGGAGGTGGGCGCCTACCCGCGCTTCTTCTCAGGCGAGAACTCGGGCGAAGTCAAGGAGCGCTGGCAGTGGACGTATCCGATCATCCTGGCCTACGCCGATCCGAACGTGCTCTACACGAGCTCACAGCGCGTGTGGAAGAGCACGAACGGCGGCGATACGTGGGAAGCGATCAGCGGCGACCTGACCCGTCACGATCCGAAAACGATGGGCGATTCGGGCGGGCCGATCACGCACGACATGAACAGTCCCGAGATCTATGGAACGGTGTTCTCGCTCGCGCCCGGCAAGAAGGACGTCAACATTCTCTGGTCCGGATCCGATGACGGCATCATCCAGGTGACGCGTGACGGCGGAAAGAACTGGACCAACGTGACGCCGTCGGAGATGCCTGACCTCGGCCGCGTCAGCCAGATCGACGGATCGTCGTTCGACAACGCCACCGCCTACGTGGCGGTCAAGAAGATGCTGCTCGGCGATCGCTCGCCGTACATCTTCAAGACCACCGACTACGGGAAGACCTGGAAGAAGATCGTCAACGGGATTGCCGCCAACGATTACGTGCACACGGTGCGCGAGGATACGGTGCGGCGCGGCATGCTCTATGCCGGCACGCAGCACGCTGTCTACGTTTCTTACAACGACGGCGAGAACTGGCTGCCGCTCAAGAACGGGCTGCCCGACACGCCGACCACCGATCTCGTGGTCGAAGACAACGCGCTCGCCATCGGCACGCACGGCCGTGGCTTCTACGTGCTCGACGACATCGCCGCGCTGCGGCAGTTCGGCACCGTGCCGATGACCGACGTGATGGTGTTCAAGCCCGCGAACGCGACGCGCGGCCTCGATCGTCCGATCGTCTCCTATTACCTGAAGAACCAGCCGAAGCAGCTGACGATCGATTTTCTCGACGGCAAGGGCCAGGTCGTGCGCTCGGTCAACGGCAACCCGCCGCGCAAGCCCGGCGAGAACGCGCCCGGCGGCGGCGATGACGACTTCCCGCGCGGGCCGCAGGGCGCGCCGATGGCGGCGGGCATGAACCGCTTCACGTGGGATCTCAACTCGACCGGCGTGGTCACCTTCCCCGGAATGATCCTGTGGGGCGCAACGCAAAATGGCCCGGCGGTGCTGCCGGGATCCTATTCAGTTCGCCTGACCGCCGACGGCGTCACGCAGACGCAGCCGTTCCAGGTGTTGAAGCACCCGCTGCGGCCGATCAGCGACGCCGATCTCCTGTTCCAGTGGAACCTCGCCAGCCGCATCCGCGACAAGGTCAACGAGGCCAACCTCGCGGTGATCCGGATTCGCCGCATCAAGACCGACATCGCCGATCGCATCAAGGACGCGCCGGCGGAAGTGCGGACCGCGGGCGAGCAGCTGGCGAAAGCGCTGTCCCTCGTCGAGGAAGATGTCTACCAGGTGAAGAACCAGAGCGGACAGGATCCGCTCAACTTCCCGATCAAGACGAACAATCGTCTCGCGTCGCTGCTGCGCGTCGCGGTATCGGGCGAAGGACGGCCGACCGGCAACGTCGAGCCGATCTTCAACGACCTCGTCGCCGAGCTGAAGGCGGAGACCGATCGCCTCGAGAAAACGATCAGCTCGCAGCTGCCGCCGTTCAACAACATGCTGCAGCGCATCAAGAAGACGCCGATCGACGGGAAGTGACGCGACGTAAGAATCGGCGAGGAGATGTCAGGCTCTCAGGGCCTGCATCTCCTCGTGAAACCGCGCGAACTCTTCGTTCTCGGCGCGCGCCGCCTTCATCGAGGCGTCGTTCACGCGTCCCGCCGCGCCAAAGGATCGATCCGCGTCCCGCGAGCCGCGGCTTTCCGCGATCAGCGCGGCATCGCGCGACTTGCGAAACTGCTCCTGCGATGCGACGAGCGCCGCGTCGAATTCTTTCTTGGCCTGTTCCAGTTTCGCGGCGCGGATTCGCTGCGCCGAAGTGGAGGTCGGCTGCGACGCCTGACCGCCGATGGCCAGCATGAATTCACGCTCCGCGTCTTCCTCCGCCTTTCGCTTCTTCTCGAACGCCGCGAGGTCCGCTTCGCGGCGGACACGATGCGCTTCCGCGAGCGCGTCCGCCAGCGCATCGCTGACTTCGCCCAGAGCGTCGGCTCGCGCGGACTCGGCCCTCGCGCCGGTGGCGAGCTGCCGATCGCGCGCCTCGGCGATTTGCTCGTCGAACGTATCGAACAGTGCGGCTGCCGCGGGCAGCGCGCGCAAATCGCGATCGCGCGCGGCGAGCGCTTCGCTGAGCCGATCGTCACGAATCCGCGTGATCTTCGAGATTCGCTTCGAGTGTCCCTCGGTGATTTCGCTTAAAGTCGCCATGACACTCTTCTATACTGAGCTTTAGTCAGCGGCGACACCCGGCAGGGTGATTTGCGTGCAGCGCGCCGCGGCCCCTGAACGAATCTGCGAGGACAGAACCCTCACAGATGAGTCGAAGGTGGCATACGATCTGCAGCACGACCCGGTAGCGACATGGCGGTACGTGGTCTTTCGCTCTCGGCGCCAATTCTGGCCCTCGCGCTCACCGGATTGTGGAGCGCGGAGAGGCTATCCGCCTCCGACCCGGCTGAGCCGGTTTTCGAACGCGTTCTCGCAAAATCCAATACGGTCGCGCCGCCGCCGTACCGCGCCTTCCGCCGCATGGAGGGCGGGATCAACGATTCCGAGAAACGGGGCTGGGTCGAAGCGTGGACTGAATACACGCCCGGCCGTGGCTTCACCTACGAGATCGTGCGCGAGGGCGGCTCCGATTACGTCAGGAACAAGATCCTTCGCGGGATGCTGAACAGCGAGCAGAACCTGATCGCCACCGGCAAGCGTCTGCGCGCGTCGCTCGAGGCGAAGAATTATGTGTTCGAGGATGGCGGGATGACGGATGCCGGTCTGCAGCGCGTGCTGTTGAAGCCGGCAAAAAAATCGGATGGCATCCTGAACGGCAGCCTGCTGCTCGATCCGGACTCCGGCCTGATCACGCGGCTGGAAGGACGCCTCGTGAAAAGCCCGTCATTCTGGGTGCGCGACGTCGACGTGACCTATAAATTTGCACACATCGGGGGCCACGTCGTGCCGATCGAGATGACCTCGACCGGCCGCGTGCGCATGTTCGGCCGGTCGAGTTTCCGGATGGTCTACGACTACGTTTCGATCGACGGCCACGCCACGGCGCTCAAAGCGTCGTTGCGCGACAACGATCCAGCGAAGTGAAGCCCGCGGCTAGGCGGGGCGCAGGTTCTCGGCGCGCGGGCCCTTCGGACCCTGGCCTTTTTCGAAGGTGACCTTCTGACCTTCACGCAGTTCATCGAACCGCGTGCCCTGGACTGCCGAGTTGTGGAAGAAGTATTCGGTGCCGTCGTCCGCTGCCACGAAACCAAAACCTTTGTCGCTGACGATGCGCTTGATCGTTCCTGAGACTGCTGCCGCCATAGTGAGTATCCCGCCGATAGAGGGTAGACGAACGCGGCCACAAGGCGCGGCCGCGCAGCCGTTACTGTCTCCCGAACAGGCCTTTCCTGCCTAGCAAAAAAGGCGGGTTGCCCAAAACTGCCCGGACGCCCCTAGAACCTGAACAATCGGGTCATCTTGACGACGAAGGCGCGGTTGCGCAGGGCGATATTGCCGCGCTGGGGCTCGAGCGAGTTGGTGTCCTTCTCGTCGGTCCAGACCACGAAAAACTCACTGCCCGGACGGTATTCCCAGCGGAAC
>Ga0111538_10009908_pt1 | contig 12685 bp, 8 predicted proteins | sample SoiMethybrSBSTD1_FD_79669 | JGI IMG/M metagenome (GOLD analysis project Ga0111538, IMG submission 79669) | Bulk soil microbial communities from a Populus tree surrounding site in Tennessee, USA - Soil MetaG P. TD hybrid SBSTD1 (version 2)... | ecosystem: Environmental > Terrestrial > Soil > Tree...
TCCTTCAGATTCAGTCGACAAGGTCATGGCCGCTGTCGACGGCCTACCTGACGACGCAACAAGCTCGATGCAACGCGACATTGCTGCCGGCAAACCTTCTGAGCTTGAGTCACAGAACGGCGCAGTAGTTCGCATGGCGCGCGAAATCGGAATTGCAGTGCCAACACACACACTCATTTATCAGACTTTACGAGACGCCACATCACAACCCCCGCTCCCATAAAAGCGATGCCAAACAGCAACCCTGAGATGGCGAACAAGAAACGAAGCTCCGGCACGAAGAATCCCACTGGCCCAACGATTGTTGAAAGAATCCAGCCAATAGGGATCCCAACCGGGATTTTCCGCGTTCGCAGCGCCTGAATCGCAAACAGGTCGAGGCCGAGCGAGAAGAGGGCCGCAGCGACTGCATAAGCGTTCGGTGTGACTACGCCAATATCACGCGCAATTAGAACCAGCAGAGCACTACACATAAGCACGAAGCCGAGGCGCCCTAACATTCTTCCACCAGTCATAGAAGACAGGTACAGGCCAATAACACCGGTGAGCAGAAATAGATCGATTAGGAAATAAAGTACATAAACGTTGGCCGTAGTCTCCGGGACGAATGACGCGGTCGCGCGCAGTAGTCCGGCGAGTATTGCTGCAATTGCACACGAGCGAGTGATCTTGAGCATTCAGTGTCTGGACGAGTTGTTTTACAGGATTTCAAGACGAAACAGGATGCACATGTTTAATCCTGAGAATCTTGTGAATCCTGTAAAGTCATTTCACTGTGCTGCCGGTGCCTCGGGTCTTTAAGCGAATGCGATAGATGAGCGTGTTTGAGGTGATGAAGAGTGTCGAACCATCTTCGCCCCAGGCGCAGTTGCCGGTCGGAGTTCCGAGATCGAATCGGCCCAGTAACGTGCCGTCAGGCGCGAAGATGAACACACCACCGGGCGCCGCGGAGAAAATATTTCCGAACGCGTCAACCTTTAATCCATCCGGTGAACCAAGCAGGCCCTTAGAGATTTCCGTCGCATCGAACAGAACTCGGCTAGGCGATAACGTGCCGTCTTTCCTCACGTCAAATACAAACCACTTTTTGCTCGCAGAGTCGCTTACGTAGAGTTTCTTTTCATCGGGAGAAAACGCGATGCCGTTAGGTGCTTTGAGATCTTTCGCCAGCAGTGTCAACTTGCCGTCATGTGACAAGCGATAAACGCCTTGAAACGAAAGTTCCTTTGTTGGATCGTCAAATATCTTAGGCAGGCCATACGGCGGATCGGTGAAATACAAATCACCATTCGATCGATAGATCAGATCATTCGGACTGTTGAGGCGCTTGCCTTCGTACTTATCAACCAATGTTGTGCGGGTTCCATCTTTCTCGAGACGGCTGATGCGGCGATCGCCGTGTTGGCAAAATACAAGTCGTCCTTCCTTGTCGTACGTCAATCCATTTGATCCAGGTTCGCGGCCGGTGAACGGTTCTTTCCCGCTATAGCCACTTGGTGTCAGAAAAATGCTGGTTCCTTCACCTGCTTTCCACTTCAAAATTCGATTGTTCGGAACGTCGGAGAAGAGCAGGTAATTGCCACTACGATTCCAAAGCGGACCTTCCGCCCAGACGAGGCCCTCCGCGATCTTTTCCAATGCGGCATCGACGGGAACGATCCGATCGAGCCGTGGATCAAGCCGCACGATAGTAGGACTTTTGTTGGCGTGTGTCGGGACGATGGGCGAGAACGACACTTCCACAATGATCAATGACAAGAGAATGCTAATTGATATCGTTCTGGATGGAATCATCTGCCACCTACAATCGCACAGATTACACACATTTGTTTATGTATAATCTGCGGATTGTATTAGACGTTGCGCGCGATGGTCCAGAATGAAGAAACGACTTTTCCTGATCCTGTTCCTGCTTGGCTTCGCTGGAGTCTTGTCGATTCTGCTGATCGATCTATCAGCCTTAGCCGCGCTTATCCCTGCTGCTGATCCTCCTCCCATCACACCAGCGATTAAGATACTCAGCTTGATCCAGCCGACAGTTCTGGTTGGGGTAGCCGTACTGATCGGTATCGTCTTAGCGCCAAAGGTCGGGCTGTCCGCGCCTGCCGCGGAATCACTTGCCGCAGGTGATCGGTCCATGCCGGCGTTGAGACCTCAACTCATTCCCGGTGTTTTGGGAGGCGTAATCGGAGCGCTTGCGATTCTTCTAGCACACGGGGTCTTCAAGCCGCTGTTAACGATCGAAACGGTCGAACGCGTAACGAAATTCGGAACCCTTGTTCCCATTCCAATGCGGCTTCTGTACGGCGGCCTGACTGAAGAATTGTTGATGCGTTGGGGTTTTATGACGCTTCTTGTTTGGATCACCTGGCGTCTGTTTCAAAAGCGACTCGCCAAGCCAACAAACGTTTCCTTTGTCGTAGCGATTCTCGTCTCGTCACTCATATTCGGACTGGGCCACCTACCCATTGCCAGCGTAGTGCTGCCGCAGATCACACCTGCGGTAGTACTCTTTGTGATCATTGCCAATTCTGCGTTTGGTATTGTTGCCGGGTATTTGTTTTGGAAGTACGGTCTGGAGTCCGCAATGATCGCGCACGTGCTGTGTCACATTGTGTTGGCGATAGCGAGTCGTGTTGGGGCGTACTTCTAGATCGCCTTCCGGGAAAAGAGTGCGATGGGAACTCCGATCAGTAGCGCATGCACGATGATGCTGAGCGTGACCCACAGCGTTCCTCCCGAACCCCCGCCGCGCGCTGCAGAGAGCGGGACGACGATGTAGTTCATCACAACCCAGAGCACGATTCCGTATGCGGCGCCGAATATTAGCGGACGTTCGACCAGTGCGGTCCAGCGCCGCGCGACGACGTAATACGCGACCGACATCATCGTAGCGATGAAGAAGTGAAGGAACAGACCCAACGCCGCCGATGCTGCGCCGCTCGTAAACGCAGCCGCACCAAGTACACCTTTCGCAACCGACTGGAAAATCCGTTGCGGTGGCACGCCGGCCTTCAGCGCCCAGAACACGCACGCGTAAGTGATATCGAGCGTTCCCGCGACGAGTCCGCCGATTAGCACATAGACGAAAGCCTGTGTTCGATTCGCTTCTGAGATCTGTTCCATCGGGGCAAGTTACACCCTTAGATCGGACTGGTGCAATAACCAATTTCATTAATTTTGACCAGTCCAATCGGACGCGCTACACTGCGCTTGATGGAGTTTCAGGTCAACCTGATCGGTCGAAAAAACCTTAGCGGTGAAATCTACCGCCAGATACGGAACGCGATTGGTGATGGTCGTCTCCGGCCCGGCGACTGTCTGCCGGCAAGTCGCGATCTGGCGCACTCACTTAAGGTATCTCGCACCACTATTACTGTCGCGTACGACCGGCTTGCCGGCGAGGGTTACCTGATCTCGCGAGTTGGTGCAGGCACGTACGTCAACAACCAGGTTGTTCGAACACCGCGAGAAGAGAAGACTCGTCGCATCGATGGTTCGTTGCAGCCGCGACTGATATGGAATTCGATTAGCCTGACGAGAGCTTTCGAAAAGCCGGCGCAGTTCGACTTTCGCACTGGTCTTCCCGACGCCTCGCTTTTTCCTCACGAGACGTGGCGACGTCTGGTTGTGCGTGCGCTTCGTTCCGGAGCTGTAGCGGGTGGAGTGTATGGTGAGCCGGGAGGATATCGCGGTTTGCGGCAAGCCATCGCGCGCCACATCGGCATCTCTCGTGGCGTGCAGGCTTCGGCTGACGACATCACGATCACGAACGGCGCACAGCAATCGCTCGATCTCGTTGCGCGTGCATTACTTTCGCCGGGCGATAGAGTCGCAGTTGAAGATCCGGGGTATCACCCGCCGCGGTTTCTGTTCGAATCGCTTGGCGCAGAGGTGCGCGGTGTACCCGTCGACAGTGAGGGAATAGTCGTCGATAAGTTGCCGCGCGACACGCGTCTGGTTTATGTGACGCCCTCGCACCAGTACCCGTTGGGAGTGATGATGTCGTTGTCGCGACGCCTCGCGTTGTTGGATTGGGCCGACCACAACAATGCAGCGATCATTGAAGACGATTACGACAGCGAGTTTCGTTTCGAAGGCCGTCCGGTTGAACCACTGCACACGCTCGATGCATCTGGTCGCGTTATCTATATCGGTTCGTTCTCGAAGACATTGTTGCCGACCTTGCGCCTGGGGTTTGTCGCCACGCCGGCTAGTTGCACGCTTGCGGTGCACAAAGCGAAGTATGTTGCCGACTGGCATACGTCGATGGTCCTGCAGGTCGCACTGGCTGACTTCATCGACAACGGTGGATTTGCACGGCACATTCGCAAGGTGAGACGCGTCTACACTGCACGACACGAGACAGTTGTAGGAATCCTGAATAAAGACTTCCCGGATCATCTTGAAGTCGTGCCGGCAGTCGCCGGGCTTCATGTAACTGCCTTGGCACGCTCCGCGTCAGTGGAACAGATCACCGATGTAGTACATCGCGCGTCAGCACGCGGCGTTGAGATTCAGCGATTGGCAAAGTTCGTCGTCGATGGACCACCGCGTGCCGGGTTGCTGTTTGGCTACGGCGCCATTCCGACCGCTCACATTGCTGAAGGGCTGTCGATACTCAGATCGTGCTTTGAAGAATCTTACCAACCGGTAGCGAACAGACCTCGCGCGGCCTTCACACCGCAATTCTGATACTTGTTGTAGGCGTCTGCAGCATGAAGGCGGATCTGTTCGTCGGTTTCCTTTTTTATCCAGCCGTCAATCGCCGCGGACAAAACATACGCTTCGGGCGCCATGAGATTGGTGGTCCAAAGCAACGGTGTAGCGCCGCTCGCTTGTAGAGCGGGAGAAAAATACGGTTTGCTTGCGCACGCGAGAATGATCGCGCGACGTTGGCGCTCGTCGCGTCGCACCAGTTGAGCATTGAGTTTGAAGTCCATCAATCCATTGTGGCCGACATAAGCGACGAGGTCTGCGCTGCCGCCGGTATGAAATTGCAGATTACCAGCCTGCAGCGTTTCGCCCGGTTTTCCCGCCGCTGCCTCAAGAAAATCCCAGGTCGTTTGTGAGATCTCTTTGCCGCGATAAGCATCAGCGACCATCAAGACTGAGGCGTGGCGGTGCTTGAAGATGCAGCGCTCAAGAATGCCGGCGGCTGGATTTGGAGTGACTGAGATCAACTCCCAGTCTTTGTTTCTGGAGAAGAAAGTCCTGATCCCGAAAGCCGCACCCCAGTAGAGATTTGTTTTTGGGTTATCACCGTTTCCCAAACTTGCCGAGACGGGAACGATACCCTGGTTGACGTTGTCCGCGAGTGCAACGAACACGTGAATCACCGTGATTGAATTAACTGCAGCTTTTTCAGTTTGGTTGTTTGAACTGAGGGTTGGTGGCGGCGTTCTGGCTGAATTGTTCGAAGCGCAAGCACACACGGCGGCACTCAGCAGGCCGGAGAACAACAACCAAAGCACACCTCTGCGCCGTCTTGAACTCATGAATCCATTAGACGCGTACTATCAAGGAATGTTCCGTGTTACGTTCGCGCGCTTCTCAATCTCAGCCGCGATGTCGGTCCAGACTTGGTCTCTGGCGCCGCTCCCTTTCGGGAACTTTATTACCGCCTTGCCGTCCTTTGGCAACACTTGCAGGTCTTTCAAAACCGGTTCGCTTTGCCAGGTACACGGTCGAACGATTATTGGAATGACGCGTAGTTGCATCTCTTTACGACGTTGCAACAACTTTGGCTGTTCCTCGTCCTGGATGAAACGAGAGCCAATGTAATCTGGGCTGACCAACAACAATGCAAGATCACACTCGTTCATTGCATCCTGGATCGACCTGTTCCATTCATCACCGGGTTCGATGCGGCGGTCCTGCCAGGTGTCAACAATCCCTCGGCTTTGTAGACCAGCCAGCATCGTGACCAATTCATTTTTAAATTTTTCGTCTTTATGCGAATAGCTAATGAAGATTTTCAGCGGTGAAGTGTCGTCGTCAGTTTTCGCGCGCGCAAGGGTTTGTTCCCACTGCGAATGCAGTGCTTGGCGTAAGGGAGCGAACCCGGCGTGCGTCAGCGGAATGGCATACAAATTGAGCACTAAATCGAACAGGCTCACCGGGTAGTGCGTATCGTCGCAGAAGTTGCCGAGATTGCAAACGACAAATTCGTGTGGTCCAGTCGGCCCCGTCAGCGCAAGCGAAATCAGCCCCCGCCTCTTATTCAGCCGTGCATGGACGAGCGGTGCGTCGGCAGCAAGAACAGGAGCGTTAAACGATTTTTGGTAGGTAGGTGTGTCCAGCAGGACGACGAAATCATCGGCTTGAACCTTATTGGCTTGCTCAACGACATACACGCCTGCCTCACGTAAATCGCGGACAAGTTCTGTCGCCCACATAGTTTGTTCAGGAAGGTGGCTGACGTAACACCGTGGCGTGGCCCACCCGCGACGATAACCCTTGACCTTTGTCAGTTGCACTTCGTACGCGCTTCGCAAGCGCGCCGCCGCCTCTTGGCGTTGTAACCACGGCGACGCGTGTATGCCAATGGTTTCAGGTTGGTCAAAGCTGGGCACCTCCGCTTGCTTGCCGCACTTGTAGCAGTACAAGGAAAGCAGATGTTCGCGCACCGCTTCCATAACGGCTTCGCGCTTTTGCCGATGTCCATTAGGACAATTAACGGGTGGGAAACGCGTCACCTCAACGTCACGCTGATAGAGAAACTGCTCAAACAATTCCTGAAACTGCATCCGTCCGTATTGAGGTAGTCGATCACTGTAATACAGGACCACTTCGATTTCGCCTTCGCGATCTTCAATCAAACGGAAGCCGCAGATTTCGTTTTCACCCATTTCATACTGCGCCTGATTTTGCCATTGGTTGATTCGAGTGAATGACGGCGTGTAGCCAAGCAAAACCACGAGCGAGGCGTAAAGATTTTCAACGCGCCCGCGCACCACGTAAGAAATGTCATCGGTCGCAGATAGATCGTCTTGCAAGGGACGCTTTTGCTTGATAAGACGAGGGAAGATAAGCAACGTTTCATCGTTCAAGGTCTCGCGGAAACAGATATTGTGCCTGAGAAACCGCAGGACGGCGGCATCGATCAGGATCTGGCTCTCGGCCGGCGACAGGCCGGCGAGTTCGTCGAATCGGTATTTGCCTTGTAGGAGTTCAGTTTCGTTCACCGCACCCAGTTCGTGCTGGTGTTTGTCGGCCAGCAACACAATGGATGAGGCAAGTGTCACAAGCAATTCGGGTGTGAGCAGGATGTGTTGCTCCCCCGCGGAGCTGCGTAAGATAGCGACGTAGCCGTGTGTTTCCAAGTGGCCCACCGCTGTCATCATCTCGGCATCCGTGAAGCGCCAATCTAGATCGATAGCTTGTAATTGTTCGCGCAGCAATAGTGGGCTTACCAACACGTCTTTGCGGTCGGGTTTTTCTTTGAGCGCAAGTATATACTCCTTAATACGCTTGAAGGTGACGGTGGTTACTGTTGCCGTCATCTCATCCCACGGAATCTGGGCCTTAAGTCTTGTTAACAGGTCGCTGAGTCCTTCGCCGCTATAAGCGCTGGTGCTGATGTAGCCGCCGCGGATGCCGTAGCGCTGACAGAACTGGTCCAACTCCTGTTGCGAGACGGCGGGGGCTCCGCGATCGACTCGCGCACCAATCAAAACAGCGGGTGGCAGTTGAGCATTGCCTTTGAGTTGCTCCAGCCAGAACTGAACGCCCTTGAGTGGATCCTGGCGGTTACTCGGATCGAACAGCACAAGCGCAGCCGCAACGTTTTCGAGAAAGATGGAATGGATTTGTCGATAGACATGCTGGCCAGCTAGGTCCCACAGTACAGCTTCGCACTCAGTGCCGTCCTCGCGCTTCAGTCCGAGTTTCTGGATCGGCCAAAACTGCTGGCCATGTGTTGAGGCATGTTCCTTGAACTCATCATGAGCCAGCCGCCAGCCCAGGCCCGTTTTGCCGACACCGGAGTCACCGACCAGCACAAGCTTCGCGGTCGTGTAGCGCACACTCTCTTGAGCCCGACCGAGCAGGAGAGTTTCGTCTAACTCCCAGACTCGAATAATATCTTCATTACCACCTAGCGTCGCTAGTGTAGGCTGGTGTGGGTGAAAGGCTATCGAAGAGTTTGAATCTACGCACCTTTCCTGTAGTACGCCTATCGTATCCCATGTATCAGTGCGCCAAAGTCTGACAGTTTGGTCCTTTGATTTTGACGCGATTATTGCGCCATCAGCTGAAGGGGTTATGGCAAAGACCTCAGATGTGTGACCTTCTAGCACTCGGACCGGCTGGTCTGAATTAGAAGTCCATAAGCAGATGTCACTGGGGTCGCCGCTTGAGGCTAGTAAAGCTTGTTCCGATAACCACCGGAGGGTATAAACAAAGCGTTTTTCAGTGCGTGGCCTCCACGTTACTCGCCTGGTTTCCAAATTCCAAGCAAATAGTTCGTCCCCACCAGACGTTAAGCCGAATCCTTCGGCTGACCAACTTAGCCCTGCAACCGTACCCGTGTGTGCTTTGAGGGTTATGGGCTTTTTTGAACCCTGTGTCTCCCACACATATACATGTCCCTCCCAATCACAAGATGCGAACTGGGAACCGTCTGGAGAAAATGCGATGTTATTCACCGGCACTTCATGTTTTTCAAATACGCTAACGCATTTCCAAGAACTAACACTCCACGCTCTGATGGTTTTGTCGTGAGAACAGGATAACAGCGTGCGTCCATCTGGTGACCATGCTACGGCCATGATCAATTGGTTGTGTCCATGGAACTCATTAACGAATGCTCCACTTCCAGCTTCCCAGATCCGGATACTGCAATCGGCAGAAGCCGAGGCGATATATGTGCCATCCGGTGACCACGCGAGGCTCATTATTTCCTTGGTATGCCCGCGCAGGATATGGCGCAGAGTTAAGCCAGGCACCGGAGAGGCGCCAATTTTGGTGAAAGTTGAGGCGTCCAACTCTTTCTGATCAAGAGAAGGTTCATCGAGAAAAGGTTTCGACTTGGAAGTGCGGCGTGGTCCTTGACGTTTTTGTTTGGGCATATTACTAAGCAAGCGAGAACGTAGTTTAATTACAGATTAGAACCGATCTTGTTAACGTACAATAGCCGTCTCAGTTGCAGTCGCAATTTGGAACTTCCAGTTTTCGATCGCCGTTCCTTTAGTCTGCAAGTTCGAGGTCAGGTAGTAAAGTCGTTGCGTCGCTGGACCATTCGGGGCCTGTGAAAAGCGATCATTCAGGAAGTATGGTGGTATTGATTGGTAGTAGAGAGTTGCTGTCACGGATAAATTCTTTGCCGTGAATGCACTCAGCGGGATTTCATATCTCACCACATTCGTTCCGCTTCCATCCGCGTAGGCCGGATCGCCGCCGACACTGACCGGAAAGGTTTCATGAAGATAGTCTGCGGGGATGTAGGGCGTCTTGTCGGCTTTGAGTGGCCCGGTGGTGGTCCAGCCGAATGGTAGGAGACGGTTGTCTTTCAACTGATAGTCGCGGCGGAGGAAACTCGTGGTCATTGCACACTGAATATCCAGGTTTAGCTCTTCATAAATCTGAGCCTGGTCTTGCCGCGTGATCGCTGAGCCGGTGTTCTTTTGCGGATCCCAGAAGAAGTGTCGCTGGTAATACTGCGGTGTAACACCCGGAACAGTCTTGTTGCATGCGGCTGGATAACCGAGAGTCGCGGGCTTCGTGCCATCCATGTAGACATCGAACAGTTCTGACGGCAATCGTTCACTGCTCCCGTCGCCCTTCACGATCACGCCAAGCTCATTCGTACAACCGGAACACCAAACAGTCTTGCCTGTATCGTTATCGATTATATGAAACTCCAGAAACGCGCGCCGAAATCCAACGCCGCTCGGAAACCGATGACCCGTCTTGTTGGTCACTGTCACATCCGCGATCAGCTTCTGGTTGCTGATTGCCGGCTCCGACACCGAGACTTCAGCCGCAGAGTTCTGCGCCTGTTGCACAAAAGCGTCAATCGCCGTGGAGAGATCGTCGAGCCCGGACATGTAGTCGTTTTGCCTGACACCCAAAATCTCGTTCGCGAGGATGTTGGTCCCGTTCGACTTGTACGGCGTCACGAACTGGCGAAACATTTCGAGGAGGGTGACGTTCAGGCCCTGGAGTTGATGACGAGCAAAGCCCTTATCGCGGAAGCGAACGCGGATCTTCTCATCCGGGGCACGATTCCCGGTTTGCGGATATTGATCGTCTTCGATAAATGCGATCGGTTGTTGGATCGTCGGAATGTTGAGTGTGCCTGCGGCGTTGGTGTACTTCGTCGGCATGTGACAATTCTGGCAGGTCTGCGCTTTTGAGTTTGTACCAACCTCATTCTGATAACCGCTGTTGAGCCATTCCAGATAGGTTAGCTGCTCGAGATGAGGCTTGTTTGGATCGGATTCGGGATTGTCCATCAAAGGCAGATTTATCGTGTGACAGTTACCACACATGCGAGAGTTTTTGATGTACGCATCGTGTTTCGGTTTGATGCCGAGAGAGTTGTTCATTGGGTCGGTAACAATCTCGTTATCCTGGAATGGACCAAACAACTCTGCCGGATTGCCGGTCGTAAAATTGCCGGTGATCTTCGTCTTGAGAAAGTTGACGAACGGATCCGGGTCGGGTTTGGAAGGGTTGTCCTCGACGATTCGATGGCACGCCATGCAACTCACGCCATCACGCGCCAGAGCGCCATAGATGTAGTTGTTCCTTGCCGGCGGACTTGAATCGTACGTCGTGTAGACCAGATCACTCTCGAAGTTACCTTTATCAGTGCCACCGTGATCGTCGTCCAGCCTGCGCTTGCCCATTACACCATGACACTTGAAGCAGGTGTTGTTGATTGCCTTGATCTTCTCCGCGACCTTCGCAGGGTCGTTCTTGAAAAAACTTTTTACGAACTCAATTTCGCTTTCCAGTTGAGCGTAGAAAACGGGATCGCGTCCGGCCAATCCCATCGGCGACCAGCGCCATTCGCCGAATGGTGAAACGTTCATTACCGGTGTTGAGCCATCCCGTTGCTTGGTGCCGGTGTAGATCATCACGTTCCCGTAGGTGCCGCCGCTGTGACAACCCATGCATTGATCTGAAGTAAGAAACTGGTTGGGATTGGGAGATGGTGCAGGCTTCGACTCAGCGGGTCCGATATTCTGCGGGAAAATATGATCGTAAGTTTCTCCCGGAAATTTCTTTACCTTGCTGAGGGGTACCGGGGCTATCGACTTGTAGAAAGCTGTGAATTTCGGGTCGATGGTCGCCGGCCTTAACATTGCCATCTCCTGGAATATTTCCTGTTCCTGCACGTCGGTTGCATCTACATTGTGGCCCGCCGTTGGCACCACCCGATCGCTATCAGCGGCTTCGCTGCATGGTTGCGCTGGAGCTGATCCATGCGCACTCAACGGAGTCGAGGCCCACGACAGATCGATAAAGTATGAATCAGGATCACCGGGAAAGCCCTTGATATTCTTCGAATATGTAAACGTGTGCTCTTTCTCAGCCGAGGCATGGCACCTCACGCAATAGAGTCCGAATCCTGCATACGGAACCGCGAACGGAGGGTTGTTATTGTCCATGCATTGAGAGCCCCAGATTTCTGCCCAATACCAACCATCCTGCGATCCTTTACTGTCTTTGATCATGATGGTCCAGCCGTTGATCCCTTTCGGTTGCTGGAGTTGGTAGCGTGCTGCCGGCGCCGAATACTGTTCCTTCACGATCATGGCTCCATCCGGAATCGCCTGGCCTGAGTTTCTTTTTAAGAGCCAGTTGATGACCGAAGGCGAGTAATAGATTTTGACTGTCGGATGGACGCCGTAGCTGACGCCGTTAACGAATGGACCCGTGTCGCGGAGTTTCTTGTCTTCACACCACTTCAGGGTTCGATATTTTCCGCTGCTGAGAAATGATTTGAGCTGTGCCTGAAACTCGGGAAGTCGCGCGGGGAGAAAACTGCTGGGCAGTGGCAAGCCACTTTCATTTGCACCGGCGCAGGGAGATGTTTGCGCGTGGGCTGAGAAAACCATAATCAAATACAGAACAACGATATTGCCGAGTAATCGGATTCTCATGTTCTAGCGATCACCTCTGAATGGTTGTCGAATTGAGCGAGTCGGGTGGAGAAAGAATGACGCCCCCTGGGAACTTTGAAGACGAGGGCAATTTAACACAGATTACGCAGATTTCATGAGGTAATCTGCGTAATCGGTGGATAAGAAGATCAGAAGCGGAAGGCGACGCCGATATTGACTTGTAGATTGTGGCTGAGCCCGCTGCGGACAAACTTCGGCTGGTCTAATCGTGTGTAGAAGAAATCGCCGTTCTTGAAATTGATCATCGTGTCGCCTACGTCAACACGGAAGGCAAAATTACGATGTGGGTAATATTCAACTACGCCGCCGGCGTCGACTGTGAAGCGCGTGTGGCTTTCCCCAAAGGTGTTTGGGCCGGGAGTTGTGCCAAGCAGGCCAAAGCGCGTGTATCCGGGGCGCACTTTTGCGAACACTCCAAACTTCTTTTTTCGGATGCCCGCCTTGAGGCCGAACAATCCCTGATCTTCATTGGTGCCGCCGCCTTCACGGTTTTCGAGAAATCTATTTCCTTCAGCTTCCAGCGATAGATAGTTATTCAGGTTGTAGGTGAA
>Ga0111538_10009911_pt1 | contig 12683 bp, 10 predicted proteins | sample SoiMethybrSBSTD1_FD_79669 | JGI IMG/M metagenome (GOLD analysis project Ga0111538, IMG submission 79669) | Bulk soil microbial communities from a Populus tree surrounding site in Tennessee, USA - Soil MetaG P. TD hybrid SBSTD1 (version 2)... | ecosystem: Environmental > Terrestrial > Soil >...
GGGTTGGGGCCGCCCGTCAGATAGCCGGGCGGCGGGCCGTACGTCGACGTGCCGGCGCGATCCCACGTCGCGCTGCCGTCGGCGAACCAGGTGTGGAACATCTCGTTCGCGCAGCTCTCGGCGCCGTACGCGTACATGTTGGTCAGGTAGACGAGCGACAGCGGGTTCGTGCCGTGGAGGTAGTGCAGGTAGCGCGACGCCGCGCGGGTCATGTCCGCGTTCGACGCCGCCTCCAGGCGGTGGCTGACCACGGCGGCGAACAGGTTGCCGACCTGCGACTTGGTCGCGTTCGACCCCCAGACGTAGTCGCTCATGAAGGCGAGGTAGGGATCGCGGTTGCCGGTGATCGCGCCCAGGTTGCCGCTGCCCTTCGCGCCCGCCAGGTAGGCGGCGCGGATCGCGCTCACCGTCGCGGCGGTCGCGCCCGTCGCGTCCGCGTAGTCGAGCGCCGCGTCCTGCCCCGACACGTCCCAGGGGGCGACGTAGTTGCTGTACGTGATCAGATGAAGCTGCGTGTAGCTGGCGTCGAAGAACGTCTTGTACGTGGCTTCGCCGGTCGCGGCGAACAGCTGCGCCGCCGCGTCCAGCTTGTAGACGAGGCGCCCGTAGTCATCGGTCTCCTGCTGGCCGGCGCCGAGCCCGGACGACCCGTTCGCGCCGTCGTTGTTCCTGAACTGCACGTTCGGGTTCGCGACCGCCCAGGTCCAGGCGTTGCGGGCGCGCATCAGCAGATCGGCGGCGAACGTGTTCAGCGCCGCGTTGCCCGGCAGCTTCAGGATGCGCGCGCCGGCCGCGAACGCGGCCGCGGTGGCCAGCGTCGCCGACGTGTTCGCCGGCCCGTACAGGCTCTGGCCGGTAGCGGCCGACGGCGGGCTGGCCGACGGCTCGCCCACGATGCTCAGCACCGACCCGTCGGTGTTCTGCATGCGCACCAGGAAGTCGAGCCCCCACTTCGCCTCGTCGAGCACGTCGGGGATCCCGTTGCCCGACTCCGGGATGTTGTAGTCGTCGGTCCAGACCGTCGGGCCTTCGGCGTAGGCGCGCAGCAGCGTCTCTGCGTAGCCGGCCGTCCAGCTCGTGTACTTGTTGAGATCGCCGGCGTCGTACCAGCCGCCGCGCAGATCGCGTTCGGTGGCGGCGTTGGTCTTGTCGCTGTAGAGGCGGCAGTGCTGGTCTTGCAGCGCGCCCGCGAAGCTGACCGCGTCAGTCCAGCCCGCGCCCGCGCGCGCCGCGTCCTTGGCCTGCCCGGCGCGCTGGTAAAAGAGCATGCGCACGGCCTGCTTGAGCACGTTCCGGTACACCTGGTCGGCGATCTGGAACTGGTAGGAGCGGACGTTTCGGTCGACGTCGAGCACGTAGTAGTCACCGGGCGCCGTGATCGACGTGAACGTGAACCACCACGCCTTGTCGCCCGACGACGCGTCCGTCGCGGCGCCGTTCCAGACGGACGGCGCTGCCATGAAGACGCGCGCGCCGGTGGCGGCGTTCACCAGGGCGTAGATCGCGCCCGGGGTGAAGGATTCGCTCGCGTCGAAGCCGGTCTGCGGATCGCGGATGACCGCGATCTTTTCGAGGTCGGGGAGGTAGCCGAACTGATCGACGACGATGTACTTGCTGACCGGCGGTCCGGCGCCGCCCGCACCGCCGGTGCCGGTGGTGCCCGCCGTGGCGCCGCTGCCGGCGCTGCCCGTGGTGCCGCCGCGGCCCGCCGTCGCGACGCTTCCGCCGGTCCCGGCCGCGCCCCCGGTGCCGCCGCTGCCGGCGATCCCGGCGTTACCGCCGCCGCTCGTTCCACCCCCGGCTGCGCCGCCCGTCGGCGCGCCCGCCGTTCCCGCACCGCCACCGCCGTCCGAAGGAAGCGGCAGCCCGCCGCCGGAGCCGCAAGCCCCACACGCGAGGAAAGTTGCACCAAGGAAGAAGGCTCGCCGCGCAGTACGCACGGCTCGATGGTATCGCGGCCGTGCCCTCCTCGTCGACAGCCAGCGATCGGAGACTGGCCGATAGAACTACAGCGCTACGGTCCCGTCACCATCCGGAAGAAGTGGGGACCGGGGGACGTCAGCCAGACGGAGCCCGCGTCGCCGGTGACCACGACGTCGTAAAAGCCCGATCCCGCGAGGGTGGGGGGCGGCGCGTCGGTCACCACGGACCACTGCTGGCCGTTGAAATGGACGACGCTGGTGCCGGTGGCCCAGAGGTCGTTGGCGCTACGGCCCCACAGCGTCGTCAGGAATGGCTGCGAGGCGTTGGGGTCCGTGCCCGAGATGGCCACGCTCTGCGGGGTCGTTCCCTCCAGGCGGGTCAATGGCATCGACGAGAAACTGCCATTGACCGCCCACAGCAATCCGGGTCCAACGCGCCAGAGGGCGTAAACGTTGTAGGCGCCGAACCCTGTCCTCGTGAAGCTGGTGCCGTCGAAGTGGTGGACGATGCCGGGCTCCATGGTGGAGCCGACCCCGTCGAGGCCGCCGGCGATCCGCACGTCGTTGGGGCCGTCGATCCAGAAGTCGTTGTAGTTGTAGCCGGCGCTGGCGCTGGTGTCCGGATAGGTCGGGTCGTCGAGGTTGTACACGCTCCAGGCGGAGCCGTCCCAGCGGAGCATGTGGCTGGTGGCGGCGACCCAGACGTGGTTCGGGCTTCCGGCGCGTACGCGCACGAGGTCCAGTCCCCCCTGGTGAGGCAGCGGCAACCTGAGCTGACTGCGCCAGCCCTCGTCGGCGAAGCGCGACCAGCCCTGGGCGTTCCTGTGGAAGATCTGGTCGCTCGAGACGGCCCACACGTCGGTCGGCCCGGTGCCATGGACGCTGGCCCGCGACAGGGAGCTGCCGCTGGTCGACGGCGGGAGGGTGAGCTCGTCCGTCCAGAGCCCGTGGCTCCAGCGGAGGACGTGTGTGCTGCTCGAGGTTCCGTCGGGGGCGAACACGCCACCCACGAAGAACAGATCGTCGGTTCCGACGGCGAACGCGTCGGTCACGCGGAACCCGTCGAGCCCGAGGGGAGGAGCGACTTCGGTCCAGACGCCCGGGGTCGTCGGCACCGGCGTGCGCGGCGGCGCGCCGGCACCGGGTGAGCCCGCGCCGCCGGGCGAGCCGCCACCGCTCTCGGGCGTTCCCGCTGTCGCGGGACCGGAGTTGGTCGAATCACCGCCGCAAGCAAAGGCGCCCGCCAGCGCCGCGGCGCACGCGGCCGCGACCACGCCCATCCGCCGCCCCACAATTCGTCCCCGTCCCTCCCGAACATCCATGATGCCGCCTCCTGCGCCGAAGCTGCGCCCCCGCGCGCCACTGTCAAAGGATGTTCGGGGTCAACCCATGTCGGAATGGGCCGCCGGCGTAGGGGCCGGCCCGGGGCTGTCGTGAGCGAGTCGGCGGGGCGACCGTCATCATTTCGCCACAATTTCTCCCGGCTTCTTCCTCGGCCGTGGAACACGCGCGCCCGATCGGCTGGGCATCCTGGACCCACCTCGAAAGGAGTCCACGATGTCACGTACGAAATTCCTCGCCGATCCACGACTGTTTTGGGCGCTGGGCGGGCCCCTGCTGCTGGGCGCGTTGCCCGGATTGCGATTCGGTTTCGGGCCGACGTTGCGACTGGGCCCGAGCTTCCTGCTCTCGTTGCTCGCCACCGTCGCGATCATGGGCCCGGCGCTCTACCTCCTGTGGGGGCTGACCGGCGCGCGCGGCTCACTCGCGCAGGTGCGGGACGCCTTCATCGACGCGCTCGCGGCGGCCGGGCGCGTGCATGTCGGGTTCGCCCCCGCCGTGTTGCTGCTGTCGGCCACAGTCGCCTACCGCGATCACGCGATCCTGTTCGCGCTGGCCGGCTATGCCGGCGGCCTGTTGCTGGGCGCGACGCGGCTCTGGCGCGCCCTGCGACCCGGTGCGTCCGGTAGGCACGCGGCCGCCGTCCTCGTGCCATGGTTCGCGGCGTCGATCGTGATGGGTGGGCGTCTCCTCTTTCAATTTGTCGACGCGGCTGTCCGCACCGGAAGGGTCGGGTGACCGCCATGACGACGCTTCCCCTGGACGCCAATCCCCTGTCTCTCGACACGCCCAGCGGCCCGACCGGCGCGCTCGCGTACGTGGACGAACTGCTCAAGAAGCCGGCGCTGGCCGCGCGCGCGGTCGAAGCCGGCTCCGATCTGACGGCGCGAACGCAGACCTATGTGAAGGTTCTGATCGCCTGCACGGCGACGTTTGGAGCGGCGCTGGGTTTCCACCGCGGCGGCGCGCAGATTCTCTACGCGGCGTTGAAGCTGCCGCTGGTCACGCTGGTCACGCTGGCGGTGATCGCGCCGCTGCTGCACCTGCTCAATCGAGCCCTGGAGCGGCCCGCGAACATGGCCCGCGACGTTGCGGCCCTGGTGGCGGCGCTCGCGCGGGGCGCGCTGGTGCTGGCGGCCGAGACGCCGCTCATCTGGGCGGCGCACGCCGTCGGAGCCGGGTATCACCGCATGATTCTCATCACCGTCGTCGCCTGCGCGGTCGCGGGCGCGGTGAGCTTCTGGTTCCTGTGGGGTGTCCTGTCGTCGACCCGCCAGTCACGCTGGCTCGTGGCGCTGATCGTGCTCACCACCGTCGTGATCGTGGGCGCGCAGGCCACCTGGTTGTTCCGACCCTATCTCGTGCGGCCCCGGGCGGCTGGCGTGGTTTTCATGCACCCCCTGGAAGGCTCGTTCTCGGAAGCGCTGGGGGACAGCATCCAATCGGCGCGCGGGAATTATCGTGGAGAGCTGGAATGAGCGCGCTCGCGTTCACGTCGGCGGTCCTGGTCCTGTACGGGATGGTAGGGGTCGCCTGCGCCCTGGCGGCCCGAAACGCGGCTGCCCCGTCTCGGTCGTGGGGCGACGCCGCCTTCGCGTTCGCGCTGTGGCCGCTCTGGCTGCCGTTGTGGCTGGGCGCGCAGAAGCCCGCGACGGTCTTGCCAGCCGCGGCGGCTGCGATGCCGGGGGCGCACCCGGCGACGGCATCGCTGCTGATGGCGCTGGCCCGGGTCCAGGGCTCGCCCCTCGCGCCGCTGCTCCCCGACGCGGCGGCGGTCAGGGGCCTCGCCGCCAAGCTGGCCGATGTATCCACGCGCATCGAGGAGCTGGACGACGTGCTCGCCCGCCCGACCTTCGATCTGGACGCGGCGCTCGCGCGCCGGGACGAGATGGCGCGCGCGCCGACCTCGACGCCGGCCGGGGCGCTCGCGAGCGCGGCCCTGCGGGTGCAAAACATCGAACGCCTGCGTGAGCTGCGGGCCCGCTTCGTGAGCGAGGTCGACGAGATCAACGAGCTCCTGTCGCAGCTCGTGATCCAGGTCGAGCTCGTTCGCTTTGCCGGCGCGGCGGACGACGGCACCCGCGACCTCCTGCGCGAGCTCCTGGTGCGGGTTGAAGGGCTAGGGCAAATGCTGGATGATCGCCCGACGCCGCTGCTCTCGGGCGCCTGACCAATGGCCACGATCCTCGTCGTCGATGATGACGCTCACATCCGCGAGGTCATCCAGTACGCGCTCACCCAGGAGGGCCACGCCGTCGAGCTGACCGGCGACGGCGGGGCGGCGTGGACTCGTCTGCAGGCCGGCGGAATCGACCTGCTGGTGCTCGACGTGCTCATGCCGGGGATGGACGGCCTCACCCTCTGCCGCCGCTTGCGCGCGACGGAGGATGGGGGGCCGCCCATCGTCTTCCTCTCGTCGCGCGGCGAGGAGTTCGATCGCGTCCTGGGCCTGGAGCTGGGCGGCGACGACTACCTGCCCAAGCCGTTCGGGCCCCGCGAGCTCGTCACCCGGATCAACGCTGTTCTGCGCCGCGCGACCAGGCAGTCCACGGCCGCAGCGGCGGGCGCGCGCATCGCGCACGGCCCCGTGGCGCTGGACACCGCCCGACACGAAACCACCGTGAACGACGTCCGCGTGGAGCTGACCGTCACCGAGTTCGGCATCTTGCGGACGCTGCTGGAGGCGCGCGGCCGCGTCCTGACGCGGGGGCAGCTGATCGACAGCGTGCGCGAGGCCGACACACACATCACCGAGCGCACCGTCGACACACACATCCGTCGCATCCGCGCCAAGCTCCGGCCGCACGGGTTCGATCCGATCGAGACGGTGCACGGCCTCGGGTACAAGGCCGCTGCGCCGCCGACATGAGCGCCGCGGGTCTGCTCTCGCGCCTGCCGCGCTGGCTGTTTCGCATCCGCACCCGCCTGCTGCTTGTGAACGTGATCATCGTGTCGGTGCCCGTGCTCGGGCTGGGCTTCGCGCGCTTCTACGAGCGCGAGATGCTGGCCGCGGTCGAGACCGACATGATCGATCAGGCGGAGGTGCTGCGCGCGATGTTGCGAGAGGACGCCGGCGCGGGGCGGGAGGCGCTGTCGAAGCACGGGCCGATGCTGATCGCCATCGCCGCAAAGACACGCACCCGGATCCGCCTGGTCGATTCGTCCGGTCAGGTGGTCGCCGACTCGCACGTTTACGGCCCGCCCGAGGGCGTCGAGCGCGCGCCCATGTTCGCGGGCCCGCGCATGTCGGGGATGACGCCGAAGAAGGCCCGCAGCAAGCCGAGGGCATCCGATGAGGACACGCGGCCGGAACCGGATCCGGACGTCGCGGGCCGTCCCGAGATCCAGCGCGCGCTCGCCGGCAAATACGGCGCCTCGACGCGCGTGTGGCGCTGGCCCCGCTACCTGGCCGGCGCGGTGGAGGGCGAGCGCGTCTATCTGTTCTCGGCGCTGCCGCTCACGCGTCCCGACGGCACCGTCGCGGGCGCGGTGTACATGACCCGCTCGACCGTGCCCGTGCTCGCGAGCATGCACCGGCTCCGGAGCGCGCTGGTGAAGATCCTGCTCGTCGTCCTGGCGATCACCGCGGTGCTGTCGCTGTTCCTGGCCGCGACGATCGCGCGGCCGCTCGGGAACCTGCTTCGTACCGCAAATCGAGTCGCTGCCGGTTCGCGGGGCGAGAGCTTGCGTCTCGATCGCCGCGACGAGATCGGCGATCTGGCGCGCGCGCTGGACGAGATGGCGAGGCGCCTGGACGCGCGCGCCGACGAGACCGCCGCGCTGGCGGCGGACATCAGCCACGAGTTCAAGTCGCCGCTCACCAGCTTGCGCGGCGCCGCCGAGCTCCTGCTCGAGAGCGCGGGCGACGATCCGGCGGCGCGCACCCGCTTCCTCTCCAACATGCTGGCCGACACCCAGCGCCTCGATCGCCTGGTGACGCGCCTCCTCGAGCTGTCGCGCCTCGAGGCCGATAGCGGGCCGCCCGCCGAGCTGGACGCGGGGGAGGTGGTCGGCGAGGCGCTCGCCTCGTGCGCGGGCCGCGCGCCGGTCATGTGGCGGCCGCCCCCGGACCGCGTGGCGCTGAACGGGCGCCGCCCCGCGCTGGTCGCGGCCGTCCGCAACCTGGTCGACAACGCGCAGGCGCACGCGGCGCCGAACACGGCGGTCGACGTGCGCCTGCGGTCGTCGGCAGACGACGTCATCGTCAGCGTCACCAATCACGGCCCGGCGATTCCGCCGGCGACTCTCGAGCGAATGTGGGACCGCTTCTTCACGACGCGCGCCGATCGCGGCGGAACCGGACTGGGCTTGCCCATCGTCACGGCCGCCGCGCGCGTGCATGGTGGCCGTGTCACCTGCGCCAGCTCCAGCGCAGGAACGACGTTCGTCTTGACGCTGCCGCGAGCGGTATGATCGACCCATGACGTGCGCGCATTGCCGTGGGCTCGAGGCGATGTTCGACCGGCGCGAGGCGCAGCGCGCGCTCCGGCGCTATCGCAAGCGGGGGCCCGCGAAGACCACGCGCGCGCTGACGGAGGCGCTTCGGGGCGCGGACGTGAACGGCGCGACGGTCCTCGATATCGGCGGCGGCGTGGGCGCTGTTCCGCATGCGCTCCTCGAGGCCGGCGCGCGGGCGGCGACGGACGTGGACGTTTCATCCTCGTACGTCGATGCCGCTCGCGCGGAGGCGGAGCGGCGTGGCGTCGCCCCGCGGATCGCCTTCCGCCAGGGTGACTTCGTCTCCCTGGCCGCCGAGATTCCGGAGGCCGACGTCGTCACCCTCGACCGCGTGATCTGCTGCTACCCCGACGTCCGCGCGCTGGTCAGCCTGTCAGCGGCGCACGCGCGCCACCTGTACGGCCTGGTCTTTCCGCGCGACACCTGGTGGGCACGGCTCGGGATCGGGATCATCAACCTGGTCCTGTTCATCATGCGAAACCCGATGCGGACCTTCGTCCACGGGAGGAACGTGGTCGACGATCTGGTCAGGACCGCCGGCTTGTCTCCGCTGTTCCAGCGACGGTTCTTCTTCTGGCAAGTGGCCGTCTGGTCGCGCGACCCTCGAACCGCGGTGGGTGCGGGTCAGAATCTGCCGGCCAGCATCGCCCCGTAGCCGGACGAGCCGACCCGGCCGGGCAGGATGCGGACGCGGACCGCCGCATAGCTGTCGTCGCGGACCAGCAGCTTGCGGCCGGCGATCCCGAAGCCCAGCATGGTGGCGCCCGCCGCTTGCGCGACGCCGTCGAGGGCCAGGTAGAAGCGCAGGATCGTTTCGAGGTCCTGCTCGATGCAAATGTCGCTGGATTGGGTGTCGCAGCGGGGCTGCGCCCGGTTGTACATCATCAGCCACGGGCCGGCGATCGGGATGGTGAGCCAGCTCGTCTGGTCGTTGAAATCATCGATCACCGCGACGCCGAACGCGATCCCGTACGACACGGCGAACACGACCGTCCCGGCGATCACCAGCCCCTGCCGCGCGCGCGTGACCACGTGGTAGCCCGCCGGAACCGGGTCGCCGTCCTCGTAGCGAAGGCGGGCGGGTCCGCGGGGATATGCGCCATAGGGGGGCGGCGCCGCGTAGTAGGGCGGCGGATACGCCGGCGGAGGAGATTGAGCCGGCGCCCCGTTCGGCCCCAGAGGCTGGACGGATGGGTCCGTCTGCGCGAACGCCGCCGAGCCCAAAGTAGAAAGACTCACGACGAGACAAATCGTTCGCAACCACCCGCGAATCACGCCCTCATTTGTATCACGGGCGCCCCGGCCGGGGGATGGGGCGTCAGCCCAGCCCGAGCCGGGGCGGCTCCGCCGGGATCGCCTGCGTCCGCGCCTGCGTCCGCGCCCTCCAGGCCACCTCGAGCCGCGCGCGCAGCCGCAGCGCCGGGCGCTCGATCAGGTAGTGCGACGCAAGCGCGACGCCGAACACGAAGACGATGTTCAAGGGGAAGGCGGCCATCGGGTGGGTCGAGTGTCGATTCAAGAAGGGCTGCTGCCAGAGGTAGAGGGAGTAGCTGAGAACACCCAGGTACGCGACCGGGCGGGCATTCAGGAAGCGGCCCGGAAGATCCTCGGGAAACCGCACCACCCGCTCGATCACCAGCGCGATACCCAGATTCGTGAACGTCTGGCCGGCCACGAAGTCGAGCTTGACCGAAGGGACGAACGCCGCGGCGAACGCCAGGCTGGGAATGATCCAGAACGACCGGGCGCGCAGGAACGTCAGCCACCGAGCGGAGGCGGCGAGCCGGTCACGGTAGCAGGCCAGCAAGCACCCCGCCGCGATCGAGTCGGCGACCGTCGGGAACGTCTCGCCGATCCCCTCGCGATAACTGGGCGCGAACAGGAGCAGCGCGATTCGCAGCAGCGGAGCGACGACGACCGCCGCCAGCGCCGCGTATGGCGCGCGACGCCGGCCCAGGTATTTCAGCAGGAAGGGCCAGAGCAAGTAGAACTGCTCTTCCACGGACAGCGACCAGGCATGGCCGAGGTACCACGAGCGCTCGGGGTGGTAGTTGGTGGTGTACGTGACCGCCGAGAGCAGATCGAATTCATGGAGCTCGATCCACCCCAGCGCGGCCACCAGCGCGACGGCTGCCACGTAGGCGTAGAAGGGCGGAAAAATCCGCAGCGTGCGCCGGAAGTAGAAGTGCGCCAGCGACACCGTGCCGGTTCGGGACTCTTCCTGGAGCAGCAGCGACGTGATCAGAAACGCCGAGATCACGAAGAAGACGCGGACCCCGAACAGCGACATCCCCGTCTGGACGAGGTAGGGGAAATGCAGAAAACCGGCGGTGCCCGAGAGATGGGCGATCAGCACGAACGAAATGGACACCGCGCGCAGGCCGTCGAGGGAAGCGATTCGCTGACCGGCACCCGGGACCATGGGGCCCGAGATTAGCCTGCGAATACGTCACGGACTACCCGCGCCGACGAGGCGCGGGGGGAATCCACCGTTTGCTTACGGGACGACGACGGTCGCCCATCCCATGGCCGGCATCGAGAACTGATACCGCTGACCCTTGATCTGCACGCTGTACGACGCGTTTGCGGCGTCCGAGTGCATGACGGCGACGACGCTGCCGTCCGGGTTCTTGAACGCGAGCGCGTCGGTGCTGCCGCTGGTCGCGACGACCTTCGCGGTCGGCTTCACGTACTGCGAGACGTGGCGGAAGACGTGGTAGGCCGGCGTCAGGGTCAGCGTCTTCGAGGACGTGTTCACGATCAGCAGCGCGTCCTGCGCCCACTGCCGGACCGTATCGTTCCCCTTGCCCATCACGTCGAGCACCATGTTCCAGGCGTTGTAGGCGGTGACGCCCGCCTTGATCGCGTCGCGGATGTAGCCCCAGGTCTCGACGCCGTACGCCTGATCGTTGGGCGCCGGCTCCTTGTAGGTGGCAGTCATCCACGGGTAGTTGCCGCACTTGTGCTCGGTCGCCCAGACCGGGATGTTGTACGTGTCGTACATCGACGGCGTGGCCTTGTAGAGATCGAGCATGCCCCACTGCAGGCCGATGGCCTTGAACAGGGGCTTCGCGGTCGCGTCGCCCATCGCGTTCTGGATGACCATCAGGTCCTTGCTCTGGGCGCCGTTGTCGCCGTTGGACATCGTGCCGAGCATGATCTTCACGTTCATGCCGTTGAGGGCCGGACCCAGGTAGGTCTTGACGAACGTCGTGTACAGCGTCGAGTCCCACAGCGCCGACGGGTAGCCCTGCGAGTAGTTCGGCTCGTTCTGGGGGGCGACCATCTCGATGTTGATGTTCTGCGCCTTGTACGCGGCGACGAACTTCACGAAGTACTGGGCGTACGCCGTCAGGTTCGCGGCGACGTTGTTCATGCACCCGCCGTTGTAGGCGCTGCCGCCCATGTTGGCGCAGGAGGTGCTGTTGACGGTGCCGCTGGTCGTCTTCATCCAGGTCGGCGGCGTCCAGGGGCTGGCCCACATGCGGATGCTGCCGTTGATCGCCTGCGCCGCCTTCACATACGGGATCAGCATCGTCATGTCCCGGCTGATCGAGAAGTTGTTCAGCGCCGTGTCGCCCGCCGTCTCGTCGTAGGTGTGGCGCTGGATCGCGTAGTCACTGGCGCCCATCGGGATGCGGCCGATGACGAAGCCCGCGCCCTCGTTCGGGTCGAACAGCAGCTTCATCGCCCTGTCGCGATCCGCCTGGCTCAACATCTGGAGGTAGCTCCAGCCCATCTCGTTGAACGCGCCGCCGAACCCTTCGAAGGTCTTCATCGCCGTGCCGTCGTTCACGGTCAGCGTCGCGGTTCCCGCCGCCGCCGTCGTGATCGTCCCGGTGGTGTTCCAGTACGCGTTCGGCGCGGAGGTGATCAGCTTCGGCCCGGCCGGCGCCGTGCCGCCGGTGCCGGCGGTGGAGCCGCCCGAGCCCGTCGTCCCGCCGCGTCCGGCGGAGCCTGTGGTCCCGCCGGTGCCGGCCGTGCCGCCGCCCGTGCCCGCGGCGCCGGTCGTCCCCGCGGACCCGCTGGTGCCGCCGGCGCCCGTGGTCCCGCCGGTACCGGTGGGATCGACGCAGGCGCCGTTCGTGCAGGTCTGGGACGATCCGCAGCAGGCGGTGCCGCACATGGTGCCCGCGCAAGTCGAGCTGCAGGTGGTGCCGCTGCAGACCTGGCCGCTGGCGCAGACGTTGGCGCAGCTCCCGCAGTGGGCCGCGTCGGACGGCACACAGGAGCCGCTGCACTCGAGCTGGCCGCTCGGGCAAGCGCACTGGCTGTTCTGGCAGGTCTTCCCGCCGTTACAGGGGATGCCACAGGCGCCGCAGTTGTTGGAGTCCGTCGCGGTGTTCACGCACTCCGTGCCGCAAGCGGTCTGACCGGCAGTGCAGCTGCTGCTCCCGCCAGTTCCCGCCGAGCCGGTCGCGCTGTTACCGCCGGTGCCGGGGTTGCCGCTCGTGGCCGGGGTGCAAGCCGCGGCGAAGAGCGCAAAACAAAGTCCGAAGAGCCAAACGCATCCTGTCTTCATGGCCAACCTTTCCTAGTCCGAAATTACTACTTGCCGACGAACGTCGTGACCGAGGTCGCCGCGAGCGAGGCGCTAAAGCTGCCACCGCTCACCGGGACCGCGGTGGTTGCAACGAGGTTTTGGGTGGCCGACGTCACCGTCGGCGTCATCATGGCCGGCGCCGTCCCGCCGGTGATCGAGATAGGCACCGTGACCGCCGCGGTGCCCTTGTTGACGGCCACCACGACGACGGTGCCATCCGTGCCCTTGTAGCCCGAGATCAGCACGTTCGCGTTGGAGTTCCCTACGACGTCCACCGCGACGTAGCCCGGGCGGATGAACTTGCTGTAGTTGCCGAGCGTAAAGTAGCGCTTGGCGATGGTCGAGCTGTTTTGGATGATGGCCAGGCCTTCGTTGTCGTTCTGGTAGTAGCTCTCGTACCACCACCAGAGCCAGGCCGA
>Ga0111538_10009912_pt1 | contig 12682 bp, 6 predicted proteins | sample SoiMethybrSBSTD1_FD_79669 | JGI IMG/M metagenome (GOLD analysis project Ga0111538, IMG submission 79669) | Bulk soil microbial communities from a Populus tree surrounding site in Tennessee, USA - Soil MetaG P. TD hybrid SBSTD1 (version 2)... | ecosystem: Environmental > Terrestrial > Soil > Tree...
ATGCACCAGATCTACGGCACGTTCGACAACTACGTCCATGAGGCGCTGGGGATCACTGATGCGCAGCTCGAGCAGATTCGCGTTAACTTGCTTAGAGGCTGATACCGGATTTTGAGTGGGGGTGTTTGGGGCGATTGAGCGATCGGTCGCCCCTTCGCATTCTGGCGCGCGGATTCAAGACGAGCTTCCGTTCGCGCGCGCGCGTCACCAACACGCCGGTTGACGAGACGATGAGCGACATCTCGGTGTGTGAGGGTTCGGGCGAAGAGACCACTCTCTTTGCTGTCAGGGTCAATAAGCCCTGTATCGTATGAGCATCCAGCGATCGACAGACTGTCCTAAGGACGCAACCGCTGTCACCCACCTCGCTTAGGGGATATCGTCTTCGCGGTAGCGATAAAGCTATAGACACAGTAGACTGTCCGTCGCGTCGGAACCGGCGTGCGGCCCACCGCCGGCTCTGGGCGACCGCGGAGTTTTCAGTGATCGAGCTGGAATTCCTTTACCTCATCGTAGAAGATCCTCTCCAGGTGGCGCGCGTGCTTAGCCGCTGCCTGGTAGCCTGCGTCCTGTGTGCCTTTTCCGCATCAGCTCAATATCGCTTTGACACCTGGACCGCCGACGGAGGGCTGCCGCAGAATTCCGTCTACGCGATCCTGCAGTCGCGTGACGGCTACCTGTGGTTCACTACCCTTGACGGGCTGGTGCGCTACGACGGAGTCCGGTTCAAAGTATTTGATAAAGGCAACGCCAAAGGCATAAGCAGCAATCGCTTCACCACGCTCTTTGAGGATGACAGCGGCGACCTCTGGGCCGGCACGGAAGACAACGGGCTGACGCTTTACCACGGCGGCGAGTTCCGGACTTTCACGACCGATGACGGACTGCCGGACAACTGGGTGCTGAACATCCAGAATGACGTTGGCGGCCACATTCTAATTTCGACGGGACGAGGTCTTATTCGGTGTAAGAATGGCCGCTTCACCGCTTACGAGCCGCCGCCGGGCGCTGGCGACAATCCTTACATTTATTTCAGTCGGTCGGGCGAGCACTGGTTCGGCGACAGGTCTGGGCTGCATAGGTATAAGGACGGCCATACCGACACCTATCAAATCCCTGACCCCGGCTATCTGCCCTCAGGCTATGCGCATATCCTCCCGCTTGAAGACTGGCAGGGCAATCTGTGGTTCCGCGCGCTTAACGGAAAGCTCGTCAAGGTGAAGGACGGCAAGGTCACTGTCTATGGCGTCAGGGAAGGGTTGCCCCAAAGTCCGATTATGGGATTGTATGCGGACCACCAGAGCAATCTGTGGGTCGCAACAGGCGTTGGGTTGTATCGATTCAAAAACGGTGTCGCCACCAGATTCACTACGCTCGACGGCCTGTCGAGTAATTTCATAAGGGCGGTATGTGAAGACCGCGAAGGCAGCATATGGGTCGGCACTGCTGACCGCGGGCTGAACCGCTTGACCCGGCAGGTGGTCGCCGTCTACTCGGCCCGCGACGGCCTCGTGGACGACAACGTCTACCCGATTTTTGAAGACCGGGCGAGACGCCTCTGGATCGGTTCGACCGGGCTTACGAAGTTCGAGAACGGCGTCTTCACCCGCTACACCAAAGAAGACGGTTTGCCGACCAACACCGTGCAATCGCTGCACGAAGACCGCGAGGGGCGCCTGTGGGTAGGCGGCATGGGAGGAGTCGCCTGGCTCAAAGACGGCAAGTTCATGAATTTCACCGGCGCCCTCGATCACGTTTTTAATAACCTCTGGGCCATTCAGGAAGACCGTCAGGGCCGCTTCTGGTTCGCAACCGACACAGGGCTGGTGAAGGTCGATGCTGGAGTGCGGACCATTTACAAAACCAATAATCCGATCTCCGGCAACGATGTGAAGATCATTTACGAAGATCGAAGCGGCCGCTTGTGGTTTGGTACTTATGGGGGGCTCGCACTTTTGCGTGACGACAAGCTCATTTACTTCACTTCGAAAGACGGGCTCGGGAGCGACAAGGTGAGGGCGATTTATGAGGATAGCGACGGGGCGCTCTGGATAGGAACATACGACGGCGGCCTTTCGCGATTTAAGGATGGGAGATTTACCAGCTACACTACCGAGCAAGGGCTCTACAATAACGGTGCATTTCAAATACTCGAAGATTCAAGAGGCAATTTTTGGATCAGCTGTAATCGAGGGATATACCGTGTCAGCAAGCAAGAGCTGAACGACTACGCCGACGGCAAACTCGCCGCCGTCACGTCGGTAGCCTATGGCAAACAAGATGGCATGATCAACATCGAGTGCAACGGCGGTCGCCAGCCCGCCGGTGTAAAGGGTAGCGACGGCAAATTCTGGTTTCCAACTCAACAAGGCGTGGCCCTGATCGATCCCGAAACGGTCTCAGTCAATTCAAATCCGCCCATCGTGGTGATTGAAGCCTGCCTACTCGACCGCGCAAACATCGATTTCTCTGGCGCAATCGAGATTGCTCCCGGGAAGCAGGACCTCGAAATAGACTACACCGGGCTCAGCTTCATAAAATCCGAGCAGATCCACTTTAAGTACAAACTCGAGGGACTCCACTCTGACTGGATCGACGCGGGGACTCGGCGCACGGCCTACTACTCTCGCATTCCGCCGGGCTCTTACAGGTTCGTCGTCATTGCGGCGAACAGCGACGGCATATGGAATTTGGAAGGCGTGAGCCTTCAAATAAATGTCCACCCGCCGTTCTGGAATACATGGTGGTTTATTATGCTCGCAGCAATCAGCGTCGGGGGACTCGCACTGCTTGTATACAAAGGACGCGTATCACGGCTCGAAAAGGCCCGCGGCGCGCAAGAGGCATTTTCCCGCCAATTAATCTCTTCGCAGGAAAATGAACGTAAGAGGATCGCCGCCGAATTGCACGATGGGCTGGGGCAGAATCTCTTAATCATCAAAAACCGGGCGCTCATCGCGCTGAACAAGAAGGATGATACGGCTGCCCAGACCCAACTGGAGGAGATATCTTCTACGGTTTCGCACGCCATAGAAGAGGTTCGCAGCATAGCTCGCAACCTCCGCCCGCACCAGCTCGATCGTCTTGGGTTGACTCAAGCAATAAAGTCGATAGTCAATAATGTCGCTAACTCTTCAGCGATCAGCTTCCATTCCGAGATTGATCCCATCGACGGGCTTTTCTCGCCCGAAGCGGAGATCAATCTCTATCGCATCGTCCAGGAAGGGGTCAATAACATAGTCAAGCATTCCGGCGCCACAGAGGCGCTGGTTGCCATTAGGCGGGATGAGCAGGCACTGCAACTGATCATTCAGGACAACGGTAGCGGTTTCAACTCTGAGTCTGCTCCAGATGCAAACGGAGGCGGCTTCGGTTTGACAGGCATCTCTGAGCGTGCGCGCATGTTTGGCGGGAGAGCATCCTTTCGCTCGGCGGCCGGCAAAGGCACAACCATAAGCATCAGGATTGATTTGCCGGACGAGCGAAAAAGGGGGCGCGAGAATGGATCAGAACCAAGGTAAGATATCGGTCGTGATCGCCGACGACCATCCTATCTTTCGTCAGGGGCTGCGGCAGGTCATCGAAGCTGACGAACGTATCGTTATAGTCGGCGAGGCGGCAGATGGGGAGACGACGCTGGAGCGGTTGGAGTCTTTAACGCCGGATGTGGCGGTGCTCGACATAGAGATGCCCCGAAAAGACGGCTTTGCGCTCGCTCAGGCCATCAAAGACAAAGGGCTTTCCACGCAGGTGATCTTCCTGACGATGTTTAAAGAGGAAGATCTCTTCGATCGTGCAGTCGACCTTGGAGTGCTGGGGTACGTGCTCAAAGATAGCGCGGCCACGGAGATCGTTGAGTCGATCAGGGTCGTGGCCGCCGGGAAGCACTTCATCAGCCCAGCAATCTCTTCTTACCTGGTCAACCGGAACAGGCGCGCCGCCGCGCTCGCGCAGCACAAGCCCGGCCTCAACGACCTGACTGCGACCGAGCGTCGCGTGCTGAAACTGATCGCCGAAGAGCAGACAACACGCGAGATCGCCGGCAAGCTTTTCATCAGCCCGCGCACCGTCGACACTCACCGAGCAAACATCTGCCGCAAGCTCGACCTTCACGGCAGCCTCGCCCTGGTCAAGTTCGCCATCGAACATAAGTCGGAGTTGTGACCGCAGCACCTGCGGCCAGCCTTTGCCTTCCGCCCTTCGGCGGTAATCCCCTCGGAATCTCCGCGAACGAGAGCCGTCTACGTAGACCTGCGTAGAAATATACGTAACCCTACCGAGTCGAAAATAGGCGTTCTTGCGGATATTCACGCCCGGCATTCTGACGCATACTCGCCCCGGATCGAAGCTCTTCAGCAGTCGCGGAGAGCATCACCCCGAAAGCCAAAAATGGAGAAAAGTGAAGATGATGAAAAAGAGTTTTTTGCTGGCGCTGTTTGCATGTGTGTTTTTGCTTGGGCAAGGCCGAGCCAACGCCCAGGAAGCCAAAGTGCAGTTCATCCTCAGGATCGAGGGCCTGAACTTCTCGGAACCCTTCGCGGAGTGCTCAGGCCTGGGATCGCAGAACGAGATAATCGAGCATCACATCGTGTATCCCAACGGCGAGGACCTCATTCGGAAAATACCAGGAAGGCTAAGGTTATTTGAGATCACCTGCAGGCGTACGGTGACCGCCAACCGCTCACTGTGGACCTGGCGAAAGCTTATTGAAGACGGGAACGTCGATTACGCTCGACAGAATGGTGAGATTTTCCTCGGCGACTCGAAGGGCGTTCCAATTGCGCGATGGGTGTTCTCCGCTGGCTGGCCGGCCTCCCTGAAGATCAGCGACAAAGACTTTCGGGAGGAAGTCGTTTTGACCGTCGAAGATCTTGAGCGTGCTCACTGATATGAGAGGCGCTGACCTCCTTCCGTACCAGCACCGTTCCGGGCGTCAACCTCACGAGCGAAAGGCACAGATGAAAATCATGATCGTCGATGACAATGGGCAGATGCGACGGATGATTGTATCTCTGATTGACGATCTGGCCGAGGAGATCATCGAATGCGGCGACGGCTCCTTGGCGGTCCGCGCCTACAACGAGCATCGCCCTGATTGGGTGCTCATGGACGTCGAGATGGGAAGGGTGGACGGCATTGAGGCGACGCGCCAGATCAGGGCCGCCTTCCCTGATGCACGGATAGTGATAGTCACAAATTTCGACGAATTGGAGTTGAGGGCGGCAGCCAGCGCCGCGGGAGCGTGCAGATACGTGCTCAAAGACGATCTGCTGGAGATCCGCGAAATAGTCACTGGTTAGTATCGCGGCGAATGGTGTTATGCAAGGGAACGGCGCCGACGTTCGGTGCCGCTTACGTCGGGCCGAGAGGAGACTCTGTCAGTCGCAGGATCAGTCCTCATGCAGACTAACGAATCTAGAAAGGAGAAGCGGCAATCTTTTGCCCTTAAGGAGATTATGAAAAAAACCGTTATCAGCTTAATCATCGCAACCATGCTCGCGTCCGCCACGGCGCCGGCGCTCCAGGCGCAAAACGCAGGCAGTGCTGGCTCTTCGGCGCGCGAGCGCTTGCAGAGAATCATGGACCCGTCGGCGGACGTTGAGGAGTTTCGCCACGAACTCGACGGCTTCTATACCGATATGGAAGCGTCAATGAACCATCTTCTGGAAAGCGAATTCGCGCGCGTTCTGGTTGCGCGTGCCGGGCTCGATCCGCTTGGCCAGTTGATTGAAGCGCGGAAGAAGCTTCCTGCCTTGACTGCCCATGACCTCGGATTCTTAAAGGCGGCCTTCGCCAAAAACCCGAACTGGAGAGAGCTACCCGAGCGTTTAGATTCGCTCCTCCGCCCCGAGATACGTGAAGGGCTTAAGAAGATGCGCGTATTTGCCGCGGTGACACCAAGCCCCGTATCTACACTGCCGGGCGGCATCATCCAGGACAATTGCAACGACGCATTCAACGCCGATGGCAGCCCGCGCGTCAGCAACACAGACATCTCCATCGCCCAGGCTTTTGTGATCGCCGGGGAAATTGTCATGGAGTCGCTGCCGACGGACGTGTTGACGTTCGAAGCGCACGCCGTTGCTGCGGGAGTACTAGGGGGGTTGAAGGGAGCTGTTCTGGTGGTTGAAACATTCAAAAACATCTCCGACGACTGCTCCGGCGCCAACTTTGAGAACTACGTCACCGCCAACCTCAACGAACAGGTCTCGACCCGCGCGTCGCAGACGAGCGTGAATACCGTGCAGGCCACCGCCAACAGCATAGTCGATAGGCTTGACGAGAGGCTCGACGTCAAGGTGTCGACCCGGGCCACGCAAGAGAGCGTCAACGCGGTGCAGCAGAGCGTGAACCTTGCCAACTCGAAGCTTGACATTGCTAACGGCAAGCTCGATCAACTCCTTGCGAACCTTGCGGCATTGCAGGCGCAACACCTTCGCCTGCAGATCGAGGCTAACCTGGCTAATGGGACGAATGACGCCGCCATTGGCCAGTTTGCGCTTCCGGCCGCGCAGTCCGGTTACCTCGAACTGGCTCGCAGCATTCTTGTAGAGACGATTCAGAAACTGCAGGCGACTGGGCAAGGCATACGCAACGCGCCGACTTACCTCGCCCAGGGTGATCAGCAGAAGGCCGCGGGTAGATTCAAGGAAGCTTACGATTCATATAGCCAGGCTTACCGCGCAGCAACCGGACATTGACCCGCAGCTGTGAGTCTTAAGTAGTGCCCAATACCGGAGGGCGCAGAGTTCGCGCAGTGTCGCCTGCGTGGTCTCAGCGCCCTCAGTCCGTCTCAGAATCGGGGTCAGGCGTGCATCTTGCAATTTGGCATCTTGGCCTGACAAAGTGAAGACTTCGAAAAAGGTGCTATAATCCGCCGCCGGATGACTTCCCATGAACGCATTTACTACTGAGCAAGTGACCCAATTGCTTATCGATTGGAGCAACGGGGATAAAGCTGCGGTCGACAAGCTCATACCTCTTGTTTATGACGAACTGCGCCGGTTGGCCCGCTATTACATGCGCCGGGAACGCGCGGGAGCTACGCTTCAAACCACAGCCCTCGTCAACGAGGCATACATGCGGCTGGTTGATCAGAAGAACGTGCAGTGGCAGAACCGGGCGCATTTCTTTGCAATTTCAGCGCAGTTGATGCGACGGATACTTATTGACCGGGCCCGCAAACGTTACAACAGCAAACGGGGCGGTGATGTTCGCAAGGTGTCGCTCGACCAGGCAGCGATTGTATCAACAGGGCGAAGCAGTGATTTAGTTGCGCTCGACGAGGCGCTCACCGATCTCGAGGCGATTGACCAGCGCAAAAGCAAGGTCGTTGAGCTGCGTTTCTTTGGCGGGTTGAACATCGAAGAGACCGCCGAGGTGATGTCGATATCGCCTGCAACCGTTCAACGAGAATGGAGCATGGCTAAAGCATGGCTGTACCGCGAGATCAGTCAAAACACAGACCGGTGACAAGACCTAACTCTCACGACAGCGCCGGCAGTTATTGCTGAAAAGAGACTGCGGGTTCTGTGACCGCGGGCGAAAATCCTTTTCTCATCTCAACCTCATCGTTGGATCGCCAAGCAGCACCCAGGTCTGCCGCACGTCTCGATCACTGGTGGCCGCCTTCGCCTTCATCGCAGCCTCGCCAAGCGTAACCGCGCGATCTCCGTTGAACAGCAGCCGGTAAAACTCCCTGTTCATCGTCTCCTGATGGTGGGGCATCGTCATCCCCGTCGACGCCCACACAGCAACGGCTCCCCCTCGTTCGGCTTTTATGAGAGACTCGCCCAGGCTGTTTATTCCTGGATCCTGGAAGTATCCGTTCAGGCACGTCATCATCACGAAGACCGGCTGCATTTCTCCGTTCTCCATTTCGCGTGCGTCAGTAGAAGTTAGAAGACTGCCGCGCCAGAGATCGACGTTACCGTGCCCTGTGTAGTTAATTACCTTTTGCCCGCGTATCACGGCCTCGATCAATTGGGCCTTCGCCGTGACCGGGTCGAGGCGGCCCCGGTTGATCTGCCTCATGGTTATGCTGGCAGGGATCAACTCTCGCAAGCCCGCGCTCGCCGCTTCGAAGTTATAGCCGTCGTTTGCGTCTGCTACTATCAGCATCTCTTGTGACGGCGATGAGCGATCATAATTAATGAGTTTTGAAATAACCAGGTCGGCCTCTTGTGTCGTGCGAACAGGCAAGCGGCCCAGCGCCATCTCCGCCAACCCGTCCGAGTTGAAATCAGCAAACCAGTCGTCAGAGGCCGTCTCAAGGAAATCGGTATCGAGAAGTTTTGTGGGGACAATATCAAAGTCGCCATTGCCCATGTAGTTTTTAGGGTCGAGGCTCGCATCACCTGCGAGCAGAACGAAGCCGGGCGGTTTTTTCCAATTCGTCTTGGCGAACCCCAGAAACTCCTTGATCGCGTGGGGCGACTTGTGACCGAAAGCGAACTCGTCGTAGACATCTTCAATATCGACAACCATCACGCTCAATCCCTGGCCCCGCCTGAGCGCCGCGAGGGGGTTAAGGCTGTCTCGTAATTCACGGCTTGTGATGATTAAGAGGTTTGCCCCTTGCCCCGTGTACCGCAAATCCGAAGCGATATTTGGGCTCACGCGCGCGGGCGTCCTTGCTTGATCGGTCGTGAAGGCGAGCAATGTTCTTTGCCCCGCGCCTGCCGCACCGACAATGATGCGATAGCCTGACTGTGCCGGTTCGATCACCCCCGCCACCTCGTAAGGAGCATCAGGGTCTGTGATGTCCAGGACCTTGATCTCACTTCTGGTGAAGCCGTCTATGCTGGTTTGCTGTCCGCCTTCGAGTGTGAATCGAAGCGCATCGTTGTCAGCAGTAAAGGCGTGACCGTAGGTCAGACGTATCGAATCGATAAGGCTAATATCGACCCCGCCGCCTTTGGCCGCGAGCCGCACCTGGTTTTCTCCTTCTCTGAGCAATGACTGCGAAACCCGCAATCTGTTAGTGCCCTGCGACTGGCCGCTGAAGCTCACTTCTCCGAGGTCTTCGTTGTTGATAGAGACATTTACAAGGTGAGGCGCCCAGGTCACGCCTTGAAGAGTCACGTCAAGCTGGGCATCCGAATCGGTCGATTTTGCGAGATGCCAAACGTTTAGCGAGAGGTCGACAGGGTTAGCGGCAATGACTGCTCCAAAGAAATTTTCGCGCTCCCCGTTTCTCAGAGCAGAGAAGTATATCGCTCTGTCTTTGTGCTCGATTGAGTAAGGAAAGCTGTCGCCGGGTCTTTCCCCCGCGCTGCCTTTCGAGATTCTGATGCGTTTGCCCGGCTCCGAGCCTGCCACGACCCAGTAAGTGCGCCGGTCTGTAATAGCGGTGTCCAGCCCCGTGCCGTAAAACTCTATTGAATCCGTCTGGTCTAATCGTCCATCCTGCTCGCCTGTGACAGAGCAGGGAATCTCAAGCCCGTCGACAAACAACTGCAAGAATCGCGGATCGACGCCGGGGTCTAGCCCTGATTGGATCAGTTGCTGTGCGGTGACTCTGTGCCAGCCTTCTCGGTTGACCGATATCTTAACCGCAGGCCGCGACGCGAGGCTCGACTGAAGCTCCGTCTGCGAAAGTGTAATCTCCGGCAGCTTTGACGCGCGCTCGACGGGGAGACAGTCTGGTACTGCGCCGCGAGTCTTGTCGCTGGCGAGCTTGGTCAAAAGCCGACTGTGTTGTTCTAAGATTGAATTCTCAATTCTCAATTCTGAATTCTGAATGCCAACAGGGCCGTGCCATCTGCTTTGCCCGTTGAGGTCTACATCTTCGATCCAGTAAAAGGCGCCTTGCTTATCGCGGGGCAGGCGGTCTACCCACCAGTAGGAGCGGCCGGCCGTGAGCTTGGTTCCGGGGCCTGCAAGTAAGGCAGAGCCTGCGACCATCTCGCGTGTGATCAGCGCTCGCTCGCCCGATTGCTCGCGGTAGACGTTGAATCCCAGGTTATCGACTTCAAAGCCGGTCTGCCACTCTATGACCACGCCTTCGTCGTAGCCTGTCGCGCGGGCTGAGGCGAACTCGACCGCAGTCGGATCAAGCACCTGTCGGCAGGCAGAAAACTCCGAAGTGTCTTTGCCCGGCTCTGTCGCCGTGGCGGTGATGACGCGGCCAGCGGGGATTGCGGGCGAGAAGGTCTTGACGAACTCCGCGCTGCAACTGGCGTCCGTCGTCACAGTCGTCGAGCCGATGAAGACTTCGCCTTCGCCCCTGCCAGAAGGGTCGCAAGCTACGCTTGAGAAGAACTGGACGATGTAGGTCGTGTTCGGGTTGCTTTTGATGGCGCCTGTGATTGTAGTCGTGCCGCCTCCAGTCGTGGCGGCATTCAGCAGAGGATAGTTTTGAAAGTTGTTCGCGCCCAGGTCCGGGTCGCAGTCGTCGTTGGCAGTCGGGCCGTCCACGCCAAGCTCTATGCCTAGCCCGCCGTTTGAAAAGATGGAATTCGAGAGAATGGTGTTGAAAGCGCCGCTCGTGATGCGTATCCCATCTGTGTCGTTGAAGGCTATAGTGTTGCCCGCGCCGCTCAGGCTTGCGCCGATCGCGTTGCCCGACGCGCCGGCGTCGATGGCGATGCCGCTCTGCGAGTTGCCAAGGTCGCCCATGCCGGCAGCGTCTGTACCGATGAGGTTCCCTTGAATGAGCGTGTTCCTCGTGTTGGACTTAAAAAGCCTGACGCCATTTCCCGAATTGCCACTGATGACGTTGCCCGCGCCCGGTGAGCCGATGCGGTTGTCCGGCGCATCGCTGATGATGATGCCGTTGCCGCCGTTAGGGAGCGCGGCGGTCCCAAATGAGGTCGTGCCGATGAAGTTACTCTCGATTCTGTTGTTGTTGCCTTCAATCGATATTCCGTGAGAGAGATTGCCCGATATGAAATTGCGTAAGGGGAGAGAAGCTCCGCCGATGATATTCGAAGACGCGCCGAATGCGATCACCACGCCGGTAAGGTTAGGGATCGCATCAATGCCTGAAGAACTTATTCCAATGCCGTTGGCCTCAATACGATTATTGTTTGAGGCAAGGAAAACTCCGGCCCCGGCGTTGCCACTGATTATATTGGCTTCCGCGCCGCCGATGGTGTTATTTGTCGCGCCGTTCCGTATCTGCACGCCATTACTGGCGTTAGGCAGGGCCGCTGTGCCGTCGGGCGTTGTGCCGATTAAGTTGAGGGAGATGAGGTGATTGGTCGTCCCGCTGCCTTCGATCAGCACCCCGTCTGCGCCATTGCCCGAGATTCTGTTGCCGTAAACCGAGACGCTCGTCGCTCCGTCGGTTATGCGAACCCCCTCGCGGGCGTTGCCGAGGCCTGCGGCGCCAGCGGCGTTCGTGCCGATGAAGTTTCCGCCAACAGAATTGTTCGTCGTTCCGGCTCCGAGTATGAGCACGCCGCGGAAGCGGTTGCCTGAAATGGTATTCGGGGGAAGAGTAATATCACCGATTTGATTATTCGACGCGCCGAGATCGATGACTACACCATCGCGATTGCCGATAACAACATCGGGAAAGCTAATGCCGATCAGATTGCCCCGTATTGAATTGGCGGTTGCGCCGAGATTGATGATCTGGACGCCGGCTTCCGTGTTGCCGACGATGACATTTCCGGAGACGGTATTGTTCGCGGAATTGTCTATGAGAATTCCGTTCTCGCCGTTGGGCAGCGCCGTGCTGGTGAAAGGCGTTCTGCCGATAACGTTTTGACTTACAGCGTTGCTCCCGCCGTTCAAAATCCGAATGCCGTTCTGACCGTTGCCTGAAATAATATTGCCCTGTGAGCCTTCCGCGCCGCCGATAGTGATGTTTGAAACGCCTTCGACTCTCACACCATCCAGGGCGTTGCCGAGGCCGGATGCGCCTGAGACATTCGTGCCGATATAGTTACCCTCTATCCTCGTATTAGAAGGACCGCCGAAAAAGAACTCCAGCCCGATACCGTTTTGAAGGTTTCCAGAGATAAGATTGCCCTCTCCGACGAAAAGGCCTCCAATAAGGTTGCCATCCGCGGAGGAGGTAAGATAGACACCATTCAAGCCGTTGCCTATCGCCGAGCTGCCGGTCGCGTTCAATCCAATAATGTTGCCCTGTACGATGTTCGAGTCGGCGCGACCCCCTTCGCCATTGATTAATGAGACACCGTGCCCCCCATTGCCGGAGATGACGTTGCGCGCGCCGGGCGTAGCCCCTCCGATTGTATTGTTGCTGCTAGCGCAAATGATGCCCCTATTCCCATTGCCGAGCGCTACGTTTCCTGTTACGTCAGTGCCGATAAAATTACCCTGTATGAGATTGGAGCCGCCGCCGTCGAGCGAAATGCCGGCCGCTTCATTACCCGAAATAAGGCAACGAAGAATCTGATTATTACTGGTACCGGAATTGAAAATGCCAATGCCGTTACCCAGGTCGGCAGTCCCCGCCGCATCTGTTCCTAAATAGCAGTCTTCAATTATGTTGCCCCCGTTTAGATCAAAGAAGATGCCCTGCGCGAAGCGATTGATTACCAGCGCGCGAACTGTGCTGCTTCCCGCGGCGATACCCAGACCGAAGCCTGTAACCGCCGCGCCGTTCAACTCCACTCGCCTGGCTCCGCCGGTATTGCCGTTTATCGTTACCGGATTGGTGATGACAGGCAGTCTGCTGCCAAGGTTGATCGTCGGGGTGCCGGCGCCG
>Ga0111538_10009914_pt1 | contig 12681 bp, 15 predicted proteins | sample SoiMethybrSBSTD1_FD_79669 | JGI IMG/M metagenome (GOLD analysis project Ga0111538, IMG submission 79669) | Bulk soil microbial communities from a Populus tree surrounding site in Tennessee, USA - Soil MetaG P. TD hybrid SBSTD1 (version 2)... | ecosystem: Environmental > Terrestrial > Soil >...
CGGGGGACGAGCGGCTCGCGATGCAGGGCCACCGCTGGCGGATGATGGACCTGCTCGAGCTCGGCGACATGGACGCCGTCGACATCGAGATCGACGCCTACATGCAGATCGCCGCCCGCCGCCGCCGGCTGTCCGACGAGCTGTACGTTCACCTCTACCGCGCGATGCGGCTGCTGTTCGCGGGTGACTTCGAGCAGGCCGAGAGCGAGGGCAACGCGGCGGCGCGGGTCGGCGACCGGATCCAGGACACCAACACGGGCAACGCCACGCTGCTGCTGTCCTTGATGTTCCGGCGCGAGCGCGGCGGGCTCGAGCGGCTGGAAGGCCCGGTCCGCTTCTACGTCGAGCGGTTCGGGACGATCCCCGGCTGGCGCTGCGTGCTCGCCTGGCTGCTGGCCGAGACCGGCCGGCCGGACGAGGCGCGCGAGATCATCGAGTCGTTCGCGGCCGACAACTTCCGCGGCCTGCCCCTGGACGGCATCTGGCTCGGCGCTGTCGGCTACCTCGCCGAGGCCGCGGCAGCGCTCGGCGATCCCACCCACGCCGCCGCGCTGCACGCGCTGCTGGAGCCGTACGCGGACCGCAACGTCGCGGTCGGCTGGGCATCGGTCTGCACCGGATCGGCGTCGCGCAACCTCGGCCTGCTGGCCGATCTGCTGGGCCGGCGCGACGAGGCGATCGAGCGGCTCGAGGCCGCGCTGGCGATGAACGAGCGGATGCGCGCGCGGCCGTGGGTCGTGCACGCGCAGATCGATCTCGCGCGCGTGCTCGCCCAGTCCGAGGCCGACCGCGAGCGCGCCAGCGAGCTGTTCGAGGCCGCGCTCGCGGAGGCCCGCGCGCTCGGCATGCCGCGCCTCGTCACGGCAGCCGAACGGGTAGTCCTCGGCGCATAAGCCGCTCGCTTGCGCTAAGACGTTGCACCGTGCAAGCAGGTTCCACCGATCTCCGCGCGGCGGCCGCCGCGCTCCGCTCGCGCCTGCCGGCCCCGCTCGGCGCGCTCGCGGACATCGCCTACAACTACCGCTGGTCGTGGACGCCCGGCGGCCCCGAGCTGTTTGAAAGCGTCGATCCGCGGCGCTGGGAGCTGTGTCTCGGAAATCCGGTCCGGCTGATCGAGGAGGTGCATCCCGACCGCTGGCGGCGGCTGGCCGGCGACCAGGACTTCCTGACCCGGCTCGGCACGCTCGAGCGCTCGGTCTCCGAGCGGCTGGGCGAACCGCTGCTCACCGAGCCGGTGACCGCGGACAACCCGGCGGCGTTCTTCTGCGCCGAGTTCGCGATCCACAAGTCGCTGCCCGTCTACTCCGGCGGCCTCGGCGTGCTGGCCGGCGACATCCTCAAGGAGGCGTCCGACATGGGCCTGCCGATGGTCGGCATCGGCCTCATGTACCGGCACGGCTACTTCCGCCAGCGGATCGACGCGTCCGGCTGGCAGCACGAGTACTGGGTCGAGACCGACCCCGACCGCGTGCCCGCCGCGCTGGTGACCGGCGACGACGGCCGGCCCGTCACGGTCACGGTCCCGATCGCCGACCGCGAGGTCGTCGCGCAGATCTGGCGTGTGGACGTCGGCCGCGTGCCGCTCTTGCTGCTCGACTGCAACCGCGACGAGAACCACCTCACCGATCGCTGGATCACGTCGCGCCTGTACGTCGGCGATCCCGGTATGCGGCTCGGCCAGTACGCGGTGCTGGGCATCGGCGGCATGCGCGCGCTGGAGGCGCTGGGCGTGGACCCCGGCGTCGTGCATCTCAACGAGGGCCACGCGGCGATGGCCTGCCTCGAAGCCGTGCGCGCCGAGAGCTCCGGCGACATCGACGATGCCTTCGAGGCCGTCCGCCGCAAGACCGTCTTCACGACGCACACGCCGGTGCCGGCGGGCAACGACACGTATCCGGCGGCGCAGATGTCCGAGACGCTGTCGGGCATCGCGTCCGCGATGGGCTGCGACCCGTCGGCACTCGTTCGCCGCGGCCGCACGCACACCGACGAGGACGCCGAGCCGTTCGGCGTCACCCAGTTCGCGCTGCGCTCGAGCCGGGCGGCCAACGGCGTGAGCGCCCGCCACGGCGAGGTCGCGCGCGAGATGTGGCAGGCCATGTGGCCGGACCGCGAGATCGAGGACGTCCCGATCACGAGCGTGACCAACGGCGCGCACATCCCGACCTGGATCGGCGGGCCGATGCGCGAGCTGCTCGACCGCTATCTCGGCGACGGCTGGACCGACCGTGCGGTCGATCCCGCGACGTGGGAGGGGCTCGACGCGATCCCGGACGAGGAGCTGTGGGCCGCGCGCGCCGCGCAGCGCTCCGGGCTGATCGACGTCGTGCGCGAGCGCTCGGTCATGGACCGGCTCGCGCGCGGAGACACCGCCGAGTACGTGCAGGCGGCCGTCGACGCGCTCGACCCGCAGTTCCTCACGATCGGCTTCGCGCGGCGCGTGGCGACCTACAAGCGGCTCGATCTGCTGCTGCGCGACGTCGACCGCGCGCTGTCGCTGCTCGGCGACGAGTCGCGGCCGGTGCAGCTGATCCTGGCCGGCAAGGCGCATCCGAAGGACGACGACGGCAAGCGGCTCGTGCAGCGGCTGTTCGAGATGAAGTCGCACCTCGAGGTCGGCCGCCGCGTCGTCTACCTCGACGACTACGACCTGGCGCTCGGGGCCGCGATGGTGCGCGGCTGCGACGTGTGGGTGAACGTGCCGCGGCCGCCGCTCGAGGCGAGCGGGACGAGCGGCATCAAGTCGGCCCAGAACGGCGGCCTGCAGCTGTCGGTGCTCGACGGCTGGTGGCCGGAGGCCTACGACGGCTCCAACGGCTGGGCGATCTCCGGTGAGGTCGACAACGACCACGGCGCGCAGGACTGGCGCCACGCGGCCGAGCTGTACCGCCTGCTGTCCGAGGAGGTCGTGCCGACGTTCTACGACCGCGACGGCGCCGCGTACTCGCAGCGCTGGCTGGCGATGGTCCGCAACTCGCTGCGCACGATCGGGCCGCAGTTCAGCGCGCGGCGGATGGTGCGCGATTACGCCGAGCGGATCTACCCCGCCCACGTGGTGGCGCCCACGCCGTAACGGCATGTACTGGCTCAAGGCGGTCGGCCACGCGCGCGGGCCGCTGAGCGAGCGCTGGCTCGACGAGCGCCCGGAGCTCCTGCATCGCACCGGCTTCCCCCGCCGCCCGCGGATCGCGGCGGGGGATCGGCTGGTGCTCTATGCGTCGGTCTGGCGGCGTGTGTTCGCCGTGTGCGAGGTGATCGGCGAGCCGGAGCAGCGCGACCACCCGCGCTGGCCGTGGACGGTCGCGATCGAGACGCTGCTCGTCGTCCCGGTGCTCGACGCCGCACCGCCGGTCGAGGCGATCGGCGTCGCCGCTCGCTCGATGAGCCAGCAGTCCCACATCAGGCTGCTGCCGGACCACTACGACCGCGCGGTGGCGGCGATCGCGTCGATCGCCGCGCGGCGCTAGCGGTCGAGGCGCGCGACGGCGCCGGCGGGGCCGCCGGCCCAGCAGGTGCCGTCCACGCAGTCCACGGCGTCGTACTGCGCCGTGTCGAACTGCTTCCAGCTGCGGGCGCCGTCGTAGCTGACATCCGAGCCGTTGGGGCCGACTGCGATCAGCGTGTCACCGAGCCAGTCGACGCTCGAGCGGTATCCGGACGGGTCGCCACCGGCGCGCCACCGGTCGCCGTCGCGGGTGAACCCCGACCCGCCGTTCTCGGGCGCCAGGACGTCGCCGCCGACGAGGACGCCGTCGCGGCTGCTGCGGAACGCGAACGAGAAGACGCCGGCGGCCTCGCCGGCCGGGACCGGCGCCGTGGTGGCCTTCCAGGTGAAGCCGCCGTCGCGCGAGCGGAACACGCGCGCGGCGCCGCCGCCGCTGCCGAACCAGGCGTCGCGATCGCCGTGCGTGACGAGGCAGCTGCCGCTGGCGGCGAACGCGAACTCGCCCTCCACCGCGTCCGGCATCCCGCGCGTGGGCAGCACGTGCCAGCTGCGGCCGGAGTCGAACGTGCCGAGGATCCGGAACTTGCCGCCCACGGGGTCGCTTAGCGCGAGGCCGCGGCGGCCGCCGTCGAAGAAGTCCATGCAGTCGTAGAACGCGGCCGGGTCGTCGTTGACGAACACGAGATCCCAGTGGCGGCCGCCGTCGGTGGTGCGGTAGATGCGCGACGCCTCGCCCTCGCCGATCGCCAGCACGGTGGCGCGCTGCGCGCTCTCGGCCTCGACGTCGCGGAACAGCAGCCCGACCGTGTCCGGCGGCGAAACGTCCTTCCACGTCCTGCCGCCGTCGGTCGTCCGCAGGACCTCACCGTCGCTGCCGCCGACCCACGCGGTCCGCTTGTCGACTGCGTCGAGCCCGCGGTACTGCTGGTCGGAGCCGGTCGGCACCGGCTTCCAGCGTGGAAGCTTGTGATGGGCCGCCGCCGCGGCCGGCAGCGCGAGCCCGAGGATCAGGATCAGTCCGAGAATCCGGCGCATCGGCCGGGACCCTAGCGCTCAGGCCGTGGCGAACGCGTCCACCCCCGTCAGCTGGACGGAGACCGTCCACAGGCGCGCGGCGATGTCGGGGTCGATCGCGTGGGCGTCGACGCCGCCCTCGGCCGCCGTGGCCGAGTTGGGATTCGTCGGCTCGGCGATGTCGCAGTCCTCGCAGTACACGCCGCCCTTGCCGATCAGCTGCGGCGAGGTGGCCGCCCAGGTGGCCGTCGCGGCGCCCTGCTCGGGAGTCTTGAACTCGAACAGCGGCGTTCCGTCCTCGTCGATCCAGCCGTACTCGACCATCTCCTCGCGCGTGAGGTGGCGCTGGAGCGGGGTCAGGATCCCACCGGGGTGGACGGCGAACGCGCGGACGCCCGCGTCCTGGCCGAGCGCGTCGAGGTGGACGGCGAACAGCACGTTGGCGCTCTTCGCCTGGCCGTAGGCCTGCCACTTGTCGTAGCCGTGCTCGAACTGCAGGTCGTCGAACCGGATGCCCGAGCGCTTGTGGCCGCGCGAGGACAGCGCGACGACGCGGGCGCCGCCGTCGGCCTTGAGCGCCGGCCAGAGCAGGTTGGTCAGCGTGAAGTGGCCGAGGTGGTTGGTGGCGAACTGCGCCTCCCACCCAGGCCCTACGCGGGTCTCCGGGCACGCCATGATCGCCGCGTTGTTGATGAGCATGTCGATGCCGCGGCCGGCCTCGAGGAAGCGCGCCGCGAAGCCGTGGACGCTGTCCAGGTCGCCGAGGTCGAGCTCGTCGATCTCGACGCGGTCGAGCCCGTCGAGGGCCTCCTTGGCCGCGTCGGGCCGGCGCGCGGGCACGACGACGGACGCGCCGGCGCCGACGAGCGCGCGCGTGGTCTCGAGCCCGAGGCCCGAGTAGCCGCCGGTGACGACCGCGAGCCGGCCGCTGAGATCGATGCCCTCGAGCACCTCGGCCGCGGTCGTGCGGTAGCCAAAGCCTGAGTGGATCGGATGCTGGGGAGTCGACATGACAACCAGCCTAGGTCTTCGAGCGCGCTCGAAGTCAAGCGGAATACGTACCGGGGGTGTCGCGTCCGTTCTAGTGATGCACGAGCTCGTCGCCGCCGTCCGCACCGCCGTCAGCTTCGAGGCCGACTGGGCTCGCACCGCCGAGCTGGTCGCCGCCGAGCTCGAGCGCCATCTCCCCTCGCCCGAGCAGCTGACGCCCGACCAGCGGCGCGGCGATCCCGACCGCTATCGCAGCCACGTCCTGCACGTCGAACCGGACGGCAGTTTCTCGATCGTCGCGCTGACCTGGCGCCCCGGACAAGCAACCGAGGTCCACGACCACGTGACGTGGTGCGTGTTCGGCGTCATCCAGGGCATCGAGTACGAGGAGCAGTTCGAGCTCGACGAGAGCGGCCGGTTCCTGGTCGAGGCGGGATCGAGTGCTGCCGAGGCCGGCGAGGTCAGCGGCTTCGCGCCTCCCGGCGACATCCACCGCGTCCGCAACATCGGCGACACGACCGCGATCTCGATCCACATCTACGGCACCGACGTCTCCCGGATCGGCTCGAGCGTCCGGCGGGTCTACCACCTGCCGGTGCTCTACGGCGACTCCATGAAGAAGGCGTACATGCGCTCGGGCTCGATGCGCGCGTAGACCGGCCCCGAGTCCAGGAACTTCTCCCAGCCCTCGCCGTAGCGCGGCACGTAGACGTCGAGCAGCGCTTGCCGGAACGGCCCTTCGCTGACGTCGACCATCTCCGCGCGACCGTGCACCGTGATCCCGAGCTGCTCGCCCGGCAGATAGGTGGCGCTCACCTGCGGCCGCGCGCGGACGTGCTTGAAGCGCACGCTGTCCGGCGCCGAGCCGAAGTGGAACGCGCCGCGGAAGAAGATCCCGTCCACGGGGCCGGCAATCGGGCGGCCGTCGGCCGTGACCGTGGCCAGCGTCAGGAGGGTCATCCCAGTGAGCTTCTCGGCGATCCGCTCGGCGCTGAGCCGCCGCTCGGGCGTGTGGATGCGCAGCAGGTGCTCCCCGGCGGAGGCGTAGCTGCGATCGAGCAGCGCCTGCAGCGCCGCGATGTCCGCGGGCGTCTCGTGCACGCGCTCAGTTGTTGAAGTGCATCTGCAACACGCGCACGGGCGCGTCCGCGTTCGCGTCGTGGTACTCCTCGCCGGGCAGCACGTCGTCGCGGTTCTCGGTGTGGTGACGCTCGAGCGCGGTCGGGAGCATGTCGTGGATCTCCTGGTCGGACATCTCCAGACCCTCGCGCTCGTCGGGATGGAGCTCGACGGGGATCGGCTCGTCGCGGCCGTGCAGGAACACGTGCCAGCGGTGCGGATGGCCTTCCACGCGTTCGTGGTGGCGAATGTGAAGCGGCGACATAAGCGCACGCTACCGCGCCGCGCTCACGAGTCCCAGATCGGACCGAACGCCGGGATGCCCAGCCGCTCCATGCCTTTGACCACGCGCCAGGTGGCCGCCTTGTTGCTGACGACGAAGACGGCCTCGGCGCCGAAGTCGCGGTAGGCGTCGCGGGCGAGCTGCACGAGGTCCGGCTTGCCGTGGGTCGTGGTGTCCCAGATCAGCGCGTCGGGCTGGGCGGCCTGCACCTCGTCGACGAGCGCGTCGCCGTAGGTCGTGCGCGGGCTGCGCACCGACCAGACCAGTCGAGCAGGCACCTTCTGCGCGAGGATCTGACCCAGTGCCGGGCCGATCCCGCTGCCGGTGACGACGTAGATGACCCGCTTGTAGTTGGTCTCGACCTTCGCCATCGGGGCCGCGGTCGGGATCCCGCGCACCCAGACGTGCGACGGCGGGTCGTCGATGAACCTGGCGGTCCAGTCGCCGGCGCGCGACACGAGCAGCCGGTAACCGCTCTCGCCCGGCGTCTTGACGGTCGCGAACGGGTGCCACTCGCGCAGCGGGCTGACGCTGATGCCGACGGCCGATGCGACGGTCGGCGTGACGCCGTAGTCGAACTTGACGATGGCGGCGTGCGAGGACGGCCGCTCGACCGTGACGGCCACACGTCGCAGGTGCAGCCACGGCGCCGCGATGCTGGCGGTGACAGCGATCATCACGCCGATCTGCCACGGCTCGCCGACGTGGACCATGAGCAGCCAGAACAGCGCGACCGCGCTCCAGCCGCCGAACCGGTGCGTGTTCTCGAACACGTTGTGCGCGCGAGCGCGGACGGGCGGCAGCGCGCACAGCACGATGACCAGGACCAGCGCGGCGAGCGCGTACGCGACCACGCGTGTGAACGTGTCGCCCGGCCCGGTCGCGGCCGCGTAGGTGAACGCGCACAGCCAGGCCGTGCCGGCGAGCGCGGCGCCGACGTGGATCCCGCCGACGTGGTTCACCTGCGACACGGCCCAGCGCAGCTTCAGCGGCCACGACGGCGAGACGCGGCCCGCGAGGTCGAACAGCAGGTTGAGCACCCGCTGCTGGCGGATCAGGACCGCGGCGGCGAGGTTGAGCAGCGTGAGCGTGCCGAACGCGCGCAGCGCGCTGCCGTCGGCGATCCGCCAATCGCCGGCGTCGAGCGCGAACACGGTCGCGTTGACCGCGAGCACGAGGACGATGAGCCGGTGATACGGGATGACGCGCACTCCCCGCAGGACGCCCGCGGGGGTCGTCTCATTCCCGCGCGGTGAGCAGGCCGTCGGCGCGGGCGATCGCCGCGGCCTCGGCGCGCGTGCAGGTGCCGAACTGCTTGTTGAGCTTCGTGATGAGGTCCTCGACGGTGCGGGCCGCGCGGCCGATCTGGCGCGCCGTGGCCGGGACCGACGCCCCGAGCTCGGCGAGTTCGAGCACGAGCTGCTCGGTGCGGGTCAGCCGCGGCCGCGCGGTCGCGGCGAGGATCTCATGCGCGCTCCCCCACTTGCAGGCGTGCTCGTGCAGCCAGATCGGCTGCACGCCGCCGTCGCGCCAGCCGTAGTCGGCGGTGATCGCCGATTCGCCGGGCTCGATCCCGTGGCCGCAGCACCGGCAGGCGGGCCGGTCGTCCGGCGCGGGCACGCGCGCGCTGCGCTCGACCCGGCCGTCACGGGGCTTGTGAGCGGGGATCTCGTGCGGCGCCCACTCGCGCAGGAGCCGCGCGTCGCGCAGCGGGATGAGGTGCACATGGGGCACGTACGAGGAAGTCGGCGCAACCGCGGCGTTTTTGAGGCGGCGCGGCCGCGATCTCGGCTCTCAGATGAGCGGCAACGCGCCCGCGCCGCCCGGCGCCGCCGGTCACTTGGGCGGCAGCGAGAGCGCGTAGTCGGCGCCGGCGTTCACCCAGCGTGCGAGGGATTTGTCGTCGCGCACCGCGTCGCCCTCGATGACGATGAACCCGCGGGCCGGGCGGCCGGTCATGTCGAACCGGCGGGTGCCCGGTTCCTCGAGCGCGCGGTCGGCGTCCTCGGGCAGGAGCCGGACCGCGATGTCGTCGCCCAGGACTCCGCACGCCATGTTGCCGCCGAGCATCCAGGCGACGCCGCCGAACATCTTGCGCTCGGTAGCGTCCCCGCGCGCGCCGAGGAGCGGTCGGATCCGCTCGGCGAGCGCCTCGTCGTATGCCATGCGGGGATTCTTGCCGCTTTACGCGTAGCGGTCGACCGTGAGGCCGCCCGAGAAGCCGACCGCCGACATCTGCGCGAGCACGTCTTTGATGTTGCCCTCGAGCAGGACGTCGACATCGACGCCGATCGCCTCCGCGAGCTGCTGGAGGTTCGATTGCGCGCGATCGCCGGGCGGCGACCCCTGCGGCCGCTTGCCCGAAATCCCGAGAGTTCGCTGAGAGCTCGCTCAGAGAAGACCCAGCTGCCTCAGCAGGCCGAGGTCGTCGCGGCTCCCCCAGTGCTCGACGATCCGGCCGTCGGCGATCCGCCAGATGTAGACGTGCCGGACCGCGAACTCCCTGCCCGTCGCCGCGTGACCCGCCAGCGCGCCGGTGTGGCGTCCGCTCATCGTCGCGCGCTGCACGACCCTGTCGCCTTCGGCGATCTCGTCGTGAACCTCGAACCGGAGGTCTCCGAAGGCGTCGTGCAGGCTCCGCACGGTCTCCCTCACGCTGTCCGGCCCGGCGGGATGATCGGGGTGCGCCGGCTCGTGGTCGGCGTACTCCGGGTGGAACAGCTCGTCCACGACCGTGAGGTCGCCGTGCGTGTAGATCTCGTCCAGCGCTCGCCGGACGAGGCGCTTGTTCTCCTGCTCAGCCATCGGTCATCGGCACAATGATCTCGCCGAACGCGTCCGTCTGACCGCGCGAATACGCCCGCGCCGTGACGGCCGCGGCGATCGCGTCGCGCTGGTCCTGGTTGGTGCGCTCGGGCACGCCGCCGAGGCCGAGGGCGGCGACGCCACGGCGCGTCCACGCCGCGCGGCTCTCGCTCCCGCGTGGGCCGAGCCAGCGCGTCCACGAGGCGGTCGGGAACACCTCGATCGTCCCGTGCCCGGCGAGCGCGCCGTAGAGCCGCAGGCCTTCGACGACCCAGGAGTAGTACGGCCCGTCGAGGCGGTCGGGCGTCCAGCGGATACCGCAGACGGCGCGCGCGAGGGCGCGTTCGTCAGCGCGGCTCGTCGCGCCCGCCGGAGCGACGGAGCACGGGCTGTCGATGCCGATCACGGCCGGGCGTTCAGCGGCGGCGAGCGCGACGACGCCGTCGCGGTCGAGGCGCGCGAGCACCCGGACCGCGTCGTCGTCGATCAGCGCGACGTCGAACCCCTTGCGGGGGCCGCCGACGTCAACGCCCAGCCAGCTCATTGAGCGCGGCGGCGGTCGCCGCGTCGGCCGGCAGGAACGCCTCCATCTTGAGCTCGGCGACCGTGACGTCGACCGCGGTGCCGAAGTACGTCAGCGTCGTCAGCAGCCGCAGCTCGCCGAGGTCCGAGCGCAACCGGAGCGGGACCGAGAACCCGAGGTGGTCGGGCCCGGACGAGCGCGGGCGCTCCGGGACGTATCCCTCCAGCTCGGCGATCAGCGACTCGAGCTGGTCGTCGGGGTCGCGGCGCGCCTGGCGGCCCAAGTTGTCCAGCACGTGCCAGGCCCACTCGTCGAGGTTCGCGATCCGGGACGCGAGCCCGCGCGGGTGCAGCACGACGCGGGCGACGTTGACCGGCGGCTGGAGCAGCGACGGGTCGACGTCCGCGACCAGCCGGAAGAACGCGTCGTTGGCGGCAACCAAGTCACTGTGGCGATCGATCACCACCGCGGGATACGGCATGTGTGCCGCCATGACCCGCTGCAGCGCCCCGATCACCGGCGCGAGCTCGGGATCGTCGAGCGCCGTCTGCGCGTAGGCGGGCGCGTACCCGGCCGAGAGCAGCAGCGCGTTGCGCTCGCGCAGGGGGATCTCGAGCGACTCGGCGAGCCGCACCACCATCGCGCGCCCGGGCGCCGAGCGGCCGCGCTCGAGGAAGCTCACGTGCCGCTGCGTCGTACCCGCCCGCAGCGCCAGCTCGAGCTGGCTGACCCGGCGGCGCGTGCGCCACTGCCGCAGTTGTCCGGCGAACTCCACACCCCAGTGTCTACCGCAGCACGCGCGTGCTCCGCCATTCCCCGCAGGGAATTGCCGAGCGTCACCACCGCCGCCACGATCGACGCATGACAGCCACCGAACTCGCCGAGCGCTACGCCGCCGTCTGGAACGAACCCGACCCCGACGCACGCCGCCGCGCGATCGAGACCCTCTGGACCGAGGACGCCCTCGTCCTGCTCCAGCCGCCGCTCGAGATGGTCGCGACCGCCGACAACCTCGCCGTGGCGCCGTCGCTGCGCGTCCGCGGCCACGCCGAGCTCGAGGCGCGCGTGACCCGCGCCTACGAGCAGTTCGTCGCCCCGGACGGGAACGTGTTCCGCGCCCGCCCCGACGCCCAGCGGCTCGACGACGTCGTCAAGTTCGGCTGGGAGATGGTGCCGGCCGGCGGCGACGAGATCCTCGGCGGCGGGCTCACCGTCGTGAAGGTCGACCGCGACGGCCGGATCACGCACGACTACCAGTTCATCGATCCCTGAGGGCGGTTATCCGCCCCTCCGTGTTAGGGATGTCCCTGATGCGCGGCGGCGCGCCACCGGCGAGCATCCTCATATGAGTCAGACGATCGAGACGACGACCTCCGTAACGGTCATCCACGGCGCAATGCTGAGCTTCGAGTCGATCGGCGCGACGAGCCTCGACGACGCCCCGCTACGCCTCCGCGAGCACCACGAGACGCTGCTGCGCGTGATCGACGGCACCGTGGTCCTCGCGATCGAGGACGGCGAGCGCACGATGACGACCGAGGACGAGGCCCGGATCCCCTCCGCCATCCCCCACCGCATCTACAACGGCGGCGAGACCGAGGCCCGGATCGTCCAGGAGCTGCGCCGGACCAGCTAGAGGCGGCGCCCGCCGGCGTCGAAGCGCTGCATCCCCGCCGGCACCAGCCCCACCCGCAGCGGCGCGCCGACCTCCAGGTCCGCGCGCCCCTCCAGAACCGCGACGAGCCGGATGTCGCCATCGGCGTCCACGCCGACCAGCGTCTCGCGCCCGAGCGCCTCGACGTAGGCGACACGACCCTCGATCGGGCCGTGCAGCCCGTCCGCCCACGGCCGCACGTGCTCGGGGCGCACGCCGACCGAGCCGCCGTCCTCCCCGGGCAGGAAGCTCATCCCGGGGCTGCCGATGAAGCCGCCGACGAACACGTTCGCCGGCCGCTCGTAGAGCTCCTCGGGCGTGCCGACCTGCTGCAGCTCGCCGTCGCGCAGCACCGCGATCCGGTCGCCCATGGTCATCGCCTCGACCTGGTCGTGCGTGACGTAGACGGTGGTCGTCCCGACCTCGCCCTGCAGCCGCTTGATCTCGCCGCGCGTCTGGGTGCGCAGCTTCGCGTCGAGGTTCGACAACGGCTCGTCCATCAGGAACACCTGCGGCTCGCGCACCAGCGCCCGCCCGAGCGCGACCCGCTGCGCCTGCCCGCCCGACAGCTCGCCCGGGCGCCGATCCAGCAGCCGCCCGATGTCCAGCAGCTCGGCCGCATTCGCCACCCGCGCGGAGATCTGATCGCGCGGCGCGCCCCGCCGCCGCAGCCCGAACGCCAGATTGTCGAACACCGTCATCTGCGGATACAGCGCGTAGTCCTGGAACACCATCGCGATGTCGCGCTCACGCGGGGCGACGCGGTTGACGAGCCGGTCGCCGATGAAGATCTCGCCGCCGGTGACGGACTCGAGCCCGGCCAGCATCCGCAGCGCCGTCGTCTTGCC
>Ga0111538_10009915_pt1 | contig 12681 bp, 14 predicted proteins | sample SoiMethybrSBSTD1_FD_79669 | JGI IMG/M metagenome (GOLD analysis project Ga0111538, IMG submission 79669) | Bulk soil microbial communities from a Populus tree surrounding site in Tennessee, USA - Soil MetaG P. TD hybrid SBSTD1 (version 2)... | ecosystem: Environmental > Terrestrial > Soil >...
ACTTCGCGCTCTTCTTCCGCCTGGATGTGGAGCAACTCGTTATTCATCTCCACCACCCTGTCAGGCTCAACGTACACCGTGGCGCCGCTGGCGGATTCCCCATGCACAATACCCCGCAGCGCCTGACGAAAATCGGTCTTCAGCGGAATCACAAAGCGGTCATTGCGAATGGTCACCACAGAATCTTGCACGACACTGCCAAACGTCGTCATGAGATCGTGGAGGGTCCGATGCACGCGGTCGCGCACACGTTTGAGACGTTGGCGGATGTCCTGTAAAACAGGGCTGGCCTGATCGCGCACAGTGCCTTTATCATCGAGCGCAGTACGAATTTCACGGAGTAAAATACTGAAATCACTCAGGCGTGCCAGGCGACGACTGAGGAGCGGCACGCGCTGGCTCTCGATCTGCCCATAACGGCGCAGGCGCTGGAGGACTTCCAAACATTGCGCCACGTCGAGAAACTGCACTCCCTCGAGGTAAAAACCGGCAATCTGCGCTGCCTCAAGAGAGGAACGAATATCAACCACTGGAGCCAGCGGTGGGTCTGCCCCCATGGCCAGCGTCGCCGCCATTTCTGACGTCTCACGGAGCTGCACATCCAGCCCTGTGGCATCAGCATGGGGGTGCAACTGCAAGGCCAAAGTCTTGCCCATCGGCGTTACCGTATACGCCTGGAGGGCCTTACGCATAAGCGAATAATCCAACACCGCTTCGGTATGATCGTTCATGCGTACACTCTGCTCTGCCTGCCATCACACAGGGAGGGAGCCTGCGAGACGCTCACGGACAAGGCGATTCACGGTAGTGCCATCCGCTCGCCCTTTCACCGCCAGCATCAAAGCCCGCATCACCCGTCCCAGGTCTTTGTCCGACGTTGCCCCAAGTTCCTGAATGATGGCATCAATATGTTGGATCAAGTCATCTGTACTGAGCTGCTCTGGCAGGTACGCTTCAAGAATAGCAAGTTCCTGCTCTTCCTGCTGCGCAATATCCTCACGGCTATACTGACGCGCCAGGGCAATCGCTTCACGCCGCTGCTTGGTTGCCAGCCGTACGACTTCGAGAGCCTCAACATCATCCAGCGCTCCACCCTTAGCGATTTGCCGATTTTTGATAGCCGCCGTGAGCAGACGGAGCGTTGACAGGCGCACTTTATCACCGCTTTTCATGGCTTGCGTGAGATCCGTTCGCAATTGCTCACACAGAGACATAGGGTACACCTTACGTTTAGGCCCCAAGTAATATCCGGGCCTTGGCCGCCTTCTTTTTGGCGGCAATGGCTTTACGCTTGCGTTTTACACTAGGTTTCTCGTAGTATTCCCGCTTGCGAATTTCGGAGAGCACTCCAGCTTTTTCACACTGCTTCTTAAATCGCCGCAGGGCATTTTCAAATGGCTCGGCTTCGCGTACCTTGACTCCTGGCATACATACCTCCCTCCTTTCATGACCCTCAAACTCACAGAAGGTTTCATTTTTGCATAAATGCTTATTATAGAGACTCTTAGTCTTGGGTGTCAAGGATGAGCAAAATGGCCGCTCACATATGCTTGTGTTCGTGTGATCTCACTGCCGCCGTATGCTCAGTGTCAGGTAGGGTTGCAGGGTCTTGAGAGCATAGCTTGCCACGTCGGCTCTATGTCCCTCTTCTAGCTGTCATAAGTTGACGGACAGGGCACTACCGCCTAGAATACTCATCGTGATGTACTGCTATCCAAGTGGCGTGAGAGAGGCTAGACATAGCTTAGCACCTATCGCCTGTATGAATACCTAGCATCGGGATGGGACAGCATAACCCTGTAAGGGTGTGGCCCCTAGAGAACCTGACCTCCGGCCGTCGTGGCCCTGGAAGGGGTTGAACATGGACGAACTGATTGCCCAATTCGAGAAAAACGCCACAGAAGTGGTGCGCGTCTCATTAACCGAGTATCGCAAACGTAAGCTCGTCGATGTGCGTGTCTATTACAGCGACGATGAGGGACAGTATCGCCCTACTAAAAAGGGGGTGTCGCTGAGCCTCGATGTCTATCCTGATTTTAAGCGTGCCCTGGCGGCACTCGAAAAAACCCTGCTCGAGCGCGACCTGATCAGTCCCGAGGAACTCGCAGACATACCGGCTGTCGAGGTGGACGAGGGAACCTAGAGATGACCGCCTCTCCCGAGCCGTTTGTCATGGCAGTGCCCGAGGCGTTACTCAATAATCTGCAACAGCGCCTGGCGCTGACGCGCTGGCCAGACGAAATTCCAGGCTCGGGCTGGCGCTACGGCGCGAATCTTGCCTATATTAAAGAACTCGTACACTACTGGCAGCACCAGTACGACTGGCGTGCTCAGGAGCGTCTCCTTAACACTTTCCCACAGTACCGCGTACAGTTGGAGGATATTACCTTACACTACATCCATCAGCCTGGGATGGGACCCGCGCCCATGCCCCTGCTCCTGAGCCATGGCTGGCCCGGATCGATCTATGAATTCGTGCACGTCATCGGCCCACTCACTGACCCGGCACGCTATGGGGGCGACCCGCGTGATGCCTTTACCGTGGTGGCGCCATCGCTGCCAGGCTACGGTTTTTCGCATGTCCCCAACCAGCGACGGCTCAATATTGCAGAGATCGCGGCTCTGTTTCAGCGCCTGATGACAGAGGTACTCGGCTGGGCGCGCTTTGGCGCGCAAGGGGGTGATTGGGGGGCGTTTATTACTGGGCGCCTGGGATATACTTATCCTCAGAGTCTGATTGGTATCCATCTCAACATGGTGCCGGTGGCACCGCATCCCAGTGAACGCACCAACCTGTCAGCGGCTGAAGAGGCCTTTATCACAGAGTCTGAGGCGTGGCGTGCGGAGGAGACGGGTTACCAGTGGATTCAGGGCACCAAGCCCCAAACGCTGGCGTATGCCTTGAACGACTCTCCGGCAGGGCTGGCAGCCTGGATTACGGAAAAATTCTACAGTTGGACGGACTCGCACGGTGATATCGAGAGTCGCGTCAATAAAGATGCCTTGCTCACAAACATCATGCTGTACTGGGTCACGCAGACGATCAACAGCTCTTTCTGGCTCTACTATCAGATGCGCCATCAGCCGTGGCGCCTGGAGCGCGGTGAGCGCATTACCGTGCCGACAGCCGTGGCCGCGTTCCCAGGTGAGATCATCCGTCCGCCACGCGAGTGGGCGGCGCGCGTGTGCAATCTGCAGCGCTGGACTCCCATGACCGCGGGCGGGCATTTTGCAGCTCTGGAAGAGCCCCAGGCCCTGGTGGAGGATATTCGGGCGTTTTATCGTGAGCTACGTTAGGGAGACAGAGAATGGGCCTCACGGAAGAGGTGTTTGTGATCCTGGCAGCTGTGGTGCTCCTAGCCCTGGCACGCTGGGTGCAACAGTGGCTCTATGGCAAAACGCTCCACGCTCTCCTGACCGAGGACGATAATCCGGCTATGGGGATCGCCATCGCAGGGTATCTCTTTGGGGTGTTCTGGGCCGTCACTGTCTTGCTTGGCAATCTGAAGGATCCCGCACATGATTACGAGTTGTTGCCAGACCTGTGGAGCGTGTTGCTCTATGGGGGAGTTGGAATTGTGCTCCTCACCATAGTGGCCCTGGGGACCTGTCGGGTGTTCCTCGGTATGGGGATTCAAGAACAACTCGCAGCTCGCAATGTCGCAGCAGCCATTGTTGTGGCCGGGGTCTATATCGCTACCAGCCTCACGTACAGTGGTACGCTGAGTGGGGAAGGGGGTAGCTTCTGGATCTTGCTGCTCTTCTTTCTCCTGGGGCAACTGGCGCTGCTCGGCATTACGTATGCTTTCCGTTGGCTCACGAGCTACGACGATGTGCAGGAAATCGCCGCCGGGAATGTTGCCGCAGCCCTGGCCCTGACCGGGCTGCTGATCGCGGTTGGGCTCATCGTGCGCTGGGCAGTGGCGGGAGAATACACTGGTTTCTTCCGTTCCCTCGGCAGCTTTCTGCTGGCGCTGCTGCTGGCGCTGGTGTTTTATCCCGTGCGTCAAGTGATCGTACAGTGGCTGCTCCTCGGGGGGGCGATGCACTGGCGCAACAGTCTGTTGGATAGTGAAATCGCGCACGATAAAAACGTCGCTGCCGGGCTTTTGGAAGCGACAGCGTATGTGACTGCAGCGCTGTTTATCACCAATATTGTTTGACCTGTGATACACGACACACTGCCCGCCTATACCGATTTTGCTCAGACTCTCTACAACACCGGCATCCTTGACGATGCCTGGCTCGATGGTCAGCCACGCTTTCGCCTCCAGGGCGTGGTCTTGTCGCCGGCTCGGGCCGATGCCTTGCGACGTGCTACCGAACGCGTCGGAGCAGTGTATCAAGAGCTCATGACTCTGGTGTGGGACCATCCTGCCTGGCTCGACGACTACTTCTGCCTTACCCCCTACCAAAAACTCATGTGGTTTGCGGCGCAGGGTCGTTGGCATGGCATTGCCCGGGCTGATCTGTTTTTCTGCACCGATGGGCGTGTGCAGTGCTGCGAGGTGAACAGTGATACGCCAAGCGGGGAAGCAGAGGCGGTCATCCTCAACCGTCTGCTCGCCGCCTACCATGGGTCTGTGCGCGATCCCAATCGGCGCCTGCCAGGTGTCTTCTGGCGTATGTTGGTAGCGTCGCATGGCGGGCACCAGCCCCACACCGTGGGGATCATCTATCCCACGGAGTTGACGGAGGATCTCTCCATGATCGCCCTGTATCGGGAATGGCTTGAGGCGCATGGATGCCAGGTGATCCTGGGCTCACCGTACAACGTACATGCCTGTCAAGAGGGCGTGGGGATGTTTGGCATCCCGGTGGATCTCATCATCCGCCATTACAAAACCGACTGGTGGGGAGAGCGTCAGGGTGTCTGGCGCGATGCCGAGCCGTATCCTGACGCCGAGCCCTTAGCGCCACAGCTGCGGCTGTTGTTGGAAGCGGAATACGCCGGCCGGGTGACGATTGTGAATCCCTTCGGGGCTGTACTCAGTCAGAATAAGCTGAGTCTTGCCTTGATGTGGGAAGAGCAGCAACGCTTCTCGCCATTGGCGCAACGCTGGATCAAGAAATATATTCCAGAGACCTACCGTTTCACACGTATGTCCCAAGCTGCACTGCTGGCGCACCGTCAGGACTGGGTGTTAAAATCCGCCTATGGGTGCGAAGGCGAAGAGACGATTTGTGGGCCATTTGTGAGCGACGAGACATGGGGTGAGGCGGTCACCAAAGCCCTGCCGCCCTTCTGGGTCTGTCAGCGCTTTTTTCATACTGCGCCAGAACCACAAGGCGCCCTGTGTAATTATGGTGTGTACCTGGTGGGCGGGAGAAGCGCTGGATTTTTCACGCGTCTGGCGGTCACCGCGACTGATACAGACGCCCTCACGGCCCCCACCTTTATTGCAACGAGGAAGCACGTATGACACAGCCGGCACGACCCACGCACTGGTGGCACGCGGTCGATCGCCGCACGTTTAGCAAAGGCGCGGTAGCCTTCACAGCCCTGCTCAGTATGAGTGGCTGTAAGTCCGAGAAGGAGCAGGCTGCCGATTCACTCAAGCTGCAACAGGAACAGGGCTGGAACGTTGGCGCCAAAGAGAGTCGCCTGTTCTTTACGAGCACCACGGAACAGGACGCAAGCGGCTCGACGGAGTGGCGAGTCTATACGGACCCGTCGCGTCTGATTGCTGCCTGGCAGCCGCGTACCGAGGCCTGGCAGAAGTTTTATACGCCAACGTTGATGCAGGCGTTGAAAGATGAATCGTTACGCGCTCAAATGCGCCTCATCGTGAACCATGGCATGCGTGAAGCCTTTACGCGCGGGGAGACGATGCGCCGCGATCTGCTGAGTCAAGTCGACAAAGGCGCGGAGACGTTCTTTATTGCTGATCTGCCCGGACCAGAAGCGGTGGCCTTTGGGGCCGCCATGGCGGGTTGGGCCGACGTGGTACCAGGCTTTGAAAACTGGCCGCACCCCTACGGTGTCGTACGCAGCCACGACACGCTCGCCGCCCTGATGTATTACGCCGCCTCGGTCCAGGAGCAGAAAAAGCAATTGCCCGAGTCGGCGCCGGGTTTGCTATTGTTAGACAACCAGCGTTTGGCGCCCTATACCGACGCGGACGATAAGTTTGATAATCGCTACGTGGCGACCGTACCATCGGCCACGGCCTTGCAGCAGCGTGGTGTCAAAAACATTATGTACATCGTGCCCAGCCGTGAGCAGAAGGAAGAAAGCGACGATCTCAATGACGACTTCGTGGCGTACAAAGACGCCAAGCTCAAGGTGGTGCTCTTTCCCCTGAACGATTTCCAGAAGGTAGCTCAGCAAGTCCCCAAGAAAGATCCAGATGGCACCACGCGCACCGTCACAGAAACGCGGTATTACTACGGTGGTGGACTTGAGTCGCATCTCGGTTTTCTGCTCCTGTACTCATTTCTGGCGCCTCGGCCGATGCTGTACTACCCGCCTCCCATGGGATATCCGTATCCGCCGAGCTACCCCCCAGCTGGTGGTGGCGGTGTGGGTGGCAGTGGATGGCGCAGTACGACCCTAGGGGATGTGCGGGCGCCGAGCACACCGGCGCCGGGCTACACGCCGCAGTCACGCCCGACGCTCTTTAGTGGCAACCGGGTTGGCGGCCAGGCAGGAGTGGGGCGTACCAAACCGTCAGGCTTTGGGCGCACGACATTTCGTACCAGCGGGGGTCAGGTCACCAGTGTCGGACGCTCAGGCTCACTGGGCCGTGGCGGGTCAGGATCGGGTTAAGGCTGCGTCAAAAGGGAAACAACTATGGCACAACAAAACTTCCTGGGCCGCTTCCGCCGGTGGTTTAGTGGCCCCTCCGATACCTATTTCTTCGGGCTGCAGATTGCCATCAAAAGCTTTGGCGAAGATACGGTGCGCGCGCGCTTTGCCCATATCCTGGAGGATGAGCGCGAGGCCGACGAGGACGTCCAGGAAAAACGTCGCCTCCTGCGGCGCTTTGTAGCCCTCCTGGAAGAAAACGAGCTCTTTTGGACGTATGGCTACTGGGACTATCTCGATGAGCGTGAGGCTGCTCTAGGGGAGTTTAACTCCTGGGCCAACGAAATTGAGGGTAGCATGGCGACCGAGGAGGAAGAACTCGGCGCGCAGGTCGATGATGTCCGGCGGACTTCGAGTCGCAAAGATTACGTGGTGGTGACACTGGTGTTTCTCCTCGACCAACCCTACGCTCCTGCTGAAGCGATCACCCACGAAGATGCCTATTTTCTCAAAGAAACCTTTAGCGCTCTAGTCCAGGGCCTCACGAGTATTGACCCGCATGCGATCCAGGCTGACGGTATCTATATTGTTCCTGGTAATGCCGCGGATGGCCTGTCTGAAGACGACCTGCTCGGACCTGGGTGGGAGTATCTGCGATTGCTGTTGTGACAGGCGGAGAGCTGGAGGAGACCGCTAATGCAAATTACGCGTGTATGTGCCATTCCGATGTCTGATCCGGTGCCCTCTGCACGACAGCACCGCACCGATCTGGGGACGAAGGTCAAAAGTGATGCCACGCTGATTCGCGTGGAGACTGATACGGGGTTGGTGGGGCTGGGTGCAGCGCTCGGGACACCCCCGGTGGTCGCGGCGATTATCGAGCATGAACTGACGCCGGACATCGTGGGCGAGGACCCGCTGTTTTCCGAGCGCATCTACGAAAAGATGTACAACGGCTCGCGCGCCACGCCAGCGCTAGAGCGCGGGGTGGCCCAGCCCGAGGTTAGCCGCCGCCGTGGGGTCGTCATGGAAGCCATCGCGGGTATCGACATTGCGATCTGGGATGTGAAAGCGCAGGCGCTGGGTGTCCCGCTCTACCAGGCCCTCGGGGCCGTGCGCCGCGTGATCCGAGGCTATGCCAGTGGCGGCTGGGCCCCAGGCGACGAGGCCGAAGCCGAAATGGCAAATTATGCCGCCAAAGGGTTTACGGCGGTGAAGATGCGCGTGGTAGGCCGCGATGGCTTCTCTATCGCCAAGTGTGTCCGTCGGGTGCAGGCGGCCCGGCGAGGTCTGGGACCGGACGTCGAACTCATGGTCGACGCGCATGGCTCGCTGGAGGTGACGACCGCAATCACACTGGCCAGGGCGCTCGAACCCTACAACATCGCCTGGTTCGAGGAGCCGGTGTCACCGGACGACCATGACGGCCAGGCCGAGGTGCGACGCGCCACGACGATTCCCATCGCCTCTGGCGAGCGGGAATTCACCCGCTTTGACTTCCAGGATCTCCTCGACCACCACGCCCTTGACATTGCGCAGCCCGACATCGCACGCGCTGGAGGTTTTACGGAAATCCGGCGTATCGCTGCCTTGACCTCGACGCATGGGGTCCGGCTGGCGCCCCACGCCTGGGGCAGTGGTGTCCTGTTCGCCGCCAGCATCCACATGGCCATGGCCGCACCTAACTGTCACATCCTGGAGGTGAGCCAGGGCTACATGCCCATGATGTGGGAACTGTTCAACGAGCCGTTCGATATCCGACCTGACGGGACTGTGCACGCGCCGGAGAGACCCGGTCTGGGCTTCACGCTGCGCCCCGAGGCCCTGGAGCGCTTCAAATACGTCGATGGCCCTGAGTACGCGTTTTGAGGATCGCGAGGGAGTCTGAACCGGGGCTGAAACCCCACGCCTATGGAGCGTTCAGTGTCACTTTGATGATTAAGTGGCACCTCTTTGAAAATTGTCTGGCATCCAACGCCCTGAGAGTGCTCCTCGATATAGGAAGGGATGAGTGGGCGCATTGATGGAAAGCACATCTTCGGTAAGAAGCCCCTGGCAAGAGGATACACTGAGGAGCAAGCCTTCCCAAGGAAAGCTTTTTCGGGAGAGTTCTAGAGGCAATGCCCTAGAGTTTCCATAGCTTGTGAACAATGGTTGTCTTTTCTAGAGACATATTTTCGGGAAAGTTGCCATGCACATACTGCCGAGTGCCAAATAATTCTGAAGTGCCAAAGAATGTTGAAAATGACAATATTAGCCCATTAAAAGCCGGTCAATGTCAAACTAGCGACGCCACCCCCGGCACTGTGGCCAAAGACATCCATGATACCCAAGAAAAAATCATCACGCGCCCTGATTCCAACCCAAGCCCGCGCACTCACCGCGAAGGAATTTCTGGACCTAGCCGACGTGCCACCAGAGATCGAGTGGTTCGCAAACATCACGAACCCGCAGACGCGGCGTGCCTATCACAACGACCTCAAGGACTTCATGCGCTTTACGCGAATTAGTAACCCGGAACAATTCCGGGTGGTGACGCGCGCGCATTTAATTGCATGGCGCAAGGAGTTAGAGGGGAGGGGATGCGAAGGCTCCACGATCCGCCGCAAGCTCTCAGCCATCTCGTCGCTGTTTGAATATCTTTGCGAGCGCAACGCCGTGGTGCATAACCCGGTGAAGGGCGTGAAGCGACCGAAAGTAACAAACGTCAATGAAGGCCTTACGCCAGCGCTCAGTGACGAGCAGGCGCGTATGTTGCTCGAGGCGCCGCCAGCAGACACCCTGAAAGGCAAACGTGATCGTGCTATCCTCGCCGCGTTGCTGTATCACGGCTTGCGCCGTGAAGAACTCTGTAAGCTCCGTGTGCGCGATCTCCAGCAGCGCGAAGGCATGTTGCACTTTCGCGTGCACGGCAAGGGTGACAAGACCCGGTATATTCCCGTAGGTCTGAAAGCCCAGCGACTCATAACTGAGTATTTGGATGCTGCCAAGCACAAGGATGATCTTGATGGTGCCCTGTTTCGGCCCGTGAAGAATAATATTACTAAGGTTCGTGCCAAGCACCTGCATCCCGCTTCCGTGTATCAGGAGATAGTCAGACGTTACGGTGCAATGGTGGGCCTCAATGCCGATGTACACGGCTTCTGCGTGCATGCCTTGCGTGCCACCTCAGCGACCAATGCCCTTGCGCATAACGCGGACATTGCCAAAGTGCAGGAGTGGCTGGGGCATGCCAATATTGCCACGACACGCCTGTATGATCGCCGGCAGAGCCGGCCGGAGGAGAGCCCCACGTTTAAGATAGAATACTGAACGGGCTTGTGTACCAGTGGGTGTGTGCAAGCCCAAGCTCTACGGTTCGCAAGGCGCTACAGTTCGCCCGCCCACGCAGGCAACGTTGCATGTCGCTTTGCTTCTGGCGATTGCTATGAGGTTGTTCAAAACAAAACAGAGGTGCGCCGGTGACACTGCTCAGGCCCGTTACTGCAAGTCTTCTGCTGTCCATGTTGCTTCTGGCGCATACCGCCCGCTGGGCGGCGACAGACCCGCTCCGCCAAGAGCGGACGCACGCGACCCAGCAGCAACACCTCAACGCACTCTCCCAGCGCGAACAACTTGAGGATCTCAAACGCGCCCAGGACCTCAATCAAACGCAAAGGCAGCTCGACCAGCTGCGGAACCAGGCAGCCAGTCGCCCCGGTCTCGCAATACAGCCACGCGCGCAGCAGCTGAACGAGACGCAAAAGCAGTTGGACCAGCTCCAGCTTGAGCAACAGCTCAATCGTGTGCAGCAGGACCTGAAACTGAACGCAATTGAACGGGAACCAAACCCATTTCGCCGACAGAAACAGCTCAGAGAGCTCGCACTCCAGCAACAGATGAAGTTCCTGCAGGATCAGTCGCGCACAAAGCTCATGCAGCAGGATCTCAACAGATTACGCTAGTGTGGGAGCGTGGATATCACCGGCTCTCAACCCACCTATGGAATACTAAACGGGCTAGAGAAAAACGAAACAGCTGCTGAGACGCAGCCAGAAGGTTCACGGCCGGTTGGTTAACCCTTCTATGTGGCCGCAATTGTCAAGCCCTTGTGATTACTTTTTTGTCTTTGCTTGTCTCTTCCGCTTCTCTCCTGGTACGTATTGGCCTCGGGCTCGCACATACGGGTAGTGAGTTGATTCCTCGCTTCACTCGTCCTGTGCCGGTCTCCCCCTCCTGTGTGCCACGCACTCCCCCCTGGCTGGCGCTGGCCCCGTGCCCCGGCTCGGCAGCCTCCTGACGCCGCGCGTCGCTGCTGGGCATCTCTCCATTCCGAGGGCGCTACCCATGCGGTGTGCTGGTGGCTTCGTGATGCGTGGGACCCTCTGGTCCCAAACGACCTTCTATCCGTGTCGGCGGCCACGCCGCCAAGCACCCAATCCTGTATGCGCTCTGAGGCGCCTGGAGAAGCACAGGGGTGAGCGGCCCCCCCTACAACACGGTTCGTTTCGCAAACCCGGTTAACTAACGAGCCGCTCACACCAACACACTGGTGCCCCCTTCTGCCGGCGGAAATGCGCGACGCTAGTGACTGCTCGGCCGCGCCCAGCCGGCGGCCGCGGGCCATGTGGTATTATTGACTCGGCGTCGCGACTTTCAGAACGGCCCCCTCCGGCAGCACACCCGTCTTGACGAAGCGCCAAAGCGCGATCAGCAGCTTGCGGGCGAGGGCCACAATGCCCATCTTACGCAGTCGGGCACTACCGTGCTCAAAGCGCTGCGCATACCACTGCGACAGCGCACTGTCAGGCTGGAAGCGGCGCCAAGCCCAGGCGATCTCGATCGCCATCGCCCGTATATGACGATTCCCTGCCTTGGCGATCCCCAGTTCGCGGCGTGACTGGCCACTCTGATACGGCGTCGGAGTCAGGCCAGCCAAGGCTCCCACCTGCTTGGGCGTCTGAAAATCCCGCCAGGCAAAAAATTCCATCACCTACAGCCACGCGCTATTCACCCCAATCCCTCGCAGCGTAAAGAGTTGGCGCACCTGCTTGACCACCGGGTCCTCACGGCGCCGCAAGAGGGCCCGCCGTTCGGTCTCCAGCGCCTGGATGTGCGCGGTGAGACAGCCCACCTGCTGCCACGCGCGCTGGAGGCGGGTCCGCAGGGCGGACGGCAGTGGAGAGCCATCCCATGGCTGCGCCTGCTCAAGCTGGGTGTCCACATCGCCTTGGAGTGTGAGCTGCACGCCATGGCCTGCTAACAAGCCTTTGAGGCGATTGATGACCCTGGTGCGGGCCTGCTTTGCGGTCAGGAGTTCACGATGGAGCTGCCGGCGGTCTTCCTCCTCGACGCTGGGTACATGCACTCCACTCCACACCTTCCGCTCACCTGCCATGGGGCGCAGCAGCATCGTGAGGAGCTTGCGGACATCGAGCCGATCGGTCTTGGCCCGGCGTTGGCGCCGGTTAACCTCAATGCTGGCGGAGTCGATGACGGGGTTCGTCACCCCATGCGCGACCAAGGCGCGGTGCAGCCAGAAGCCGTCGCGGCCCGCCTCGTAACAGCTCACGACGCGGGCGTCCTCAGACAAGCCAAAGCGCTGCTGCGCTCGCGCGATCTCCTGCTGCAAGGTGTCGAGTGCCCCAGCCGGGATCATCCGTGCGCGTGGCGGCTGCGCCATGCCGATGGTGAAACCCAGTTTCCACTTGTCCTGCCCCAGTTCAAATGCCAAGAACAGCGTGGGCTGGGGGGGAGTATCTTGCTCAATGCGGCTCTTGTCGGGTGTTGTCATCGTCTCTACTCCTTCTTGAGGATAAGGTTTCTGAAGGAGCGTAACAGCTGCGGTCGAGGTCTGCTCTCCTCCCCTACATAGGATCTACAACGTCACTTTCGTGTGCTGACCAAATTTGTCCCTGTAGAATCGCGGCTTTCCGGGCGCCAGCGACCAACGG
>Ga0111538_10009916_pt1 | contig 12681 bp, 6 predicted proteins | sample SoiMethybrSBSTD1_FD_79669 | JGI IMG/M metagenome (GOLD analysis project Ga0111538, IMG submission 79669) | Bulk soil microbial communities from a Populus tree surrounding site in Tennessee, USA - Soil MetaG P. TD hybrid SBSTD1 (version 2)... | ecosystem: Environmental > Terrestrial > Soil > Tree...
GGCACTGCGCCTACAGGGGACCGGCGTTGCGACGGGTGTGCGCGCCGCGTCAATGCGAGGTGCGCTCGTCGTGCTGCAGATCGCGGTGAGCCTGGTGCTCGTCGTCGGCGCCGGCTTGTTCGTCCGCACTCTCGATAATGCGTACTCGGTCGACGTCGGGTATGAGGTTGACGGGGTGCTCGTGCTTCCGCTCAATCTCGAGCCGCGCGGTTACTTCGAGGGCGGCCCGCGAGGCGCGGAAGCCGGGTTGGCCGTCTACGAACAGATTCTGTCGCGTCTCGAGGCGATTCCAGGCGTCGTGGCTGCCTCGGCGGCGAGGATGACCGTGCTGAGTGGCGGCGCGCGATCGACTGCTGTGAGCACGGATGGACGTCCGATCGAGCCTGACGGCACGAACGCGAAGGGAGTTCGCGCCAATATCGTCAGCCAGCGCTACTTCGAGACACTGAAGATCCCGATCATCCGTGGCCGCGCCTTCAACGCGTCCGATGGCCCCAACTCGGCGCGTGCAGCCATCGTCACGGCGTCCTTGGCAGACGCGTTGTGGCCAGGCGAGGATCCAATCGGCAAGCCGCTCCGCGACGAGCGGACCCAGACGTCCGTCGTCGGCGTCGTTCCCGATACGGTGTATACCAGCACACTCGAGCGGTATCACACCCCGACCTACTACCTGCCGCTGGCGCAGAACTACGAATCGGCCGTCGCGCTACACGTACGCGTGGCGAGCGCGCCGATGTCGCTGGTGCCATCGATGCACGAGGCTGTGCGCCGAGTCGATCCTCAGCTGGCGGTTGAGCGTCCGGAACTGCTCGGCGACATCCTGGACCGGACGCTCGGCCGGCAGCGAATGATGGCAACGCTCGTCAGTCTGTTTGGCGCCGTGGCGCTGCTGCTCGCGGCTGTCGGACTCTACGGGCTGATGGCGCATGTCGCCACGGAGCGGACGCCGGAGATCGGCATTCGTGTGGCGCTTGGTGCGCACCCCTCATCCATCCTCGCGCTGCTGCTGCGACGAGGTCTTCGCCTGCTCGCGATTGGCGTGATCATCGGCGTCGCCGGCGCGCGGCTCAGCACGTGGTACATCGAAGCGCAGTTGTTTGGAGTGACCGCGACCGATCCGGTGACGTTTGTTCTCGCCTGTGTCGTGCTGGCAATTGCGGGGCTCACCGCGAGCATCATCCCCGCCGTTCGAGCCATGCACGTCGATCCCATCGCGGTTCTCCGGCGATCGTAGCCGCGTTGCGAATCACGCGGGGTCAACGGGGATTCATTACACGGGGTCAACGGGGAGTTGATTACACGGGGAAAACGGGGGGAACGGGGCTAACGGATGCGCCACGCCAGCGGCCGGCTACTCCGGAGTGCTATGTAGCCGGCCGCTGACTGGCGAACTCCGTTGATTCCCCGTTTCCCCCGTTTCCCCCGTGTGATGAATTCCCGTTGACCCCGTGTAATCAATCCCGTTCCCCCCGTGTAATCAACGGCCGTACAATCGTGCCCCCTTGGTGACGATTCGTTCGGCGGTCCTCATGGCGGCTGTCGCCGGCGCGTACGTGGCCGCCGCTGCAGTCGGCTTTCGGCTCGCGTTCGTGGCCGAGCAGATCACGACCGTCTGGGCCCCCACCGGGATCGCCCTGGCCGTGTTGCTGGCCGGCGGCCTTCGGCTGTGGCCCGCGATCTGGGTTGGGGCGCTCGTGGCCAACGCCAGCAGTGCCGCGCCGGTCTGGACGGCCTTCTTCATCGCGACTGGCAACACGCTCGAAGCCGTCGCTGCGGTGTGGTGGCTGCGCCGGCTCTCTGATTTCGAGCCGGGCTTCCGGCGGGTCGCCGACGTCGTGGCGTTCGTCGTCATCGCGGCTGCGGCGTGCACCGCGATTAGCGCGACCATCGGTGTGGCGACACTCTGTGTCGCCGCGGTTCAACCGTGGGAGCGCTTTCCCGCCCTCTGGTTCGACTGGTGGCTTGGCGATGCGCTCGGGGCGCTGGTCGTTGCGCCGGTCATTCTGACCGCGTTGACTCACCCGTGGTCGCGACGCGCCGCGCTGCGCGCGGCAGGATGGATCATTGGCGCTGTCGTCGTGACGCACCTGGTATTCGGACAGGTGTTGGGTGTGAGCCCGCATCCGCTCGAGTACATCGTCTTCCCGTTGATCATTGGCGCCGCACTGATCGGAGGGCCGTCACTGACTTCACAGGTTGTCCTCAGTGCGTCGGTGGTCACCATCTGGCATACCGTGCGCGGAGTAGGACCGTTCGCGAGCGGGGACGTGCATTACAGCCTGATCCTGCTGCAGGTGTTCATGGGCATCCTCGCGGGAACCGGGCTGCTGCTCGCGGCGGCGATTGCAGAGCGGCGAATGAGCGAGCTGCGCGAGCGCGACGCCGCTGGCGAGCTGCGCGATCGGGAGGCGATGCTGAGGCTGGCGCAGCGTGCCGGTGGTGTGGCGACGTTCGAATGGGACTTTCACAACCAGGTGGCGCGATGCTCGGCCGAGTTCTTCCGCATCTTTGGGTTGCCGGCCGAAGACGGCGTGATCACGGCCGAGGAGTGGGGACGCTTCGTGCACCCCGACGACCGCGATCGCATCACCACACATCTTGCTGGTGCGCTCGACGGAACGCAGCCCGCGGCTGCCGATTACCGGATCATCGCCGCCGACGGCCGTGTGCCGTGGCTCAGTTACGCCGGTCAGATTGAAAAGACCCCGCGCGGCGATCGAATGGTGGGCACGGTGGTCGACATCACCGAACGGAAGCAATTGGAAACAGAACTGCGTCACCATGCCGCCGAGGTCGAACGCATCCTCGAAACGATCGGCGAGGGATTCGTCGCGCTGGACGCGCAGTCCCGATTCGTCTACGTCAATTCGGCGGCGGAGCAGATGATCCGGCGCAGTCGAACGGACTTGATGGGCCGGACGCCGTGGCACGTGTTTCCCGAGGCGAACGTCGCGCGGGAGCAGCTCGACGCCGCCGCCAAGGCCGGCATGCCCGTCCAGTTCGAGACCTTCGTTCCCGGCTGGAACCGCTGGTTCGAGAGCCGGGTCTATCCGTCGCCAGGAGGCCTCTCGATCTTCTTCGCCGACGTGACCGCCCGTGTCGACGCCGAGGCGGCGCTTCGAGAGAGCCGCGACGTGCTGTCGCTGGCGATGCGTGGCGGATCGATGGGGGCCTGGTCGCGCAATCTCGCCACGAATGAAATGTGGTGGAGTCGTGAGCTCGAGGCGCTCGTCGGTCTGGAGCCGGGTGAGTTCGACAAGACTGGGTCGGCGTTCTTCGAGTTGGTCCACGACGATGATCGACCGGCCGTGCGCGCGGCGATTGAACACGCCGTTCGCAGCGGCTCCGACTACGTCGTGGAATTCCGCTTCAGGCACGCCAGCGGCGAATGGCGATGGATGGAGGGACGCGGGCGGGCCGTCTACGGCGACGATCGCGCACCGCGAAACCTGTACGGCCTTGGCATCGACGTGACCGAACGGAAGCGAGCGGAGATCGCGCTGCGAGACGCGAAGATCGCCGCCGAATCCGCCAACGCGTTGAAGGACCAGTTTCTGGCGACGGTCTCACACGAGTTGCGAACGCCGCTCAACGCGATTCTCGGGTATGCCCGGCTGCTGCAGACGCATGCGATCCCGCCCGACAAGCGGCAGCGGGCGATCGACGTCATCGAACGCAACGCGGTCGCACAGAACCAGCTGGTCGAGGATCTGCTCGACATGTCGCGGATCACGACGGGCAACGTCCGGCTCGATCCCGAACCCGTTCCGGTCGTGACGGTCTTGCGAGAGGCGGTCGAGGGGATCAAGCCCGCGGCCGATGCCAATGGCATTGCCGTGGAAGTGGATTTCGATCCGTTTGCCGGCACGGTGAGAGCCGATACCACACGCCTGCAGCAGGTCTTCTCGAACCTGCTGTCGAACGCGGTCAAGTTCACCGGCGATGGCGGCAAGGTCGTGGCGGCGCTGCGTCGCCTGGGCGCGCACGTCGAGATCGTCGTCACCGACACGGGCAGCGGGATCTCGCCCGAATTCCTGCCGTTCGTGTTCGAGCCGTTCCGCCAGGCGGAAAGCCGGTTCGATCGCGGACGCGGCGGGTTGGGCCTGGGCCTGGCGATCTCGAAGCAACTCGTCGAACTGCACGGCGGCACGATCGAGGCCGCGAGTGCAGGCCTCGGTCGCGGTGCGACGTTTACGGTACGGTTGCCGTGTGTGGCCGGACCAGACGTCGGAGTCGACGTCGACGGCACGGCGATGCGCGTGTTACCGACGCATGGGCGCCGGCCGCACTCCCTGAGCGGCGTGAGGATTCTGCTCGTCGATGACGAAGAGGACACGCTGCACATGTTCCGCGACGCGTTGGAAGATGCTGGTGCGCACGTCCGCGCGGTCGGCAGTGGCGCGGCGGCGCTTCGCGAGACCGATGCGTGGGAGCCGGATCTGCTCGTGACCGATCTCGGCCTGCCGGAGATGGACGGGTACGAACTGCTCAGCGCCATCAGGTCCACGCGTTCGAAGGACACGTGCCCGGCGGTGGCGGTGACGGCGTATGCCCGACCCGAGGATCGGTCGCGAGCGCTCGCGGCGGGTTTCCACGCGCACATCGCCAAACCAGTCGAGCCCGACGCCCTCGTGACGGCGTTGCGCACCGTGCTGCTGTCGACCGGGTGAATCGCGCCGCCGCCGACCCGCTCACACGACTGCGGTGCGGAGGCACGAACTGTGCAACGAACGATTGCGGCTGGTGCTCGAATCCGGTGAGTGGCTCGGTCATGATTGGGGACTGACTCGTCCGCCGAGTAGGGTAGCCAGACTCATCGATCGGGGGGAGCCCAGATGGCCGCTCCAAGTCCACAACCGCCGCCGATTCCGCGCGATCCGCTTCCACCAGACTCGCCACCGAACAAGACGCCACTCAAACCATGGCGGACCGAAGGCCTTCCGAAACCCACGCCGCCGTCGCGGCGGCCACGCTGGTCGATGGCGCTCGCGTGGCTGGTCGGGTACCTCGTGCTGTTTGGCGTGCTCACCATACAGGATCGACTCTCCGGTCCGCAGCTGCTGCCATATACCGAATTCAAGACCCAGGTCGCGGGCAAGAACATCGCCGAAGTCTTCTCGCGCGGCGACTCGATCGAGGGGCAGTTGAAGCGGGCCGTTCCGATTCCGGGCGCGAAGGATCGCACCTACCAGCAGTTCACCACCGAGCGTCCCACTTTTGCCAGCGACGACCTGCTGACGGAGTTGGCCGACGGCGGAGCGACGGTGCGTGCGACGCCGATCGTCCAGCAGCGCGGCTTCTTGACAAACTTGCTGATTTCGCTGGCGCCGATTCTCCTGCTCGTTGGGTTTTACGTGTGGATGTTCAAGCGTCAGCAGGGCGCCATGGGAGGGCTGCTCGGGGCTAGAACACAGAAGCGTGTCGATCCAGAAACCGTCCGCGTGACCTTCGATGATGTCGCAGGCATCGACGAAGTCGAAGCGGAGATCAACGAGGTCGTCGACTTCCTCAAAGACCCGGAGAAGTACCGGCGAGTGGGGGCGCGTGCGCCGAAGGGAGTGCTGCTGGCTGGGGCGCCGGGAACCGGTAAGACGCTGCTCGCGCGCGCCACGGCCGGCGAAGCGAAAGTCCCCTTCTTCAGCGCCAGCGCCTCGGAGTTCATCGAGATGATCGTCGGTGTCGGCGCCAGCCGCGTGCGCGAGCTGTTTGCCGAGGCGCGCAAGGTCGCGCCCGCCATCATCTTCATCGACGAGATCGACACGATCGGCCGTGCCCGCGGCGGTGCGCGCGCCTTCGGCGGTCATGACGAGCGCGAGCAGACGCTCAATCAGATCCTGACCGAGATGGACGGGTTCTCCGGCCATGAGGGCGTGGTGGTCCTCGCGGCCACGAACCGGCCCGATGTGCTCGATCCAGCGCTGCTTCGCCCAGGACGGTTCGACCGCCAGATCATCGTGCATCCGCCGGACCTGAAAGGGCGCGTCGAGATCCTCAAGGTTCACACGCGAAAGATTCCGCTGGCGAACGACGCCGACCTCGAACGCCTCGCCGCGGCGACGCCTGGGATGACGGGTGCCGACCTCGCCAATCTGGTCAACGAAGCGGCCCTGCTCGCGGCGCGGCGCAAACAAGATGTGGTGCACCAACGCGATCTCACCGATGCGCTCGAGAAGGTGCAGCTTGGTGCGGCGCGAAACGTCGTGATTCCGGACGCGGAGCGCCGCCGAACGGCCTACCACGAAGCGGGCCACGCGCTGATCGGCATGCTGCAGCCCGGCGCCGATCCCGTGCGGAAGGTCTCGATCGTTCCCCGCGGCCGCGCCTTGGGCGTCACGTTGTCCACGCCGGAATCGGACCGATACGGCTACGACGCCAACTACCTTCGCGGACGTATCATCGGTGCGCTCGGAGGCATGGCCGCCGAGCAGGAGGTCTTCAATATCGTCACCACGGGCGCTGAGAACGATCTCGAGATGGTCACTCGTATCGCCCGCTCGATGGTCGGCCGATGGGGTATGTCACCACGCATCGGGACGCTGTCCGTGCTGCCGCCCGAGGGCGATCCGCGCATGGCGGGCGTGTCCGATGGTTTGCTCGATGCCGTCGATGAAGAAGTTCGTCGCATCACGGACGAGTGCTATGACGAAGCGCGCCGACTGCTTCGCGAGAATCGCGACAAGCTGGACGCGATCGTCGCTCAGCTGCTGATTCACGAAAGCCTCGACGAGGCGGAGATCTATGCCGCGGCCGGGATCGAGCGTCCTCCGGTGACACCGAGGCCCGCGCCGGTTCCCGCGTAACGAAGAGAGGACACGACTGCCATGAACGACGAGCAGCACGCCGAAGGCGTCGTCATCGTCGGCGGCGACGCCAACGGGTTTGCCCAGGACGTCAGTGCTGGAGGGCACCGCTTCGTCAGTGACGAGCCCGAGTCGGCCGGCGGCACCGACCGCGGCCCGTCGCCGTACGATTTGCTCCTGGCTGCGCTCGGCTCGTGCACGTCGATGACCATCGCGATGTATGCCCGGCGAAAGCACTGGCCACTCGAGCGCGTGTCCGTTCGTCTTCGCCACTCGCGCGTCCACGCCGAGGATTGTGCCGTGTGTGACGAGAGCGAGGCCAAGCTCACGGTCATCGAACGCGATATCGATCTCGTGGGCGCGCTCGACGATGACAAGCGTGCGCGACTGTTGGAGATCGCCAATCGCTGTCCTGTCCACCGCACGTTGACGTCCAGGATCGACATTCGAACCAGATTGGAATAGAGGAACATCCAGTATGCATTCACGACGAGTACTCACCCTGGCGGTCCTGGTCGTCACCGTTTCGATGGGAGTGACGCCAGCCACCCAGCAGAGCGCGTCGCCGAAGCTCGTCGCCTACAAGTCGGAAGCGGCGACGAGCATCGACGGCATGTACGACCTGGCGCAGCAGATGGTCGACTCGGTGTTCAGCTTCAGCGAGCTGGGCTTTCAGGAATTCGAGACGCAGCGGTATCTGACCGGCATCCTCGAAAAAGAAGGCTTCACCATCCAGCGCGGAGTGGCCGGTATCCCGACCGCGTGGACGGCTCGATTCGGATCGGGCAAGCCGGTGATCGCGCTGGGGTCCGACGTCGATTGCATTCCACAGGCGTCGCAGAAGCCTGGCGTGGCGTACCGCGCGCCGATCATCGATGGTGCGCCGGGACACGGTGAAGGCCACAACTCCGGCGTACCGCTCAACATCGTCGCGGCGATTGCGGTGAAGCGCATCATGCAGCGCGACAAGCTGCCGGGCACGCTGGTCCTGTGGCCTGGCGTGGCGGAGGAGCAGCTTGCGACGAAGGCGTACTACGTCCGTGCCGGCGTGTTCAAGGACGTGGACGTTGTGCTCTACAACCACGTCGGCAGCAATCTCGCGACCGGCTGGGGCGACAGCGGCGGCAACGGCCTCGTCTCGGTGGAGTACAGGTTCGAGGGCGAATCCGCTCACAGTGGTCAGGCGCCGTGGCGTGGCCGCAGCGCGCTGGATGCAGTCGAGCTGATGAACATCGGCTGGAACTACCGCCGCGAGCATCTGCGCCTTCAGCAGCGATCGCACTACGTGGTCACCAACGGCGGCGATCAGCCCAACGTGGTGCCTCGCACGGCCTCGGTCTGGTACTACCTTCGTGAGACGTCCTACCCCGAGATCAAACGCATGTGGGAGATCGCGGACAAGATGGCGCAGGGCGCCACGATGATGACCGATACCAGCGTGACCTCGCGTGTCCTCGGTTCGGCGTGGCCCATTCACACCAACAAGGCGCTCGCCGAAGCCCAGTACGCCAACATCAAAGCGGTTGGTCTGCCCAAGTGGACTGAAGCCGACATCGCACTGGCCAAGGCCGTGCAGCGCGAGCTGAAGGTGCCGGAGATCGGCATGGCGACGGAGATCCCCGAGCTTCGCGGCCGTGAGGCGATACCCGACGACGATAAGCGTGGCGGCGGCTCGGATGACATCGGCGACATCTCGTGGAACGTGCCGACGGTCAGTCTGAACTTTCCAGCCAACTTCCAGGCTGGACCCGGACACAACTGGGCCAACGGCATCGCGATGGCGACCCCGATCGCGCACAAGGGCGTGATTGCCGGCGCGAAGGTACAGGCGATGACGGTACTCGACGTGTTGATGCGGCCCGAGGTCGTCACCGAGGCGTGGAACTACTTCCGCAACGTCCAGACGAAGAACGTCACGTATACGCCGCTGATTCGGCCACAGGACACGCCTGCGACCTGGCTCAATGAAACGACGATGGCGAAGTATCGGCCTGAGCTGAAGAAGTACTACTACGACCCGACGAAGTACAAGACGTACCTCGATCAGCTCGGCATCAAGTACCCGACCGTGCGCTGAGTGCAACAGGGCGTAGTGCATTTCCCGGAGCAGCAGGCGCACAATAGCGTCGCGATGTTCGAACCCACTCGACGAGAGTTCTTGATCGCCGGGCTTGCCGTCGCGGCGTCCTCGCGCCCCACGTTCGCGCAGTCGAAGGACCTGGCGAGATTGACCTTGCGGCAGGCCTCGGAACTCGTTCGCCGCAAGAGCGCATCGCCAGTGGAGCTGACCGAGGCGTGCCTGGCGCGGATCGATCGGCACGACAAGGCGATCAACGCATTCATCACCGTCACGCGCGACGAGGCGCTCAAAGCCGCCCGTGAGATGGAAGCGGAGATCAGGCGGGGGACGAATCGAGGGCCGCTGCACGGAATCCCCATCGCCCTCAAGGACAACATCGACACGGCGGGCATCCGCACGACCGCGGCGAGCGGAGTGTTCAAGGATCGTGTGCCCGCCGAGGACGCGGCCGTCGTCGTCCGCCTCAAGAAGGCCGGCGCCATCCTGCTCGGCAAGCTGAATCTTCACGAGTTCGCGCTCGGCGGGACGTCCGCGGTCACCTTCTTCGGACCGGTGCACAACCCGTGGGCGCTGGATCGCGTGGCCGGCGGCTCTTCCGGAGGCTCCGCGGCGGCCGTGGTCGCCGACATGTGCCTTGGGGCGTTGGGCACCGATACCGGCGGATCGATCCGCATCCCGGCCTCGTTGTGCGGCATCGTTGGACTCAAGCCGACCTACGGTCGCGTCAGCAATCGCGGCGTCATCCCGATGGCCTGGACGCTGGACCACGTCGGCCCGATGTGCAAGACGGTTGACGATGCGGCACTGATGCTGGCCGCGATCGCGGGTTACGACGCGCTCGATCCGGTATCAGTGGACGCGCCGGTCGCGGACTACAGCCGCGCCCTCCGTCAGCAGACGTCGAAGCTGCGCGTCGGCGTCGCGCGCACGCCGTTCTTCGACGGTCTCAACCCCGACGTGGCCAAGGCGATCGAAGCGGCGATCGAGGTCGTGCGGAAACTGACGGCCAACGTCAAGGATGTTCAGGTGCCAGCGACAGGGAACATCGCCGACGTCTGGAATCCGGAAATCTACGCGTATCACATGCCGTGGATCACGAAGACGCCCGAGCTCTACCAAGACGGCACCCGCAACTTGATCCAAGGAGCAGGCAAGGCCAATTCGGCAGTCTACGCGCAGGCTCGCCACCAGGTCGACGTCGTTCGCCGCGAGATCAAGCGAGTATTCGCCGACGTCGATCTGCTCATCACGCCGACGCAACGAGGCGTCGCGCAACCAATCGCGCCGCCGCCGCCGGCACCAGGCGGCCCCTCGACGGCAGGACGCGGTGGATCGGGGGCACCGCCACCAGGTGGCGGCCTCGTCAACACCGCCGCCTTCGACATCTACGGCCTGCCGACGATTACGGTGCCGTGTGGATTCTCCGCGTCAGGTCTACCGATCGGTCTGCAGATCAGCGGCGACCACTTCGCGGAAGGGACGGTGCTCGCGCTTGCCCACGCCTACGAACAGGCAACCGAGTGGCACACACGGCGGCCGGCGCTGACGTGACGTGCCAGGCGCCGAGAGCATGCTCGCCAGGCCGTGGTTGGTCGCGGTGCTCGGGTTGGTCGTGGCCTCGCCGATGACCGATCGATCGCTCGCCCGGGCGCAGACCGATCGTCAGGTCGTGTTCGCTCCAGAGGAAGCGACGATCTCCGGCATTCATGCCGCGCTTGGTGCCGGCGCGATCACGTGCGTGCAAGTGGTGGAAGCGCATCTCCGCCGAATCGAGGCGTACGACGATCGCGGGCCGGCCCTGAACGCGATCATCTCGATCAACCCGGCGGCGCGTGAAACGGCGGCGGAGCTGGATCGCGTCCGCACACGCGCTGGTGCGGAATTACGCCCGCTGCACTGCATTCCGGTCGTTCTCAAAGACAACTTCGACACCGCCGACATGCCGACCACCGGCGGATCCGTGACGCTCGCGAAGTCGGTTCCGCTTCGCGACGCGTTTGTGGTTCGCAAGCTCCGGGAGGCGGGTGCCGTCATTCTCGCCAAGGCCAACCTCACGGAGCTGGCGCGCGGCGGAACGACCGTGAGCTCGCTGGGGGGCCAGACCAGAAACCCGTACGATCTGACACGCACGCCCGGCGGATCGAGCGGCGGTACGGGCGCAGCGCTCGCCGCCAGCTTTGCAGTCCTCGGGACGGGATCCGATACCGGTCAATCCGTGCGTTCGCCTGCGTCGGCGCAGGCGCTCGTCGGACTCCGTCCAACCCGCGGACTCATCAGCCGGACAGGCATCATTCCGATCAGCATCACGCAGGATGAAGCCGGGCCGATCGCCCGCACAGTCGAGGATGCCGCCCGCATGCTCGACGTGATGGCGGGTTTCGACGCCGACGATCCGATCACGGCGTTCGGTGCGTCCAGGATTCCGAGGACATACACGGCGTTCCTGAATCGAGATGCGCTGAAGGGCGCCCGGATCGGCGTGCTGACAGATTTCTTCGGCCACGACCCGGTGCATCAGGAGGTCAACGCGGTCAGCGAGGACGCCATCAGGACAATGACGCGCGCCGAGGCCGTGATCGTTCGCATCACGATCCCTGGCCTCGATCGACTGACGCGCAACATCCAGGTGGCAGACTTCGAAGCAAAACTCGCATTCGACCGTTACCTGGGCGCGCTCGGCCCGCGCGCCCCAGTCAGAACGTTCGACGAGTTCTTCGCGCGCGGCGAGTTCCATCCATCGCTCAAGGCGGGTTTGGAGTTGGAGCGCCGGCTGGCTGACAGCGACGTGGAGTATAAGAGTCGCCTGCTGCGCAGAGACGATCTACGCCAGGCCGTCATGAGCGTGATGGCTCAGAACAAGCTGGATGCGATTCTCTACCCGCACCAGCGGCGACTCGTCGTACCGATTGGCGAGGAGCAGGTCGAGCGCAACGGGGTACTCTCGAACAGCACAGGGTTTCCGGCGATCACGCTGCCGGGCGGTTTCTCGCGCGCGACCGCATCGGCGCCGGTGGGTGTGCCGGTCGGCATCGAGCTGCTGGGGCCTGAGTGGAGCGAGCCGACGCTCATCGGGCTTGCCTTCGCGTTCGAGCAGATCGCAAAACCACGCCGCCCTCCCGCGAGCACGCCGCCGCTTCGGAGATGAAGATGACGAAAGGGCTCCTTCCAGTACTGATCGTCCTATGTTGCGGTACCGCCGGCGCAGAAACGCATCGATTCGTGCCGACGACGTACTACAACACGTTCTCGTTTGCGCATCCGCCGGCGCTTCGGATCAAGTCCGGCGATCGAGTCATCACCTCGACGGTCGACGCCCTCGGCAATGACGCCAATGATCGACGTGTGGCGGCGTCGCCGAATCCACAGACCGGCCCGTTCTACATCGAGGGCGCCGAGCCGGGTGACATGCTCGTCGTTACGCTGCACCGGATCGAGCCGAACCGCAGCACCGCCCGATCGTCGACACTGCTGGCACCGTACGCGGTGGACCCGGCGTTTCTGCGGTCGACGGCTGAACGTGATGCCAGACTGGAAACGTGGAGCATCGACAAGGCAAAGGGCGTTGCGCGCACGACGTCGACCGATTTGCGTCCAGGCCCATTGGAGGTGCCACTCATCCCGATGCTTGGGTGCATTGGCACAGCACCACGAAACAAGGAAGCCGTGTCGACCGGAACTCCTGGCAGCTTCGGCGGGAACATGGACTACGCCGGCATGGTGGCCGGTGTCAAAGTGATGCTGCCGGTATACGAGCCCGGCGCGCTGCTGTTCATCGGCGACGGACACGCGAGGCAGGGGCAC
>Ga0111538_10009917_pt1 | contig 12681 bp, 14 predicted proteins | sample SoiMethybrSBSTD1_FD_79669 | JGI IMG/M metagenome (GOLD analysis project Ga0111538, IMG submission 79669) | Bulk soil microbial communities from a Populus tree surrounding site in Tennessee, USA - Soil MetaG P. TD hybrid SBSTD1 (version 2)... | ecosystem: Environmental > Terrestrial > Soil >...
CGCAGGAACGGCACCGGCGAATCGCGGAAGATCCAGGTGAAGGCCGCTACCATGACGGCGATCAACGCGAACGATGCGGCGAGGATGGTCACCCGCAGCCGCTCGCTATGCACCATCTCCCGCGAGAGGTGGGTCTCGAAGCTCGTTTCGCTCTGCACCATGCTCCTTGTTCTTCTTGAACGAACAACTATTGCAATATACTGGTCCTGCAAGGAGGAGCCGCATGAGCACTGCCACCAAGACCCGTCCCCAGGTCGCCACCATGAACGCCGTGCACGACCTGCCGGTGCTCGTCGCCCGCGACGAAGGCTTCTTCAAGGACGAAGGCCTGGACATCGAGTTCGTCACCACGCCCGGCATGGCGCAGTCGACGACCTCGCATTTCGTCAAGTTCGATTCGGTGTTCGACCGACCGCTCGACTCGGTCTACAACGACGGCGGCATCGACCAGTACCGGATGTGCGAGTGGGGCATCATGAAGCGCGCGGTCGAGGCCAACGCGCAGGGCCTGCGCGGGCGCAAGATCGTGGCGCTGGGCGCGTCGATGTCGAAGTTCGCCATCGTCGTCAGCAAGGACTCGAAGATCTACGAGCCCGAGATGCTGAAGGACAAGCCGATCGCCGTGACGCCGAACAACGGCTCGGACTTCACCACCCTGAAGATGATCGAGGGCTTCCTCGAGCCGAAGCACGTCAAGCGCACCAACGCCGGCTCGATGCTCAAGCGCCTGGAAGCGGTGCGCGACGGCAAGGTCGCCGCGGCGAGCCTGATGGAGCCGTGGATCAGCGTCGCGCAGAAATGGGGCCTGCGCATCCTCATCGAGTCGCACTCCACGCGCGCCGAGGCCGCGGGCGACGACCTCGACGGCCCGACGCTGCAGAAGATGTTCCGCGCCCAGGCGCGGGCGGTGGAGAAGATCGAGAAGGATCCGCGGCCCTACGTGCACTACTTCATCCGCGAGACCGGCGGACTGCTCAAGCCCGAGGAGTTCCAGACCTGGCGCCTGCTGAACGCGCCGCCGCAACCGTACACCCGCGAGCGCTTCGACGATACCTACAACTGGACCGTGAAATGGAACATGACGGTCCCCGGTGCAACCTTCGAGAACACCGTCGACAACCGTGCCTGGAAGTAAAGAGGAGGAAATCATGAAGAAACTGCTGACGATCGGAACCGCGCTGCTGCTCGCCGCCTGCTCTTCGATGCCGTCCTGGGTTCCCGGGGGCGGCTGGACGACGCTGATCGACGGCGAGAAGGGTCTCGACAACTTCAACAAGCTGGGCGGCGCCAACTGGCGCGCCGAGGGCGGAGCGATCGTCGCCGACAAGTCGCCCGACAACAGCTACCTGGTGACCCGCGAGTCGTACAAGGACTTCGTGATCCGTGCCGAGTTCTGGGCCGACAAGAACACCAACAGCGGCATCTTCATCCGCGCGCAGGACCCGAAGAAGATCGGCGCCAACACCGCCTACGAAGTGAACATCTACGACGCGCGCCCCGGCCAGGAATACGCGACCGGCGGCATCGTCGACTTCGCCAAGATCCCGGTGCCCAACCCGCCGGCCTACAAGGCGGTCGGCAAGTGGAACACCTTCGAGATCACCGCCAAGGGCTCGACGATCACGGTGATGCTGAACGGCCAGAAGACGAGCGAGATGACGAACGCCAAGCTCCTCCAGGGTCCGTTCGCGCTGCAGTTCGGCAACCATGGCAAGGCGCCTGGCGACGTGATCAAGTTCCGCAAGGTGCAGATCAAGCCGCTCTGAGCTAGCACCCGGATGTTCCTCGGCCACTTTGCGGTCGCCTTCGCCGCGAAGCGGGCCGCGCCCAGCCTCCCGCTCGGCACGCTGTTCCTCGCCGCGCAGCTCGCCGACCTCGTCTGGCCGACGCTGGTGCTGCTCGGAATGGAGCGCTTCGAAATCCGCCCCGGCATCACCGCGGTAACGCCACTCGACTTCATCAGTTATCCCTGGTCGCACAGCCTCGTCGCCCTCGCCGCCTGGGGCGCCGTGCTCGGCCTCGCCTGCTTGCTGTGGACCCGGCGACCGGGAGCGGCGGCGATTCTCTTCGCCCTGGTGCTGAGCCATTGGCTGCTCGACTTCATCAGCCATCGGCCCGACATGCCGCTCACGCTCGAAGGCACCGAGCGGTTTGGGCTCGGACTCTGGGACTCCGTGCCCGCGACGCTCGCCGTGGAAGGACTGCTCCTCGCGTTGTGCGTCACGGTGTACGCGAAAACCACGCGCCCGATCGACCGCACCGGCCAGTGGTCGCTGGCCGCGCTGGTGGTGTTCCTTTTCGCCGTCTACCTCGCCAGCGTGTTCGGGCCGCCGCCGCCGGATACCGCGGCAGTGGCCTGGAGCGCGCAGGCGATCTGGCTGCTCGTAGCATGGGGGTATTGGATCGACCGTCACCGGAGTGCTCGATGAAGCCTTATGTCGCGCTGGTATTGGTGCTGTTCACCTGCACTCCCCAGGCGCAAGACAAACTGCCGCTGGTGAAGGTCGTCGCCACCGGCGGCACCATCGCCAACACGCCTTCGGGCCGCCTCAACGCGGCCGAGGTTGCCGAGGCGATCCCGCAGCTCAAGAAAGTCGCGCGCCTCGAGGTCGAGGAAGTGATCCGCGTCGGCTCGAGCAGCATCACGCTCGCCAACTGGCTCACCCTCGCCCGCCGCGTCAACGACATCCTCGCGCGCGAAGGCGAGGTCAAGGGCGTGGTGGTGACGCACGGCTCCAATACGGTCGAGGAGACCGCCTACTTCCTGAGCCTCACGGTGAAGAGCGACAAGCCGGTGGTGCTCACCGCCGCGCAGCGGCAGTTCACCACGCTCAGCTCCGACAGCCCGAAGAACTTCCTGCAGGCGGTGCGCGTCGCGGCGAGCGACGAAGCGCGTGGCAAGGGCGTGCTCGTCGTCCTCAACGACATGATCCACGCCGCGCGCGACGTGACCAAGACGCTCAGCTACCGGCTCGAGACCTACGACAGCCGCGACCTCGGCGCCCTTGGGCTGGTCGACGAAGACAAGGTGAGCTTCTATCGCGCGCCGACCCGCAGGGGACCCGCCTTCGATCTTCCCCAGAAGCTGCCGCGCGTGGACATCATCTACACGTATGCGGATGCCGACGGCGCGCTCATCGACGCCAGCAAGGCCGAAGGGCTGGTGATCGCCGGCTTTCCGACCGGCTCCGGCACGCCGGCGATGGACGAGGCGGTGAAGCGCGTCGTCGCGAAGGGCGTGCCGGTGGTCATGACGCATCGCGGCGGCGCGGGCCGCGTCACCGACACGCGGCCGTCCGAGAAAAGGCCGGTCCTCTGGGGCGACAACCTCACGCCGCAGAAGGCGCGCATCCTCCTCATGCTCGCGCTGACTCGCACTCGCGACGCGGCGGAGCTCCAGAAGATCTTCGAAACCTACTGAACCCCCTGGAAACAGTCGCTGCATCGCCGAGCACGATCCAGCGCCTGCGTCTCTACTACGCGCAGCACGAGGGCCGCGTCGCCGGCCTCTTCTTCGGCTGCGGCTTCGTCTTCGACACGGTTGCCGTCGGCCGGCCCGACTCCTGGCACATGGTCCTGCAGCAGGCGATCTATCTCGCGGTCGTCACGATCGTCCTGACGCAGATGTTCCTCGTGCCCGACGAGCCGCCCCTCGAAGGCCTGTCGGGGGTCAAGCGCTTCTACTACCGCTACCGCCTCGCGATGCTGAGCTTCTTTCTGGGCACGCTGCTCAACCTGTACACGCTGTTCTTCTTCAAGAGCTCGTCGCTGCTCGTCTCGTTCTCCTTCATGCTGGTGATGATCGCCCTGCTGGTGCTGAACGAGTTCGGCCCGTTCAAGCGGCTGGGGCTGTCCTTCAAGTTCGCCTTGCTCAGCCTGTGCGGCCTGTCGTTTTGCGCCACGGTGGTCCCGGTCGCCGCGGGCCAGATCGGCGTCACGGTCTTCCTCGTCTCGATGGCGGTCGGCTGCCTGCCGATGATCGCCCTCGCCTCCTGGATCCGGAAGCGGGCGCCGGAGCGCGCCCCGGCGGTGCGCAACCAGGTGATCGTGCCGTTCGGGCTGGTGCTGGTGGCTTTTCTCGCCGCCTACCTCTTCCGCGTCATTCCGCCGGTGCCGCTGTCGCTTCCCTACATTGGCGTCTACCACGCGGTGGAGCGAACGAAGGACGAATACCGGCTGAGCCACGAGCGGCCGGCGTGGCGCGTCTGGCACAACGGCGACCAGGAGTTCCGCGCCCAGCCCGACGACCGGGTGTTCGTCTTCTTCCGCGTCTTCTCGCCGACGCGCTTCGCCGACGAGGTGCGCGTGCGCTGGTTCCTCCGCCAGGAGCGCGGCTGGGTGCTGCAGGACACGATCCCGATCAAGATCACCGGCGGGCGCGCCGAGGGCTTCCGCGGCTACGGCTTCAAGTCGAAGTACCAGCCCGGCGAATGGAAGGTGCAGATCGAGACCGCAGACGAGCGTGAGATCGGCCGCATCTACTTCACGCTCGAGGCAGTGCCGCCCTCACCGCGCAGCTTCGCGGTCGACGTCCAGTAACATGATGGGGATGGAGCGCCAGCGTCCGCTGCTTTTCCTCATCGTCCTTTCCGGCCTGATCATTTCCCTGTGCATGGGCCTGCGCCAGAGCCTGGGCCTGTTCATGCGGCCGATGGGCGCCGAGGTCGGCATCACCGCCGCCGCGTTCGGCTTCTCGATCGCGCTGCAGAACATCGTCTGGGGCCTCGCCCAGCCATTCGCCGGCGCCGCGGCGGACCGCCACGGGCCGCGGCCGGTGATCGTGGTCACCGCGCTGCTCTTCGCCGCCGGGCTGCTCCTGCTCATCGTCTCGCACAGCTTTCCCGGCGGGCTGGTCCTCGCGGGCCTGCTGCTCGGCCTGGGCACGACCGGCTTCAGCACCCTCTACGGCGCCATCAACCGCCGCACGCCCGTCGAAAAGCGCAGCCAGACGGTCGGCCTGGTCGCCGCAGCCGGTTCACTCGGAACGATGGTGCTCGCGCCCTTCGGCGGCTGGATGATCGATACCTCGGGCTGGCAGACGGCGCTGGTGGTCTTCGCCGTCCTCGCCGCTGCGATGGCGCTGCTTGCGCTGCCGGTCAACGAAGCGCCGCCGCAGGGCATCCAGGGCAAGAAGATCAGCCTGCGCGACGCGCTGCGCGAGGCGCTGGGACATCGCGGCTATCTCTTCATGACGCTCGCGTTCTTCGCCTGCGGCTTCCAGCTCGTCTTCCTGACGACCCACCTGCCGTCGTATCTCGCGCTGTGCGGCGTGGCGCCCGGCGTCGGCGCGACCGCGCTCGGCCTGATCGGCCTCTTCAATGCCATCGGCACCTTCATCTTCGGCCAGCTCGGTGCACGCTATAGCCAGAAACACCTGCTCGCGCTCATTTACCTGCTGCGCACGCTGTTCATCGCGCTGTTCCTCGTCGCCCCGATCAGCGCCGCCTCGACGCTGATCTTCGCCGCGGCAATGGGCTTTCTCTGGCTCGGCGTCACGCCGCTCGTCAACGGCATCCTCGCGCGCGTGTTCGGCCTGACGCACTTCAACGCGCTGTTCGGCGTCGTCTTCCTCAGCCACCAGGTCGGCTCGTTCTTCGGCGCCTGGATGGGCGGCGTGGTGTTCGACCTCGCCGGCAACTACAACTTGGCGTGGGGCGCGCTGATCGTCATCGGCGTCGCCGCCTTCACGCTGCAGTGGCTGATAGACGAGCGCCCGCCCCGCCAACCCGCCGGCGCCGCAGCCGTCCCAGCCTAACCGACACCGTCGAGAAACTTGAGCAAGCGTGGTGATGCGGCGGCCTCGGTCTGCGCGTCGGGCAGCACGTCCCAATACTGGGATTTCGGCAGGCATTCCTCGAGATAGCGCGCGGCGGAGGTCGCATGCGACTCGTCCTTGCCCGGAATGATGATCGCAGGGATGTCGAGCTTCATCAGCGCCTCGGGCTCGGCGCCTGGCGAGGTATCCCGATCGAGCAGATTGCGGCGCATCCGCTCGACGATCTGCTCGTAGTTCTTCGTCTTCACGAAACCGGCGGCAAACGCCTTGTCGGTGCGGATCGGCGAAGCCCAGGGTCCGCCCTTGGGATCCGTGTTGAACGCCTTCCCCTCCTTGCTCACGTGGTCCACGATCCCCTGGAGACCGGCGGATTTCAGAAACGAAAGGTGCTGCGTAAACCTCTCGTGGCCCTTGATGCGGTACTTCGCGCCGCCGACCGGCCACCACAGCAGCATGCTCAGCGTCGCCTGCGGATAGGCGACCGCAAACGCCATCGCGCACGACACGCCCATGCAGCCGCCCATGACGTGCGCCCGCTCGATCTGCAGGTGCTCAAGGAGCAACTTTCCCTGCTTCGCGTAGTACGCCCAGGTCATCGCCTCGACGCGGCCGCCGGACTCGCCGCACTCGCGGCGGTCGAAAACGATGCATTTGTATTTCTTCGGTAGGTGATCGAGGAGCTTGATGCGCGCGTAGACGTTGAGCGTGCGCCACTTCTCGATGGTCGCGTCGAAGCCGCCGGGCGCGTACATCAGGATCGGCGGCCCGTCGCCGATCACTTCGTAGCGGGTGCTGATACCGTCGAGGACGGCGTTAGGCACGGTCGCTCTTCAGAACCCGCGCACTGCGCACATCGTCCGCATAGGCCTGGATCGCGTCAGGCTGCCTGGGCGGATAGCCGATCAGGACGTCGAGCCTGCGGACGCGCCCATCGAGCCATGGGCCGCCGCCGAGGCCGCCGATCACCGGGACAGAGACGGCCTTCGCCACCGCGGCCCCGGCCACCGGCCCGGAATGACGGAAGTCGATCATCGCCGCGCCCGCGGCTTCGAGGCGCTTCGCTTCCGCGACGAGCTCATCGGGATTCAATTTGTCGCCGTGCAGCTCGGCGAACACCGGCACGCCCTTCTTGATCACCTCCCGGATGACGTCGGGCGAAGCCAGGATCTTGACCATGTCCGCGCCCGCTTCCATCAGGCGGCTCGCTTCGGCCGGGGCGGCATTGGCCGGAAGATCGACGCTGACGAGCGCGCGCTTCACGCCGCGGCGCACGGCCTTCGCGACGACCAGCAGCTCGTCGACGGTGATCTCGCCTTCCTTCTGCCCCCAGAGATTGACGCCGACCGAGTCGCCCACCGACACGAGGTCGACGCCCGCCGCGTCGGCCATTTTCGCCATGGGCGTGTCCCAGCAGACGACGGCGACGATCTTCTTGCCGGCGCGCTTCAGCTCGGCGAGCCGCGCGATGCCCATCAGACCTTGTAGCCCTTCTCCTTCAGCGACTTGTCGACCCAGGCGCGGTCGACCGTGCCGGCCTCGATTTCCTTCATCGCCGCGGTCTCCTTGGCGAGGATCCCCTGCGCCGACTTGAGGATGCGCTCGGCCTGCTCCTGCGGGATGGCGACCAGGCCGTCAGCGTCGCCGACGATGATGTCGCCCGGGTTCACCGCCATGCCGCCCATGTTGATCGGCACGTTGATCTCGCCGGGGCCGTTCTTGTACGGGCCGCGGTGCGTCACGCCCGAGGCGTAGACGGGATAGGTGCCCGCGGCGATCTCGGCGGAGTCGCGGATCGCGCCCCAGATGACGATGCCGGCGACGCCGCGCTGGCGGGCGCGGGACATCATCAGCTCGCCGATGATCGCGTTCTCCAGCACGCCGCCCGCATCGACGACGATCACGTCGCCCGCTTTCGCGGCGTCGAGCGCCTTGTGCACCAGCAGGTTGTCGCCCGGCGTGGTCTTCACCGTGTAGGCCGGCCCGGCGAGCTTGCCGCTCTTGTGCATCGGCCGCAGCTGCGGCCCGCCGGCGTAGAGGCGCTCCATGCTGTCGGAGAGGTGCGGCGTGACCATCTTGCCGATCTCGGCGACGAGCTTCGGATCGGGCCGCTTCGGGATATCCAGGATGCGCATCGATGCACTCATTTTTTCAACCTCTTGTCCAGTCTTGGGTAAACGCGGCGCGCGTTGCCCTCGAAAATTTTCCGCTTGTCCGAGTCGCTGAGGGGAAGCTTGTCGATGTATCGCTTCGTATCGTCGTAGTTGTGCCCGGTCTCGGGGTCGACGCCCTTCACGGCGCCGAGCAGCTCCGACGCAAACAGGATGTTGTCCACCGGAATGACCTTCGCCATGCAGTCGATACCCGGCTGGTGGTAGACGCAGGTATCGAAGAAGACGTTGTTCAGCAGGTGATCCTTGAGCAGCGGCTTCTTCATCTCCTGCGCCAGGCCGCGGTATCTCCCCCAGTGGAACGGCACCGCGCCGCCGCCGTGCGGGATGACGAACTTCAGCGTCGGGAAATCCTTGAAGAGGTTGCCCTGCAGGAGCTGCATGAAGGCGGTGGTGTCGCCGTTGATGTAGTGCGCGCCGGTGTAGTGGAACACCGGGTTGCAGGACGAGGTGACGTGGATCATCGCCGTCATCTCGAGCTCGGCGAGCTTCTCGTACAGCGGGTACCACCACTTGTCGGTGAGCGGCGGATCGGTCCAGTAGCCGCCGGCGGGATCGGGATTGAGGTTGACGCCGACGAAGCCGAGCTTCGCCAGGCGCTCGAGCTCCGGGATGCAGTTCCTGGGCGACACGCCCGGGTGCTGCGGCAGCTGGCCGACCGGCGCGAAGTTGGTCGGCAGCAGGGTGCAGATGCGGTGGATGAGGTCGTTGGACATCCGCGTCCACTCGATGCCGGTCGCTTCGGTACCGACGTGGTGCGCCATGCCGGCGGCGCGCGGCGAGAAGATGGTGAGGTCCGAGCCCCGCTCCTTCTGCAGCTTGAGCTGGGGCTGGACGCTCTTCACCAGGTCTTCGTCGGAAATTCCCAGTTCATTGGTCGCGGGCTTGCGCATCGGGTCCGCAAGCCCGGCGAGCTGCTTGTCGCGAAACGTGAGCAGCGGCTGCGGCTCGGTGGTGTAGTGGCCGTGGATGTCGATGATCATCAGTCGAGTCTCACCCCTGCGGTGCGGATGACCGCGGCCCAGCGCTCGGTCTCCTGTTTCATGAACGCCGCCATCTCCGCCGGGCCGAGGCCCATCGGTTCGGCGGAGAGATCGGCAAGCCGCTTCTGCACGTCCGGCATCTTCAGCACCTCCCTGACCGACGCGCCGACCTTTTCGGCGATTGCGCCCGGCGTCTTCGGCGGGCCGACGATGCCGAACCATGCCTGTGCCTCGAATCCGGGCAGCGTGTCGGCCATGGCCGGGATTCCCATGAAAGATGTCTTGCTCGTGACGGCGAGCGCCCGCAATTTTCCGGAGCGCACGTGCGGCAGCGACACGCCGAGGTTGTCGCACATCATGTCCACCTGCCCCGCCACCAGGTCGGCGAGCGCCGGCGCGGTGCCCTTGTAGGGGATGTGCGTGATCCTCAGTGGTCCTTCGGCGCCGCCCGCCATCGACTTGAACAGCTCGGCCGTGAGATGCGACGTCGTCGCATTACCCTGCGACGCATAGTTGAACTTGCCGGGATTGGCTTTCACCAGCGCGATGAATTCCTGGACGTTCTTCACGTCGTGCCTCGGATGCACCAGCAGCACGTTGGGGATCGCCGCCATCACGCTCATCGGCACGAACTGCGTCGCGTCGTACCCGAGCTTCGGATAGAGCAGCCGGTTGATGACCAGCGGCGGCGGCGGCGCCGACATCAGCGTGTAGCCGTCTGGCTCGCTGCGAAACACCACTTCCGCACCGATGTTGCCGGCGGCGCCGGGCCGGTTGTCGATGATCACCGGCTGGCCCCAGCGCTCGGAGAGCTTCTCGCCGATGATGCGCGGCAGGAGATCAGCGCTGCCGCCAGGCGGGAACGGCACGACGATGCGCACGGTCTTCGCCGGCCATTCCTGTGCTTGCAGCGTTCCGCTGAGAAGAATGAGAAACGGCAGGAGAACGCGCAGGACCGACATGGGCGCGTCATTATAATCAGCCGATGCTCGAGCGAAGCTGGCCTTCCGAAGGCGCGACGCGCGTTCCCTACTGGGTCTACCAGGACGAGGACGTGTACGCCGAGGAACAGCGGCGCATCTTCCACGGCCCGACCTGGAGTTACCTCTGCCTCGAGGCCGAGATCGCGGAGCCGCAAAGCTTCGTCACCACTTTCGTCGGCGAGATGCCGGTCGTCGTTTCGCGCGACGCCGCGGGCAGTATCCACGCGTTCGAGAACCGCTGCGCGCACCGCGGCGCGCTGATCTGCATGCAGGCGCGCGGCAAGGCCGAGCGCTTCTCCTGCATCTATCACAACTGGACCTACGACCACGCCGGCAACCTGCTGAACGTGGCGTTTCGCAAGGGCATCGCCGGCAAGGGCGGCATGTCGCCCGAGGCGAAACCCGAAAGCCAGGCCCCGAAGCAATTCAGGGTGCGTGCTTTCCAGGGACTGGTCTTCGGCACATTGTCGAAAGACGCGCCGTCGTTCGAGGAATACGTCGGGCCCGAAGTCCTGCCCCGCCTGAAGCGCGTCCTCATCAAGCCGCTGAAAGTGCTCGGCTGCTACACGCAGGTCCTGCCGAACAACTGGAAGCTGTACATGGACAACGTCAAGGACACGTACCACGCGAGCCTGCTGCACGTGTTCTTCACCCGCTTCCGCATCAACCGCCTGACGCAGGAAGGCGGCGTGTTCGTCTCGAAGGACGGCGCGCACCACTGCACCTACACGAAGATGGTCGAGGACAAGGGCGACGCGTACGAGAAGGACGGGATGAGATCCGCCAGCTCGCACGCGTTCAAGCTCGAGGATCCTGAAATGCTGAACCAGGTCGACGAGCTCGGCGACGCGGTGTCGATCCAGATCCTGTCGCTGTTCCCCGGTTTCGTCCTGCACCAGATCCGCAATTCGCTTGCCGCGCGCCAGATCGTCCCCAAGGGCGTCGACCGCACCGAGTTGCACTGGACGCTGTTCGGCTTCGCCGACGACGACGAGGCGATGACCCGCCGGCGCCTGCTGCAGGCGAACCTGGTCGGCCCGGCGGGCTACATCTCGATGGAGGACGGCGCCGCCACCGGCTTCGTGCAGCGCGGCGTCGCCGCTTCGCGCGACCGGGCCTCGGTGATCGAGATGGGCGGCGACAAGGTCGGCTCGGGCGACTCGCGCATCACCGAGACCGCGGTGAGAGGGCTGTGGAAGGCTTGGCGAAGCCACATGGATCTGTAGTGAAGGAAGTCGAGAACCTGCACGCCCGCTACGCGCATGCCCTCGACGAAGATCGCCTCGAGGACTGGCCGAACTTCTTCACCGAGCGCGGCATCTACCGCATCGCCACCGCAGAGAACGAGGCGCGCGGCCTGCCGCTGCCGGTGGTGTATTGCGAGGGGCGCAAGATGCTGCGCGACCGGGTGCAGTCGCTGCGCCACGCCAACATCTACGAGCCGCAGCGGTACCGCCACATCGTTTCCTCCGTCCTGATCGAGGAAGGCAAAGAGTTCATCAAATCCACCTCCAGCTTCCTCGTAGTGCGCATCATGGAGAACGGCGAGACGATGCTCTTCGCCAGCGGACGCTACCTGGACCGGATTTCCGCGAAGGAAATGCTCTACGAGGAGCGCGTGGTGGTCTGCGACAGCCGCCGCTTCGATACCCTCCTCGCCATTCCCCTCTGATCCACAACTTCGAGATCCGCCTGTCGGACGTCGATCGCGGCGTCTACGAGGCGTTCTCCCTCAAGGCGGCGCGGCACCCCTCCGAGACCGAAGAGCATCTCGCCGCCCGGGTGCTGGCCTACTGCCTGGAATTCACCGAAGGCATCGCCTTTTCCCGCGGGCTGTTCGACCCGGACGAGCCGGCCATCTCGGTTCGCGATCTCACCGGCGCCCTTCGCGCCTGGATCGACATCGGCTCTCCCGATGCTGCCCGGCTGCACAAGGCGAGCAAGGCCGCGCCGCGCGTCGCCGTCTATACGCACAAGGCGCCCGCGCTGCTCCTGGCGCAGCTCGCGGGTGAGCGGATCCACCGCGCGGAATCGCTCGAGCTGTACTCGTTCGAGCGCGGGCTGATCGCCGATTTCGCCGCCCGGCTCGGGCGACGCACCACGTTCGATCTCTCGGTCACCGACCGCTATCTTTTTCTCTCGATCGGCGGCGCGACGTTGAGCGGAGAAATTGCTCGCCATGTCCTGGCGACCGGGGAGTAGCATAGGCAGGCAGTCACGCCACCCAGGGGAGGGAGCGATGAAGAAGAAAATGCCGGCGGCCGTCTGGATCCTGGTCGCCCTCGTGCTCGGCATCATCGTCGGGTACATGATCTTCGTCTCCTATCCCGACAAGAAGACCGCGACGCAGATCGCCGGCTACATCTCGATCCTGGCGGACGTGTTCCTGCGCCTGATCAAGATGCTCATCGGGCCGCTGGTGTTCTCCACGCTGGTGGTCGGCATCGCGCACATGGGCGACGCCGCCTCGGTCGGCCGCGTGTTCGCGAAGTCGCTCGGCTGGTTCATCACCGCCTCGCTGGTCTCGCTGGTGCTCGGCCTGGTCCTCGCCAACCTGCTGCAGCCGGGCCACAACCTCGGCCTGCCCCTGCCCGATATCGGCACCTCGGCCAACCTCGCCACCGCCAAGTTCACCCTCAAGGACTTCGTCAGCCACCTGGTGCCGAAGTCCTTCGCCGAGGCGATGGCCAACAACGAGATCCTGCAGATCGTGGTGTTCTCGATGTTCTTCGGCGTGGCGCTCGCCGCGCTCGGCGAAAAAGGCAAGGCGA
>Ga0111538_10009918_pt1 | contig 12680 bp, 8 predicted proteins | sample SoiMethybrSBSTD1_FD_79669 | JGI IMG/M metagenome (GOLD analysis project Ga0111538, IMG submission 79669) | Bulk soil microbial communities from a Populus tree surrounding site in Tennessee, USA - Soil MetaG P. TD hybrid SBSTD1 (version 2)... | ecosystem: Environmental > Terrestrial > Soil > Tree...
CGCTTCGTCTTCGCACAACACAGCGATTGAATCGGGTAAGTGTTCAACCTGCCGCTCAAAAAGACTTTGTATCCCGCCATCGACCGGCTCCTTCGACACCGCTCTCTGAGAGTCGGCCATGATTATCCGCCGCTCGATTTCAGAGAGGAGGGAGAGGGCTGAAAGAGGCCTGCCAGCGTCGCGAGCTATGTCAGCCAGGAGGTTGTTGAAGTGATCTGCCATCCGGGCAATGGTGTCCGGGTTAAAAAGGTCGAGGTCATACTCGATGAAGCCCGTCATCCCGCCACTGGAAATCTCCATTAAATGAAACGCCAGATCACGTTTCGACGATCCTGTGTCCTCGAGCGCCGGCAGACGATCCATAGAGAGCCCCGGAGCCAACGATCTGCCAGGCGTATCGTCGATCTCGTTGTGATAGACAAACATGACCTGGAAGATAGGTGAGTAGCTCAGATCGCGTTGTGGCCGCAGGCTTTCAACCAGTTTTTCGAATGGTAGATCCTGGTGAGTGTAAGCATCCAGGCAAATTCCCCGTAGTCGGCGCAGCATCGAGAGAAAAGTCGGATCGCCCGAAAGGTCCGACCGCAGGACAAGCGTATTGGCGAAAAAGCCGATTAGATTCTTAGTTTCAGGCCAATTGCGGTTATGGATTGCGACCCCGACGCAAATATCGCTTTGCGCGCTATATCGATAGAGCAGCGTTTTGAGAGCCGCCAGCAGGACCATAAAAGGCGTCGCTTCTTGCCGCCAAGCTAGCGTCTTTAAAGATCGGACAAGTAATTGCGGTAATGTAATGGAGCATCGAGCGCCTCGAAACAATTGAACAGCGGGCCGAGGGCGGTCGAGCGGCAGCGAAAGCAACGGAAGGCTGTCGGCCATCTGCGTCTTCCAATAACTGAGTTGCGCATTGAATGACTCGCTTCCGAGCCAGTGTTGCTGCCAGCAAGCAAACTCCCCATATTGCAAGGGCAGATCAGGCAGCGCCGGGACGCTGGATGATGTGATGGCGTGGTAAAAATGGGCCAGTTCGCGCAGCAAGATATTCATTGACCAGCCGTCGCAAGCGATGTGGTGCATTGTGATCAGAAGAATGTGGCGATCACGATCCATCTTCATCAGAAGCGCCCGCAAGAGGGGCCCGCGGCCGAGGTCGAATGGTTTCCTTGCCTCGTCAGAGGCCATCTGCTGAGCCCGGCTCTCGCGCTCGGTCTCTAAAACGCCGACCAGATCCAGAAATCGGAAAGACCGGTGAAGCTCCTGCAGAACGATTGGAACGGGGCTTCCGTCTATCAATCTAAAAATCGTGCGGAGCGCTTCGTGGCGCCGAATAATGGCAGCCAGGCTCTCCTCCAGGGCGGCCGCATCCAGTGGTCCATCGAGTCGAATCGCAAGCGGGACGTTGTAGAAAGGATTGTCGGGCATTAACTGATTGAGGAACCATAGACGCTGCTGCGCAAATGAGAGCTCGCGGCGGTGGCTTCCTTTAAACGCGGAGGGCGGAACTGATAGTGTAATTTGGTCTGCGCTGGCAGACTCACTCCCGGCTTCGCGCTCTCCCTGACCAGTCGACCACTTCTCAATAATCCGGCTCGCAAGTTGCGAGAGACTCGGCCCTCGCAACAAATCGACGGCTGAAAGCTCAATGTTCAGATTTTCTGTAATCAGTTCGCTCATTTCGACAGCCGTTAGTGAGTCGAGGCCAAACGCCGACACAGGCTTATGAAAGTCAATCTTTTCAACCGGCACGCGAACGAGCGACGCCAAGTGGCGTCGCAAATAGTTCTTCACGAAATCGGTCTTTTGTTGCCGAGACTCCGTCTGTAGGAATTCGCCAGACTGCTCAGGACCTGCCTCGCTCTCGGAGGGGTAATCAAACACGCTTTGATCAATGATCTCGAGAGACTGATTGAGGAAGGCCTGCCGGCAGGCGCTGCGCTGAATTTTGCCGCTGGACGTTTTGGGAATAGTTCGAGGTTTGATGAGGCCGATGGCAAATACTTGTACTTGATACTTTTCGGCAACAGCCTGACGGATGGCTTCCATCGCCTCTTTACTCTCGGTACATGTCGCCGAATCTACTTCCTGGACGATGACCAGTCGTTCTTCGCTATTCACATCGATTGAGAATGCTGCGCCGCATCCCTTCCTTAAGGCTGGATGGCTTTCTTCCGCGGTGACTTCAACATCCTGAGGATAGTGGTTAATTCCGCGAATGATGATTAAATCCTTAAGCCGGCTCGTAACAAACAGCTCGCCGTCGTGCACAAACCCAAGGTCTCCGGTTCGCAGAAATGGGCCGGCTCCCGTGTCGGAAAGGAACGCCTGGAATACTCGTCTGGTTTCATCCGGCTGATTCCAATATCCTTGCGCGACGCTTGGATCTGAGATCCAGATTTCGCCCACTCGACCAGGCGGCAGTTCCAACAGCGTGTCGGGAGCGACAATCAAAATCCGTTGCGCGACATTACTACGCCCGCAACCGACTAAAGGATGTGCGGACGGGTCTGCATCCGTGACCTCGGCTGCGTATTGGTTTTTCAAAGCTCCTTGATCGAAATATCTGAATACCGGCCCCTGCCCTTTGACACTGCCCGAGACAAGCAAGGTGGCTTCCGCCAAACCATAGCACGGATAAAACGCCTCGCGCCGGAACCCACAAGGTTCAAACTTCGCCGCGAAACGATAGATTGTTTCGCGGCGTATCGGCTCGGCGCCATTGAATGCCACCGACCAATCACGCAGGTCTAGCTTCGATATTTCATCGAGCGTAGTTTTCCGTTCGCAAAGATCATAGGCAAAATTCGGCCCGCCGCTAATCGTCCCTCGAAACCGGGATATCGCTTGAAGCCATCGTACCGGACGCTGCAGAAAGGCGATAGGCGACATGAGAATGACGCGATGCCCCGTATACAGCGGCTGCAGAATGCCGCCAATCAGCCCCATATCGTGATAGGGGGGCAACCAGATTACAGCCCGGCTTTCAGCCGTATTCTCGAAGCGTTGATGAATTAGTGATGAATTCCAGAGTAAATTGGCATGGGTTAGCTGCACACCTTTCGGCGAGCCCGTCGAACCGGAGGTATATTGTAAAAAAGCGATTGAGTTTGCGCTGATATCCGGTGAACGCCAAGAGCCAGCCACCTCTGTCGGGATGTTATCGGTAGCAAGCCATCGGATCGATTTGAGTTCAGGCGCAACATTCAACAGGGAATCGGAGAATGTCAGAATGGAGGACGTTGTGAGCGCCGCCGCAACCTGCGCGTCATGCGCGATAATTTGAATCCTTGGAAGAGTTCTTTCAATCCGGCCCGGGTCGGGCGGATAGATAGGAACAGCAATTGCGCCGGCATACAAACAGCCCAGGAATGCGGCGACATAATCCAAGCCCGGTGGAAAGAGAAGCAAGATGCGCTCCCTTTCACAGCGCATATCCTGAAGCATCGCGGCGATGGCCCGCGCTCGAAGCTCCAGCTCGTGATAGCTCAAAGATTCTTCCAGGCTTTCACCATCCAGCAAATAGGTATAGGCGGTTTCGCTGGCCTGATATCTCGACCTCCACGAAAGCACATCAATCCAGGTGCCGAACTTTCGATTCACAATACAGGGATCGGTAGCCATGGGATTTACCACGATTTGCAAAGAATTATCTTGCCACTCGCCGCTTCGCCGCTCTTATGCGTCTCTCTAACCGGAAGCGACTCGAACCGAATTGCGGCGAGCACATATGTTGCGAGGAATCCCTTCGTCCTTGACCATCAAGCGAATCTTGCGCGAAAAGGGATTGATCAAAGCGTCGCGTCCTGCGCTTGGGCTTGCCCAACTAATCGCAGGTGGACAACGACGCGGCTTCCTGCGGCGGAGGGTCAGTCGCCTTCCCACAAAGCGAATCGAAAACGCCTCTGCCACCTCTAGAGCGTGTTGTTAACTTTTCTGTTTTATTTGCATCGATTTGCCTCAGCCCACTGATCTCCCGGCTGTGATAAGCTCGATGTATGGAACGAAAGGCTTATCCAACTGATGTCAGTGATGCGGAATGGGCGTTCGTCGCGCCTTACTTAACCTTAATGACCGAAGATGCTCCGCAGCGAGATTTTCCACTGCGGGAGGTCTCGGGCGGCCTGCACCGGATAGTTCGTAGCGGTTCGTCGTGGCGCCATTGTCGACAGCCAAGAGAGGCTTTGTCCTGTTACCATGCCGATGGGTGGTGGAGCGAAGTTTCGGATGGATGTCGCGGTTTCGCCGCCTGGCTCGTGACTATGAGCCATTACCTGAAACGCTAGCGGTGCTGTATATTCTGGCTTTCGTCATTTTAATGTTAAAGAACGTTGCGGAGGTACTCGCTTGAAGTTGAAAACAGCCTCTAGAAGACGCGCCCCGTTCGGGTCGTCCGATCGTCATTGACGGCAAGTAACGTGCGAAGATTACCGCCTTAGCTTGCAGCGAAGCTCCGGAAGCGCACGAGCGTTGGAATCTGCGGCTGCTAGCCGACAAAGTGGTCGAGTTGGGCTACTGCAAAATGGCCTTCCACCGAGACGCGTATCCGCTGTCAAAATCAGCGCTGAATAGCTTTAAAATCAAGCGCTTTGACTCTACTCAAATCTCCACTCGATAACTAATGTAAAAATCGAAAAAGTATTTCATGGAAATGAGACCTGGGGATTTCACAAAGTCTACTCGTTCAGGGGGAAAATCCTATAGATAGGGAAGTTAATAACAGACTCTAGAGCGTGTTGTTAACTTTTCTGCTTTATTTGCAGCGATTTGCCTCCGCCCACTGCTTTCCCCGATCGTGATAAGCTTGATACATGGCACGAAAGGCTTATCCAACCGATGTCAGTGATGCGGAATGGGAGATCGTCGCGCCTTACTTAACCTTAATGATCGAAGACGCTCCGCAGCGTGGTTATTCTTTGCGTGAGGTCTTCAGTTGATAACAACCTCTAGAATGAGGGTTGTTAAGTACGATCAATTCGAGAGATCAAGAGCGACGACTTTCAACGCATAAAGACGCATCTTGCGGGCAAGTTTGCCTTAGCCAGCGAAAAATTTCCTTCAATGACTCTGGATGTTCTATTGTAAGAATGATTCAAAAAGAGGTTCTTGCATCACCGCTGTTAGAGTTTAGCGATGACACGCGCGTGGTGTAATTTTAAGCCGCGCTGAACATTCACTGCAAGACCGGCGGCGTTCTTCTGTCAAAGCTCGATAGAAATTTCCCCTGTCTAATGCTACTGTGTAACATAAACCTCGGATTTTCGAAGAAATAATCACATGAGATCGTTCCGGATCGGAAGTCCTGTATTCAAGGCAAAGAATGACTATGAGAATTAGACCACGAGCGCGTTCGCTAACTTTACTTCACATAATTCCGAGCATATCATCTGTTGTCGAAACGCGCCTCGTACCAAGAGCTGGGCGGAGATTATTTCGATCGCCAGAACGCTCAACACTACAAGAACAAGCTCGTACATAAATTGGAGGCGATCGGTCTCAAGGTAACTCTCGAGCCGGTAACGACTTGATCCGATGCGCCCCGGAGATTTTCATAGGAGTCGAGCTTAGCTACTGATGAGATGCGCACTCGGCGTTACAACAATTCTGACGCGGCATCAGCGCCAGAGACACAAGCGTAGCCACGTCATTTTCACTGCGCGCCGAATTTGATCAGGCTACATATTTTTTCTTGGATGATGCGCCAAATACTCGTATATTCGCGGAATTCTGAGGAACGTTCATTTCGATTGGATTGTAGCTCATGCCATCAGGTAATAACTCTCTCGTAAGCTCCAAACCGAAATTGGTTTGGAAATCTATACCCGACGTCTGGACCTTGGTCCGGCCGCAGTGGATGATATTGGCTGCAGGCTTCGGCTTGATGGTTGCAAACCGAGCTGCGGGATTGGTTTTGCCAGCATCATCAAAATACCTTTTAGATGACGTTATTCTCAAGAAACACGTCCAAATCCTTCCCGCTCTAGTTCTAGCCGTTCTCACCGCCACAGCGGTTGAAGCTACAACGTCATACCTGCTTGCCCAGTTGATATCGAAATCAGCACAGCGATTGATAATGGATCTTCGAATCAAGGTGCAAGCGCACGTCGGGCGATTGCCAGTTTCCTTCTACGACGGGAACAAAACCGGGGTATAGCGCGCGAAAAGGATCTTGCGGCAGCTTATTTAAACTTAGACACTTACCAAATGGGAATAAATGAAGGTTTCGGCGCGGGTTCGCAAAGAATCCTATTTGTTGGGGAGGTTCAATGAGCACTCTGTTGTTTATCGCGCGGCTCAGTCTAGCCGGAGTCTTTCTGATCTCCGCGGGTTCCAAGATTCTCGATCTCCCAGGCTTTCGACAAGCCCTTTCCGACTTTGGCGTCCCACGTTTCGTTGTTGGATCGGTTGCTTTGGCCTTACCCCTAGTTGAGTTGGGGATCGCAGCAGGGTTAGTAATGATGCCGACAGCTTGGTTTGCGGCTGTGGCCGCACTTGGCTTGCTGCTCATCTTCATGACCACTATCGCAGTGAACATGGCTCGGGGACGAACGCCGAATTGTCATTGTTTTGGCCAGCTTTATTCTAAACCCATCGGCTGGCCCACTCTTGCTCGCAATCTTCTGCTGGCCGCCATCTCGGGCGTTGTCGTCTGGCACAGGCAGACCGACCTTGGTGGCAGCGCGGTTGGCTGGCTGACGCTCTTGACAATGGGCGAGAGGATTATCTTAACAGGGGTTCTCGCTGGCCTGCTCCTCCTAGGGTTGGTGACTTGGCTACTCCTACAAATGTTGGCGCGGCAGGGACGAGTGCTACTACGGCTGGACTCGATTGAGTCGAAGTTAAGTATCAACGGTTCGTTTTCCGCGTCGGAAGGCCATCCTGTTGATCCGCCAGTCGTAGATGGGTTGCCTGTGGGCCAACGTGCCCCAGAATTCCGCCTCCCAGATCTTTCGGGCGAGATGGTCACTCTTGACTCCCTTCTCGCGAGGGGAAAGCCGGCGCTTCTTGCATTCACCGACCCCGGTTGTGGCCACTGCAAGGCCCTTCTGCCCGACATTGGCAGATGGCAACAAGAAGGGGCGGCCAGCATCACACTCGCGGTAGTAAGCCGTGGATCTGTCGAGGCAAATCGACCGGAGGCTGCCGAACATAATTTGACAGACGTACTTCTTCAAGTTGATCGTGAAGTTGCTGAGGCATATAACATTAAGGCGAAGCCTGGCATGGTTCTCGTTCGGCCGGATGGGATAATCGGCAGCCCGGCGGCGCTCGGACAACGGGCTATAATGCAGATGATCAATCAGCTTGGAGCTATTCCCTCGGCCATTCGTCCTCCTGCGTTCCCACCTGCCAAACATTCACAGAACAATGGTAACTCATCCGACATGGCTCCTGTCAGGCCTGGCCTCGTCATTGGTGACCAGGCCCCTCCGCTCAAGCTACCGAACATCGAAGGCGCGGTGGTCAGCCTTGAGAGTTATCTCGGTAGTGAGACGCTAGTGCTGTTCTGGAATCCGCACTGTGGATTCTGCAACAATATGCTTCGTGAGCTAAAGGCATGGGAGGCTAATATTCCAGCGGGCGCTCCCAAGCTGCTTGTGGTTTCAACAGGGTCAGTCGAGGATAACCGAGCGACGGGTCTAAGTTCCCCGGTGGTATTGGACTCCAGCTTCTCTGCGCGGGCTGCCTTCGGTGTAAATGGCACGCCCTCGGCAGTCCTCGTCGATAGCGAAGGCAAGATTGCCTCGGAGGTTGCAGTCGGGGCTTATGCGGTACTCAGACTAACGCATGGCGGCAGTGCTGCTTGACGTGTTAGCCGCAAAAATCGAGGAAAGGCAATGCAAGGCGAACGCTTCGATCAAATCACTCGCACAATCAGCACTATACTCACGCCGCGGGCGGTGGGGTGGTCCTGTTTCAGCGGACAGTAGTGTTGCTTAGTTTTACGTCCTTTCCTCGTTGATTGTCAAAGTTTCGCACCGCGGCGATCATCGTCGCGATGTAGTTTAAACCCGATGAGATCGAGCGCTCATCGAGTGAGAGTAAGAGCGAAAGCTCTTACCTGTTGTTCCAGCCGAAGCGAGACGCCGGAACCAGATACGCGTAGGCCGCGATGCACAGCATCGGGTGATGATGATAGCCGCGCCACCCTCGCACCTCGTAATCTCTCCAGCTCTATATCTTTGAGTTCTTCGTAGTCGCGCTCGACAAGCCAACGCCCTTTGGAAGCGTAGACGAGCTTGCGCGCAGCAGGCTGTCGAGCGAGCCGTGAAAGAATGCCCATCCTTGCACGACAAGAAAATTACGTCACACGCGATGCGTCACACCACTGCGAAGCATCTGCTGCAGTACGGCGTAGACATTTCGGTTATTGCGCTCTGGCTGGGGCATGAGAGCATTGAAACTACGCACATCTATCTGGAAGCTGATCTGATCAAGAAAGAACGGGCCCTCAATAAACTCGCGCCTGCCGGATCGGAAGTCCCGCGATTCAAGGCAAAGGATGATGTGCTGACCTTCCTGGCCACGCTCTGATTATGCACAGTAAATGACGATGAGAATTAGACCACGAGCGCGTTCGCTAACTTTACTTCATATAATTCCGAGCATATCATCTGTTATCGAAACGCGCCTCGTACCAAGAGCTGGGCGGAGATTATTTCGATCGCCAGAACGCTCAACACTACAAGAACAAGCTCGTAGATGAATTGGAGGCGCTCGGTCTCAAGGTAACTCTCGAGCCGGCAATAACTTGATCCGATGCGCCCCGGAGATTTTCATGGGAGTCGAGCTTAGCCACTGATGAGATGCGCACTCGGCGTTACAACAATTCTGACGCGGAATCAGCGCCAGAGACGCAAGTGTAGCCACGTCGCGCCGAATTCGATCAGGTTACATCTATTTTTCTTGGATGATGCGCCAGATGCCCGTATACTCGCGGAATTCTAAGGAACTTTCATTGCGATTGGATTATAGCTCATGCCATCAGGTAATAACTCTCTCGTAAGCTCCAAACCGAAATTGGTTTGGAAATCTATACCCGACGTCTGGACCTTGGTCCGGCCGCAGTGGACGATAATGGCCGCAGGCTTCGGCTTGATGGTCGCAAACCGGGCTACGGGATTGGTTTTGCCAGCAACAACAAAATACTTTTTAGATGACGTTATTCTCAAGAAACACGTCCAAATCCTTCCCGCTCTAGTTCTAGCAGTTCTCACCGCCACAGCTGTTGAAGCCACAACGTCATACCTGCTTGCCCAGTTGATGTCGAAATCGTCGCAGCGATTGATAATGGATCTTCGAATCAAGGTGCAAGCGCACGTCGGGCGGTTGCCCCTTTCCTTCTACGACGGGAACAAAACCGGGGTATTGGTTTCAAGAATCATGAACGACATCGAAGGGGTACGCAGTCTGGTGGGTACCGGAATTATAGATATCTGCGGCGGGGTTACGACCGCTCTGTTCGCCCTGATTTATTTGCTGCACGCGAATCCATTGATGACTGTAATGGTCGCGATCGGATTAGCGGCCTTTGGGACCGGCCTGAGTCGATTTTTCAAATTTCTACGGCCTTTATATCGTTCCCGGAACGACTTTAGGGCTGAGGTGATCGGTCGTTTGACAGAGTCGATCGCGGGAGTCCGGGTGGTCAAGGGATATAGGGCTGAACAGCATGAAGAGGAAGTGTTTGCCTCAGGATCTCGACTGATTTTTGAGAATACCTGCAGATCAATAACGGCAACATCTTTGATGGGCATCTCGTCGACCGTTCTTAGCGGCGTCCTCAGCGCGTCGGTCATGTTGGTTGGAGCGCATCAGATCCTGGCAGGAAAGATGACGGCGGGCGGCTTTGTCGCGTATACGATCTTTCTTTCGATGCTTGTCGGGCCAGTGCGATATTTGGCCACGATCGGGTCACAAATAACCGAGGCGCTCGCCGCAATGGATCGTACCCGAGAGATACTCAGCGAAACGCCGGAAGATCCTGATCCAGCACGAACTATCTACCTATCGCGTTTAGAGGGGAGAATAGATTTTGAAAACCTGAGCTTTTCGTATAACACTGGACGGACGGTGCTGAACGAGATTACCTTCACCGCGGAACCAGGAACGATAACCGCTTTAGTTGGACCATCCGGGGCTGGAAAATCAACAACGATAGGATTGATCGCAGCCTTTTATGTTCCGACTATTGGACGTGTGCTTGTCGACGGGGCCGACTTGTCAAAAGTCGATTTGGATTCTTTCCGCACACAACTCGGAATTGTCTTGCAGGAGAGTTTCTTATTTGACGGCTCAATCCGCGATAACGTCGCATTCGGGCGGCCTACCGCCTCCGAAGCGGAAATTCTGGCCGCATGCCGTGTGGCGCGCGTTGATGAGTTCGCTGAAGCCATGGAAAAGCAGTACGATACCTTTATAGGCGAACGCGGTGTGAAGCTGTCCGGCGGGCAGAAACAACGTGTTTCCATCGCGCGAGCAATTCTAGCTGACCCGCGAATCCTCATTCTCGACGAGGCCACATCGAGCCTTGATTCAGAGTCAGAGGCTCTCATTCAGGAGGGGTTAAGTTACTTGATGAAAGGACGGACGACTATCGTAATTGCACATCGCCTTTCTACGATACGGAGCGCCGATCAAATATTAGTCTATGAGGCAGGACGAATCATTGAGAGAGGGAACCACGAGTCGCTTTACGCTTCCAGAGGACGCTATTATGACTTATATACGAAACAGCATGGACTGGAAGCTAATCTCTTCCTGGCCACAGGTGAAGTGGCGAGCGAATTTGCCTGATGACGTTTTGAGATTAGGCCCTAGTGTATTCCCTGAATCAGCAACAGACATACCCCAATCATAGGTCCCGGCCCTTCGTATCATCTACTCGTTCCTTCGCGACAACGCACGCCACCACTGCCCGATCTTTATTTCGCCAGGGGCGTTTTCTCAACTTTATTGAGACACGCTTTAGAACGCATCTACGGCACACTCAACAGAATCAGAGCGCCAGCGGCGGCGCTCTGATGACGAATCGGCGCCGGAATTTTGGGACTACTGAGTCTCGATCTTTAGACGTTGAGCGCCTCAGTGACTAGCACACCGGTTTGGATAAGTTCCTGAACGAAATCACCTATGGCAACCGAGTCGGCCGGAGTCATGCCTAAAGCGGTAAACTCTCGAAGAGCATGCTTGGCCCCATCGTTGGCGAGCGTTAGCGCGGGAATTAGCCGCTCACTGCAAGATTTGGTTTTGCCGTTGTATTTGAAGTTTACCACTCCCTCGTGGGCCGCCCCCACAAGAACGATCCGGCCGGCGGATGATAGCTTTACTTGAGTGTTCTCGTCCATTTTCAGTTCACTTGCGATGGCGGCGTACGGCAGTCGCAGTTGAGGCCTGGGTGAAGCGGAACTGTCGAGGTAGTCCATGAATTGCCCGAACAGATCCGGCGGCCACGCCTGTGTCACAAGTTGTTTTAAGGATTGGACGTATTCCTCCTGCGCTTCGGGCGACGCCCAAAGAGGCAGATTTCCCCGGATCAGGGCCGAACTCTTCAGAGTCTCCATCACCCAACGCAGCATGTCGTGGCCCGTGTGGCTTTTCACAGTGATTGTCAAGTGTAAGGACGGATCGTTCACAGGATAGGCGACATGCCACCACCCTCTCGGAATATGAAATAATGAGCCTTCCTCTAGAAGGCCATCCCAGACTGGTATGTCGTTAGAATCAGGTCGTGGTGGAGCTTGCGCGTAAATTGGATCCGTCGATTTTGCTTCGTAGATCAACCATTTTTTCCGACCAGAGACCTGAACGATTAGAGTGTCATGGTCATCCCAATGAAGCGCGAACCCGTTATCACTCCCGACCGCAATGTATAAATTTGCGATTATATACCTGCGAAAAATCCGCTCCAGGCTAATCGCCAGGTCGCGCAGCGTCGGCGATATTTCGTCAGCATAATTCAGGATGAGCGTAGAGCCCCTCCGAAGCTCATCCATGAGGCCGCGCATCTTGATCCTACGGCCTACGTTTCTACCCTGAATTGGGGGGAATTCAAGATATCGCTCTGATGGTATTTCATTCCCTCCTCTGTAAAGTCGCAACCGTTGCGGCTCGAACCGATTCTGCTCGAGGGCTGAGTTAAGCAGGTTCCAGGAAAATAGAGCCTTAAACTTATCATTAGGACCAGCCACGTGGAGAAATTGACGGCCCCAGTCCTGCTGAAGAAGCTCCTTGCCGGAAATTGGGCTCAATAACTCGTCCAGACACCTAAGATCTGAATTTTCCAGGTCCATAGAGGTTCACCATCAGTTCTTATCGTATCTCCGCGGCCAGCCAGCTTCAATAAGCCTGGAGGCGCGGCAATGTTACAAGAATTCGACTCACTAAAGCGTGTTATCAACTTTAAGCGAGCGCCTTCGCAACGTTCTTTAACATCAATATTACGAACATTACGTAATGCAGGCCGGCCAGGGTTTCAGGCGATCGTTCATAGTCACGGGCCAAACGCCGAAAACGCGTCGCCCAGCCGAAGATTCGTTCGATCACCCATCGGCGCGGCAACAACACAAAGCCTCTTTTCGCCGTCGGGAGTTTGAGGACTTCGGGCCTGATTCCATGCCCTTTCGAGATAATTCATCAAACCAACCTGAGGCTATTCACCAATTTCATGACTTTACCCTGAGGGC
>Ga0111538_10009919_pt1 | contig 12680 bp, 12 predicted proteins | sample SoiMethybrSBSTD1_FD_79669 | JGI IMG/M metagenome (GOLD analysis project Ga0111538, IMG submission 79669) | Bulk soil microbial communities from a Populus tree surrounding site in Tennessee, USA - Soil MetaG P. TD hybrid SBSTD1 (version 2)... | ecosystem: Environmental > Terrestrial > Soil >...
AAATTCACGCTCACCGGGTGTGTCGTGCAGGCGAAGACCACCGACGGCGGTACGGTGTACGTGCTGAGCAAAGCCGAGGGCGGCAAGGCGACGATGTACGTGCTTGCCGGACCATCCGAATCGGACTTCTCGACGAACGTGAACAAGAAAATCGAAGTCATCGGGCCGGTCAAGGAACCACCGAACGCAGACACTGACAGCGCACCCAATGCGAAAGTCGTGCGCCCGCCAGCGGTCTTCGTCGAATCGGTGAAACTGGTAGCCGAGAGCTGCGCCTAGTCGGTTGGTAGTTTGGTGGTTGGTAGTTGGTGGTTTATCCACTAACCATCAACCACTAACCACTAACCAGCCGAGCGCTTCCTGTTGCGGCGCTTCACGCCCGAGGAGCGCCGGGCCGACGTTGTCGTCGCGCTGATGAATCGGTGGGCGCCCCGAATGAGATCACGCAGCGACTCCGGCGAGACGCGCGACAGCCGGACGAGCACGCACGGATAGTCGACGTAGTGATCGGTCAGGTAGTAGGTCGCGGGATCTTCCTCGATCAGCAGGTCTCGCTGGGCCATGTCCATGCGGACGACCATCGAGTTGGGCTCCGCCGACTTATTGATCGCCACACAGGCGAACATCTTCCCGCGTACCTTCAGCGCTGACGCTCCCCACGTCGTTGTTACCTCGACGCCGGGCAGCGTGCGCCCGATGGCGATCGCCGCCTCGAATCCACTGCGCTTCACGGCCATACTTGGGCTTACGGCTTTGGGCTTTCGGCTATAGGCTTTGGGCTCGAAACTTACGCCCAGAGCCTAAGCCACCACTACTCACTAAGCAAGGCAGCGCATCAGAAAAGGCGCTTCATTCGCTCGACCAGCCGATTCCAGATGTCGGCGATCGACGACTGGCTCGACGATGAGGGCACGGGATCTTCGTTCAATTCCGGCAGCGGCGGTGGAGGCGTATCGGGGTAGATGCGCCGGTATTCCCCAATCGGGCGTGCGTGAACTTTAATGACGATTGTCGACATGCGACCAGATCGGACCACGACCCCACCTTCACCTGCCGGAAAAAACCAATTGTCGTCCCTGAATGTGATCGTGTAGCCAAAGCCTAGAGCCCAAAGCCTAGAGCCCACAGCCGTTAATGCTGCGCCGCTTCAGTTAAGCAATGATGTGCACCATAGCCGCACTCTTGCTGCCGCGACGGCCTGTTGTTACTATCCGGCTGCGATCGGCCGTCGCGTTTCACGCGACGGCTGACAGTTTTCGCGATGGAGCATTCATGAGCACACGAACCGCTCGACTCTTTGTAATGTGCGGATTCCTGATGGCCGGCGTCGCCGTGCACGCCCACCATGCCGTGGCAGGCGTGTACGACCTGAACAAAGAGGTGGTCCTCGAGGGCCGGCTCAAGAAATTGAACTTTACGAATCCGCACGCGAGCATCGAGCTGTCGGTCCCGGACAAGAAGATCAAGGGCAAAGTCACGGACTGGAAACTGACCACCGCCTCCGTCCAGACGCTGACCCGCGAGGGAATCAACAAGACGTCGATGAAGCCGGGCGAGGCCCTCAAGGTGACGATCCTTCCGGCGAAGAACGGCAGCCCGACTGGGTTCATCCGGAACCTCCAGCTCGGGGACCGCAACATCCTGCTCTTCTTCGGTAACGGTCAGGACTAACTGAATACCCTGGAGTTGGCGATGGTTGATCGACGATCTCTCGCGATAGGTGTGCTCGCTGTTCTCGTCGCGATGAGCCACGTAGAGTCTGGGCGTGCCCAGGGCGCCGGAGCACCGCAAGGGCAAGGTGCAGGAGCACCACGAGGTCAGGGTGCCGGAGCGCCCGGCCCCGTGGCCGGCGGCCGCGGAGCCGGAGCGCCGCAAGGTCGAGGCGCAGGTGGCGGCCGCGGCGACGCGGGAGCCTTTACGCCTGAACCCGGAGCCAAGGATCTGAAAACGGTCCTCTTCAACTGGACGTGGCACATGGGGATGCTGCGGAGCGGGGCCGAGTCCGAGCTGATCAAGACGCTCGACTACCACGCTGCGGGCGGCACGATCCAGGTAGACGGTCAGCCCTGCACGCTGACGAAGTATCGCGTCCAGGCCAACTACCAGGTTCCTGGGTACCGGGCGCAGATCGAGTGCACGCGCCTCAACAAACAAAAGTATTCGAACGTGGAAACAGTGAGCGGGGAGTATGCCTGGGACGAAGACATTCCGGGCGCGGAGCTCGTTCCCGGCAAGGGCAAGGCAACTCCCAAGCCTGCCACGCTCGAGGAGCGGCTGATCCGTCTGTGGGCGAGCCCTCACGGTGCGCCCAAGGCCGCGATCGCCGGCGCGGCCGGCCTGCCGACGACTCAATCATTCGGGCAGAATCCGGCCGTGCTGCTTGAGAACCAGGCAAAGGCTGGAGCGAAGTCGACAACCACGCTGGAATGGCAAGGCCAGAAGGCGGTCATCACTTATCCCATACCGGGAGTCCCCGGGGCGATGGCCACGGCCACACTTGTCAACTACCTGCCGGAAAGCGTCGTCGTCACGCACGGGCCAAACAAGACCGAGTTCATCTACGGCAAATGGGCGGACTGGAACAATCCGCTGTTCAAGATCGAGGCGCTGTACGCCGGCACCATCGTCGAGCGCAAGAACGGTACGGTCGTTCGCAGCGTGACGGCGAAGGTGACGGAGATCGGCCAGATCTACGTCATCATGCCGGTTCCCGACAGCGTGCAGAAGGCTGGAAAGTGAGGATTGCGATGAACAAGCAGCGAATCACCGGGGCGCGGCGGCTCGCGTGCACCGCGGCAATCCTGGTCATCATCGGTTCGTCCCTGGTTGCGCAGGGCGGGTCTGGACAGGGTGGCCGCGGCGGCGGGGCTCCGGGAGGAGACCCTGCGGCAGCGCCGACGCCGAGGCTTGCCAACGGCAAGCCCGACCTGACTGGCTCCTGGGCCGGAGGCCTGAGTTTTACGGGTGCCGGCGCCCCGGGTGTAACCGTGGGAGGCATGTTCCGGCGGTGCACGCCATTCCAGTCGAAGAACTGTATGGAGTGGACCAACCAGAGCGAGGATTGGCCGTTCATGTCGACGTCGCGTCTCGATATGCGCGTTCCGATCTACAAGCCCGAGCACTGGGACAAGATGATCGAGAAGGATCAGTGGACGAACAGAGACGACCCGGTCATGACCTGCCTCCCACTCGGAGTTCCGAGGCAGGGACCGCCGGCGCGAATCTTCCACACCGATACCGACATTACGATGCTCTACAGGGCCGGAGTCGACGGCGCCGGCGGGTACGCTGAGCACCGCATGGTGGCGATCGACGGGAAGCCGCACAATCCTCAGCGGCCGAACAATTACACGTACTTCGGTTACACCGTTGGACGCTGGGAGGGCGACACGCTCGTTCTCGACTCGATCGGCTTCTCCGACGAGACCTGGCTCGGGCGCGGCGGCTACTTCCACTCCGACAAGATGCGTGTCGTCGAGAAGTTCACGAGGACCGGGAACCAGATGCTCTACGAAGTCACCGTCGAGGACCCGGAAGTGCTCGTCGAGCCGTGGGTCATGCCTTCGCGGATGCTGCGTCTGTCCCCCACCAATACGATCATCGCCGAGCGGGGAAGCTGCACGGAGAGCGAGCTGAAAGAAGTCTCGTCCCAGTATCGACACTGAGGTGACGTGCTGAACTGGCTTGAAACAACCTCTATAGCAGTCTGGCTGGCGGAGTCGCCATCGGTGTGGGCGATGCCGACCGTCCTGACGCTGCACACCACGGGCATGGCGGTGCTCGTCGGCGCGAGCTGGGTGCTCGATCTGCGTCTGCTCGGCATCAACCGCAACGTGCCGCTGTCTGCCTACCGTTGGGTCTTTCGTGCCGTCGCGATCGGCTTGATCGTCAATCTCATCACCGGCGTGCTGCTGTTCATGAAGAACGCCACCACGTGGGGGACGGCGCTGCCGTTTCTCGCCAAGATGGCGTTTGTGGTCGCCAGCGCAGCGACGATCCTGCCGATTCGCACGTATGTGTTGAACAGCGGCGCAGGACCGAACGTGATCAGCGGCCGCGCCCGCATGCTGGCCGTCGCGTCGATCGTCGCGTGGACCGCTGCCGTGACTGCGGGCCGCCTGCTCGCCTACCTGGTCCCATAGCGAGGCACATGTCGTCGCTCTTCGTCCTGAACGCCGCTCATCTTCATCTGGTTCTCAATCACGTCCCCACGCTCGGCATGGCCGTGGGGCTGGCTCTCCTGCTCCTGGCCCTCATCCGTCGTCATGAGGTCCTGGTGCATGTCGGGCTCGAGGTGCTGTTCGTGATTGCGCTCGTGACGTTGCCTGTCTACGTCACCGGCGCGGCAGCGTATGCCCACCTGCGCAGCGGAGCTGACTTCTCGGACATCGCCGCGAGGATGCATCAGGACGTGGCGCTCACCGGCTTCGCGGTGACAGAGTTTGCCGGCTTCGTCGCGTGGGTGGCGTTGTGGCAGTCGAGGCGCATTGGCCGCGCCGGACGCGGGCTCGTCGCGGCAGCAACGGTGCTCTCTATCATCGCGCTCGCGATCATGGGCCGTGCGGCGACGCTCGGCGGCGAGATTCACCATCCTGAGATCCGGGCGGAGGGAGTCGCCCCACCTGTCGTGGGCACCAACGGAGAGAAGGTCGACGTCACCGATCAATTCGTGGCGGCGCGGATCTCCCGCTACATGGTGAACAGCACGTGGGCCTGGCCGGCCGCCGAGACGATCCACTTCCTCGGTCTGTCGCTGTCGTTCGGTGTGCTGCTGGCGATCAACCTGCGGCTGCTCGGGGTGATGCGGCAGGTGGCGTTCGCCGACATGCACCGGCTGCTGCCGTGGGCGCTGCTCGGCTTCGGCGCGAATCTCATCACCGGCATGCTGTTCTTCGTCGGGCAACCCGGGCAGTATGTCGACAGCCCGCCGTTCCATTGGAAGGTCGTATTCCTATTGATCGCCGGCGCGAACTTCCTCTATCTGACCGTGTTCAAGAAGGCCTGGGCCGACGACGGATTCGATTCCCGCTTCGCCGACAAGGCCATGGCGGTCTCGTCGATCGCGGCGTGGCTCATCGTGCTCTACGCCGGCCGGATGCTGCCCTTCCTCGGCAACGCCTTTTAGGGGTCAGATCTTGATTCTTGCGCGGTCGCAAGAATCAAGATCTGACCCCGGAGCACCAGAGGAGCGATACACATGCGTCAGGCGCTCTGGGTCGATCAACTGGGCCAGGACCTTCGATACGCCCTGACTCTCCTCACGCGTGACCGCGCGTTCACCCTTGTCGCGGCACTGGCGCTGGCGCTCGGTATCGCTGCGACGACCAGCCTGATCACGGTCGTCAACGCCGTGATCCTTCGCGGCCTTCCACTCGCCGATTCGGATCGCCTCGTGGCGATCTCCATGCGAGACCCGCGCAACCGCCAGCTCGCCATGAGCTCTCCTGACTTCGATGACTGGCAACGCGCGTCTCACAGCTTTTCGGGCATGACGATCATGCTCCCGGTCGCCTTCAGCGTCAGCGATCACAACCATCTGCCGGAGCAATTCTTCGGTCCCTATACCTCCACGAATCTCTTCACCGTCATCGGACAACGACCGTTGCTCGGTCGCGACTTTACGCCTGAGGACGACCGGCCAGGGGCGGCGCCTGTCGCCATTCTCGGGTACGGCATCTGGCAGACGCGCTACGGCGGCGATCCGGCGATTCTCGGGCGAACGATTCGCGTCAACGGTATCCAGCCAACGGTCGTCGGCGTGATGCGGCCCGACATGCGATTCCCACCAAACTCCGACCTGTGGATGCCGCTGGGTCAAACCATTACGCCGCGAATCGAGGGACGCGGCATCCGCAGCTTTTCGGTCATCGCGAGGCTGGCCGAGGGTGTCACGCTGGAACAGGCGCGATCGGAGATCACGAACCTGGCGCGCGCGACCGCGCGTGACTACCCTGAGTCCAATCGGGACCTCATGCCGGAGGTCGTGCCGTACCAGGAGCTGGTCACTGGCCCACAGACCTCTCTCATGTATTGGTCGCTACTGGGCGCGTCGGTGCTGGTCCTGTTGATCGCGTGCGTGAACGTGGCGAATCTGTTGTTGGCGCGTTCGGTTCGCCGATCACGCGAGGTCGGCATTCGGGTCGCGCTCGGCGCGAACCGCTGGCGGATCGTCCGGCAGTTGCTCGTCGAGAGCGTGTCGATCGCCGTCATCGGCGGCGTGCTGAGTCTCCCGCTGGTGATGGGTGCTGTTCGACTCTTCGATCGGATGACGCAGGGTGCCGGCCGTCCGTACTACGTCACCTACGCGATCGACCCGTCGGTGTTTGCCATCATCGCCGCCATCTGCCTCACCGTCGGCATCGGATTCGGCATCGTCCCGGCGTGGCATTCGGCGAGTGCCGACGCCAACGTCAGTCTCAAGGACGGCGCCGGTTCGAGCAGCGGCTCTCGTCACCAGCAGCGCTGGATGGCGATGATGACCGTGTCGCAGATCGCGCTCGCCGTCATCCTGCTGTCAGGAACCGGACTGCTGGTTCGCAGCGTGCTCAAGATGTACGAGCTCAGCGTCGGCGTGGCCACACCTCGCGTGATCGTCATGCAGCTGCCGCTTCCCGGGACCAAGTATCCGACCTCAGCCGATCGCCTGGCGTTCATGCGTCGCGTTGACGAGCGCCTCGCCGAGGTCGCCGCCATCGAGGCGTCGAGCACGACCAGCAACGCGCCACTTGGCGGTGGCGCTGCGGTGCAATTCTCGATCGACGGACGTCAGACCGGGACTGCCGAACGGGCTCCACTGGTCACGATGCTCGCCATCGGGTCCGGCTATTTCGACGCGCTCCGATCGCCGCTGCTGCGCGGCCGATCGTTCACCGACATCGACGGACTGCCTGGCCGGAATGTCGCCATCGTCAATGAACGGTTCGTGGCGATGTACTTCGCCGGTGTCGATCCGATCGGTCACGGCATCCAGCTCTCGCAGAATCCCTCGATTCGCACGAGCTCCGGCACACCGGCCTCCGCCCTCACCATCGTCGGCGTGTCACAGACGATCCGGCAGCGCAACACGCGCGAGCTCGAGCCGGATCCGGTCGTCTACGTTCCGCGGCCAGCGGTCGCGCAATCCAATCGCGCGACGCTCCTCGTGCGCACCGCGCGCAGTCAGGCAGAGACAACGGCAATGCTGCGCGAGGAAATACGCGCTCTGGATCCGGACATGCCGATCTTCAACCTCCGCACACTCGACACCGACCTGGCGAACCAGCGCTGGCCGCTCATCGTGGTCGGATCGACGTTCGGACTCTTTGCCAGCATCGGCCTCGTGCTGTCGGCGATTGGCGTGTTTGGTTTGACCAGCTACTCCGTGGCGACGCGCATGAAAGAGATCGCACTGCGCATGACATTGGGCGCGATGCCGTCGAGCGTGCTCCGACTCCTGTTCGGTCGCGTGGTCGCGCAGGTCATGCTCGGTCTCGCGCTTGGTGTTGCGGGCGCGTATGCGCTGGGCCGAGTCCTGCAGGGAATGCTCGTGCAGACGAGCCCTACCGATCAGCAGGTCCTTGCCACGGCGGGAGTCGTCCTCCTCCTGGTGGCGTCAGTGACATGTCTTATTCCGGCGCGACGTGCGACGCGCATCGATCCCCTGGCCGTTTTGCGTTCAGGGCCGCTGTGAAGTGGCGCGCGGTGCGGCGTTGAAGGAATGCGTCAGAAGCGCCACGCGACACCCGCGCGGATCGGCGCGACGGCGAGAAGTTCCCCCGCTTCCGCGCCGATCATCACCCGGCCATCAGCGAACAGGCTGACGCGTTCTTTGAGCGGCACGTGGATCCCGCCGCCAAAGAACATCGCCCGTACGTCATTGGTCAACGGATCGGGGAACATCTCGTTCACGTTCGGACGCGACACGCCGGCGGCGAATCCGACCAGGCCATATGGCCCGATGCGGTCGCGGCCGAACGGCGTCACGCGCAGCTGCGCAGAGCCCAGCGACAGCGTTCCACCCCGGAAGCCGGCGAAGCCGCCCCGTCCATCGCTGGTCAACCGGCTCGACAGGTGCGTCCTTTCCGCGTCGAACAACACAGTCAGGTACGACGTGGGCGAAAACCCGATGCCGGCCGCCAGGCTATAGCCGCTGTCGATAAGTGTCGGGCCGGCTGAACCTTGCAGCACAAATGACTGAGCGCTTGCGAAGCGCGGGGTTGCGATCAACAGGACAAGCACCAGGCTACGGATGACTCGCATACGGCTCCTCTACTTTGGAAGGCGCAAAAGAGGTGCCGATTGGCTCACCTGAGCCTTTATTTCATTAGCTCTGCGAGTTTCGCGCTGACTGCCTCGCCCCAGATCTCGTAGCCCTTTGCTTGCGGGTGCAGGTTGTCGGCTCGGAACGAATCGGGCAGGAACGCGCCTTTCTCGTCTAGGAATTTCTGGCCGATGTCCATGTAGAACACATTCTTCTTGTCGTCCAGCCTCGAGATGATCTGGTTGACCTCGGCGATCTTCTCGCGGACCGGATCGCCCGGCACACCTCTCGGGAAGATCGCGAGCAACAGGATCTTTGCGGACGGGAAATTGCGGCGCAGCTCCATGACCACGGCGCCGACGCCTTCCGCGATCTCGGGACCGGTGGACTGACCGGTGTTGTTGGTCCCGATCATCAGCATCACCGCCTTCGGCTGGAAGCCCTGCCCTTCGCCATTCTTGAGTCCCCACAAGACGCCTTGCGTCGTGTCACCGGCCACCGCGAAGTCGGCGGCGCGGATGGTGCCGAAGTACTTGTCGAACACCGGCTTGTTTGCCTCCAGCAGCCACCAGTCGGTGATCGAATCGCCGTGCAGAAGCAGATCGATGTTGCCTTCCTTCGCCCTGGCGACGAACCCTTCGTGACGTGGCCCCATACGCTGATTTGTTTGCGTGAACGTCGCGGCAACATTCAATCGCGGCTTCTGCAGGAGCATCAACGACTCGAATTTTTTCAACAGCGGCTGCGCCGATGACTTGTCGCTGTCGATGAAGCGCTTCAGCGCGGCGTTGACCTGTTCCAGTTCGGCCGGCGTCGGCCGCGGAATTGCGACTTCCGACGGCACTGGCGCCGGCGGTCCGATCACCACCGGTGCGAAGCCACCGCGTCCGGCGCCGGGAGGGCCACCAGGCGCACCGCCTGGCGCTTGCGCCGATGCCGCACCGACACAGTTACCGATGATGAGGGCGATGAGGACGATCACTCGCTTGGTCATGGGGCGATAATAGAGCGTTTCGCATGTCTCCGGAATGAATATGAAGGCACGTGACTATTCGAAGCCCTACCGCATCACCAACGGCAAGAAGTTTCGTCTCGACGATGTCGATCCGGACGAAACGCGCTGGGTCAGGAACGAAGACGAAGCGGGCGATCTGCTGAAGGAGGGCATCGAGGTCCTCAGCGATCTGCAGGAGAAGCTCTATGCCCACGACCGTTGGGCGCTCCTCCTGGTCTTCCAGGCCATGGATGCGGCCGGAAAAGACAGCACCATCAAACACGTCATGTCCGGGGTGAACCCACAGGGCGTTCACGTGTCGTCGTTCAAGCAGCCCTCACAGGAGGAGCTCGATCACGATTACAACTGGCGGACGCACAAACAGCTTCCCGAGCGTGGACGCATCGGCATCTTCAACCGCTCGTACTACGAAGAAACGATCGTCGTCCGCGTCCACAAGGCGTATCTCGACGGCGAGCGCATTCCGGAGCCGCTGGTCACGGCGGATATCTGGAAGGAGCGCTACGAAGACATCAACGCGTTCGAGCGGTATGCCTCGCGCAACGGGATCGCGATACGCAAGTTCTTCCTTCACGTGTCCAAGGACGAACAACGGCAGCGGTTTCTGAAACGGATCGAGGAGCCGTCCAAGAACTGGAAGTTCTCGATGAGCGACGTGCGGGAGCGCGCTCACTGGGACGACTACATGACCGCCTACGAGGACACGATTCGCCATACGGCAACGCCGTACGCACCGTGGTACGTGGTGCCTGCCGACCACAAGTGGTTTACCCGGCTGGTGGTCGCCGCCGCCGTGATCGACGCGCTGGACGAGATGAATCTGAAATACCCAAAGGTGGATGCCGCGAAAAAGCGCGAGCTCGCGGAAGCGCGCCGGCTCCTGCACGCAGAGAAGAAAGAAAAGTAAGAATAGTGGAGAGGCTCACGTCATGAAAAAGATTCATTCCGTTGTCTGTGCCATCGTCGCATTACTGGGTGTTGCCGGAACCAGCCACGCGCAACCGCCCGGCATTACGCGCGAAATGATCGCGACGGCGCTGCCTGTTGAAGGCGCCCCGCTGGCTGTGCCCGGACCATACAAGGTTCTGTCAGAGCCCGCAATCGGGTCGCCGGGCCATGTCGTGTTCCGCCCCGCCGATCTCAGTGCATTCCCTGCGAAGGACACGCTGCCGGTGATGGCCTGGGGCAATGGCGGATGCGCGATCAACAGCACGCGCTATGGCGGCTTCCTGTCCACCATCGCGTCGCACGGTTTCCTCGTGATCGCCACGGCGGCCAAGGAAGGCGAAAAGCCGCGGCAATCCAACGCCGACGACCTGCGCGCGGCGCTGAACTGGGCCGAGGCCGAAGCGAAGCGTGATGGCTCACCGCTGAAGGGCAAAATCGCCACCGACAAGATGGCGGTGATGGGCCAGTCCTGCGGCGGCTTCCTGTCAGTCGCGCTCGGCGTCGAGCCTCGCGTCAAGACCATCGGCGTGTTCAACTCGGGCGTGCAGGCTGCCAACCCGAATGCGCCCGCAGGTCCGTTTCCGACGACTGACTCGCTCGCGAAGCTGCATGGACCCGTGCTGCTGATCAACGGGCACGAACGCGACTTCATGATGGCGACTTCGCTGGCCAACTTCGAGGCGATCAACCACGAGCCCGTGTTCTACGGTGCGCGCCACGGCGCGGGCCACACCGCGACGGTCGATCACCCGGGCGGCGGCGAGTTCGCGAATGTCGCGTCGAATTGGCTGCGGTGGCAATTCAAGGGCGACAAAGCGGCGTCGAAGATGTTCGTCGGCAAGGACTGCGAGCTTTGCAAGAATTCGAACTGGGATACGAAGTCTAAGAAGATGAACTGAGGTCACCATGAGATCACGGCATGAATGCGCGTGATCCATTCCTGCGCATGCACGCGGTCAACGTGTACGTCAGGGATCAGGAGCGCAGCCTTCGCTTCTTCCTCGACACGCTCGGATTTCAGGTCGCGTTCGACGCACGCGTGGAATCGGGTCAGCGGCTGGTGGCGGTCGCACCGCGTGATGGAGCGACCGTGCTGACGCTGATCCAGCCACCGCCGCGCTCGCTCCAGTCCAAGTTGATCGGCCGCGCGACGCAGGTGGTCTTCGTGACGGAAAACCTGGCGGCCACCTACCGCGAGTGGCACAGCCGCGGCGTGCGATTCCTCGGCACACCGCGATTGCGACGCGTCGCCTATGAGGCGGCTGGATCTTCGTCTGCAGCCGGCGATGACAACGCGACGGCATGGGGTGGCGCGTTCGCTCGTTTCGAGGACGTCGATCGGAACTCGTTCGCGCTGGTCAGCTTCGATGAAGTCAGCCGCGCCGTGGAGGCGCAGCGCCGGGCCGCCGCCGAACGGCAGGAGGCAGAGCGGCGCGCCGCCCACGAACTGGAGATCGCGCGGCAGGTTCAGGCGCGGCTCTTTCCGCAGCGGCTGCCCGAACTGGAATCACTGGAGTACGCCGGCGCGTGCGTGCAGACGCATCAGGTCGGCGGCGACTATTACGACTTTCTCGATCTCGGTCAGGCGAGGCTATGCATGGTGCTTGGCGACATCGCCGGCAAAGGGATTGCCGCGGCACTGCTGATGGCCAATCTTCAAGCCAACCTGCGCAGCCAGTGCGCCACCGCTGTGGACCAGCCGGAACAGCTGCTTCGATCGGTCAACCGGCTGTTCTACGAGAACACCGCCGAGAACGCCTACGCCACGCTGTTCTACTCGGAGTACGACGATCGCACGTGCCGTTTGCGATACGCCAACTGCGGCCACCTCCCTGGCCTGGTCGTGCAGAGCGACGGGACGGTCACGCGTTTGTCGTCGACGGCATCGGTGCTCGGATTGTTCGCGGACTGGCCCTGCCGCACCGCGGAGCTTCAACTGAACCCGGGCGATCTATTTGCCATCTACACGGACGGCGTCACCGAGGCGTTCAACCACCGTGATGAGGAGTTCGGCGAGGAGCGATTGCTCGACGTCATGATGCGCGCTCGCGATCTGAGCCCGAGCCGAATCGTGGACGCGGTCTTCGACGACGTACGGCGCTTCAGCGGTGACCGGCAGCGCGACGATGTGACCCTGATCGTCGCGAGATGCAAACCGCGAGAGGGGCTTCCGCATCGCCTTCGTGGCTGAGTGCAATCGAGGCTACACTGTGGCCGACCGAGAGGTACCTATGCCCAGATATCTTGCCTGCACGTTCGCGGCACTGCTCCTCACCGCGGTTTCCGCAGCCGCGCAGCAGAAAGCCACCATCACGGGGGTTGCCGACATTCCGTTCACGCCCGTGCCGAATTTTCTGAAGCTGCCCTCCGGTGAATCGCTCGGCGAGTCGGTCGCCGTGGCGACCAATTCGAAGGGCCACATCTTCGTGTATCACCGCCGCGACACCACCAGGTTGTTCGAGTTCGATCGCAATGGCA
>Ga0111538_10009920_pt1 | contig 12679 bp, 6 predicted proteins | sample SoiMethybrSBSTD1_FD_79669 | JGI IMG/M metagenome (GOLD analysis project Ga0111538, IMG submission 79669) | Bulk soil microbial communities from a Populus tree surrounding site in Tennessee, USA - Soil MetaG P. TD hybrid SBSTD1 (version 2)... | ecosystem: Environmental > Terrestrial > Soil > Tree...
TGAGAGCCGTCTTGCCTCTCAGCCGCGTCACCACCACGTCCCAGTGACACGTCGCGATCGAGTGAAACACTCCGGCCCGCTCGCTGTGACTCCGCCACACCCGTTCCACAAAGGGCGAGTCCGACGACCGATCTGCGAAGGTGATTAACATGCTAGCGTTTTCGTTTCCAAATCGCATTAAGTTGCTCCACTGGAAACAGCTTTTGGCGACAGCCAAAGTATTTGCGCCTCACACGCCGTCTCAAGTCGAATCTCGGCAGCTACGCAGGCGCCCGCGTGAAACCGTCGGCTAGCCACTGTTCGCTTCCGACGCCGTGATGGACGAAGAAGAGCCCTGCGGGGTCATACCTCTTTTTCACCGCCGCCAGGCGCGGGTAGTTGGCACCCCAGAACGATTCCTGCCAGCCGCGCTCGAAGAAGTCGCTTTCGGAGACATACGAGCCGGGACGCTTCACAACTTTCACGAGTTCGTCCATGGCGGCATCTATCTCGCGTCGCTGGTCGCGAGCGGAGGCAACGTTGGGTTCGTGTCCAGCGAGGCCCGGGAACGCAGGCGGCCCGCCTCCGGCAATGATGGCCAGCGCAAACGCATCCAACACTGCCGGATTCGTCGCGGTGTCGCGCGCGGCGGCGATCTCTTCAGCCGGCGCGCCCGCGAGGCCTTTGTTGAAATGCAATGAGACACGCCAGTGGCGGCTGGTCGCGACCAGCGCGTCGACGAGGCGAGACTGCTGATCGTTCTTCAGCAATGAATCCGGCAGCCACGCGGACCTGTAGCCGTGAATCACCCATCCGACCTGGCCGTGATCACCCTCCCACAGGAAGTCACCGGCCCTCGCGCCCGGCCGGTCGTCGGAAACGACAAGGCCCGGATAATTCTTTTTGATGTAATCCGCATTCCAAAACTGGCGCGCGGGAATGTCGATGATGATTGGCGGTTCGAAGGAAAAATCCTGCGGCGACGCAGACACCCAGTCAAAGAATGGGCGCCAAAGATTCGCGGCCCGCTGGCGATCAAGGCCCTGGAAGACCATCGAGATGCGCAGGGTGTTGCCCGGTTGAAAAATGATTTGCTCGCCCCAGTTAGGATTGAAGAGGTGCTCGTGGTAGAAACTTACGATGCGCGCCGTCAATTTGCGAAAAGCGTCGTCCGATCGCGCCTTGATCACCGCGAAGACCGCGCCGAAAAATTCCGGCAGCTCGCGCGTCCTCAGCGTGACCCTCGTCGCCACACCCAGGCTGCCGCCACCGCCGCCTTTGAGGCCCCAGAACAAATCGCGATGCGTGCACGCATTGGCGATGCGCACGACGCCATCGGCCGTGACCACTTCGGCTTCGAGAAGGGCCGCCGCGGCCATGCCATAGTTTTTGGAAAAGCTGCCGAAGCCCCCGCTTTGGATCAGTCCAGCCACTCCGACCGTCGTGCAACCGCCACCCTGGACGTACCGACCACTCCGCGTGGTAACAGCCTGGTAAGTGTGCAGCCAGATGGCACCGGCGCCAACGCTCACTGCCGGTTGCGCCCGGAATTTTCCCGCGCAACCCTGGCCCACGAACGCATCATGGACAACGATGTCATTCATGGCGCGCGTCCAGACGAGCAGCGAGTCGGCCGAATTGGACGTGCCCTGGTAACTGTGACCGGCCCCTTTGACGACCAGGCGCAGATTATGTTCCCGTGCGAAGTTCACCGCGGCGACGACGTCTTCAGTTTTCCTCGCGGCCACCGCGAACACACTTGGCTTGGAAGTCCATGCATCGACCCAGCCTGACGTTTGTGTGAGCGCCGGATCATCGCCGATGTAAAACGGATTCTTGAGTTTGGCGAAAAGCGCCGCGCGCGCCTTTGGATCGTTCTCGGGCGCAGTAAGAGGTGATTCTATCTTGATGAGGCGCCCGCCAACCGCGCGCGAGAGTTGGTCCCAGTTCGCAGGCGAAGGCCACGCAGACGTGCCGGGTCGAGCGCGAGAAACCGGACCACCAGGAGCGGAGCTCTTGCAACCCGCAACAAGAGGAAGAGCCGGAAGCGCAGCGGTGCTCTTGAGAAAATCGCGCCGATTCATCGACATGTGTGACAGCGACCGTAACGACTTTTTGGAAAGAGAGCATTCGGAATCTTTATACGCTTTTGCTTCCGCGCGGTCTGGCTTTCCTCACACGCCACGTTGGGGCGCACACCCTACGTGCAATTCAGAAGCGAACCGTATCTTTTGCGTCGAGTGTGAGGGGAGGCATGAACACTGTATTTATCGAAAACGATTCGCTGATCAGGACGCTCGCGGCTTCAAATCGCTCGCCCGAAATTCCGGAAGCGATGGACCTCTATGGCTGGTTGGTCGGAAGCTGGGAACTGGACGTCGTCGGTTACGACGACGAAGGAAATGTCATTCATAGCACCGGTGAAGCGCATTTTGGTTGGGTGCTCGAAGGCCGCGCAGTGCAGGATGTGTTCATCAATCCGTGCCGGTCAGATCGCGGTCCGACATCTTCGAGATTTGGCAATTGGTATGGCACCAGCATTCGGATTTACGATCCATCGATTCAGGCCTGGCGCGTCAACTGGTTCAATCCACACGACGGCATTCGCGCGGAGTTGATCGGGCGTCGGCGCGGCAAAGACATCGTGCAGGAAGGAGAATTCCCTGGCGGAACAAAGATTCGCTGGACCTTCAGCGACATCACTGAAGATTCGTATCGGTGGCGGGGCGAACGCCTCGAACCGGACCGCACGTGGCGGCTGCAAGTCGAGTTTCGCGGCACGCGAAAAGCGTGCGACTGATTTCAATGTTAGTGCCCAAAGACCTCGTACCGCGAGAAAAGTGAATCTAGCGCGGCGTCGGTTCGAACCGTAAAAGCCGTTCACGCATCACCACCGGGGGGCCACTGCTGCCACCGCCGTCTTGCTGTGAACAATAAACAAACTCGAATTCGGTAACCTTCTTTTCCGGCGCGTTCCCGCCGTCCCAGTTGCGGCAAAGAAACCGCGCCACGGGAAGGCGGAGCAATTGAAACCCCTGCTCGTCGTCATAAGCCATTTCCCGAAACAGCTTTTGCCAGTAATGATTCGGATACGTTCCCGCCGGGAACTTTGGCCGGCTCCAATCCACCGGCGGGCCACCCCGCAACAGGTCAACCTCCGATCCATCGTTCAATTTCGCGCGCGCTACATACCATCCGTCTCGCGACGGTATCGCCTCAAACATGCCCCACCGCTGCCGCAGCCCCAGCCCCGTGCCAAACGGCTTCCATCTCTCCGGCGAAAGCGGTTTCAGCGGCTGTCCGGGCAGAGTGTTGATGTTGACGGCTAATACGTAGATCAGGAACACCGCGCAGAGGCCTTGGGCCGCCCTTGACAACTTCGGGCGTTGCACAGTCGCGAACCCCGGCCCTTGCCGGGTTGGCTCGACCGGTTCGGTTCCGCGCCGTAATCGCGCGATGAACCCCTTTTCCCAAAATCTCGCCGGCAAAAAAAGCGTTAACCCCACGATCGCAACAAATGAGAACAAGCCCACTTCCATGAACGCAGCGATGGCTAAGTGCATCAAGGCAAGGGCGCCGACGGCCCATATGCGCACCGTGGCCGTGCATTTCGGCCAAAAGAGCAAAAACGCGGCGGCGAACTCCAGCCCGAACGTTGCCCATGTCAGGGCGGGCAGCAGCCCGCGGAACTGCAAAAGATACGGGCCGAACTTCGATGCGTAAAAATCGTGTTCCAGCACTCCTGCAACTGCCCGCCCGCTGAACCAATCCGCGTTGAACTTATAAATCGCCGAAAAGAAGTACATCACGCCCATCTGTAACAGGATCGCGGTTGATGCGACCGACAGCACCGGTGCTTTGCCGGCGTCAGCTTTGCCTCGACGCATTTTCCACCAGTGGTCGAGAGACCACGCGCTTCCCAGCGGCAGGAACATCCCCCAGAACAAAAGCATCCGGAGCAGAATTTCCGCCCCACTCAATATGGGTGGCACGCGGTGATGCACCGACACCAGCATCAGCCAGGACCCAATCACGGCCGCGCGCGTTCCAAGCCCGGTGATCAGCGCTGCCGCCAGGCAGCCTGCGATCGCAAACAAGGTCGCTTGATACGTCGAAGTGCCGCTCGCGAAATGAAACGACCAATTCCAAATCGATGTCGCCAGCCGCCGGATTTCTGCGCGGGGAAACATTCCGTCGTCCGTATACATCACGTTCAAGTCCCCCGCTCGGATCGCCACATCGGCGAGAAGCAGCACGCCGATCAAAATGCGAAACAGACCCAGTGAACGCGGATCGATTGTGAACAAGTCCCTCCACTTGACCTTCGATGGAGTGCTCGCAGGAACTGAGGGTCGCTCTTTATTAGGCCGATCTTCGTTGGGGCGTTCTTTTCGGAGGGTAGGAGACGGCTTTTTCACCAAACTTGGCGACAATATCAGCCCATCAATTGAAAACAAGAAAAACGCCCTGTTCCGAACGCTCAACGGGGTTGTTCCCCAGCCTGCTGAGCGGCGTTGGACACGCGCTTGCGAAACACTCGCTGTGTCTTCGTGTGCCGAAACGACAAATTCTCATAAAACTTGTGCGACTCCGTGCGCTCCTCCCGGCAGCGTACCGACAACTCCGTGGCTCCACTCTCTGCAGCCCAATCCTCGATCGCCTGCACTAACCGCCGTCCAATGCCATTCCGGCGCCATCGCTCGTCCACGATCAACCCACCGATTTCCACCCGGTAGTCCGATTCCAAAAGCTGGCAAACGAAACCATGAATCCAGCCGGCCAACTCTCCGCCCGGGCCCTCCGCCACCAGAAGCCGGTCGGACGATCCAACCATCCGTTCCAGTCGCGATCGAATTCCTGCCTCCGAGACCGCGTAGCCAAGCAGAGAAGTCAATCGCGCCAGCTCCGCTGCATCGGATTCTGAGGCTCGTCTGATTACCTGGTGGTCGCCTGACAAACGTCCGGCATCATAATGGGAGGCGGTGACGATGCAATTCTTCCGCTATGCTTTTGTTCTTTTCTTCTTCGCCTCGAACGGCGCCGCCTTCTTGCGAAACGCTTCGTTGTGCATCTCGAAAATGAAATTCACCGTGCTCGTGAGCTTCTCGCTCCCGTGCCCTTCCAGGTTCAAGACCGAGCTGTTCCGTCAATCCCCAGTTCCTGGGTCATCACGTCAATCGCCGTATCGTCCGAGCCCTCGACTTTCCAACCTGCCGACCTCGGCAATCTTGGCTCAGGCGATCAGAAACTCAGGTTCCCCTTTGCGAGAAAGCGCTTCGCCTCAATCCCAGATCGTAAATCCACCCGAAATGCATGAGTAACGTTAACGTCGCTCGCGTCGGGCCTTCCTGCCTGCCCCTACTGACAGCCGGTTTTTTGGAGGCTCTGAACTTCGAAAGACAAGCCTGTCCAAAAATTTGCCACATTTTTGTTGCAAAGTTTTCAGAATTTGTCTGTAATCACTAAATCCAACGGTTTTGACGGCGTGAAGTGCGTGGTCTTGATGCGCAGATTGTCGGCTGCATCCGCGTAAAACGCCGTTGAAATCAGATGAAAGAGCAAGTTATGCGAACCATGTTCTTTACAGCGCAACCCCCGGCCCGTCTCCTCTCTGCTTTGGCCCTCCCTCTTGCGTTATGCGCATTGAGTGCCGGCGCCGGCACGTACACCAACGATTTTAACGCCGACCCGGCCGGTGATCCCAATTTCATCATCCGTGCTCCTTCGGCTTGGCGCAGCACCGGCAGCTATGACAATAGCGGCTACATGAGCATCAACGACGCCGCCAACGGCCTTCAGGGTACTATAGTTTTGCCCGACAGTGATGCGGGCGCGGTTATTAGTTCTTTCAAACTCACCGCCAAGGTTCGCATTGGTGGCGGGACGACCCGCCCTGCTGACGGCATGAGCATCAACTTTGGCGATGATCCCGGCGCCACCGTAGGTGAAGAGGGAACCACCACGGGTCTCTCCCTTAGCTTTGACACATGGGATAACGGCAACGGTGAAGGCCCCGCCATTGAACTCAAGTGGAACGGCGCCGTTGTGGCCCGCAAACGCTTCGCTGGTGACTCCGAAAGTGCCGGTCCTGGTTATCTCCTTCCTGAAAGGGACGCCGCGACAGGCGCGCCTATTGCCATCCAGACCGACCCTCCCGGGACCGGAACGGGCGGAACGCCGGTATGGACTGATCTGGATTTCTCGATTTCCGGGGCCGGTGCGGCCACCGTTCGTTACAAAAACAACGACATCTTCAAAGATGTCGTGGTTCCCGGTTGGGCGCCCCGCGCTGGCCGGTTTGTCATCGGCGGTCGCACGGGCAATGCCAATGAGGCCCACTGGATCGATAATGTCGGTGTGACCACCTCGACCCTCGATCCCCCGCCGGTCTTTGCCTCGACGGCACCCGCGGCAAACCCGGCCGCGCACTTGAACGAATACACCACTAACGTCGTTGTGATCGACGAAACCCTGGCGTTTGCAGATCAGCTCGTTGACCGCGCCTCGATTCGCGTCTCGGTCAACGGGGTTGACGTGACCTCCAGTGCGATTATCGAGCCCGACGCTCCCGCCCCCGGCCAGATAAGGGTAAGTTACGCGCCTCCTGCCGCTCCGGCTGGTTTTGGCTATCCTCCCGGGAGCCGGCAGGAAGTTGCAGTCACCTTCAGCACCGTCTCAGGCACTCCGTACACCGCTCGCAAGCAGCTGCGTATCACCGAGGTGCCGGTCAACACTGCGCTCGGTCCGCCGCTCTTCATCGAAGCAGAAGATTTCAACTACTCCGAAGGCGGCGTTAATGGCCTATACTTCGACTTTGGCTCGCCTGCGGGCTCTTACAACGCCAAGGCTGCCCAGATTGGCGTCGACTACTTCCAGGGCGACAGTAATGTCGAGTCCCCTCTCTACCGTGTCCTTAACCCCCCAAACGGTATCGTCGGCATCGGGGACAATGTGCGCGGCGGCACCACCATCAGCCCGGACTACAAGGTCGGCTGGAACGGCGTCAATGACGCATATAATTTCACGCGCACGTTCCCCAATAACACTTACAAAATCTATGGCCGCTATTCCTCGGGTGACCTCGCACTCAACACGATGGGCCGTGCTACGATCTCTCGTGTAATCGGAGATCCCGGAGCCAGTAACCAGGTCGTCGCTGACATTGGCTTCTTCGACTTCCCGAGCACCGGCGGGTGGGATACCTTCATCGGTTTCCAGCCGCTGCGCGACGCCAGCGGCAACGAGTTGATCGTCCGCTTGAATGGCCTCACGACGCTTCGGCACACAACGCGTCCCGGCGCGTATGACGTGAATTATTTCGCGTTTGTCCCAACCTTTACCACCAATATTCTGTACCCGACGGCGAGCCTCACGCCCGGTAACAACGGTCAAACCACCGTGCGCGACAATTTCCCGATCAGGGTCACTGTGACCGACGCTGACACTGCGGTCGTTCCCAACAGTATTAAGTTGCTTTTCGATGGCGTCGAAGTAACCCCCATCACAATTACGGATACGGCTTTGGGTGCCGAAGGAGAAGTCCGTATCACCAATTCTCCTTCGTTTGGTCCGCATACCGCGACCGCAATATTCTCTGACAATAGCGCCGTTCCCAAGTTCTTCACCAATACAGTTACCTTCAGTGTTTCTCCGCTGAAGAGCGGCACCAACACGCTCTTCATCGAGGCGGAAGACTTCAACTACAGTGATGATAGCGTTACAGGCGGTCTTCATGCCAACTTCGGCGATCCCGCTTGTCCCACGCAAAACAAGGATGCAATCCTTAACGTTGATTATTTCGAAGTAAACGATGTCAACGATGGTGGGGCAGTGCCTGCCTATCGGCCCGCCACCGGCGTCGAAGCGGCCAAGCCCGGGACTGACGGCTATGCCCGCGGTGATCAGACCATTACTTGCACCTACATCATCGGCTGGACCGACAACGGCGACTGGTACAATTACACTCGCGACTTCGGCGCTCGCCGCCGCTACAACGTGTTTGCTCGTATGGCCTCGGGCGGTGGCAACGAAGGCGCCAAGCTGGAACGGGTCACCAGCGATCCTGCGGCTCCCGGTCAAACGGTGGATCTCCTCGGCGAGTTCAACTCGCCGCCCACAGGCAACTGGGACACCTTCCACTTCGTCCCAATGCGCGATGCCAGCGGGAACCTGGCAAGTCTCCGCCTGGAGGGCGTGCAAACATTGCGTTATACAAAGATGCCAGTTGATTCGGACATCAACTACCTGGCCTTCGTCGTCGCGGATGTTCCATTCGTAGCCGCCAGTATTGCCTCGGTCGAGCCGCGGGTTGACTCGGACTATGCTCGGGCGCCGAAGGTCACGGCAGTGATCCGCAACGAAGACTCAGCGGTGGTGCCCAGCACTGTTCGTTTGTTCTTTGATGGCTCGGACGTGACCGCCTCTACCACCGTCACCCCGACTGCCTCGGGTGCTACAGTCACTTACCAGGCGCCGACTGGCAGCCCGACGGGCGCCGTTCATACCGTGCGCGTCCAGTGGGCTGACGATCAGGCGACTCCGCTGGTGCAGAATTTCAACTGGCAATATCGCGAAGGCATCTACAACGCCGAGCAGAATCTCTTCATCGAAATCGAAGACTTCAACACGGCCAGCGGCACCTTCATCCCGAGTTCACCTGGCCATCCGTTTAACGAAAAGGGTCAATACGTCAATCTGGATGCTGTGCCTGGCGTCGACTTCAACGACACAACCGGCGACTCGCACCAGTATCGGGCTCCCACGCTCATGGTCGGCATGACCGGCCTTGGAGATGCTTATCGCACCGGCGCCGGCCCGCGACCCGGCTTCGAAACCGTCTCGGATTACAAGGTCGGCTGGACCGCTCCGGGCACCGACTGGTACAACTTCACGCGCGACTTCGGTGCGGGCGGCACCTACAATGTTTATCTCCGCGCTTCGCACGGTGATCCGCCTGCGACTGCCACGATCGGTGGCCGTCTCGATAGCCTCGATGACCCGGCATCTTTGACGCCGACGATTACGCCGCTGGGGAACTTCCGCGCGCCTTCCACGGCGAACTGGGATGGGTTCACGTTTATTCCGTTGAAGGATACCACCAGTGGCAATGTTCTTGCACTGCCGTTCACCGGTGTGCAGACCTTGCGTTATACCGTCGAAGCCAACGGTGGCGACGTCAACTATCTGATGTTCGTGCCGGCGGCGCCTGTCGGCCCACGCTTGACGGTCAGCCGCTCTGGGAACAACGTGACGGTGTCGTGGACCGGTGGTCAATTGCAGTCCGCGCCGGCGATAACCGGCCCGTGGACAACCGACGCCGCCGCCACATCGCCGACGACGTTCAACAATACGACCGGGATGCGGTTCTTCCGCACCATCAATCCGTAGGGTACCTTACAGCTTCGCGAGAGACCGGGCGCACGCCCGGTCTCTTTTTGTTTACGCAAAACCTGCTCGCTTCGGGCCTTGCCCTTGTTATGCTGACAAGAATGCCACGCGCCCAACATCTCTTCAGTTGCGTGATCCTTGCGTGTGGACTGCACCTAGGTCGGTGTCGCAGTTCGGCCGCAGCCGCGGATGGCTCAAGTGAGGTGCGGCCGGCAGCCGGAGAAGCCCTGGCGCGGGTTTACTGTGGAAGTTGTCATACCTTTCCTGCCCCCGATCTGCTCGACAAGAGGACCTGGCGCGAACAGACGCTGCCGCGCATGAGCATTCGCATGGGGCTTGCGCCGAATATGATCGATACGCATCCCGAAGCGGCGCTGTTGCGGGCATCGGGCGCGTTTCCGACCTCGCCGATAATCTCAACCGCGGACTGGGACGCCATCGTCGACTACTACGTGCAGTCTGCGCCCGAACAGCCATTGCCGCAGGAGCCGCATCCAGGAATCGTGCCAGGACTGGAGTTGTTTGCGGTTGAAAAGCCACGCCACAAAATGCCCGTGCCGTCGACGACGATGGTGAAGATCAGCGAGCGCGAGCGGAAGGTCTACATCGGTGACGCGGAGACAAAAGCGCTCGGCATTTACACGTTCGACGGCAAGCCGCCTACGTCCATGCAGCTCGGCAACATTCCGGTGTCGTTGAGCGAGAGCGATCGCGGGATTTACGTGACGATGATCGGAAAATTCTTTCCGTCCGAAGAACTCAAAGGCGCGTTCGCGTTTCTTGAACGCGCCGGAGAGCGGTTCGGCCCGCCGCAGATGATCGTGACGAATGTGCCGAGAGCAACTCACGCCGAGTTCGCCGATCTCAACGCGGACGGCAAACTCGATTTCGTTTTCAGCATCTACGGCAATAACGTGGGACGCTTCGGTTGGTTCGAGAACCTCGGAAACGGCAAGTACACCGAGCACGTGTTGCTCCCGCGTTCCGGCGCGGTGCGCAGCGCGGTGCACGATTTCAACGGCGACAAAGCGCCGGATATCGCGGTGCTCGTTGCGCAGGAACAGGAGACACTTTATCTCTTGCTGAATGAGGGCCACGCGCGCTTCAGCACGAACACAATCGTGTTCAACAAGCCCCCGATCTACGGCCACAGCGGATTTGAACTGGTCGACTTCAACAAAGACGGTCTCCAGGATTTCCTCGTTACGAATGGCGACAATGGCGAGTACCCCTCACCGCCCAAGCGCTACCACGGCATTCGTCTCTATTTGAACCGCGGCAATTTGAAGTTCGACGAGGCCTTTTTCTTTCCGCTCAACGGGGCGTTCGGCGCGAAGGCGCGTGACTTCGACCAGGATGGCGATCTCGACATCGCGGCCGTGTCGTTCTTTCCCGACTACGATCACACGCCGCAGGAGAGCTTCGTCTATCTGGAGAACAAAGGGAACATGCAGTTCACTCCGCTGACGTTCCCGCAGTGCACAATCGGCCGCTGGCTGGTGATGGACGCGGGTGACCTCGACGCGGACGGCGACATCGATCTGGTGCTGGGCTCCTACATCAACGGCCCGAGCGCGGTGCCGGCAGCGTTGAAGCGCGACTGGGACCGTTTCAGCCCCTCGATTCTCGTCTTGCGCAATAAATTGCGCTCGCCCAAATGATTTCGGCACGTCCCGCACTTTGCTTTGCCTTGCTTGCTTTCGCGCCACTATGCAGCGGGTTGGAGTGGCGAACGAGTGCCGGTCACAGAAGCGCGGATGTCGCGCCCGTGGCAACGGGAAAGCCGGGATTCATGCGCCTGGCAGGAGCGCAAACCAGTATCACGTTCAGCAACGGCATCGCAGTGGATCGTTATACCACGAACCAGATTTATTTGAACGGGTCGGGTGTCACGGCGGGCGATGTCGATGGGGACGGATGGTGTGATATTTTTTTTGCGGGCCTCGCGGGCCAAAGCCGGTTCTACCGAAATCTCGGCAACTGGAAATTTGCCGACGCCACGCGCGATGCAGGGATCACGTGCGAGCAACTCGATGCCGCGGGCGCGGCCTTTGCGGATATCGACGGGGACAATGACCTTGACTTGCTGGTGAACTCGGTTGGCCGAGGAACATGGATTTTCGCTAATGACGGCAAAGGCCGGTTCACCAAACAAGCTGAACTCAATCCGCGCAGGGGCGGGGCGTCGCTCGCGCTGGCGGACATCGATGGCGATGGCGACCTGGACTGCTACATCGCGAATTATCGCACGGTGACGATGCGGGACGAACCGAACGCGCCGTTCCGCGTAAACCAGGAAGGCGGACGCACGGTCATTCTCGAATACAAGGGCCGGTCGGTGACGGAACCCGATTTGGAAGGGCGCTTTGGAATCGAGCGCGGCAAGATTGTTGAGAACGGCGAGGCCGACATTTTGTATCGCAATGACGGCGGCGGCCGTTTCACAGCGTTGTCATTTACGGACGGCACGTTCCTCGATGAGGACGGCCAACCGCTGCGCTTGCCACCTTACGATTGGGGACTTTCGGTGATGATGCGAGATATGAACGGCGACGGCGCGCCAGACATTTACGTGTGCAATGACTTCGCGTCACCAGACCGCATTTGGTTGAACAGCGGGAACGGCAAGTTCCGCGCGATCGCGCGCGCGGCGCTGCGGCACACGAGCATGTTTTCCATGGGGGTGGACTTTGCGGATATTGATCGCGACGGATTGGTTGATTTTTTGGTCGTCGATATGCTGGCGCGCGAACATCTCGGGCGGCACCTGCAGATTGGCGGCGTGCCTCCTTACATTTCCGCGGCGGCTTCCGTGGCGGACCGCCCACAATATGCGAACAACACGTTGTTCAAGAATCGCGGCGACGGCACGTTCGCCGAACTTGCATGGTGCGCGGGCGTGGAGAGTTCGGGGTGGTCGTGGACCCCGATTTTTCTGGATGTTGATTTCGATGGGTACGAGGACCTGCTGGTCACCACCGGGCACGAACGTGATGCGATGAACGCCGACGTGATGGACCGCGCCGAGGCATTGAAGGCCGGCCAGAAACTCTCCGACTGGGAATTGTTGAACCTGAACAATATCTTCGCCCGATTGGACACGCCGAATGTGGCGTATCGCAATCGCGGCAACCTCACGTTCGAAGACACGAGCGAGGCGTGGGGTTTTGACAAGCGTGGCGTCTCACACGGCATGTGCCTGGCGGATCTGGACAACGACGGGGACATGGACGTGGTGATGAACAATTTGAACGAGGAAGCCGGGGTGTATCGCAACGAGGGGAGCGGGGCGCGGGTGGCGGTGCGGCTCAAA
>Ga0111538_10009921_pt1 | contig 12678 bp, 14 predicted proteins | sample SoiMethybrSBSTD1_FD_79669 | JGI IMG/M metagenome (GOLD analysis project Ga0111538, IMG submission 79669) | Bulk soil microbial communities from a Populus tree surrounding site in Tennessee, USA - Soil MetaG P. TD hybrid SBSTD1 (version 2)... | ecosystem: Environmental > Terrestrial > Soil >...
CACGGCACCTTTTCAGCGGCCTGATCGGGTGCGCGCGTCATTTGACCCATCGCGTCGTAGCGAATGCTTGCAGAAGTTGCCTCGAGGCGACACCCTTGGGCGGGCCATAGAACTACGCTTCAGCTTCTCACTGCCAGATCGATCATCGAAGTAGCCATATGTCCACTCAAGCACCTGACCGAACAGGCGGAACTTGGTCATCGGCGAAGCCGGTAAGGCGAAGCGTCTCGCGACATTCCTCTGCTGATTTGTCCTTCTGGCGGCCTCGCCGCAATCTCACGTGGCGGTACAGCCGAATCGGATGATCGCGATCTGTCATGGCGAAAAGCTGACACCTTAGGATATTGCCCCTGGAACCCAGATGACGACTCTACCTCGAGATTCGCACGACTTCGCGCTCGGCGAGAAGACCGTAGGACGCGGGTGATGGCGGCCTTCGTACTCCCCTTCGAAAAACACGTCGTCGACCTGGTCGACCGCGTGCGGCAACTCCGCAAGCTGGCGGCGAGCGACGCCAAATTCGCCCCCGAGCTCCAGCGACTCGAGGAAAAGGCGGGGCGTCTCGCGCGCGAGCTCTTCGCGGACCTCACGCCGATGCAGAAGGTGATGATCTCGCGTCACCCCAATCGCCCCTACACGCTCGACTACGTGCAGCGGCTCTTCACCGATTGGGTCGAGCTGCACGGCGATCGCCGCTTCGCGGAGGATGCGTCGATCGTGGGGGGCTTGGGGCGCTTCCGCGGTCGGAGCGTGGTCGTGGTCGGGCACCAAAAAGGGCGCGGGACCAAGGAAAACATGATCCGCAACTTCGGCATGCCCAAGCCGGAGGGGTACCGCAAAGCGATTCGCTTGTACGAGATGGCGGATCGATTCGGTCTACCCGTCTTCACCTTCATCGATACTCCGGGTGCTTATCCCGGCGTCGGCGCCGAAGAGCGCGGCCAGGCGGAGGCCATCGGCGCCGCCATCGCCGCGATGGCCAGGGTAACCGTGCCCATCATTTCCGTGATCATCGGCGAAGGTGGCTCGGGGGGCGCGCTCGCGCTCGGCGTCGCCAACCGCGTGCTCGTGCTCGAGTTCAGCTACTACTCCGTCATTTCGCCGGAAGGTTGCGCGGGGATCCTCTGGAAGGACAAATCGCGCGCCGCGGATGCAGCCGAGCAGCTCAAGATGACCGCGCCCGACCTCTTGCGTCTCGGCGTGGTGGATACCATCGTCGACGAGCCGGCCGGAGGTGCCCATCGCGACCACGACGAGGCCGCGCGTCAGCTCGGAGCCGCCTTCCACGATACTTTGACTGCGCTCGAACGCCTCTCACCGGCCGAGCTCGCCGAAGATCGGTATCAACGCTTCCGCAAGCTGGGAACCGTGGTCGACTGACTTTGGCCTCGCCGCTCTTTCGCAACATCGGCATGGTCCTGACGAGCGCGCTCGCGGCGGGGACGATTCTCTACGTCCAAGCGCGGTTCAACGCCGCCGACGAGCACAATGCACTCGCCGTCGTGCAGTCGTACCGCGCCAAGTCGGGGCGGTCGCTCCCCGAGGTCATCGGCGATGGGCAATCGGGTGCTCCCGCCGCCGAATGGTCGACGGCGACCGAGTCGTCCTGCATGCAGCACGAGCGCGTGCGCGCGCAAGTCACGACCGACGCAGGGGTGACCACCTACGACTTCGTGGTCGACATCAATGGCCCCTCGATTCACCCGGGCAACGAGAACGGCAGAAAAGCGCTAGAAGCGCTGGGCCCCTAAGCTCCCGCGCTACGGCGCCACAGTGCCCACGCTGCTGACGTGGTATTCGAAGCGGTCGCCGCGGTAGACGGCGCAGAGGTCCTCGACGGGGTTGCCCTGCGCGTCGCTTAGGATGCGAATGATGCGGAGCATCGCCGCCGCCGGCTCGACGCCGAGGTGTTGCACGTGCTCGTCAGAGGCGGGCACCGCTTCGAGCACGCGCTCGGCGCGGCTGCCGTCGAGCACATGGCCGGCGTGCAGGTAGTCCATCGATTCGCCCGAATCGAAGCGCGCTTCGTCGATGTATTGAACGAACCCCGGCGCGACGTGAGCGACGTGAACGCCGATGGGCTCGTCGTTGGCGAGGCGCAACCGAACCAATTGGTACACGCGGCTGTCGGCGGGGCAGCCGAGCCGCTCGGCGACGTCGCTCGGAACCGTCACTTCGCCGTTCGAGAGGACGCGCCAGCGGGGCGTGATTTGACGGCGCAAGAGCGTGCTGGTCAAGCTGCGCGCCGGCTCGGGGCTGTGGATGATCTTGGGGGTGCTGACGAAGGTGCCGCGGCCGCGGTACCGAATGACTTTGCCCTCCAGCTCGAGCTCGCGCAGCGCCTGCCGCACCGTGGTGCGGCTGAGGCCGTAGGTATCCTGCAGCTCTTGCTCGCCGGGGATGAGCTCCCCCGGCTTCCACTGACCGCTGCCGATCTGCTCGAAGAGAACTTGTTTCAGCTGGTGGTAAAGCGGTAGCGGCGAGTTTCGCTCGATGCGACCGGGTTTCATTGCACTTGTCATCGAACGGGTTCGATCTCCTCGAGCGCCTCCGGTCCACAACATACGTTGCGGCTCGCAGCGGAGCAAACGCGAGGCTAATAGGCCGTGGCCAGGACCACCTCGCCGGGCTCCCACGTTAGGAGGCCGTACATCACGTAGCAGAGCTCCTCCGCGCGGCGCACTTTCCATACCGCGCTCATGGAGTATTCGTCGTCCACGAGAAATTCACGCCCTTCGATGGAAAGCGGCTCGCCATAGAAGTGCTGCGAGGTGTAGAGCGCGCGGCCGTAGCCGATCGCGTTGCCGTAAACGTCGGGGCCATCGAAGACGTGACGATGACCGATCCGAGCGCGCTCGTAGCGCATGCGCTTTTCGAACGCGCCCGAAAGCCGAACGTCGACGGCCGCCCGCAAGAGCGTGCTCGGACGATAGTCGATGGTGACGCGCGTCGTGCCGGGGCGATCGTTGCCCCGCTCGTACGTCGTGAGCTCCCCCGTCCAGCGCCCGGCGCGCTTGAAGGGAAGCACGTGTTGATTCGAGCCGACCTTGCGCTCGCGCTCGAGGAAGCCGTCGATGAAGCGCGTCGTCTCGGGGTTCTTGCCGTAGTCGTTGCCGACCTTGTAAAGGCCGTTGAACACGGCGATGAGCGTCGGACCTTCGAAGAGAAGGGACGAATAGGCCTGCGTCTTTTGGTCCGGGAGGACGTGCACCATCGTACGAAGGTCCGCCATCCACGCCGGCGAGTAGTAATGCGCGTCGACGAGGGCCCCCCAGGGTCGTCCGGCGCCCATGAAATCGGGCCCCATGTAGACGCGGTCATTGCCGTCGTCTCGAACGCCGAACGCGAAGTCGCGCGCCTCGAAACGCGAGCGCAGCGGGCCGCGCACGTCGGAGAGCGTGTCCATCGTGTAGGTGACGCGCTCCCCCTCGTAGAGGCTGGCGCGGCTGACTTTGATGTGACCGACGTGATGCCCTTCGGCATCGAACACCGCCGGCACGCCATGCCAATCCCCCTCGATGCGTTTCTGCCAGTCGCTCGCCTTTTGCGGGCCGCCCGCGGCGCCACTCGTGCTCATGCGTCTGCCTCCGGTCGCAAGCGCGCGACTTCCGCGCGCTGCAGCGTCTGATCGACGAGCCAGCGCTGGAGCACCACCAGGTGCCCGCAGGCTTCGTCGAATACTTCGATCGATTCGATGATGGTGTCGTCCCCCACGACGGCTTCGGCTTCGATCATCCACCCGAAGCGACGCGCAAAACCCCGCAGGGGCCGACCCTCGATGGTGCCGTCGAGCGCGAAAGCATCGTCGCGCGTGGCGAACGCGGCATTGAGCTCGTGCGCGTGCCACTCGTGTGGCGACACATAGCGCCGCCAGATCGGCTCGTCGGAGAGGATGCGACCGCTGGCGTCGACACGGCACTGGGTACCCTTCCAGGTGCGCGCACACTCGCCGGGCCAGCGCACCTGTCCGAGGCGCGGCGCGTCGTCGTCGTGTCCCTTCTCTGGGGCTGCGACTCCGACGATGGTCGCCATCGGTGCCCCTCCGCGATGAAAACGGCCGCCCGTGATCTGCCGGTCGGGGGCCACGAGCACGCTCCACGACGTGAACGCCCAACCGAAGCGCGGCCAGACGCCGCGCCCGAGCATGGCCCCCTCGCCGATCGTCAAAGCACCGCCGAGGACCGCCGGCCCGTGGTAGCGCCTTACCGCGCCGTGGCGGCTCAGCGTGAACACGTGCTCGCCTCCGAACGCCACCATCGGATGCCCTTCGTCACGAAGCGCGGCGTCGGGCTGGCAATGCTGCAGCACACGGATGCGCCCGTCCCCCGCATCCTCCACCGCACGGCGCTGCGCTACCTCGCCGAGCCGTAGGCCGCTCGGCGAGAAGACCGTTTCGCGCACCCGCCACGCGCCGGAGAAAGCATCGTCCCTCAACGGCCGACCTCCGGCCCCCGCTCGACGAAGTTGAGAACGCCGTGCGCCACGCCGACGCGAACGCCGCCGCGGTACCAATTGTGAACCACCGCCTTGAGCGTGCCGTCGTGCGACACGACCTCGCGACGCCAAACGCGCAGCTCGTCCTGCACCCGCTGAAACGTCCCCGAGAGCGCGCGGCCACCGAAGAGACTGTAGCTGCCGGCCATCGGCCCGCTCGACGACCATGCCGTGAAGCCATCGGTCGACAGCGCGATCGAAGCGGGCTCGGGCGCGAAGCCGCCCCCCGCGATGCGCACGGTGAGCCCGGTCCCGTCGCGCGGGGCTTCGATGGTCTCTTCGTAGGGCTCTTCAGCGACGCGCTCGAGCTTCTCGTTGGTCCGCACGAGCGTGCCGCGGTAGTGACCAGCGCGATGCAAGAGGACCGCACCGCGCCCCGCGGCAGGGTCGTGGGAAAGATCGATCGACGTGCCGTCGACGAGCCCTGGGGCCCCCTGGGGCTCGGCATTGGGCGTCTCGCAGGCCACGACGCGCTCGCTCTCCCCGACGACGGCGTACATCAGGCGTTCGCCGCGCGACATGAGGGCGAGCGACAGCTGTTTTTGCCCGCCGGGCAGCACCATCAAAAAGAAGCGCTGCGATAGCCCGATCCCGGGCCAGTAGTGGTCGGCGTCGACGAGGTTGTCGCTGACGGCCTCGGCGAGCCCTAGGTTCGCCGGCCCTAAGTAGACGCGATGGGAGCCCTTGTCGTGGATCTCGTAGTGACCGCTGAACTTGAACGGGCCGACGAAGGACAGGTCGATGCGAATGCGGTTGTCGCCGAGTGGCGTGCGCACGTGGCGTTGATCGACGCCGTTGCCGACGAAGCGCCCGTCACCGCCGTACACCTCGGCGGTCCCTTTCCATTCCCCGAGTCCACAAAACGCAGTCATGTGACGAACCTTACTGTTTCGACCTCGACTGGTGCCGTGGCAAGAGCGCGTGCCATGTCGGTCCCCACCGGCTGGGGCGCGAGCCGGCGAAAGGCGCAGGGCACGTAAAGCCCGTTGACGGCGAAAGGATAAGGCGAGAAGCGATACACCCCCTGCTCCACGCGACTCACCGTGATCGTCACCTCATCGCCGATTTTGCGCGGCACGTTCGGAAACGTCGAGGTAGCGCGGGCGGCTTCGCTCGTGCAGTTGAAATAGAGCGCGAGCGTGTCGAAGAATTGCAAGAGCTTGTAGTTCGAGAAAAGCGCCGCCTCTTCCACCAAGGGGGCAAATTCGGGATCCTGGGCGAGCTTCGCTTTGAGGCGCTCTTGCCGTCCGATCTCGCGCTCGAGCATGTCTTCCGCGGCAGGCTTGTGCTCAGGCGCGATCATCTTCATGAACACCTTGTCCGAAAGGCCATAGCGGCCGTGATAGAGCCCGTAACTGTGCATGCTCGAGAGAAGGCCGCAGTACGGGTGGTACGCCTCGAGCTGATCCGGTCCGCGCGAGCCCGCCTTCACCACGTCGGGGAGGGGCGTTTGGACGAGGTTCCACGGGAGCCCCGTCGTCGGATCGCGGCCGATGCTCGCGTCGACGATGTCCCAGCCGTCGTCATGGTGCGCGACGAGGTGCTCCACGAGGGCCTTGGGTGAAAGCGGGGCGAAGTCGGTGTTACCCCACGCTGCCGCGCAGCGACCCGCGAAACGCGTGTGCTCGAGCTGCTCGATGACGACGCGGGGCGCGCCGCCCGCCTGCCCAGGGGGCGCCACCTGGACGATCACGGCCGCACCACCCGCGCAAAATCCTGAATCTGAAAGAGGTGCGTCGCGCCGTTCCGGACCTTGTGGGTGATGATCCGGCGCGTGTCGGGATCGAGAAAGTAGTGGTTATTGTAGACCGTGGTCTTGGAAACGGCGCTCTCGATGGTGAAGACGTAGTTGTAGGGCGTAAGCTCGGTTCCCACGAGCGTCACCATGTCATTGCCGCCCGAGCACGACTTGCCGTCGACCTTGATGTCGGTGTGAAAGACCGTCTCCCCGACTTCGTACAGATTTTCGAAGTGCTCGTGCAGGTGCCAGGTGTTGTCGTCGATCCAATAGACGTCCATATGCACCGCTGAAGCCTCGACGAACACGCCGGCCGCGGTGAACGTTTTGCAGAGCCCTTCCCATTTACCCATGAAGCACTGGTAGGGGCGTTCGGATTTGGTGCCGTAGCTCTTCATCTTCGATTCTCCGAGGGTAAGGGATCGCTCTACGCCGAGTGGCCGCCGCTGCGCGCTTCGGCCGAAAGGATGCGCACGAGATCGTCGGTCACTTTCTTACCGAGAACGCGCTCGGCGACGACGTTGGCCGGATCGCGCCAGCAGATCGTGCGGCGCACGAGGTCGTCGCGCGCGGCGAGGGCGGCGCGCTCTTTCTCCGGAACCGGCTCCGCTTCTTTCACCCACTTGATCCAGGTGACGAGCGTTTCTTCGGCCCAGCCGAGGCAGTCGGCGACGATCGACTCGCTCGCCTCCCCCTGGATGCAGATGCCCACCGGCGAAAGCGCCCCGCGGATGTAGATCTCGCGGCTCACGAAAGGGGAAAACCGACGATCGGACGCGATGCGCAGCGCGCGATCATTGAAATGCGCGTGGTAGCGATCGAGCTCCGTAGTGTTGGTCCACAGATCCGAGCGCGGCACGAGATCGCAATAAAAGAAAAGCTGCGGAATGGTGCCGATGGCCAAGCCGAGATGCGGCACGCGCACCGACGCGTCGAGGTACGTCGTCAGATGGTGATTGCAGAATCCCATCGTCGGGTTGGCGATGAACGACTCGATGCTCCAGTCGATGGGGGCACCGCTCGACGCGCGAACCTCGCCCGTCATGGCTCCGTTCGACGACTGATACGTTCGATAGGGCGCCGACGCGGGGTGCTCCTTCAGCGGCAACGCCGCGTGGAGGCGCTCGGCCAGCTTTCCCATGCCGCGCTTGATGAAAAGGTGCAGCGACGTTACGTCGGCCTTCGCACCTTGATCGAGACGTTCGGCCACACTTCGCACATCGGTCGTGGTCATGCTTTATCCTCCTCGGCAGAAATCGCGGAGAGCCCCGGCAACGAGCTCGGGTTCGCGGTCACAGATGTACGTGCCCCCGCGCGCAAAGACGAGCAGACGCCCGCGGGGCAAGAGACGCGCGGCGGGCTCCGCGCTCGCGTAAATCGTATCGTCGGGGCCAATCACGACCAGCGTCGGACAGGTGATCGTCTTGAGCTGCGACCCCAGGTCGTGGGCAAAGACGGCTTCGTAAGCTTCCGGATAGCGCGCGCCGGCGATGAGGTTCAACACCGTCTCGCGGTGGCGAAGCTCGAGCGGCGCGATCGGGTCTTTCGCCGCGATGCGCTTCCACACCGAGGACAAGTGGGTTCCCCCTTCGTCGAGCGTGACGGGGCTGACCGACGGAACGAGCGCTTCGAGCTGCGCCTTGGTGAGGTACGGCGGGCCCGACAAGACGAGCCGCTCGACGAAGGCCGGCTCGCGATGCGCTATCTGCACGGCGATCGAAGCGCCGGAGTGATGACCAAAGAGCATGCACCGCTCGACCTCGAGTCGGCGCAGCGCCTCGACGAGGACCTCCGCGTAGCGCGCAATCGTCCCCCGTTCGGAAAGCGCATCGGTACCGCCGAAGCCAGGCGTGTCGGGGGCAATCAAATAGAACTCGCCGTCGAGGAGCGTCATGAGGCGCTCGTACATGGCCGACGACGACGCGGTCTGATGAAGCAGAACGAGCGGTAGCCTTCCTGGCGCAGGCGAGCCGGCTGTCCGAAAATGGATCTGGAGCCCTGCGGCTCGCACATAACCCTTGGAGATTCGCGGACTTTGACTCACCCGCGCCTCCAGCGATTTCGCCCTTGACTCAAGCGACGTCTCCAAGGTAGGGGTAGGTAATGTCATAATGTCCGTACATTATGACGAATATGTAGCTCGGTTCGGGAGATAGAAGCAAGACCTACTCGCCGGTTAACTAGCAAATACCGGCACTTCTAATAACATTGGGCGTTCATTCGTCCAGCAGAAATGCTATTGGGGACGTAGTAGGTGCTTTCCTTCTTCTTCTTTAGAGGGTCGTGAGGGTTGGAATGAAGCGCATCGTCATCGCGTCGTTGCTGTTGGGCTTGCTGGCCTGCGCCTGTTCGTCGGACGAGGGCAGCGGCACGCCGGGGGGATCGGCGGGGTCCGGCGGCTCCACGGGCGGCGCGGGCGGTTCCGGAGGATCGGGAGGAGCGCCCGAGAGCGACTCCGGGGGCGCCATCCCGACGGGCACGTGCACCGAAGCGGGCGCGGTCTGCGCGACGTTCAAGTTCCCGACGATCACCGAAGCCCCCACGCGGCTCATCGTCGGCTTCTATTCGTCGGACCTGCCGCCCACGGGCCCCCCCGACAAGACCGGCGTTCAACTCGACATGCCCCCGGTCACACCGGGGACCGAGCTCCCCGTCAAGATGACGGGGGTGTCGCTCGACGGCGATTACAACATCTTCGCGGCGCTTTACATGCCGGGGGGTGGGCAGTTCCAAACGAAGAAGGGGATCGACTACGAAGCGTTCACCGCCGCAAAAGTGACGCTGAGCAAGGCCGCCCCCACCACGCTGCCGACCACGCTCGAGTTCAACTTGGCGAAGTAAGTCATGCGTCGGTGGTTCCTTGCGCTGCTTCTTCTTTTGGTCGCTTGCGGCGCGAAGGATCAAGACGAGCCTCTGAAAAAGGGGAATTGGTACGACACCGCGCTCGATCGCGACGCGTCGTACCTCCCGATGGGGAGCGTCGCGCAAACGACGCTCGAGCTCGCGTACGGGCGCGTGGCCGTCACGGCCTATCTCCCCGACGCGAAGCAAGCGCCGGTTGCCGTGTTTTTGCCGGGTGGCGCTTGCGCGAAGGACCGCTACTTCTGGTTCGGCACGCTGCTCGCGAGCCACGGCGTTGCCACTTTCATCCTCGAACCGCCGGACTCGCTCAGCAAGGCGGACGACGCGACGACGGTGTTGAGTGGGATTGGCGCAGATAATCGCAGCGCCGAAAGTCCGCTGTTCGGCCGGCTCGATCTTTCGCGCATCCTGCTCGCGGGGCATTCGCTCGGCGCGTACGTGCAGTCGGCGCTGACCGACATGTCGACATGTACCCCCGGGTTTTGCCCGCCGGGTACCAAGACCCCCGACGGCGTGCGAGGGCTCGCCCTCTTCGGTTTTCACGCGCAGAATCCGGACGACCCTGCCACGCCGACCACACCGATGCGTGCGCTCGAGGTCCCGTGGCTCATCGTGAACGGCTCGCGCGACGGCCTGGCCACGCCCGAAAAGGCGCACGCCACGTTGGCTCGCCTCCAAGATCGCCCTGTGACGCTCCTCGAGATCCAGGGGATGAATCATTTTCAGTTCACCGACTACGTCGACCCGGCGACGGATCGGCAGCTTTCGCGCGACCAAGAGCCGACGGTGGCCAATCGTGCCGCGCGCGCGACGGTCGCGGCGTACGTCATCAAGTACGTGCGCGGCGTGCTCTTCGGCGAAGCGATGGCCGACGATCTCGGCGCAACCGGAGACATGCGCGTCGCGCCGATCGTCAAGAAGCCGCGCGTTCGCGCGAGCGGCACCGGCGGGCTCGCGCGGCCAGTGTTCGAACAACTCGGCAAACCGGGGCTCAATGGCGACGACGCGAACACCGACGTCGTCGCGACGGCCGCTTACGGTGATGCGACGTACTTGCTCGTTCGCAACGAGACGGCGGGGGCCAGCATCTGGCGCGTTCGTCAGGGGAAGGTCGAAGAAGTCTCGTTTCCCGGCCGCAAGGCTTCGCTCAACACGATTTTCGGCGCGATGGCCGTTTTCCACGGCAAGCTCTACATCGGTTTGTCGTCGGGCACGCAAGGGGGGCAGCGCGCCTCCACGGGCGCCGAGGTGTGGACCTACGATGGTCAGACGTTCGCGCCCGTCGCGGCCCGCGACGTCGACGAGGACACGACCGTCACCGTCGGTTCCTGCACGCAAACCGGTGACCTCGTGAAGGTCGACGTAACGCCTTCGATCGAGCCGAGCGCGTGGATCGGAGGCATGTTCGAGGCCGACAAGCTCCTTTTCGACGTCGTGTCGAACGACGGCGGCACGGTGACCCTGCGCAACTCGGAATCGACGGTCGTCACCACGACGAACTGCAACGGGCTCACCGCGGGCGCGACCTTCGCGCTGCGGCGCGGCTACGACGAGGCCGGGTTCGGCGACGTGTGGAACAAGGCCATCATGGCCATGGCCGTGCACGACGATCGCCTCTACGTCGGCGTGGGGCTCAATCTGCTGCGCGGCACATCGCTCTTTGCGACGTCCGATGGGACGCACTTCGAGCCCGTTCTCGAGCCGGCCTTCTTCGGAAAGCAGCCGACGGGAACCCCCAGGAGCTCATCGGTTACGGCGCTCTACTCGTCGGGGAGCGCGCTCTACGTGGCTGCCACCGGCACCGAGAACTACGGGGCGCGGCTCGCGGTTTGGCAGGCCGGGCAACCGCGGTGGGTGGTCGACGACGGGGCGCCGATCGCGGCGGGCTTCGGGCGGGGGACGTTCCAAATCGCGTCGATGGCCGAGCAAGGAGGGCGCCTCTGGCTCGGCGGGTTCGACTTCAACGGCGCCGAGCTCTTTTCGCTCGACGACCAAAACCGCCTCGCGGTGCATGTGGGCCAGGGGACGCAGGTGGCGCGCGGCTTCGGCGATCTCAAGCAGATCGCGCTGAACCTCTTTGCCGCGCGCGGCGACCTCTGGATCGGCACCTACGCCAACGTGGCCACCGAGGACGAGCTCAACGAGGTGAGCGCGCTCGCCTTGCGCACCTCGGGCGGCGCTGCCTGGCAGCTCTCGTCGTCCCACGCGTTCGGCGTCAACGCCGTCGGCGTGACGCGTTTCTTCGAGCAAGACGGCGTCCTTTACGGCGTCGCCTCGCGCGGAGGGCTCTCGGGAAGAAACAGCTTCGGCCCCGCGAGGCTCTACGTCGTTCGCGACGAAACGCCGCTATGAGGAGACCATGGTGAAGAAACGAGCATGCTTGCTGCTTTTCGCGCTGGCGTCGCTCCTCGGCGTAGCCCAAGCCGAGGGCGCCAAAATCCGCATTGTCGTACGCGCCACGGCTTTTAAGGGGACGAAGGGGCAAGCGATCGTCGCCCTCTACAACTCGTCAGATACTTGGCTCAAGATCGATCGGGCGCTGCGCATCACCCGCGTGCCCGTCTCGGGCGAGAGCCTCGACGTCACGTTCGATGGCATGGATCCCGGCGTGTACGGGATCTCCGTCATTCACGACGAGAACGTGAACGGCAAGCTCGACATGCGGTACTTCCCGATTCCCGGGCCGGTGGAAGGTGCCGGTGTTTCGCGCGACGCCACCGCAACGTTCGGACCTCCGTCTTGGAACGACTCCAAGATTCGCATCAGCGACGTGGGGGGACTCGTGGCCGTAAAGATTCGCTACTGAGGCAAAGGAGACGGATCATGCGTGGACTTGGTTCGCTGGTGCTTTTGGCTTCGCTGGCGTCGGCATGCGCGGGCCCCGACGACGCCAAAGTCGAGAAACAGGGCGAGGACCTCGTGATCACTTGGGACGGCGCCGGCGCCCGGCTTTGTGTGACCGAGCCGAACGCGTGGTGCCCGGGGGACAAGGACGACAAGGTGGTGGGAGGCGCCGCCTTCTGGGTCATCGACGCTGTTTGCTTCAACGGCGGCGACGGCTTTCAACCCCCCGTCCACTACGGCAAGGTGCCGGATTGCGCGAAGGACGTCACCGCCGCGCACGGTGGACCTGCAGGGGGCTCGCCGCTCGTTCGCGGGCAGACTTATCGCGTGATGATCACGGGATTCGGCGGCGACCCCGCAATACAGCAGTTTACTTGGTAGGAGCGCGCCGCACGGGGGCGGTGAGACGAACCACATAAACACCATCAGGTGTGGTCCGTACTTAACGCTCAAGCCATACCCGTGAATCAATTCAGCATAAGTAAAGAGTCGCTCCGTGTGGATGTCGTTATCGCCGCGGTCGTTCGCGCCCACTTCCGCGGTCGCAGCGCGCTTCGACAACCAGAGACGTTCCTGGTGTCGCTGTTCGACGACCTGACGGTCCGCGCGCTCGATCTCAAGCTCCCGATCCATCTGCATTTCGAAGAGCTCGAGTTCTTCAACTCGGCAACGATCAGCTGCGTCATTCGGTGCCTTCTCGCCATGCGCGACAAGGGGGTACACACGACGGTTCATTACGA
>Ga0111538_10009923_pt1 | contig 12677 bp, 11 predicted proteins | sample SoiMethybrSBSTD1_FD_79669 | JGI IMG/M metagenome (GOLD analysis project Ga0111538, IMG submission 79669) | Bulk soil microbial communities from a Populus tree surrounding site in Tennessee, USA - Soil MetaG P. TD hybrid SBSTD1 (version 2)... | ecosystem: Environmental > Terrestrial > Soil >...
CCGTCGACCGGGCTGCCCACCAAGACCGAGCAGGCCGACCTGCTGATGGCGTTCTACGGCCGTCACGGCGAGGCGCCGCTGCCGATCCTCGCGGCCCGCAGCCCCAGCCACTGCTTCGAGGTGGCGATCGAGGCGGCGCGCATCGCCCTGGCCTGGCGCACACCGGTCATCCTCCTGTCCGACGGCTACCTGGCGAACGGCACCGAGCCGTGGCGCCTGCCCGACGTCGACGCGCTGCCCGACCTGTCGGTCACCTTCGCCACCGAGCCCAACCACACGGGCGACGACGGCGAGCCGGTGTTCTGGCCCTACCAGCGCGACCCCGAGACGCTGGCCCGGGCCTGGGCGCTGCCCGGCACGCCCGACCTGATGCACCGCATCGGCGGCCTCGAGAAGGAGGACGGGTCGGGCAACATCAGCTACGACCCCGCCAACCACGAGCACATGGTGCGCCTGCGGGCCGAGAAGGTGGCCCGCATCGCCGCCTCGATCCCGCCGGTCGACGTCTACGGCGACGTCGACGACGCCGACCTGCTCGTCGTCGGGTGGGGGTCGACGTGGGGCGCGATCGACGGCGCCGTCGGCCGGGCCCGGCACGCCGGGCACCGCATCGCCCACCTCCACCTCACCCACCTCAACCCGTTCCCGCCCAACCTGGGCGACGTCCTGCGGCGCTACCCGAGGGTGATGGTGCCCGAGATGAACCTCGGGCAGCTCAGCCACCAGCTGCGCGCCGAGTTCCTGGTCGACGCCAAGGCCGTCAGCCGGGTGCGGGGCCTGCCGTTCACCGCCGCCGAGCTCGAGCAGGCGATCACCGATCAGCTGAAGGACGCGTGACGGGCATGACCGACACACTCATCCCGGTCACCACCCGCAAGGACTGGTCGAGCGACCAGGAGGTGCGGTGGTGCCCCGGCTGCGGCGACTACTCGATCCTGGCCGCCGTGCAGCTGTTGATGCCCGACCTCGGCATCCGCCGCGAGGACACGGTCTTCGTGTCGGGCATCGGCTGCGCCGCCCGCATGCCGTACTACATGAACACCTACGGCATGCACACGATCCACGGGCGCGCGCCCGCCATCGCCACGGGCCTCGCCCTGGCGCGCCCCGACCTGCACGTGTTCGTCGTGTCGGGCGACGGTGACGCCCTGTCGATCGGTGGCAACCACCTCATCCACGCCCTGCGGCGGAACGTGAACATCACGATCCTGCTGTTCAACAACCAGATCTACGGGCTGACGAAGGGCCAGTACTCGCCCACCAGCGAGGTGGGCAAGGTCACGAAGTCGACGCCGTTCGGCAGCCTCGACCACCCGTTCAACCCGGTCAGCGTCGCCATCGGGTCCGAGGCCACGTTCGTGGCCCGCACCCACGACATGGACCGGCGCCACATGATGGAGACGATCCGGCGCGCGTTCGAGCACCGCGGTGCCTCGCTCGTCGAGATCTACCAGAACTGCAACGTCTTCAACGACGGCGCCTTCGAGACGATCACGGGCAAGCAGGTCCGCGACGACATGCTGATCCCCCTGCGCCACGGCGAGCCCATCCGGTTCGGCACCGACGGCCAGCGGGGCGTGGTCATCGACTCGCAGCGCGGCGCCCACCTGGTCGACGTCGCCGATGTCGGCGAGGCCGCCCTGCTGGTGCACGACGAGACCCGCGACGACCCGAGCGTGGCGTTCATGCTGTCGCGGCTGGCCCGCGGGCCCTACGAGCCGACCCCCATCGGGGTGTTCCGCGACGTCGTCCGGCCCGACTACGGCGAGGGCGTCGAACACCAGTTGGCGGCTGCCCGCAGCGACCGCGGCCCCGGCGACCTCGCCACGCTCCTGCGCTCGGGCGCCACGTGGGAGGTCGGGTAGCGGCCGGCCGACCGGCCGGCACCACCGATCGGGTCGGCGCCGGCCGCGCCGCCAGCCGGACTGCGGCGGGGGAGCGCGCCGGTAGCGTCCTCGCGATGTCCGTCACGCTGCGCATCTTCACCGAGCCCCAGCAGGGGGCGTCGTACGACGACCTGCTGGCGGTCGCCCGCGAGGCCGAGACCCTCGGCTTCGACGCGTTCTTCCGCTCCGACCACTACCTGAAGATGGGCGACATGACCGGGCTGCCCGGGCCCACCGATGCCTGGGTCACCCTGGCCGGCCTGGCCCGCGACACCGAGCGCATCCGCCTCGGCACCCTGGTCACCGCCGCGACCTTCCGCCTGCCGGGGCCCTTGGCCATCGCCGTGGCCCAGGTCGACGCCATGTCGGGGGGCCGGGTCGAGCTGGGGCTCGGCAGCGGGTGGTACGACGACGAGCACCGCGCCTACGGCATCCCGTTCCCGCCGCTCGGCGAGCGGTTCGAGCGGCTCGAGGAGCAGCTCGCCATCGTCACGGGGCTGTGGCGGACGCCGCCGGGCGACACGTTCTCGTTCGACGGCGCCCACTACCAGCTGACCGACTCGCCGGCCCTGCCGAAGCCTGCGCAGTCGCCGCACCCACCGGTGGTGGTGGGCGGGTGGGGCAGGACCCGCACGCCCCGGATCGCCGCCCGCTACGCCGACGAGTTCAACGTGCCGTTTCCTCCCCTCGGCGCGGTCGGCGCCCAGGTCGACGCGGTCCGGTCTGCATGCGAGGCGATCGACCGCGACCCGGCCACGCTGGTCTGGTCGTCGGCGCTGGTCACCTGCGTCGGTGAGGACGAGGCGACGTTCCGCCGCCGGGCCGAGGCCATCGGGCGCCAGCCCGACGAGCTGCGCGACAGCGGTGCCGCCGCAGGCACGGTCGACCAGGTGGTCGACACGCTCGCCGGCTTCGTGGCCGCCGGGATGGAGCGCATCTACCTCCAGGTGCTCGACCTGCACGACCTCGACCACCTGCGGCTGATCGCCGCCGAGGTGATGCCCGCCCTGCGGTGAGCGTCAGCCCGACACGCTCGGGCCCGCCCGCTCGACGGTCATGCGCAGGATCACCCGCTGGTCGCGCTCCATGGCCGCCCGGTAGTCGTCCCAGTCGGGGTGCTCGCCGCTGATGTCGCGGTAGTACTCGACCAGCGGCTCCATGGCCTCGGGCAGCGACACGACGTCGACCGGGCCCTCGACCTGCAGCCACTCGCCGAAGAAGCCCTCGGTGAAGGCGCAGATCGCGGCGTACGGAAGAGCGCGGAGGTGGCGGACCTTGTAGGCCGTCTCGCGGCTCGACACGACCACCCGACCCTCGCGGTCGACGCCGACCGTGATCGGCGACATCTGCGTCGTGCCGTCGGCCCGGGTCGTGGCGATGACCGCCCGGTGGTTGCTGCGCAGGAAGGCCAGTGCCTCGTCGATGTCCACGCGGCCACCGTACCCACGCCCGGCCGGTCCGCCGCCGACGTCGACCCGCGACGGGACCGCAGCAGAGCCCCCGCCGCCGCGGGACCCGGGCCTCAGCCGAGCGGGCGGAACACCAGCCCGGTCGGGGGCTTGGGGCGGAAGAACGTCGTCTTCGGCGGCATGCGCTCGCCGCCGTGGGCGGTGTCCTCGATCTGCGCCACGGTCGCCGGCCGGAGCAGGACCCCGAACTGGGCGGAGCCGCTCGCGACCGCCGCCCGCACGTTGTCGACGCCGTGCTGGAAGCGCAGGCCGTGCTCGGGCAGCGCGGCCAGGGCGACGTCGAGCCGGGCCGAGTCGAGGTCGCGCGTGTCGGCCAGGGCGTCGGGCCGGGGCCGGAGCAGCACCTCGCCGTCGGGGGTGACGGCGCAGAGCGCCCCGGCCTGCTGCATCGCCAGCGTCAGCGGTACGCCCGCCGGCGGGGCGCCCAGGGCCTCGAACCACGGGTCGAGCGCGGCCACCGGATCGGTGCCGGCGGGCAGTCCGTCGACGAGGCGGTGGATGGCTCGCACCGTCAGCTCGTCCTCGACGAGCTCGACCACGTACGCCAGGGTGGCGGCGGCCGGCCCGGCGGCGCCGTCGGCCTCCTCCCGCTCGCGGCGGTAGGCGAGCGACGTCTCGTAGCGGTGGTGCCCGTCGGCGATGACGACCGGCTCGGACTCGACCGCGGCGGCGACGGCGGCGAGCGCGTCCGCGTCGTCGACGACCCAGACCGTGTGGACCACCCCGTCGCCGGCGTCGACCACCGCCGACGGCTCGCGGTCGACCGGCAGCAGGTCGGTGAGTCCCTTGGCGAGGGACAGGCCCCAGATCGCCGACGTGTTGGCGCGGGCGTGGCGCAGCATGTCGAGGCGGTCGCTCTTGGCCTTCGGCGTGGTGTGCTCGTGGGGGAGGATGTCGGTGCCCGGCGGGCTCAGCTCGAGCGCACCGATGACGCCGGTGGTGTGCCGGGCGACCCCGGCGTCGTCGACGTAGGCCATGCGGTGGACGGTGAACGCGGGGCGGCCGTCGGCCACGAGGACGCCCTCGGCCTGCCACGAGGCCAGCAGGTCACGGGCGACGTCGTAGCGCGAGCGGGGCCCGTCGTCGGCCGGCAGGTCGATGAGCACGGCGTTGTGCGGGTCGCGGGCCGCCAGCTCGGCGCGCTGGGCCTCGTCGATGACGTCGTAGGGCGGGCTGATGGCGCGGTCGAGGTCGACCTCGTCGGCGTAGCGGAGGGCGGAGAAGGGCTGGAAGCGGGCCACGGGTCCATCCTCGCAGACCGCCCCGAGGGCGCCGAACCCGCCACCCACCGTCCACCTCGCCGACGTCGCCGGGCCACCTGGCGCCCCCGTCCGAGGGCTGACAGCATGCCGCCCGTGACGTGGGTGCTCGACCTCGACGGCGTCGTGTGGCTGGCCGACCAGCCCCTCCCGGGCGCGGCCGCCGCCGTCGCCCGCCTGCGGGAGCGGGGCGAGCGCGTGCTGTTCGCGACCAACAACTCGGCCGCGCTGCTGGGCGACCAGGAGGCGAAGCTCGAGCGCCTGGGCATCCCCGCGGGGGGCGACGTGATCTCGTCGGCCGTGGCCGCCGCCCAGCTGGTCGAGCCCGGCGAGCGGGCCCTGGTGTGCGGCGGACCGGGCATCGTCGAAGCGCTCACCGCGCGCGGCGCCGTGCCGGTGCGCGACGGCCACGCCGACGCCGTGCTCGTCGGGTTCCACCGCGACTTCGACTACGAGCGCCTCCGCATCGCCACCCGCGCCGTGCGCGGTGGGGCCCGCCTCATCGCCACCAACGACGACGCCACGTATCCCACCCCAGACGGCCCGATCCCGGGAGGCGGCGCCCTCGCCGCGGCGGTGGCCTACGCCTCGGGCGTGCGGGCGCAGGTCGCCGGCAAGCCGCACGCGGCCATGGCCGACCTCGTGCGGGCGGTCGGCGGCGACGACGGCACGGTGGTGGGCGACCGTCCCGAGACCGACGGCGCCTTCGCCCGCGCGCTGGGGTACCGCTTCGCGCTCGTGCTGACCGGCGTGACCGCCGCGGGCGACCTCCCGGTCGAACCCACCCCCGACCTGGTGGCCGAGAGCCTGGCGACCCTGGTCGACGGCGCCACGGCCTGATCGGCGCCGTCGGGGCGTCGCCCGTTGCCAGCGCGCACTGGCAGCCGTAACCTCCGCCGACATGGCCGAGAACGATCTGTTGACGCGGCTCCTCGACGCAGGGATGACGTTCACCGCCCTCACCCAGGCGCGGGCCGAGGAGCTCATCCGGGACCTGGTGCGGGCGGGCGCGGTCCAGGCCGACAAGGCCCAGGGCAGCGTCGACGAGCTGCTCGATCGCAGCCGGCGCAACAGCGAGAAGCTCATCGACGCCGTCCGCAACGAGATCGACGACCAGCTCGGCCGCCTCGACCTCGCCACGCGCGACGACATCGAGCGGCTCGTCCACCGCTTCGCGGACGTGGCGGCGTCGATCGTGGCGCAGGTGACGCCCGACCGGGCCTCACCGACCTCGTCGTCGACCGCGCGGCCCGGCACGAGCGTGGCCCCCGCGGCGTCGTCCCGCCCGGCGCGGGCGACCACCCCGGCGAAGAAGACGACGGCGAAGGCTGCGGCGAAGAAGGCCTCGGCCCGGAAGGCGCCCGCCAAGACGGCGCCCGCGAAGAAGACGGCGGCCAAGGCGCCCGCCCGGAAGACGGCTGCGAAGAAGGCGTCCTCCACGAAGGCGGCCGGCAGGAAGGCCACCACCAAGAAGGCGCCCGCCAAGAAGGCCGCCAGGAAGTCCTCGGGCTCCGGCCCGACCGGCTGACGGCGGGCCTGACCACGTCCCCCGTCCGCCGGCGGCTCGACGCCGAGCTGGTGCGCCGCGGCCTGGCGTCCAGCCGGCAGGCGGCGCGCGTCGCCATCGAGTCGGGTCGGGTCACGGTGGCGGGCGCCGCCGCCACCAAGGCGGCGCGGCTGGTCGGGAGCGACGAGCCCGTCGTCGTCGCGGGCGAACCACCGCCGTACGTCTCCCGGGGCGGCGAGAAGCTCGCGGCCGCGCTCGATCGCTTCGGCGTCGATCCGGGTGGCCGCCGGGCGCTGGACGCGGGGGCGTCGACCGGCGGGTTCACCGACTGCCTGCTGCAGCGCGGCGCCGCCCGCGTCGTCGCGGTCGACGTCGGCTACGGCCAGCTCCACGAGCGGCTCCGCGCCGACGAGCGCGTCGAGGTGCACGAGCGCACCAACGTGCGCGACCTGGCCGCCGGCGACCTCGGGCCGCCGTTCGACCTGGTGGTGGCCGACCTGTCGTTCATCTCCCTCCGGACGGTGCTGGCGAGCCTCCTGGGCCTCGCCGCACCCGCCGCCGACGTCGTCGCTCTCGTGAAGCCGCAGTTCGAGGCCGGGCGCGACGAGGCGTCGCGCGGGCGGGGGGTGATCCGTGACCCCGAGGTGTGGGCGCGGGTGCTCGACGAGGTGGTGCACGCGCTCGGGGGTCACCGAGCCGCCATCATGGGGGTGATGGTGTCACCGATCACGGGAGCCGAGGGGAACGTCGAGTTCCTGGTCCACGCCCGCACCAGCCCCGCCGTCGGGCCCGCCACCCCCGTCGACCTGCACGCCGTGGTCGACGAGGCGCGCGGCCGCGACCGCTGAGGACGCCGTGGCCGTCGTCGGCATCCTCCTCCACCACGAGCGCGACCAGGCGGCCGAGCTGGCGCGGGACGCGTCCGACTGGCTGGGCGAGCGCGGCCACGAGGTGCGCATGCCGCTGCGCGACGCCGGCATCGCGGGGCTGACGTCGCTCGGCGTCGCCGAGGCCGACTTCGCCCGCGGCCTCGACCTGGCGCTCAGCCTGGGGGGCGACGGCACGATGCTGCGCACGGTCGACCTGGTGGCTGCCGAGGGGGTGCCGGTCGTCGGGGTCAACGTGGGCCAGCTCGGCTACCTCACCGAGGTCGAGCCCCCGGGGCTGCGGATGGCGCTGAAGCGGTTCCTGGCGGGCTCGTACGAGCTCGAGGAGCGCATGCTGCTGCGCATCAGCGTCGAGACCGCACGGCCCCTGTCCGAGGTGGTGCCCGACGACGGCGCTGCGGCGCGCCGGAGCCATCGGGGCGACCCGACCGCGTTCCTGGCGCTGAACGAGGCGGTCCTCGAGAAGACCCCGATGGGGCACACGGTGCGCCTCGGTGTCAGCATCGACGGAGAGATGTTCACCCCCTACGCTGCGGACGGCTTGATCGTCGCGACCCCCACGGGGTCGACGGCCTACGCCTTCTCGGCCCGGGGGCCGATCGTCGAGCCCACCCACCGCTGCCTGTTGATGACCCCTGTCTCGCCACACATGCTGTTCGACCGGTCCCTGGTGCTCGCGCCCGACGCCCGGGTGCGCATCGAGGTGCTCGGCGACCGCCCGGCGACCCTGTCGGTCGACGGCCACAACCTGGGGGTGCTGCACCGGGGCGACGCCGTGACGATGACGGCCGACACGACCTCGGCGCGCTTCGTCACATTCGGGCCGCGCAACTTCCTCCGCATCCTGAAGTCCAAGTTCGGGCTGGCCGACCGATGAGCGGGGCCGGACGCCGGGCGGGGGGAGCGGTCGGCGGCGTCGACCCGCGGGCGCCCCGCGGCCCCGCGGCGGGCGCGTCTCCGGCCGGCACGGAGGCACGACCGTGCTGGTAGAGCTGGCGGTGCGCGACCTCGGAGTGATCGCCGAGCTGCGGCTCGTGCTCGGCGTGGGCATGACGGTCGTCACCGGCGAGACCGGCGCCGGCAAGACGATGGTCGTCGACGCCATCGAGCTGCTGGTCGGCGGCCGGGCCGACCCGGCCCTGGTGCGCACCGGTGCCGAGGAGGCCTGGGTCGAGGGCCGCTTCGTGCGCGGCGGGACGAGCCACGACACCGAGGACGCACCCGACGAGGTCGTGATCGCCCGGGCCATCCCTCGGTCCGGGCGCAGCCGGGCGTACATCGACGGCCGGCTCGCCACGGCGGGCGAGCTGGCGACGCTGGGGGCCCTGCTCGTCGACCTCCACGGCCAGCACGCCCACCAGTCGCTGCTGCACCCGACCGCCCAGCGCGACGCCCTCGACCGCTTCGCCGACGTCGATCTGGCGCCGTTGCGATCGGCCCGGGTCGCGGTGCACGACCTGCTCGACGAGCTGGCCCGCCTCGGCGGCGACGACCGCGCCCGGGCCCGCGAGCTCGACCTCGTCCGCTACCAGGTCGAGGAGATCGACGCGGCCGCGCTCGCCGGGCCCGACGAGGACACCGAGCTCGAGGCCGAGGAGGACCTGCTCTCCGACGCCGCCGCCCATCGCGAGGCCGCGGCCGGCGCGATCGCCGCGCTCAGCGGCGACGGTGACGCCACCGCAGCCGACGGACCCGCGTCGGCCGCGGACGCCGTCGGCGTGGCCGTGGCCGCGCTGGCGGGCCGGGCACCGTTCGCGGCGGCCGAAGCGCGCCTGCGGGCGCTCGCCGCCGAGCTGGCCGACGCATCCGCCGAGCTGCGGGCGGCCGGCGAGGCCATCGACGAGGACCCCGAACGGCTCGAGGTGGTCCGCCAGCGGCGGCAGCTGCTGCACGACCTCCGGCGCAAGTACGGCGAGACGCTGGCCGAGGTGATCGCCGAGGGCGACCGGTTGCGGCACCGCCTGGCCGAGCTCGAGGGGCACGACGAGCGGGCGGCGCAGCTCGACGCCGAGCTGACCGACGCCCGCCGGGCCGAGGCGGCCGCCGCCGCCGACGTCGCGAGCCGGCGACGGGCCGCCGCGCCCGACCTCGCGTCCAGCATCCAGGGCAACCTCACCGAGCTGGCCATGCCCAAGGCGATCGTCGAGGTGGCGGTCGAGGGCGACGACCCCGGCGACGACGTCGAGGTGCGCCTCGCGGCCAACCCGGGCACGCCGCCCCTGCCGCTCGCCAAGGTGGCGTCGGGCGGCGAGCTGGCCCGCACGATGCTGGCCCTGCGGTTGGTGCTCACCGACGCCCCGCCCACGCTGGTGTTCGACGAGGTCGATGCCGGCATCGGCGGCGCGGCCGCCGTGGCGGTGGGCCGGGCGCTGGCGCGGCTCGGGCACGAGCACCAAGTCCTGGTCGTCACCCACCTGCCGCAGGTGGCTGCGTTCGCCGACGCCCAGGTGCGGGTGGCCAAGCAGAGCGACGACTCGTCGACCGTGTCGTCGGCGTCGGTGCTGTCCGACGACGAGCGGGTGGTCGAGCTGTCACGGATGTTGTCGGGCCAGCCCGACAGCGACGCGGCCCGCACCCACGCGGCCGAGCTGCTGGCGTCGGCCGCCGGCGAGCGGGGGCGCTGACGTGAGCTCGCCCGCCGGCGACTTCGCCGCGCCCGACGAGGACGTCGACAACGACGTCGACGAGCCCGCCGCGGACGTCGCCGTGCCGTCCGGCGACGAGCCCGCCGCGAACGGGGGCGCACCGACCGGCGACGAGCCCGGCGCCCCCGCCCGGCACGAGCGGGCGGCCGACGGCCTCGTCTCGCCCGACGTGGCCGTGCCCCCGCTCGCGGTCGACGGGCGTCCGGGCCGGCGCCTCGGGCGTGGTCGGCGGCGTGGCGCCAACGGCGGGCCCGACGTGCCGGTCACGGGCGTCGCCCGCGTCGACCGGCGCACGAAGCGCCTGGTCAAGCGGCTGAAGCCGGGAGACATCGCGGTGATCAACCACGAGGACCTCGACCGCGTGGCGGCCGAGACGCTCGTCGACGCCGCCCCCGTCGCCGTCGTCAACGCCGCGGCGTCGATCAGCGGGCGGTACCCGAACCTCGGGCCGCTGCTGCTCTGCCAGGCCGGCATCCCGCTGGTGGACGGGGTCGGGCCCGAGGTCATGGAGTCGATCCACGAGGGCGCCCCGATCACCGTCGCCGGCGACCGGGTGCTCGTCGGCACCGAGGTGATCGCCACGGGCGTGCGGCAGACCACCGCCACGGTCGACGCCGCCATCGACGGGGCGCGGGCGAACATGGGTCCCGAGCTCGAGCGGTTCGCGGAGAACACGGTCGAGTACGTCCGCCAGGAGATCGAGCTGCTCTCGGGCACGCTCGACCTGCCCGAGACCCGGTGCACGATCGCCGGGCGCCACGTCCTCATCGTGGTGCGGGGCATCGACTACAAGGACGACCTGTCGCTGTTGCAGCAGTCCGGCTACCTGCGGGGCGAGCGCCCGGTGCTGATCGGGGTCGACGGGGGTGCCGACGCCCTGCTCGAGATCGGCACGGTGCCCGACATCATCATCGGTGACTTCGACTCCGTCTCCGAGACGGCGCTGCGGTGCGGCGCGCAGCTCATCGTGCACGGCTACACCGACGGCCGGGCCCCGGGTGCCAAGCGGCTCGACGACCTCGGGCTGCCCTACACGGTGTTCTCGGCCCCGGGCACGAGCGAGGACATCGCCATGCTGCTCGCCTACGAGGAGGGTGCCGAGCTCATGGTGGCGGTGGGCACGCACAACAGCATGGTCGAGTTCCTCGACAAGGGCCGCGCCGGCATGGCATCGACGTTCCTCGTGCGGATGAAGGTCGGCGACGCGCTCGTCGACGCCAAGGGCGTGAGCAGGCTGTACCGCAGCTCGGTTCGCACGAGCGACCTCGTGTGGATGATCCTGGCCGCCGTCTTCACGCTGGCTGTCGCGCTGATGCTGTCCGAGCCCGTCCGGCTGGTCCTCCGTGCCTTCTGGCGCTCGCTGTTCTCCGGTTGATGATCAACTTCCGCTTCCACATCGTCTCGCTCACCGCCGTGCTGCTCGCGCTCGGCATCGGCCTCGTGCTCGGCACGACGTTCCTCGACGACGCCACGATCAACGGCCTCAAGAGCCAGCTCGACGGCCTCGAGAGCGACCTCGACCGGGCCCAGGCCCGCAACGACCAGCAGCAGGCACAGCTCGGGGCGTTCGAGGACGAGGCGACCGGACTCGACGAGCAGCTGGGCGAACGGCTCTTCGCCGGCCAGCTGACCGGCGACCCGGTGCTCGTCGTGTCGACGCGCGGCGTCGACGACCAGTGGGTCGACGCCGTCACGGCCTCGCTCGTCCAGGCCGACGCCGACGTGTTGGGCGTGTGGTGGCTCACCGAGCGGCTGGCCCTCGACGGCGAGTCCGACGTCGCCGACCTGTCGGCCGCGCTCGAGCTGAGCACCGACGACAGCGACCGACTCCGGCGGAACCTGGCCGTGCAGCTCGCCGACGTGCTGTTCGGCGCCGCCGACGTCTCCGCCGAGGACGTGACCCCGACCGAGCCCGGCACCGCCGAGCCCGCCCTGCTGGCGCGCCTGCGCGAGGCCGGGTTCGTCGAGTACGAGCTGCCCGACGGCGTCGACGGCGACGTCGTGCAGCTGCCGCCCGCGGGCATGCGCATCGTGGTGGTCGACGGGCCCGACGCGTCGCTGCCGGCCGACCAGGTCGTGCTGCCCGTGCTGCGGGAGCTCACAGCCGACGGGCCGATGCCGGTGGTCGCCACCCAGCCCACCGTCGACACGGGCGACGACGTCGACCCCGCCACCCAGCCCCAGCTCGTCCCTGCGCTGCGCGACGACGACACGCTGCGCCAGCGCATCTCGGGGGTCGACGACCTCGACCGTGTCGCCGGTCGGGTCGCCACCGTCCTCGCCACCGTCGACGCCGTGCCCGGCGCCCCGGTCATCGGCCAGTACGGCACCGGCGACGGCGCCGACCGGCTGCTGCCCGCGGTCGCCGGGAGCACGTGAGGCTGCGCGTGCCCGAGGCCGCCCCGTCGGGCGGGGCCGCCAGCACGACCCGGGCCGCCGCCGGGATGGGGGCCATCACCGCGGTGTCGCGCGCCCTCGGCCTGGTCCGCGTGCTGGTCATCAGCGCCGTCCTCGGCGTCAGCTACCTCGGGAACGCGTTCCAGCAGGCGAACTCGGTGTCGAACGTGCTGTTCGAGCTGCTGGCGGCGGGGGCGCTGTCGGCGGTGCTCGTGCCCGCCTTCGTCGACCTGCTCGACCGGCACGGTCGCGAGAGCGCCGAGCGGGTGGCGGGCGGGGTGCTCGGGGTGGCGCTGGCGGGCCTGGGGGCGATCGCGGTGCTCGGCGTCGTCTTCGCCCCGCAGCTGGCGCGGCTGCTCACCGCGGCGGCACCGGCCGACGTGCAGGCCGACCAGCGTGAGCTCGTCACCTACCTGCTGCGGTTCTTCGTGCCGCAGATCCTGCTCTACGCCGCGGGCACGATCGCCACCGCCGCCCTCTACGCCCTGCGGCGGTTCGCGGTCACGGCCGCCGCCCCGATCGGCAACACGGTCGTGATGGTGGCGTGCCTGGCGGCCTTCCGGGCCGTGGCGGGGCCCGACCCGGGGCTCGATCTGACGACGGGCGAGAAGCTGCTGCTCGTCGCAG
>Ga0111538_10009924_pt1 | contig 12677 bp, 11 predicted proteins | sample SoiMethybrSBSTD1_FD_79669 | JGI IMG/M metagenome (GOLD analysis project Ga0111538, IMG submission 79669) | Bulk soil microbial communities from a Populus tree surrounding site in Tennessee, USA - Soil MetaG P. TD hybrid SBSTD1 (version 2)... | ecosystem: Environmental > Terrestrial > Soil >...
ACGTGCCGCAGCTCGAGCCGGGCGACTTCAGTCGCTGGTACACCGGCGTCCGCGCGCAGGCGGTGGCACGCGACGGGCGGCTCGTGGACGACTTCGTGATCTCCGAGACCGAGCGCGCCCTGCACGTGCGGAACGCGCCGTCGCCGGCGGCGACGGCGTCGCTTGCGCTCGCGCGCCTGATCGCCGACCGCGTCGAGCGATCGCTCGACTAGCCTCCGCGCAATGCGCCGCCTCGAGACGAACCTCGAAGGGCCGATCCTGCTCGAGCCGACCGTGCACGGCGACGACCGGGGCTTCTTCGTCGAGACCGCGCGGGCGAACGTGCTCGCGGAGCTCGGCATCACGGACACGTTCGTCCAGCACAACCACTCGCGGTCGGCTCACGGCGTGCTCCGCGGGATGCACTTCCAGCCGGGCATGGCGAAGCTGGTGCGGTGTGCCCGCGGCGGCATCCTCGACGTGCTCGTGGACATCCGGCCCGGCTCGGCGTCGTTCGGCCGCTGGGAGGGGTTCGAGCTGAATGACGAGAACCACCACCAGCTCTACTGCCCGGACGGCTTCGCGCACGGGTTCTGCGTGCTGTCGGACGTCGCGGACGTGGTCTATCTCTGCTCGGACTACTACGACGCCGAGCGCGAGTCCGGCTTCAGCTTCGAGGACCCGGACGTGGGAATCCGCTGGCCGGAGATGGAGTTCACGGTCTCCGAGCGCGACCGGCACGCGCCCACCCTGGCGGAGCTCCGCTCAGCGCCGCAGCAGGCCGCGCACTAGCTCCCGCTCGCCCGGGTCGAGCACGAGCCCGTAGTACGCGGCCCAGTAGGCGAGCACGCCGAGGATCGCGGTGGCCGCGACCGGCGCGAGCGTCTCCGGCTCGAGGCCGAACCGGATCGCGGCCAGGATCCCGGCCAGCAGCGCGCCCAGCGCGTACGCCGGCGCCATCGCGCGCCGAGCGAGCTCCTCGAGCGACGCCCCGGACGCGCGCAGCCCCGTGCGCAGGAGCACCGGGAACACCACGGCGAACGCCCCGGCGGTGGCCACCGCCGGCCCCTCCACCCCAAGCTTGGGCGTGAGGATCAGCGCCAGCACAAGGTTGATCGCGGCCGCGCAGGCGAGCGTGCGGCCGGCCGTGGGCGCCGCGCCCGCCCCGGTGAGGAAGCCCGGCGTGACGATCAGCGCGCCGTAGACGAGCCAGTACGAGACGAGGATGGACAGCGCAGTTGCTCCGTCGGCGTAGCGCTCACCGAGCCACACGCCCACCACCGGCTTCGACATCACCATCAGGGTCACGCACAGGGGCACGAACAGCGCGAGCGTGTAGCGGCTGCCGCGCACGGCCAGCTCGCGGAGGCGGCGATCGTCGCCGGTGGCCGCGTACCGCGAGGCGGTCGGGACCGTGGGCACCGCGAGCGCGCCCGCGAGGGCGTACAGCAGGTTGTGCGCGCGCACCGGGCCCTCGTACAGGCCCACGGCCCGCGGCGTGCGGTACGCGCCGAGGATGATGCGGCCCGACGCGTACATCGCGAGGTTCGACAGCTCGATCACGAGCAGCCAGCCGGCCGTGGGGACGATCGCGGCGGTGTGGCGTGGATCTCGGCCTCCGGCCGGCCGGATCGCGAGCCCGCGGCGGCGCACGATCACGCCCGAGATCGCTCCGCTGAGCAGCGGCAGCAGCCCGCTCAGGGCGATGATCACCGACAGGCTCACGTTCGCGAGGATCAGCGTGACCATCAGGACCAGGTAGATCGCGACCGCCGCGATTTCCGCGCCGGCCGCGGCGGCGAACATCCGCTCCGCGCGGAGCCGGTCGAGCTGGATGCTCGCCATGATCCCCACGGCCGTGACCACCCCGAGACCGACGCCGCCGGTGCGCGCGTCGCTCGCGAGGGACCCGTCGAGGACAAGGCCGGCGATGAGGACCGCCACGCCGGCGATCAGCAGGCCGGTGGCGGTGCCCACGAGCGCGTACAGCCGCTGAGCGACCACGAACACGCTCGCGCGCTCCTCGCCCTCGGCCGCGCTCGCCATGGCGCGGACGGCGGCGCTCGCCACGCTGTTGCGCAGCACGAGCAGGTAGCCGGCGAGCGACGCCACCAGCCCGTACGCGCCCAGCTCGGCCACCTCGAGGTCGCGCGCCAGGAGCGTGACGATCACCAGCAGCGCCACCAGTCCGGATGCCTGGGCGATCTGCTGGAGCAGCGCGCCGGACGCGACCAGCCGCGCCTCGCCTGGGCCACGCATGCGGGCCACCATACGCACCGCATCGGCGGCCGTCGGCGGGGGTTTACACTTCCCGACCGCCCGATGACCCGCCTCCAGCCGCAACCAGCAGCGGCAGCAAGCGCACCCGCAGTTGCCGCGGACATCCCGAAGCGCGAGATCCTCGGCGTCCCGGTCGCGATGACGGATTACCGGGGCGCGGTCGAGGCGCTCGACGCCATGGTCGACAGCCGCGAACGCGGCTACGTCTGCGCCGTCTCGGTGCACTCGCTCACGAGCGCCCTCGACGACCCCGAGATGGCGGCCGTCTTCCGCGGCGCGACGCTCGTCCTGCCCGACGGCATGCCGGTGGTGTGGGCAGCGAACCTGCTCGGGGCCGGCCTCGAGGGGCGCGTCTACGGACCGCAGCTCATGCTCCGCTACAGCGAGCGCTGTGCGGAGCGCGGCCATCGCGTCTGGCTGTACGGCGGGCGCGACCAGGGCTCGCTCGCGCAGCTCGCCCTGAACCTGCGGCGGCGCCTGCCCGGCATCAACATCGTCGGCGGCTACTCGCCTCCCTTCCGCACGATGACGGACGAGGAGGAGGACACGCTCATCGACCAGATCAACGGCGCCCGGCCGGACGTGCTCTGGGTGGGCATCGGCGCGCCGAAGCAGGAGAAGTGGATGGCGCGCATGCGCGACCGGCTCGAGGTGCCGGTGATGTGCGCGGTCGGCGCCGCCTTCGACTTCCACGCGGGCCGCGTGTCGCAGGCACCGGTGTGGATGCAGGACCGCGGGCTCGAGTGGATCTATCGCCTGGCGCAGGAGCCGCGCCGGCTGCTGCCGCGGTACGTCTACTCCAACCCGCGCTTCGTACTCGCGTTCGCCCGTCAGTACCTCGACGAGCGCACCCGCTCGTAGAGGTCGAGCAGCCGCCGCGTGTACCGCTCCTCGGGGTGGTTCTCCCGCGCTCGCTCGAGCAGCGCCTCGCCGTCGCGCGTGCGCCGCTCCGCGTCCGTCCACAGGATGCGCATCCGAGCCGCCAGCGCGTGCTCGTCGTTCGGCGGCACGCACCGCTCCGGGGCGATCAGCTCCGGCAGGCCGCCCAGGTGCGACGCCACGACCGGCACGCCCGCGGCCATCGCTTCCAGCGCCGAGTACGGCGAGAACTCGTGGTAGCGGGACGGCATCACGACCATCGCGGCGCCCGCCAGCTCGCGCTCCATGCCGGCGCGGTCCTGGCGCCCGATGAAGTCCACGCGACCGCCGATCACGTTCGCCAGCTCCACGAGCTTGCCGGCGGCCGGGCCCTCGCCCGCGACCCTGAGAGGGATGTCCGCGAGCGTCGCGGCCCTGATCGCCGTGTCGATCCCCTTCTCCGGAGCCAGGCGGGACGCCACCAGCGCGTACCCGCCGTCACCCGCCCTGCTCCGGTCGGCGAAGGCCTCGGCGGGCAGATAGTGCGGGAGCACGTCGATGCGGTCGCGCGGCACCCCGAGGAGCGCGGACTGCTCCCTCGAGTACTCGCTCGGCACCACGAACCGGTCCACGTTCTCGAACACCGCGGGCTGGTGTCGGGCGAGCGCGGTCGCGTACACCAGCGCCTCCGGCACCGACTCGCGGCAGTTGAGCGCGAGGCCCGGCAGCGTGTTGCGGTGGTGGCAGCGGAAGCACGGGCCGCCGCCCCGCGCCGCCACGCCGATGGCGCAGAAGAGGCGCAGGTTGTGCAGGTGGAGCACCACGGCGGCGCCCGTCTCTCGCACGGCGGCGAGGGACCTGGGACCGAAGGCGGGCAGCATGTTGTGCACGTGCACCACGTCGGCGTCGAGGTCGCGGGTGGCGGCCACGGCGTCGCCCTCGTCGCGGCCGCCGCGCAGCAGCGCCAGGGCCGCGGCCGGCCGCGAGAGCTCGGTCGAGCTGCGCTCGAGTACGGCGTGCGTGACGCTCGCCCTGCCGAGGGCGGCGGCCTGCAGCTCGACGGAGCGCTCCTCGCCTCCCTCGAAGCGATAGCGGTTGTGGACCAGGAGTACGCGCATGCGGCGGGGCTACGCTATCCAGCCGATGGAGGTGACGGTCGTGGTCCCGACGAGCGGGCGCGCGGGCTATCTCGAGGTGACGCTCGACTCGCTCCGTGGCCAGCGCACCAGCGTGCCGCACGAGCTGCTGGTGGTGGACGACGGATCGACGGACGGCACGCCCGCCGTGGCGGAGCGCTTCGGCGCGCGGATCGTCCGGCACGAGGAGCGGCGGAGCCTGAACGCGGCCAGGAACACCGGAGTGCGGGAGGCGCGCGGCGAGCTGATCGCCTTCGTGGACGACGACGTCCAGGCGCCCCCGGGCTGGCTCGACGCGATCGCGGAGGGGGCGAGGCGACATCCCGACGCCGAGGCGTTCGGCGGGCCGATCCGGGCGCGCTTCGAGGGTCACGCGCCGCGCGGCTGCGGCCGCGAGGACCCGCCGATCACGACACTGGACCTCGGAACGGAGGACCGGGAGGCCGAGATGGTGTGGGGCGCGAACTTCGCCGTCAGGCGCTCGGCGGTGGACCGGGTCGGCGAGTTCGACGAGTCGTTCGCGCGCGGGCACGGCGACGAGGAGGAGTGGCTCATGCGGCTGCGCGCCGCAGGCGGGCGGATCGTCTACCTGGCGGAAGCGGGGCTCGACCACCGGCGCGCGCCCGGCGATTCGGGCCTCGCCTCGCTCGCGCGCGCCGCGTACCACCGCGGCCGCGGCGCACGGTCGAGCGACCGGCGGCACGGAAAGGCACCCCGCGTGGCGCGCGAGCTTCGCAACGTGGCGGGCGCGGGCTGGCACACGGTTCGTCGGGCCTGCCCGCAGGGGCTGATCATGGGCGCCCACGCGGCCGGCCGGCTGGTGGAGGCACTGCGCCCGCGATGACCCGTCCCGATCCCGACTCGTTCCTCTCGGGGGACGGTGGCGACGTCACGGACCCGTGGCGGCGCGCCAAGCGAACCGCCGGCGAGCTCGCCTACGGCGCCATCGACGCCGTGACCGGCACGCGCCTCCGGGCGGCCCGGCTGGCGCGGACCACGCGCGCGCCGCTCGACGTCCTGGTGCTGGGCGTCTACCGGGATGCGGCGCTCCTCGCGGACACGCTGTCCGCGCTCCGGTCCAACCGTCATCACGTGCGCTTCGCGCTCGGCTCCATGGGTACGGCGCACGGCGATTTGCGTGAGCACACCGTCGCCGAGCACCTCACCGGAGGCAAGTTCCAGAACCTGAACCGCCTGCTCGATGCCGCGGGCGGCGCGCCCGACTGGACCATCGTCATCGACGACGACGTCCGGCTGCCGCGCGCGTTCCTCGACCGCTTCCTCGCCGTGTGCGAGGCGTTCGAGCTCGATCTCGCCCAGCCCGCGCAGACGCTGCGGAGCCATTCGGCCTGGAAGGTCACGCGGCGGCGGCCGGCGTCGCTCGTCCGGCTGACCCGCTTCGTCGAGATCGGGCCGGTCACGGCGTTCGGCCGGCGCGCCGCCGCCGAGCTGCTGCCGTTCCCCGACCTCCGCTTCGGCTGGGGGCTCGACCTCCACTGGGCCGCCCTCGCCGGCCGAAACGGCTGGCGGCTGGGAATCGTCGACGCGCTGCCCGTGCGCCACGAGTCCGCGCTCGTGGGCACCACCTACTCGCGCGACGACGCCGTCGAGGAGGCCGCGAGCTTCCTGACCGACCGCCCCTACCTCCCGAGCGCCCGGGCCGGCGAGGTGCTCGCCACCCACCGGCGCGCGCGCGGCTGACGTGCGGCTCCTCTTCGTCTGCCCCGACATGCGCTTTGGTGGCGCGGAGCGCCACTGGGCGACGCTGATCGTCGCGCTCGCCGAGCTCGGCGTCGAGCCGAAGCTGCTCGCGCTCGCCGAGAAGGGCGCCTTCTTCGACGACGTCGCGAGCCACGGCATCCCCGCCGAGTGCATGGACCTCCGGCGGCGCACGGATCCGCGCGGCCTGCGGCGGACGCTCGCGGTCGCGGCCGCGTTCCGGCCCGACGCGGTGGTCACGCGCGGCGTGAGCGCGCAGCTCGTGGGAGAGGCGATCGCGCGGCGCGCCCGGGCGGTGCACGTCTACAACGAGCACACGCCGCTCACGGCCACCGGGCGCCTGCTGCCGGCGCGCCCGCACCAGCGCGCCCTCACGCGACTGGTGGCGCGCGCGATCGACGAGGTGGTGGCGGTCACCACCCGCCAGGTGCCGCCGCTCGAGCGGCTGGGCTACCCGCGCCTCAGGATCGAGGTGGTGCACAACGGCGTGTTCGAGCGCGACGTGGAGGGAGTCGGGCCCTCGGGCGAGCTTGGCGCGGACGGCTTTCCGGTCCTGTGCGTGGCGGGCCTCCGGCCGGAGAAGCGCGTGGACCTCTTCATCGAGGCGGTGGGTGCCGCGCGGCGGGAAAACGCCGCGGTGCGCGGCTACGTCGCCGGCGAGGGCCGCGAGCGCGAGCGGCTCGAGCCTCTCGCCGCGCGAAACGGCGTGACCCTGCTGGGCGCGCGCCCGGACGTGCTCGAGCTGGTGGCCGCGGCGGGCGCCGTGTGCCTGCCCAGCGAGGCCGAGGCGATGCCCATGAGCCTGCTCGAGGCGATGGCGCTCGGCCGCCCGGTGATCGCCACGGACGTGGGCGGCACCGCGGAGCTCGTGCGGCACGGCGAGACGGGGTATCTCCTCCCACCAGGCGACGGTCGCGCGGTGGCGCGCGCGATCGCCGAGCTCGCGGAGGACCCGGCCCGCGCCGCCGAGATGGGCGCCGCCGGCCGGCGGCTCCAGCGCCAGCGCTTCACCGGCGAGCAGATGGTCGAGGGCTACCGCGCCGCATTCGAGGAAGCGATCGCTCGTGGCCAGGCCTGACGTCCTGCTCGTCTCGCTCGGCACGACGCTCGGGTGGCGGGTGGCGGACCGGATGCTGCTCCAGCAGCTCGAGCGCGCCGGAGCCTCCACCGACGCCGTCTCGATCGGCCGAGGCGCCGCGGACCGCCTGCGGCGCGGCTACCCGGTGAACGACCTCGTCGAGATGTACGCCGCGCGGCGCACGGTGCGCGACGCACTGGAGCGCCTGGAGCCGCGCGCGCTGATCGTGTCGAGCACGACCGCCGCGATGCTGCTGCCGCCGCTGCCCGTCCCCTACGCCGTCCGCTTCGACGCTCCGGCCCGGCTGAACCGGCCCGGCGCGCGGAACGCGTTCCTCCCCCTGCTCGAGCGGCGCGCGATGCGCCGGGCGCGGGTCACGATCCCGTTCAGCTTCGCGGGCGCGGAGGCGCTCCCGGACGGAGCCGCGCGGCCGATCGTGGTGTCGCCGCCGATCGACCCGTCCGGCGAGCCGCCGCCGGCCGACCGCGAGCGGCGCGCCGTGGCCTACGTGCCGGACCCGAAGGCGAAGGGGCTGGACGTGCTCGTCGGCGGCTGGGCGGCCGCGGCCGTGGACGGCGCGCGGTTGGCGGTGTACGGCCTCGATCCCGACTGGGCGCGCTCCCACCTGCGCCGCACGGGCACCCCCGAGCCGGACTCGCTCGAGCTGCCGGGCATGGTCCCCGCGGCGGTGTTCCGCTCCGCGCTCCGCCGGGCGCACGTGTTCGTCCACGGGGCGCGGTGGGAGGACTGGGGCCAGGCGCCGCTCGAGGCGCTGGCCGACGGCGCCCTGCTCGCCACGGTTCCGGCGGGCGGCCCCTACGAGGGGCTCCGGCTCGCCCGGCAGCTGGACGAGCGGCTCGTGGCCGAGCGGATCGACCCGGCGGCGCTTGCTCCCGCGATCCGGGCGGCGTTCGACATGCCCGCCGATGACGTCCCCGCCTACCGCGAGCGCGCGACCGGGCTGCTCGCTCCGTACCGGTCGGGGAACGTGCAGGAAATCGTGGCCCGCGACCTGCTGCCCGCGCTTTTTGCGGACGCGCCCCGGTAACCTCGGCCCCGTGACGGACGTGACCCTCGTAACGGGCGCGGGCGGATTCATCGGCGGCCATCTGGTCAAGGACCTGCTGGCCAGGGGAGAGGCCGTGCGCGCCGTTGACATCAAGCCTGAGGCCGAGTGGCATCAGGTGTTCGCCGGCGCGGAGAATCGCCGCGCGGATCTCCGCGAGCCCGGCGCTTGCGCCGAGGCCGTGGCCGGCGTGGGGCGCGTCTACAACCTCGCCTCGGACATGGGCGGCATGGGGTTCATCGAGAGCCACAAGGCGGCGTGCATGCTGTCGGTGCTCATCAACACGCACCTGCTGCAGGCGTCCGTGGCGGCGGACGTGGAGCGCTTCTTCTTCGGCTCGTCGGCGTGCGTGTACGCGGCGGAGCACCAGACCTCGCCCGACGTCATCCCGCTCCGCGAGGAGGACGCCTACCCGGCCATGCCGGAGGACGGGTACGGCTGGGAGAAGCTGTTCAGCGAGCGGATGTGCCGCCACTTCACCGAGGACTTCGGCCTCGAGACGCGCGTGGCCCGCTACCACAACGTGTACGGCCCGCACGGGACCTTCGAGGGCGGCAGGGAGAAGGCCCCGGCCGCCATCTGCCGCAAGGTCGCCGAGGCCGAGCTGCTCGACCGCCCCGAGATCGAGATCTGGGGCGACGGCAAGCAGACGCGCAGCTTCACCTACATCGACGACTGCGTCCACGGGACGCTGGCGATCATGGACTCCGACCTCTCGGAGCCCGTCAACCTCGGCAGCGCGACGCTCGTGACGATCGACGACCTCGTCTCGATCGTCGAGGAGATCGCCGGCATCACGCTCGAGCGGCGCTACAAGACGGACGCGCCGACCGGCGTCCGGGGCCGCAACAGCGACAACACGAAGCTGAGGGACGCGATCGGCTGGGAGCCGAACACGACGCTGCGCGACGGGCTCGAGGTGACCTACCGCTGGGTCAGGGACCAGGTTCGCGCCCGGCCGGCTGTCGCGCTGAGCTAGCCGCCCGCAGGATCGCGCGCTCCCACGCCTCCACGTCGGCCTCCGGCGGATGCCGCTCGGTCACGGCGCGGCTGCCCGCGGCGAGCCGCTCCCGCAGCTCCGGCTCCCGGACGACGCGGCGGAGCGCCTCGACCAGAGCCATGCGGTCGTCCGGGTCGATCACGATGGCGTTCTCGCCGTCCACGGCCACGTCGCCGGTCGCGCCGGCTCGCTCGGAGGCGATCAGCGGCAGGCCGGCCGCGGCGCCCTCGCGCAGCGTCACGCCGAACGGCTCGTAGCCGCTCACGAGCGCCAGCACGCCGGCCGAGGCGTACACCTCACCCAGCTCGCGCGGCGTCGCCGGGCCCGGGAAGCGCACCTGCACGCCGAGGTCGTCCGCCAGCTCGGCCAGCTCGGACGCGAGCGGCCCGATCCCGCGCACCTCGAGCTCGGCCTCGCCCTCCCTGAACCCGGCCTCGGCGAACGCGCGGATCAGGCCGTCGAGGTTCTTGGCGGGCACGAGCCGGCCGACCGACAGGATGCGGAGCGGGTCCCCCTCCGCTCCGGGTGTGGCGGGCCGGATGTGCTCGAGATCCGCGTTCTGCAACGCCACCTCGGCGCGCGCCGGGTCGACGCCCAGGCTCCGCACTCGCTCGGCCCCCTGCGACGACGCCACGATGAAGCCCGCCGCCCGCGGCGCCAGCGCGCGGTGCACGCGCCGCTGGAGGCTCGACAGGCCGGCGTCGCTCCACGGCGTGAGCTCGCTGAAGATCACGAGCGGCACCCGCCGGCGGCGCGCCCAGGTGAGCGCGCGCATGGTGGCGGGCCCGTACTCCCAGCTCACCACGCAGTCCGGCCGAGCCCGTGAGAGCACCCGCCCAATGCCGCGCGGAACCGTGATTGGAGTGCGCCCTGGGCGCGAGCGCTGCCAGGAGCGGAGAACCTCGCTACCGTACCCCTCTGCGTCAGAAAACCAGCTCTCGGGCTGGTCCCAGCCGGGTTGACGCGCGGCGAGGTAGACCACGTGAGGGACCACGTTGCCGCGCTCTGCAAGCGCACGGAACAGCGGCTCGCGGTAGGGAACCGGAACCGGGGGCAGGATCGCGACGCGAGGCGGCACGGCCGCAACTTTGCCTTATGGCAGGGGTCACAAACTTTTAGGCCATTTCATGAAGCGAATAGCCCGACATCTTCTCCTTGTCACCTGCGCGCTGGCGGTGCTCGCGCTGCCCGCGCCGGCGCCGGCCCACGCGAGCGCGAACCAGGTGCTGCGCGACTGCATCTACGACGGGAAGCTCGATCACCACTACTCGAACGCCGAGCTGAGGCGGGCGAGGGATCACATGCCGTCCGACGCCGACGAGTACTCCGACTGCCGCGACATCATCGCCGCGGCCATCAAGGGCGGGTCCGACCGGAGCGGCGGGAGGCCCAGCCCCGGCATCGCCGCCACTGACCCGGCCGGCGAGGCCGCCGCGCAGCAGGCCGACCAGTCCGACCTCGCGGCCATCGCGGACAGCGCGGACAAGACGGCGCCGAAGCTCGACGTCGGCGGCCAGAGCCTGAAGCCCGACAACAGCGGCTTCTTCAACCTCGGCGGGGCCGCCAACGAGGTTCCGGCTCCGCTCCTGATCGCGCTGGTGCTCCTGTGCCTGACGGCGCTCGCGACGGGATTGGGCTCGATCCGCGAGCGCGTGCCCGCGCTCGCGCGCATCCCGTTCCTGTCCAAGATCCCCACGCTGCGTGTTCCGTTCATCGGCCGTCGCGACTAGAGCCTTCTCGCTGATACTCGGCGCCGCCATCGTGGCGGTCGCTTTCGGAGCCCGGGGCGGCACCGAGCTCACGCGCACGAGCATCACCGAAGTGGCACTGATCCTGGTGGGCGCCGGCGTGCTGGCGGTGACCTTCCTGTGGAGCCGCCCCGGTCACCCCTACGGGCGGACGACGGTCATCCTGTTCGCCCTCCTCGCCCTGCTCACCTCGCTGTCGGTCCTCTGGTCGATCTCACCGGAGCTGAGCTACATCGAGGTCGGGCGGACGTTCGCCTACCTCGCCGTCTTCACCGCCGCGGTCGCGGGTGCGCGGCTCTTCCCCCGCGCGGGGCAGGAGGTGCTGTGGGGGCTCCTGATCGGCGCCGTGATTCCGGTCGGCTACGCGCTCGCCTCGCGGGTGTGGCCGGGCACGCTCGCCGTGAACGAGGTGTCGAACCGGCTCGGACAGCCGTTCGACTACTGGAACGCGGTGGGATCGGTGGCGGCCATGGCCGTGCCGATCCTGCTGTGGCTCGGCTCGCGGAAGAGCGGCAGCTCGACCGCGCGCATGCTCGCCTACCCGCTGATGGGCGCCTGCGTCCTCACGATCGCGCTCACTCAGTCGCGCGGTGCCGCGGGCGCGGCCGTGGTGGGCGCGATCGCCTGGTTCGTGCTCGTGCCGCTTCGGCTGCGGAGCCTGCCGGTGGTGATCTTCCCGTCGGCAGCGGCGGTCGCGGTGGGTGCATGGGCGTTCTCGAAGGACCCGTTCACGAAGGTGCTCCAGCCGCTGTCGGCGAAGGAGGCCGTGGCGGGCGACTTCGGCACGCTCGTGGTCCTGATGCTCGTCCTCCTGATGCTCGTGGGCGCGGCGATCGAGGCGGGCTCGGCGCGGCGCGTGCCGTCCGCCCGGATGCGGCGCAGGGTCGGGATCGCCGCCGTGGCCGTGGCGTGCCTGGTCCCGCTCGCTGCGTTCACCTCCGTGGCCTTCAGCGACCGCGGCATCGGCGATCGCATCTCCGACCTCACCAGCGAAACGAAGGTGGCGCCGCAGCAGGGCGGCGGCCGCGTGTTCGCGGCGTCCTCGTCGCGCGGCAAGTACTGGCGCGAGGCGTGGAGGGTCTTCAAGGCCCGCCCGGCGGAGGGCGTGGGCGCCGGGGCGTTCGCCGTCGCGCGCCTGAAGTACCGGAACGACACGTCCGTGACGCGCCACGCCCACGGCTGGTTCGCCCAGATACTGGCCGACTTCGGACTCGTCGGGCTGGCCCTCACGACACTCCTCTTCCTGGCCTGGGCGATGGCGGCACTCAGCGCGACCGGGCTGCTGCCGCGCCGCCTTCTGCGCGGCGCGGACGAGGAGGGCGTCCCGCTGCGGCGTGACTGGGACTCGCACCGCATCGCGCTGGTGACGATCCTGCTCGTGCCGCTCGTGTTCGGCGTGCAGTCGCTGCTCGACTGGACCTGGTTCATCCCCGCGCCGGCCGTCATGGCGCTGATAGCGGCCGGGTACGTGGCCGGCCGCGGTCCGCTCGGCTCGGAGGACGAGGAGGGGCCGGGACCGGTGTTCACGCGCCGCCCAACCTGGGGGCGGATCCTCGCCGGCGTGGCGGCGGTGGCCACCGCCGCCCTGATCGCCTGGGCCGCCTGGCAGCCCGAGGCATCCGACCGCGCGACGAACGACGCGCTGGCGCTCGCCGACAAGAAGAAGTTCGACGCCGCCGTCGAGCGGACGAAGGACGCCGAGGACTCGAACCCGCTCACGCCCGACCCGCTGCTCGTGCGCGCGTCGATCTACACCCAGGCGAACCGCGTGCGCGACGCCGAGCACTCGCTCCAGCAGGCCGTGATCTCGTTC
>Ga0111538_10009928_pt1 | contig 12676 bp, 8 predicted proteins | sample SoiMethybrSBSTD1_FD_79669 | JGI IMG/M metagenome (GOLD analysis project Ga0111538, IMG submission 79669) | Bulk soil microbial communities from a Populus tree surrounding site in Tennessee, USA - Soil MetaG P. TD hybrid SBSTD1 (version 2)... | ecosystem: Environmental > Terrestrial > Soil > Tree...
CGCGCGCAGCCGCTCCTGCGCGTCGCCGGAGATTGCTGGCGCCGAGGTCGCCGCGCCGCTCGTGTGAATCGCGGCGGCTCGAGCCGTCATCGCCGCCGCGATCGCCGCGTGCGCGGCGGCGACATCATGGTCCTGCCGCGGATCGGTCTGCAAGTCGTAGAGCTCGGTCGCGCTGCCGGCGCGGATCGCCATCCAGCGTCCGTCGGTGAGCGCCTGCAGCGGGCTCCAACCGGCCGCGCGCGGATATTCGGTTTCGGCGTACACATCGGTACCGCCGTTCAGCGCCAGCAGGTCGCGTCCCTTCATCGCTTGTGGCGCGGGCATACCGGCGGCGCGAACAATCGTCGGGGCGACGTCGGTCAGGCTCACCGCCTCGCTGCGGGTCGCTGCTGCCACGCCGGGCGCGACGACAATCAGCGGCACGCGCAGCGTCGAGTCGTAGGCCAGTATGCCGTGCGTGAGCTCGCCGTGATCGCCGAGCCCTTCGCCGTGATCGCCGGCGACCACGACCAGCGCGCGATCGAGCTCGCCCGACGCTCGCAGCGATTCGAGCAGCCGTGCCAGCTGCGCGTCCGCGTAGGCGACCTCCGCATCGTACGGCGTCGCCGCGCGTTGCCGGAATTCGGCCGGCGCCTCGTACGGCGCGTGGGGATCGTAGAGGTGAAGCCAGATGAAGAACGGGGCTGGGGGCTGGGGGCTGGGGGCTGGCCGTGCGGCGAGCCATGCGACTGCGCGATCGACGACTGCCGACGCCGGGCGCTCGGCTTCGAGGCGTTCGGTGGCGTTCGGGTCTCGCGGGATCTGGTCGTCGTAGGTCTCGAACCCCTGGGCAAGGCCGAAGCGGCGATCCAGCACGAACGCGCCGACGAACGCGGCAGTGTCGTAACCGGCGTCGTGCAGCAGCCGCCCGAGCGTCAAATGTGTGCCGGCGAGGCGGGCGCCGTTCTCGCGGACGCCGTGTGCGGGGGGCAGCAAGCCGGTATGAATGGTCGTATGCGCCGGCAGGGTCAACGGCGCGGTCGTTCGCGCGGCGGTGAAGCGCAGGCCCGACGCGGCGAGGCGGTCGATCGTGGGAGCGACGCCCGTGCCGACGCGATCCGCGCGAAACGTGTCGATGGTCACGAGCAGCACGTTCGGCCGCGCGGGAGTAACGGCCGGCCCTCTGCCGCACGCGGTCGCGGACCATGCAATGAACAGGAAGCACACGGCGCGCGGCGGCACCTGCCGATTGTAACAAGCGCGATACAATTGCCCAGTTCCATGGCGGCATTTCCGGCGACCCGGCATTCGATCGTGGCAGCGATCCGCAGCGACCGCGCCGAGGTGCGCCGCTCCGCCTTCGACGCGCTGGTAACCGCGTACTGGAAGCCGGTCTTCAAGTACGTGCGCCTCAAGTGGCGCGCGTCGCCGGACGATGCGGCCGACCTGACGCAGGGATTTTTTCTGCGCGCCTTCGAGAAGGATTTCTTCGCGTCGTTCGATCCGGCGAGGGCGCGCTTCCGCACCTACCTGCGCACCTGCCTCGACGGCTTCGTCGCCAACGCGCGGCAGGCGGACGCGCGGCTGAAGCGCGGCGGCGGCGTCGCGCTGGTGCCGCTCGATTTCGACGAGGCCGAACGCGAGCTGGCGCACCAGGCGGGCAACGCGATTGCCGACTTCGACGCCTACTTCCACCGCGAGTGGCTGCGCGGCCTGTTCGCCGCCGCCGCGGCGAGGCTGCGCGACGACTGCGCCGCGCGCGGACGACGCGATCGCTATCCGCTCTTCGAGGCCTACGATCTCGCCGGCGACGATCGGCCGCGGCCGACGTATGCGGAGCTGGCGCGGCGCCACGGCCTGACCACCATCGACGTCACCAACGAGCTCGCCGCGGCGCGGCGCGAGTTCCGCCGCTTCGTCGTCGAGGCGCTGCGCCAGCAGTGCGCCAGCGACGAGGAGTTCGAGAGCGAGCTGCGGGGCCTGACCGGATGATCCCCGAACCGGCGATCGATCGCCTGGCGGCGATGTTCCGCACCCCGGATCTGACCGGCACCCGCTACGAGATCATCTCGACCCTCGGCCGCGGCGGCATGGGGATCGTCTACCTCGCGCGCGACACCGCGCTCGATCGCGAGGTGGCGCTGAAGATCTTCGATCGCCCGCCGGGCGATTCCAACGAAGCGCGGATCATTGCCCGCCTCGAGCACCCGGGCATCGTGCCGGTGCACGACTTCGGCGAGCTGCCCGACGGCCGGCTGTTCTACGCGATGAAGCGCGTGCGCGGCGACCGCCTCGATCGGTGGATGGCGGCAGGCCCTTCGACGGGGCTCAGGGCAGGCCGCGATCTGACCGATCGCCTGGCGGTCTTCCTGCGCGTCTGCGAAACCGTCGCCTTCGCGCACGCCCACGGCGTCGTCCATCGCGACCTCAAGCCCGAGAACGTGATGGTCGGCGAGTTCGGCGAGGTGCTGGTGCTCGACTGGGGCGTTGCTGCCGCCGACATTGCGGATTGCGGATTGGGGAATGCGGATTCCAATTCACAGACGATTGTCGGCACACCGCAGTACATGGCGCCGGAGCAGGAGCGGGGCGATGCGGCGATCGACCAGCGCGCCGACGTGTTCGCACTCGGCGCGATGCTGGCGGGAATCGCCCGCGGGGTGGCGCCGGTCGCGGCGATCGCGCGCAAGGCGCAGTCGGCCGACGCAGGACAGCGGTATCAATCGGTGCCGGCGCTGGCCGCGGACGTCAACCGCTACCTGGCCGGGCGCGCGGTCGAGGCGCACCGCGAGCCGCTCTTCGCGCGCGTCGCCCGCGTCGCGCGGCGCAACCGCCTCGCGATCCTGCTGGTCCTCACGTACCTGATAGTGCGGGTGGTGTTGATTTTCCTCTTCCGGGTTTAATGTGGCGGACAAGGGGGCGGAGCAAGCATGGGGGCGGAGCAAGCTCCGCCCCTACGGTCACGTGCGCAGGTCCGAATTAAAAACTCGTCCGAGCAACGCGTAATAGAGCGGGTGGAGGCTCAGGGTGAAAAAAGTGCTGTTCGTGACGCTGCTCGGCGGGTTTCTCGGGATCTTCGACGGTCTCACCGCGTATTTCACGCCCGAGGTGCGCGATCAGCTGGTCGGGATCGTCATCGGCTCGACGATCAAGGGGCTGCTGACCGGCGTGATCATCGGGTTCTTCGCCACCCGCGTGCACTCGCTGGTGGTGGGCACGATCTTCGGCCTCGCGGTCGGCGCCTTCTTCGCCTGGCTGATCCTGCTGATGAACCCCGGCCACGCGCTGAACATCATGCTGCCGGGAAGCCTGGTGGGGCTGATCGTGGGATACGTGGCGCAGACCTATCAGGCGTCGCCGGGGCCCCAGAACTTCAGGCCGAACGTCCACGTCTGACGCGGGGACGACGTCGCCGCTTTACTTGCGTGGTTCGCGGGGCGTTGCCTTCTCCGCCTCTTTCTCGGTGAAGCGGGCGCCGCGCAGGATGTCGGGCATGCCGTAGTTGCCTTCGTGGCAGGCATATTCGAAGAGGGGACCCTTCGCCGCGATCATCGGGATCTCGGCGCTCCACGGCCTGGTCCAGGTGTCGGGATCGTCGACCGTGAACTGGTAGACGATCCGGTCGGCGCTCACGCGCGTGAAGCGTTCGACGACGTGCAGGTTGGCGCTTGCGCCCTGGAACGCGGTGCGGTGCGTGAAGTTCGTCGTGTCGACGACGAGCGTATCGCCCTCCCACCGGCCGCGGGAATCGCCGGCCCACCGCCGCATGCTTTCCGCGATGTGCGGCCCGCCGTCGGTCGGGATTACCCGCGGCGCCGTCTCCAGCTCCCTCACGATCAGCACGTGCTCCGGCGTCTGGAGGATCTGCAGCACGTCGTTGTAGGGCGGCGGCAGCATCGGCGGACCCTCGTGCGTCCAGATGATGCAGCGCTCCTGCAGCGGGCGGTTCTCGTGGCTGTCGAAGTTGATCGCGGCCCGTCTCGCGGCCGCGCGCTCGGTCGCCTGCGGCACCAGCGGCGGAATCTTTCCGTCCGGCGGATCGTAGATGAGCGACGTTCTCCTGCTCGACAGCGGCGCGAAGTCTGTCGTCAGCCACAGCGCGTTGTCGTAATGCGTCGGATCGTTCTGCACGACGCGCTTCCGCCGCTCCTCGTCGCTGAGGCCGAAGATCCCCGCTGCGAGCGGATCGACATCGTCCTCGGTCAGGAGCGCCGACAGCTCCACCGCTTCCTGCTCGGTGAGAAACTCCTGGTTCGCATATCGCGCCGGCCGCACCAGCGGCGTGAAGGTGTGCGTCGTCCAGATCCCCTGGAGATCGGGGTGGCCGTCAGGCGTGCGAGGCGCGGTCCACCCCTCGGCTCGCGCGGACCCCGACCGCTCGCTCGGGGCAGGCCGCGCGGGCTCGCTCGGGACAGGCGCTTGCGCGCTCGCGCATACCGCCGCCGCGATCACGCCGATGACGAAGAGCATGCGTTTCACGGCTCGCTCCTACTCCTGCCGGCACGAAAAGCTCGTCGCCTCGTCGATGCTGCCGCTGCCTTTGTAGACCGCCACCTGCGGGTAGGGGCACAGCGGGCGGGTGCGATCCACTCGTCCGCCGGTCGCGTGCGAGGCGACGATCGCGTCCGGGGCTTTGCCCGCCTCGACCCATTGCTCGAGGGCCAACACCATGTCGAACGCGTTCGGACCCTCGCCGCCGCCGCAATGGCCCATTCCCGGCGCGAGAAAGAGCCGGTAGGAGCCGTTCACCTTGCCTGCGCCGCCGCTCGCCTCGACCGCGCGTGCGTAGTACTGCGCGCTGTTCGCCGGCGAAATCTGCGGATCGCTCCAGCCGTGGTACTGAATCAGCTTGCCGCCGCGATCGATGAACGGCTTCACGTTCGGCTCGAGCGCGTCGACCGTGTTTCCACCCACTTCGTCGGCGCGCGCGATATCGGCGTTGACGTTGAACTGCTTCACCGTCCAGGCGGGGTTGGCAAAGACGATGAAGCGGAATTGATCGAGCCCGGTGGCTCTCGCCGACGCGGTCCATCCCTCGTCGGTCCAGCCCAGCTCGCTGCCTGGCAGGAGGCCGGGGATCTCGCGCCCCGTCTTGTGATTCTTCACCGGCGAGTAGATCAGCCGCGCCGTCTCCACCTGCGGCGCGCTGAGGCAGTCGCCTTCGCCGCCGCCTTTGCACTGCAGCACCGCGGGATCGAATTTGCAGCGTGCAGGATTCTCGAGCAGGCCGTCCTTCACGCCGTCGAGCGTGTCGCAGGCCTCGACGACCGCGCGATGCAGCAGCTGGCGCTGCGGCTGCAGCAGGCGCGCCGCTTGATTGTTCTCGAGCGTCTGCGCGATGCGGACCGCCTGGACGGCGCCTCCCGTCCAGTCGAGGCCGGGCGCGCCGGCGACGATGCCGTCGAAGTCCGCTGGGAAGCGCTGCGCTTCGGCCATCGCCTGCCGGCCGCCGGCGGAACAGCCGTTCCAATACGACAACTTCGGCGCTGTGCCGAAATGCGCGGCGACGATCTTCTTCGATGCGACGGTCATCTCGTGAACCGACCGCCAGCCGAAATCGACGAGTTTCTCGGGATGCCCGAGCGCGAAGCTCGCCGTGTTGCCGGCGTGGCCGGTGTCGGTGGACGCCGCGGCGTAACCGCGCGCGAGCGCCCGCGCCATCGCCGGATACGCGATCGCTCCGCTGAACGCGCCGTTGCCCACCGCCTGGAACTTGCCGTTCCATCCCGATGCGGGCAGCCAGACTTCGATCTTGATGTCGGAATCGCTCGTCGGCTTCAACGTGGCCGCGACGCGGCAGAACGCCGGCAGCGCCTTGAAGTCTCCGGCGTCGCTTTGCGCATCAGGTGTGAACGCCCCGGCCTGCACGGGCGCAGCGAGCGTGATCGCCGCGTGGGGCAGCGCCATCTTCGCCAGGTCGCTGCACGAGCCGGCGTCGGCGGCGGCGGCCGGCAGAGCCAGCCACGCCAGGGCGAGCGCGAACAAGCCACCCGTAAGCATTCTCATGACCGCTCCTTGCGGCGCTGAGTGTCTCACAAGTGCGAGATCCGCGGCGTCCATTTCAGCGCTTGCCCCCCAGACGAAGCCGCGGCGGATTGCAGGCTCGCGACGCCGGGGAAACCGCGGAGCACGCAGAGATCGCAGAGTCTTGTGCTCTTTTTTGTTGAAAAGAATTGCTCTGCGTTCTCAGCGTGCTCTGCGGTTTCACATGCCTTGCTGGCTTGCAGCCCGCCGCGAATTTTGGTGGAGGGCAGCCGTCACGAAGAGAACAGCGTCGGGTGAGGCCGAACGCTCCTAGTCGGTTCTCAGCGCCGTCATCGGATCGACGCGCGATGCGCGCCGGGCCGGGAAATAGGCCGCCGCCAGCGCGACCAGCGCCAGCGCGCCGGCAACCGCGCCGAAGGTGGCCGGATCGGTCGCGGTGACGCCAAACAGAAGCGCCGACAAGACGCGCGTCGCGGCGGCCGCGCCGGCGAAACCGGCGGCCAGGCCAATCCCCGTCAGCCGCGCGCCCTCGCGCAGGAAGAGGCGGGCGACATCGCCCGGCGCGGCGCCGATCGCCAGGCGGACGCCGATCTCCTGCGTCCGCTGCGAGACCAGGTAGGCCAGGACGCCGTAAATGCCGATTGCCGCCAACGCGACGGCAACGGCCGCGAACGCGCTGAGCAGCAGCATGGTGAAGCGCCGTTCGGCGATCGAGGCGCCGACGACCGCGGTCATCGGCTCGACTCGCGCAATCGGCAGCTCGCGGTCTATCGCGGCGACGTCGCGGCGCAGCAGAGGCGCGAACGCCATCGGATCGCCTGTCGTCCGCATCGCGACCGTGAACTCGTCGACCGCGTGCTGCGCGTAGGGCAGGTAGATTTCGGGCGGCGTATCGGCGTCGAGCCGGCCGTACTTCACGTCGCCGACGATGCCGACAATCGTCTTGCTGTTGCTGCGCGCCTCGCGCGCCAGAGTGACTCCCACCCGAATCTGCTGGCCCAGCGGATTCTCGCCGGAGAAGTATCGCCGCGCCGTCTGCTGGTTGATCAGCACCACCTCCGGCGCCGCATCGTCGTCGCGTTCGTCGAACAGGCGTCCGGCCACCAGCGGAACCCGCATCGTCTTGAAGTAGTCGGGGCTGACGATGCGCATGCCGGCCAGCGGACCGTCGGGCGTATCCGGCTTCGCCGGGTTTCTGAAGCTGGTCGATGCGCTGAGCTCGCCGAACGGCAGCCCGAAGACCGCCGCCGCGGTTTCGACCCCGGGCTCGGCGCGCAGCCGCGCCAGCAGCGTCGCGGTGAAGCCGGCGATGCTCGACGAGCTGGAATATTTGCCCTCGGGCAGCGACAGGTTGAAGGTGATGATCCCCTCTGGATCGAATCCCGGGCTCACCTGCTGCAGCCGCACGTAGCTGCGAATCAGGAGGCCGGCGCCGACCAGCAGCATCACCGCGAGCGCCATCTCGCAGACGACCAGCGCGCGGCGCGGCCGCGACGGGCCCGCACCAACGGCGCCGCGGCCGGCGGTACCGATGAAGCGCGCCACTGCGCCGCCGCTGGCGCTGAGCGCCGGCATCAGGCCGAAGAGAATGCTGGTGCCGACGGCGACCGCGAGCGTGAAGGCGAGCACGCGCAGGTCGATGGCGACTTCCGGGAGCCGGGGAATGCTTGCCGGCGCGAGCGCGACCAGCGCTCGCGTGCACCAGTACGCCGCTGCCAGGCCCGCGGCGCCGCCGAGCAGGCCGAGCAGGACCGCTTCCGAGAGGAACTGGGCGATGAGCCGTCCGCGGCCGGCGCCGAGCGCGGCGCGAACCGCCACCTCGCGCGTCCGCGATTGCGCGCGCGCGAGCAGCAGGTTGGCGACGTTGACGCACGCGATCAGCAGCACGAACCCGACGGCGCCGAGCAGGACGAGCAGCGTCTGCCGGACGTTCTGCACCATCCGCTGATGGAGCGGGATGGCCAGCGCGGTGGTGCCGCCGTTGATCGTTTCGTGCTCGACCGCCAGGCGCGCGGCCACGGTCTGCAGCGCCGCGGTCGCGCGCGGCACGTCACCGCCGGCTTCGACCCTCGCCACCGCCGAGATCCACTGCGCGCCGCGGGCGCGCGGCGCCAGGTCGCGCGGCGTGAAGATCAGCGGCCGCCAGAACTCTGCCTTCGCCGGCAGCGCGACGCCGCCCGGCGCGATGCCGACGATCGTGCGCTGGCGGCCGTCGAGGCGGATGGTGGTGCCAATCAAACCCGTTTGCGCGCCGAACCGCCGCCGCCACAGGCCGTCGCCGATCACGACCACGTCGCCATCGCCGGAACCTTCGGCCTTCACGAACCCGCGCCCCTCGCGCATCGCCACGCCGAGGACGTCGAAGAAGTTCCACGACACGCTGGCGCCGTCGATGCGCTCCGGATCGCCGGTGCCGGTGAGGTTGCCGGTGACCGGCGTGTAAGCCGCCGCGTCCTGAAACGCCGCGCTCTGGCCGACCAGGTCGCGGTAGTTCAGCGGCGACAGCCACTGCGACACCCGCCCCGGCCGGCCGTAGAGCAGGAGCACCAGCCGATCGGGATCGGCGAAGGGCAGCGGCCGCAGCAGCACGCCGTTGACGACGGTGAAGACCGCGGTGTTGGCGCCGATGCCGAGCGCCAGCGTCAGCACGGCGACGACCGTGAACCCCGGCTGCCGCCGCAGCATGCGCGCGGCGTATGCGATGTCCTGTCCGATCGAGCGCACGACAGACCTCCGTGGTTGTGGGACGGGTGCGAGGGCAGGCGACGCGGCGCGGCGGGTGGCAACCGACGCGAATGCGAGATCGCCGAGCTCGACGGCGAAGGCGCGAAGCAGCGCGCCGATTCCGTGCGCCGCGGCGTCGCGGCAGCGGTCGGCGAAGGTGGCCCGCATCTCGGCGCCGTAGCGATCGCGCAGCGGGCGCGGGCAGACCACCAGCGCCGCGCCGTAGATCCGCAGGAGTGTCGCGAGCAGGCGGGCGCGCATGGCTACCGGCTGCGAGACAAAGCCGGACGGCCGGCGGCAGTGATGCCCCTGGCGCGCGCGTGGCGCACCAGCGATTCGAGCCGCTCGGTTTCGGCGGCCAGCACGGCGCGGCCGAGCGGGGTCAGTCGGTAGTAGCGCCGGCGGTCGTCGTCTTCGCCGGCTGGGGCGCGGCGGTTCGACTCGTCGACCAGCGCCAGCGCCTCGAGCCGGGCCAGGGCGGTGTAGAGGGTGCCGGTGCCGAGGCGGACGGCGCCGGCGGTGCGCTGCTCGATGTCGCGGATGATCGCGTAGCCGTGGAGGTGGCTGCCGGTCAGCGCCAGCAGGATGTGGAACTGCTGCGGGGAGAGCGGCAGGAAGGCGCGAGGGTCGTCCATTGATGCATCTTACCTCAATACATCGAGCATCGACGTAAGTCAAAAGTCGAAAGTCGAAAGTCGAAAGTCGAAAGTCGAAAGTCAGGTGTCGAAAGTCATCGGTCGAAAGTCGAAGGTCGAAAGTCTGAAGTCAAAGCCGTGGATGAGTTCGGCCTCTCGCTCGGGTCGCTATAATCGCGGCGCATGGCGCCTGCTCGCATCGGCCGGTACGACATTCTCGGTGTCATCGCCGCCGGCGGGCTCGGAACTGTTTACCGCGCCCGCGATCCGACGCTCGACCGTGAGGTCGTGGTCAAACTGCTCGACGTCGAGCTCGACACCCCAGAACGGCGTTCCCGCGCACTTCGCGAACTGCAGGCGGCGGCGCGACTGCAGCACCCGAACATCGTCACGACCTACGAGGTCGGCGAGGACGACGGTCGCCTCTTTGTCGCGATGGAGCTGGTCCGGGGCGAGACGCTGGCCGATCTGCTGCGCCGCCGCGCCCCGATGGCGGTCAGCGCCAAGCTCGCGCTCGTCGAGGGCATCTGTCGCGGGCTCGATTACGCGCACTCGCACGGCATCGTCCACCGCAAGCTGAGGCCGTCGGACGTGTTCGTGCTGCCCGATGGCACGGCGAAGATTGGCGGCTTCGACGCCGACGTCAGCGGTTCGGATACACGCATGACTCGCACCGGCATGGTGCTCGGGCCGCTTCACTACGTGGCGCCCGAATTGGTCGCGGGGAAGCCCGCCGATGCGCGTGCCGACGTCTTTGCTGCAGGGGCGATCCTGTACGAGCTCGTGTCCGGGATGCCCGCGTTCCCGGGAGATAATCCCGGCGCCGTACTCCACGCAATCCTGAAGCAGCAGCCGCCGCCGCTCCGAACCGTCGCACCCGAGATCGACGCCGGGATCGAGCGCGTCGTCGATCACGCCCTCAGCAAAGAGCCGGCCGATCGCTATCCGACTGCCGCCGGGATGGGTGACGAGCTCGCCCGAATCCGGCGTCATGCTCTTCCTGCCGACGACGAGACGAGGATGATGCCGGGTTCGCCACCGACAGGCACCGTGGCGCTGCCCCCGCTCGCGGCGCCGTCACCGCCGCCGCCACCGCCGGCCGCGCCGGCGCCGGCGCGGCCCCCCGCGACAACCGCGCGCCCGGCGCCTCCGTCGTCGGCGCGCCCGTCGCTCGCCGGACGCATTGGCGGCGCGCTGCGCTCGATGACCGACTGGCTGCGCCCCGCCGAGCGTCCGTCCGACACGCGGGCCGAGCCGGAGCCCGTTCTCTTCGGCGCGTCGGCGCCGCGCTCGGTCGCGCCGGGCGCCACGTTCACTGCCCGGTTTGCCGCTTACGCCGAAGCGCGCGAGGAGAACGTCGCCGCCAGGCTGCGCGCGCTCAGCGCCGACTCGGCGCACACCGTCGTCGGATTGCGGCCGGCGCGCGGCGGGCGCTGGAAAGTCGGGACGCCGGTGACCGTGCGCCTGTCGGGTGGAGCGTTCACCGCCGAGCCGGCGGAGCAGTCGTTCGAGTGGAACGGCGCCGAGCACATCCTGGCGTTCATCGTCCGCACCAACGCCGAGGCCCGGGACGGCGACGCGCCACTGCAATTCGAGGTGTTCATCGAAGGGATTTCGATTGCGGCCGTCGTGATCGATGTCCGCGTCGGCGGAGCAGCCGCGGCCACTACGGCGACCACTGCCGCCGGCCGCGCGCCGTCAACGGCGTTCGCCTCCTACGCCTCGCAGGACGCCGCGCTCGTTGCGCTGTGCTTGTCCGCGCTGCAGCGGTGGGATCCCGGCCTGAAAGTGTTCATGGACTGCCTGGACCTCACGCCCAACGAGCAGTGGCAGGCGGAGCTCGCGCGCGTCATCCCCGAGAAAGATGCCTTCCTGCTGTTCTGGTCGGCCAACGCGATGCGCTCGCGGTGGGTGCGGTGGGAGATCGAGACGCGGCGATCCGCCAGGGGAATCGAGAGCATCCGTCCGATGCCGCTGGAAGATCCGCAGATCGCGCCGCCGCCCGCAGAGCTCGGCCACCTGCACTTCCGCGATCGCTTCCTGATCGCACGCCAGGGCTTTCTGCGGGTTGAAGAGCAGCGCCCGCGCCCCTGACGGTTTCGACTTCGACCTTCGACTTTGGACTTTCGACTTTCGACTTCTAGCGCGCCAGCGTGTCGCGTAGCGCCTCGAAGAACACCTCCGCCGCCTCGCGCACGCCGTCGAGCGGCACGCGCTCGCCGTCGCCGTGCATCGACGCCACGGTCCCGGCCGAGAGGATGGCCGGAAAGACGCCGTAGCTCTTCACGCCCTTCGGGCGAAACGCGTTCGAATCGGTGCCGTAGGGAATCAGCATCGGCGTGACGATGGCGTCGGCATGCCGCCGTTTGATGGCGGCTTCGAGGCTGCGGTAGAGCGGCGTGTCGTGGGAGGTGACGACCGGATCGTCCGACTCGTTGATCAACTCGATGGCGATGGCCGGGTCGCCGAGACGGCGCCGGACCTCGGCGATCCACTGGTCTTTCGTCGTCCCCGGCAGCACGCGGCAGTCGAGGCCGGCCTCGGCGACCGACGGGATGACGTTGATCTTCGGCGGTTCGCCGACGCCCGAGCGGAACCAGGTGAGCGCGATCGTCGACTGCTGGATGGCGTTGGTGAACTTGTTGGGCGCGAACGTTCCCACGCGCGCCTTCATGATTTCAAGCACGGACGGCTCACGTGCCTGGCCTGCTGCGGGCGTCGCGGTCGCGCCGCCGCTGCCGAGCAGGCGCGCCAGCGCGCGGACCAGCCGGTCGTTCGGGTTCTGATCGTTCGGCTGGCTGCCGTGGCCGGCAATCCCCTCCGCACGCAGCTTCAACCAGACGATCTTCTTCTCGGCGACCGAGATGCCGTAGACGAGCTTGCCGGCGGCAAACAGATCGCGACTGCCGAAGCCGCCTTCGTCGATGACGAACTCGGGATCGAGCTCGGCGTAGTGGTTGGCGATCATCCAGCGCGCCCCGAGCGCGCCGCCGACTTCCTCGTCGGGCTCGGCGAGGAGGATGACGTCGCGCGACAGCGGCACGCGCTCGCGCTTCAGCCGCAGGAAGGCGAGCAGCTGCGCGACGCCCTGGCCCTTCATGTCCATCGCGCCGCGGCCCCAGAGCTCGTCGCCCTCGATGGTGGCGGCAAACGGGTCGACTTTCCACTGCGCCTTGTCCGCCGGCACGACGTCCATGTGATGCAGCAGCACGATCGCCCTGCCCGCCGGCGGCGACATCGTCGCCTTCAGGCGCGCGTAGACGATCGCCTTGCCCGGCGCCGACTCGTAGCGGGTGACGGGGATCCCCTCTTTCTCGAGGATGCCGGCGAGGAAGTCCGCCGCCTTCCGTGTA
>Ga0111538_10009929_pt1 | contig 12673 bp, 10 predicted proteins | sample SoiMethybrSBSTD1_FD_79669 | JGI IMG/M metagenome (GOLD analysis project Ga0111538, IMG submission 79669) | Bulk soil microbial communities from a Populus tree surrounding site in Tennessee, USA - Soil MetaG P. TD hybrid SBSTD1 (version 2)... | ecosystem: Environmental > Terrestrial > Soil >...
AGCGCAATCGGATCGCGCCGAAGCCGACGCGGGCGTCCTTCGCCACTCCAAGCGTCCCGCGAACATCCAGATCGCCTTCGGCGGTGATCGTCGCGTCGCGCAACTCGACGCCGATCGCCGTCGCCACCGCGTTCAACGTGACGCCAGCGCAGGCGACGAGCGCTTCGAGCAACATGTCGCCCGAACAGGCCAGTGTCCCGTCTCCACCCGTCGCCGGGTGCAGCCCCGCCTTCACCAGCGCGCGCCCGGTCTCGACACTGCACGAAATCCCGTCCGACGCGTGACCCGTCGCACGCAGCGTAATCATCGCGGCCGAGGGTTCCGTCTTATAACGTTCCTTCAGCGGCGTCTGTAAAGCTTTGAGCTCATCTGTGTTCACGCGTTCAGTCTACTGATTCCTGATTCCCGATTCCTGATTCCTGATTCCTACTAGGATCGAGACATGCAGCTCGGAATGATTGGTCTCGGTCGAATGGGCGGCAACATGGTGCGGCGGCTGGTGCGCGGGGGCCACTCGTGCATCGTCTACGATCGCGCCGCGGACGCGATGCGCGCGCTCGCGGGCGAAGGCGCCGTCGCGTCGACGACGCTCGATGACTTCGTCGGAAAGCTCAGCGCCCCTCGTGCGATCTGGCTGATGCTCCCGGCCGCGCTCGTCGATTCGATGATCGAGGCGCTGGAGCCACGGCTCAGCCCGGGCGACATCATCATCGATGGCGGCAATTCCTACTATCGCGATGACGTCGATCGCGCGAAGCGGCTGTCGCCACGTGGATTGCACTACGTCGATTGCGGCACGAGCGGCGGTGTATGGGGACTCGATCGCGGCTACTGCCTGATGATCGGCGGTGAGCCTGACGTCGTGACGCATCTGGATCCGATCTTCGCGACGCTGGCACCAGGCAGTGAGGTCCGCCTAAAGGCGGACACTACACCAGGGGAGACGGTCCGGCAAAAGCCGGACACGACACCGGCAATGAGCACCGCGCACCGCGGGTATCTGCACTGCGGTCCGCCGGGCGCCGGACACTTCGTCAAGATGGTGCACAACGGCATCGAGTACGGCTTGATGGCCGCCTACGCCGAAGGCTTCAACATCCTCAAGCACGCCAACGTTGGAAAGACTGAAGCACAGGCGACCGCCGAGCACGCACCGCTTCGCGACCCGCAGTACTACCAGTTCGATTTCGATCTGCCGGCGATTGCCGAAGTGTGGCGTCACGGCAGCGTGGTGTCGTCGTGGCTGCTCGATCTGACCGCAGCCGCGCTCAACCACAATCCCGACCTCTCGACATTTGCCGGCCGCGTCTCGGACTCGGGCGAAGGACGCTGGACGATTGAAGCGGCGATCCAGGAAGGCGTGCCTGCCGACGTCCTCTCCGCCGCGCTGTATGCCCGCTTCACCTCTCGCGGCGAGGCCGACTTCCAGAACCGCCTGCTGTCGGCCATGCGCTTCGCCTTCGGCGGCCACGTCGAGCAACACACATGAGCACTGTGCGTTCAGACGCCCTGGTCTTCCTGGGAATCACCGGCGACCTCGCGTTCAAGAAAATCTTCCCGGCGCTGCAGGCGATGATCCGCCGCGGCCATCTTGACGTGCCGATCATCGGTGTTGCCCGCGGCAGTAGTCTCGAGAAGCTGCGTCAACGGGCGCACGACAGCCTCGAACAATACGGCGGAGGCGTGGACCCGGACGCATTTGCCAAGCTCGTTGCGCTGCTGCGTTACGTCGACGGGGACTACCAGAGCATCGACACCTTCCATCGACTGCGAGCCGAGCTTGGTCGTGCCGAGCATCCGCTGCACTACCTGGCCATTCCGCCGAGTTTGTTCCCGCTGATCGTTCGCTCGCTGGCCGAATCGAGCTGTTCGCGCGGCGCGCGCGTCGTCCTCGAGAAGCCATTCGGCCGCGACCTCGCGTCGGCCCAGGCTTTGAACGCAACGCTGCGTGCGGTGTTCGACGAGTCCGACATCTTCCGGATCGACCATTACCTCGGCAAGGAGCCGGTCCAGAACATGTTGTATTTCCGGTTCGCGAACACGTTTCTCGAGCCGATCTGGAATCGCAACTACGTCGAGAGCGTACAGATCACGATGGCCGAACGCTTCGACGTGCAGGGCCGGGGCAAATTCTACGAAGAGACCGGCGCGATCCGCGACGTCATCCAGAACCACATGCTGCAGGTGCTCGCCATCCTGGCGATGGAGGCGCCGGTCATGTCGCATCGCGAATCGATCCGCGACGAGCAGGTCAAGGTGTTCCGGGTGATCCGGCCGCTCGATCCGGGCAATCTCGTGCGCGGACAATATCGCGGCTACCGTCGCGAGGAGGGCGTCGCGCCTGCGTCGCAGGTAGAAACCTTTGCCGCAGTACGGCTGACGATGGACTCGTGGCGATGGGAGGGCGTGCCGTTTTTCATTCGCGCCGGCAAGTGCTTGCCCGTGACAACAACTGAAGTGGTCGTGAACTTGAAGCGGCCACCGCTTTCGGTGCTGTCGCCGGGACAAGGTAACTACGTGCGCTTCCGTCTGAGCCCGGAGGTCACGATCGCCGTCGGCGCGCGCGTCAAGAAGCCCGGCGAAACACTCGAGGGCGAAGAGACCGAGCTGTCATTCGTCGACAAGCCCGAGGGCGACGAGATGGATGCCTATGAACGGCTGCTCGGCGATGCGATGGACGGAGACCCGGGGCTGTTCGCGCGCCAGGATGCCGTCGAAGCGTCATGGGCGATCGTCGATCCGGTGCTGCACATCTCAACGCCAGTGTTCGAATACGAGCCGGGCACGTGGGGACCCGCCGAAGCGGAGCGTCTCGTCGCCGACGCCGGCGGCTGGCACTGCCCCGCGGCCTCTGTCGCGGCCGTTCAAACGTGATCAGCGCGCTGACGGCTGCGTCGCGCCCGTCAGCTCTTCGTAGGTGCCCTTGAAGTCAGCGATCCGGCCATGCTCGAAATGCCACACGCGGGTGCCGACTTCTTCGAGCAGGTCTTCGTCATGGGTGACGAGGAGCACGGTGCCCTCGTACTTCTGAAGCGCGATGTTGAGCGCGTTGATCGCCTCGAGGTCGAGGTGATTGGTCGGCTCGTCCAGCACGAGCACGTTTGGCTTGAGCAGCATCAGACGGCAGAACAACAGACGTGCCGTCTCGCCGCCTGACAGCGCCTCGGTAGGCTTGAGCCCTTCCTCGCCGCTGAAGAGCATCTGACCGAGCAGGCCGTGGATGTCCTGGCGCGAGGCGTCAGGGTCGTAGCGATGCAGCCACTCGACCGCGGTCATCCCCTTCTCGATCGCGCCGGTGTGGTCCTGCGGAAAGTACCCGACGGACACCTCATGCCCCCAGCGCAGGGTGCCGCCATCGATGTCCTTTGGCGTGGCCGGCTGATCGGGCGCATCCGCCAGCAACGCCCTGAGCAGCGTCGTCTTGCCAGCACCGTTGCGTCCGACGAGGACGATCTTCTCGCCGCGGTTGACCACGGCACTGAAGCCGGGGACGACTGCCACGCCGCCGTGAGCCTTCCGAACGCCCTCGAATTCGAGCGGCACCTTGCCAGACGGGCGCCGCGTCGTGAACTTGATGTAGGGACGCTGAATATTCGAGCGCGCCAGCTCGGTCGTCTGCAGCCGCTCCACTTCCTTGCGCCGCGACGTCGTCTGGCTGGCGCGGGTGCCGGCGCCAAAGCGGGCGATGAAGTCGTTGAGCTGCGCGATCTTCTTCTCACGCTGCTCGTTGTCGGATTCGATCTTCGTGCGAATCTGCGTCTTCGCGACGACCATGTCGTCGTAGCCGCCGGTGTAGGTGATGATCGTCTGGTAGTCGATGTCGGCGATGTGCGTGCACACCCGGTTGAGGAAGTGACGGTCGTGCGAGATGACGATCAGCGTGCCTTCGTAGCGCACGAGAAAGTCTTCCAGCCAGTGGATCGAGTCGAGGTCCAGATGGTTCGTCGGTTCGTCGAGGAGCAGCGCCTCGGGGTGGCCGAAGAGCGCCTGGGCGAGCAGCACGCGCACCTTCTGCCCTCCCTGCAACTCGCCCATCGTGCGCTCGTGCAGCGCGTCGGCGATGTCGAGGCCCTGCAGCAGAACGGCGGCATCGCTCTCGGCGGAGTACCCGTCCTCTTCGCCGACGATGCCCTCGAGCTCGCCGAGGCGCATGCCGTCTTCATTCGACATCTCGGGCTTCGCGTACAAGGCGTCACGCTCTTCGAGCGCATCCCACAGGCGCCTGTTGCCCATGACCACGGTGTCGATGACGCGATACTTGTCGAACGCGTACTGGTCCTGACGCAGCACGCCGAGCTTGCGGGGCCGGACCACCGTTCCGCGTTGAGGCTCTGACTCGCCGGTCAGCAGCTTCATGAATGTGGACTTACCCGACCCGTTCGGGCCCGTGAGCCCGTAGCGTCTGCCCGCGGAAAACGTCGTCGAGACGTCCTCGAACAGCACCTTGGAGCCGAACCGCATGGAGACACTGCTGACTGAGATCATGAACCTTCAATTGTAACCCGGAGGCGGCTGACCTGCCCAATCGATACGGACCGCGCGCTCAACAATGCTCTAGAAAGCGTTGCCGATGAAGGGCAGCATGCGACCGAAGTAGAGCACGGCAAACCAGGAGAACAGCGACACGCCGCCCGCCAGCTTGAGACGCAGCGGCGTGTTGTCGCCTGGACCGACCTCCTGCACGAGCGCCTTGGCGCGCGGGCTGAGCTCGAAGGCCAGAATGTTCAGCCCGGCGATCAGGATGAAGGCGACCTTCGCCCACCATGCCGGGTTGTGCACGTATTGATCGGGCGCCCCGACGAAGAACATCACGCCGGTCACGAGATTGATCGCGAGTCCCAACGCCGCCCACGGCCGCAGGTCCATCACCGATGCGAGCGACACACGGCGCACAAAGCCGAGCATCCGCAGATCGAACAGACCCGCGACGCCAATCAGCAGTGCCAGCCCGACGAAGTGCAGCGTTTCACAAGTCGGCCACAGCCACGGCGTCGCGGTCATCGGCGCACCGATGCCCGTGTGCTTGATCCACGCCGCCGCCAGGTCCAGTGCATGCGCCATCGACGTTCTCCCCGTTAAGACGCGTAGACGTACGCCATCAGACGACCCGCGGTTATCGCCGCGACCCATACCACAAGCGAGGTGGCGGCAAGGATCTTCGCGGTCAGGCCGATGCGTGGGCGATCCGGTGTCGCGCCGAACACCTGCTTGCGGATTGCGACGATCACGACAACGCCAAACAGGACCAGGAACAACTTGCCGATGAACAGCCGCGACGTGCCGCGCGTCGTCGCGTCCGCGGCAAACAGCAGCGAGCCTGAGACCGCGTTGATCCAGAAGCCGATCCACATGATGCGGAACCCACGCGAGAGTTCTTCGAGCGGCAGCCGCGCCCCGAACCCGAGCAGACGCAGATCGAGCACGATGTTCGCACCGACCAGCAGCGCCAGTCCGACGGTGTGCAGCGTGAGGATCATCGGATAGCCCCAGATCGAATTCGATTCGCGCAGCCAGGTCGAGAACCCGCTGCTCTCGAGCGTCATCAGAAGATCCATTGAGGCATCGTGGCACGCGACGCCGTGACGCACATCTGAAGACTTGATGAATTCTGCGTCAGATCAAGACGCGAATTAATTCACGCTGACGGCTTTCTGAACGTCTCGTCAGAGTCATCACGACCTGTCACGCCGTAGCCCTCGCGAAGGCGGATCCGCACGCTGTCTGACAAAGATTTCATCAACTCTTCAGAGTTCATTCGTCAACGAGATCGCTACGCTCGATCGTAGGTGCAATCGAGGGGTAGCCATGTCCATCCTGCAGATGTGTGAGTGGATCGCGAACACGTCGTTGAGCGTCGGCATCCGCGAGTCGATCTGGACGTATCCGATCATTGAATCAGTGCACGTGCTGGGGCTGACGCTGTTCCTGGGGCTGCTGCTCCTGTGGGACACGCGGCTGCTCGGCTTGGTGCTCCGCCGCGTGCCGGTGTCGGCGCTGTGGCGTCAGCTGTCTCCGTGGATCGCGTTCGGCGCCATCATCATCACGATCAGCGGCACCCTGCTCTTCTGGTCGGATCCGGTCAAGTTCTACGGGAACATCTTCTTCCGCATCAAAGTGGTGGCGCTGGTCCTGGCCGCGGCAAACGCGCTCGCGTATCACCTCGGCATCGAACGCCGGCTCGTCGAGTGGGACACCGCGGCCCCACCGCGTGCCGCGAAGATTGCCGGCGCGACGTCGATCGCCGTGTGGACCGTCGTCGTCGTTGTCGGCCGACTCATCGCCTACAACTGGTTTCCACCGCTGGCGTAATTGGAACGTCCCTGACTAAGCACCAAGGACCAAGAACGAAGGACGAGGTAATCGCATGCTGACCTGGTTTGAATGGCTCGAGCACTCATGGCTCGGCACTGCTGTCAACAACTCGACCTGGGCGTTCGCGGCCATCGAGGCCTGCCACCTGCTCGCGCTCGCCGCACTCGGCGGGGCGATTCTCGTCGTTGATCTCCGGCTGCTCGGGTTTGGATTGAAGGAGGAACGAATCAGCTACGTTGGGCAGACCGCTCAGCCGTGGCTGCTCGGCGGCCTGACGGCGGCGATCGTCACCGGCATCCCGCTCCTCGCGTCACTGGCGGCCGGCAAGTACTACGTGAACGAAGCGTTCTGGATGAAGATGTACTTCTTCCTCGCCGCCCTGATCTTCACATTCACGATTCGACGGGCCGTTGTGTTGGGCGACGAGGTGCGCGCGAACTCTCGCATCGGCAAGGTGGTCGGGATCGTCTCGGTGTTGCTCTGGTCCGGCGTGGGGATTATGGGGCGAGGGATCGGCTTCTATTGATGATTAGTTGATCTTTGATTGGTGATCTCGACGCGGTGCGGGACTGTAGGTCGCTCCGCAAACCGACTTTATCCGCACACCTCAGCATTCGCCATCGAGCAACGAGCTATGCCAATACACTCCCCACGGTTTGCTCCGGACCTACAGTCCCGCACCGCTGCCTTGCCCCGCCTGAGGATGCCGCCGAGGGCATACCGCGTGGCGGACGCGTGCGAGCATGCCGAGCTCAAGGCGAAGCTGGAAATTGGCGTAGCGATTCACCCCGCGCGTGTTCCGTCAACGCGTTTTCGTTGCCACTAGGTACCACAGGCAATTTGAGCCGCGCAGCGGATGCAGCGTCGAGCCAGCAACTACACGCGCGGGGCGCGTCAGGGCACGAGCGCAGACAATTTCCCGGCGTGCGAGTCGCGGCCGCGACGCGGCATGTCCTCGGCTAGATTGGGAAATCGAAAATCATCACCGCGCCAGCTCTTTGAGCAGCGCGATGATCTTTTCGTTGGGCTGGCGGGCGCGGCTGGCAGCGTCGAGCGGCGTGCGCTCCGCCTTGTTCTTCGCGTCGAGGCGCGCGCCGCGTTCGACGAGCAGCCTGATGATCGCCGGCTGACCGCCGCCTGACGTCGCGGCGGTGTGCAACACCGTATCGCCGGTGGCGTTCTGCGCGTTGACGTCCACGCCGGCGTCGAGCGCCAGACGGATCGCGGCGAGCGCTTCGGCTTCGCTGACGCGTTCGGGCGTGTCTTCGCTGTTCCCGCCTGATACCGCTCCCGTACACAGCATCAGCGGCGTGTTGCCGCTCTTCTGCGTCAGCGCGACGTCGGCTTGTGCGTCGAGCAGAATCTGCATCATCGCCACGTCGCACTTGCGTGCCGCACGCATGAACGGCGTCGCGCCCTCGCCGAGACGATTGTCTCCGGCATCGTAGACGCGCTTGAGAATCGTCGCCGTGAGGCGCGCGTTGACGTTGGCGCCGCCCGTGATCAGCATCCTCGCCGCCTCGAGACTGCCATCGATCACCTCACGCGGCGGATACGGCCGGCCGAAGGTATCGCCGATCGTGTGCATGTCAACCGCCGCGTAGAGCGGCGTCATGCCCTTGATGTCGGCGATGTTCGGATTGGCGCCCTTCTCGACGAGCACCGCGGCGACGTCGTAGTGCCCGTTGATCACCGCGACGATAAGCGCCGTGGTACCTTCGGGATCAGTGAGGTCGAGGTTCGCACCCGATGCGCCGAGCGCACGCGCCGCGTCCACTGCCCCTTCACGCGCCGCATACATCGCCGCCGACCAGCCGCCACGAGGCAGCACCGTCTGCCCGACGTATGAGTAGCCTTCTTCGAGACCGCTGAGCAGCACCCCGTTCTGTGTGTGCGGATACGACGTGACCTTCGACAACACGTTGAGATCCGCTCCGGCCTCCGCCAGTACGCGGACGGCGTCGGCGCGATTGGCGGTCGCCGCCCAGATCGCCGCCGTCGTTCCGGTGCGGGTCTCGCGCGCGTTGACATTGGAGCCGGCGGTGATGAGCGCTTTGAGAGAGGCGATATCACCGGTGCGCGCCGCGTGCATCAGCAGCGTCTGACCTTCCGGCAGCCTGGCTTCGGCGCGCTTGACGTTGGCGCCGGCCTTGAGGAGTGTGTCGATCAGGTCGCCGCGCCCGCGCTGCGCCGCGAGTAACAGCGGCGTCACGCCATAGCGGTTCGCGACGTTGACATCGGCGCCCGACCGGATGAGCCGCTGCACGGCCGCACCATCGCCCGACACGACCGCCTGATGCAGCGGGGTGGTCTGTGTCTGTGCCGAGAGCTCCGGCGTCAGCGCCACCATGCAGACGCTGAGAAGCACCGCGAGTGCGACCCCGGCGCGATGCGCGCCCGCGCGACGGGGCCTCATCCGAACAGCTCGATCGTGCCCGTGCTTTGCCCGAACGTCTTCTGCTCGCTGCCGAACCGATTGGCGACGGTCAGCCAGAGGTTGCCGATTTGCGTGTCCTTCGGCAGCACCAGATGCCGGTTGCCGCGACCGAGCGCACCGCCCACCGCAATCATCGGTAGCGGATCGGTGGCGTGCACGTTCGAGTTGGCCATGCCGCTGCCGTAGAAGATCAGCGAATGATCGAGCACCGATCCGTCGCCGTCGGGGAGTCCTTGCAGTTTCTCTAACAGCCGCCCGACCATCTGCAGACAGAACACGTTGATCTTGGCGTTGCTCGCGATCTTCTCGGCCTTGTCGCCGTGATGCGAGGTCACGTGCCACGGGTCGGGGACGCCAATGGTCCCGAAGGTGCGCTGGCTGCCTTCGCGCGACATCATGAACGTGAAAATGTGCGTCAGCTCGGTCTGATAGGCGAGCGCGAGCAGGTCGGTCATCAGCGCGCCGTGCGCCTCGAATGAGTCGGGGATGCCGAGCGGTTTCTCGAACGTGACGTCGGCGCGCTGCTGCGCCTCGTTGCGCTGAATGCGCCGCTCGGTCTCGCGCACGTCCTGCAGGTAGGTGTCCACTCGCGCGCGGTCGTGCGCGCCGAGCCGCGTCTGCAGCGCGCGCATGTCGTTCAGAATGCCGTCCAGGATGCTACGGTCCTCGCGCAGGTTGACGCGACGTTGTGCGTCACTGCCGCCGTCGCCGAACAGCCGCTCGAAGGCACCACGCGGGTTGATCTCCATCGGGAGCGGGCGCGTCGGCGATGCCCAGGCGATCGCGTCGTGATACGCGCAGCTGTAGCCCGGCGTGCATCCACCAACGTAGCCGGTGAAATCCTCGGTGCCGAACTCGAGCGAGGGAAACGGCGACGACTGCCCGACCTGCTGTGCCAGCACCTGATCGATCGACGTGCCACAGGCAAGGTCTTCCGCCTCGGTTCGCTTCGGGACCGCGCCGCTCAGCCAGCCGCTCGCGGCGGCGGCGTGCATCTCGGCCTGACCGCCGGCCCGCTTCAGATTGCTGATGACGACCATCTGACGCTTGAATCCCTCGAGCGTCTTCAGCGTGGGCGAGAGATCGAAGGCGGGACCCGCAGCCGCCGGAGTCCACGACGCCATGTCCGCGCCATGCGGGACGTAGATGAAGCCAAAGCGTGGGGGACGTTGTGCCGCGGTCTGCGCGAGTGCCGTTGCTGCCGGCACCATCGCATCGAGCAGTGGGAGTGCGAGACTGGCACCGACGCCGCGAAGAAACGTGCGCCGTGGCAACGATGTCTTCGTGATGAACATATGAGTCCTACGTACCCTTCACCCGCATTTGAAACGGCACGCTCTCAACGATGCCCTGAATCAAGGCTGAGAAACGATAGCCCTTCTGGGCGGCACCACGCACTACCTTTCTGACCTCAGGCATGTCCTCAGAGGTGAGGCCGCGGCCCAGCGCGTAGACCATCAATTTCTCGGTCAACGTCTGCACGAAGACGTCCGGCCGGCGCACGAGTGCCTGGCGCAGCGACACCACGCCGTCGATCTTCGTCCCGTCTGTCAGCACGTCTGCGGTGTTGAGTGGGAGGCCGTTGGAGTCCTTGGTCCGCCAGGCACCAGCCAGGTCGAAGTTCTCCAGCGCGAAGCCGATCGGATCCATCACCTGATGGCAGTTCGCGCAGACCGGATTGGTGCGATGCCGCTCCATCTGCTCACGCATGGTCTTTGGAGCCGAGCCCGGCGGATCGGTTTTGAGCGCCGTATCGAGATCGGCAGGCGGCGGCGGTGGCGGTGCGCCGATGAGATTCTCGAGTACCCACTTTCCGCGCAGCACAGGAGAGGTCGTCGTCGCATGCGACGTCACGAGCAGCACCGCCCCCTTGCCGAGGATGCCGCGGCGTGACTGGTCGGCGAGCGAGACGCGGCGGAAGTCACTGCCGAACACATTCGGGATGCCGTAGTGACGCGCGAGCCGCTCGTTGACGAACGTGTAGTCGGCAGTCATCAAGTCGAGGACGCTGCGGTCCTCGCGGATGACGCTCTCGAAGAAGAGCTCGGCCTCGCGCTGGAAGGCCTGCCGCAGGTTGTCGTCAAAATCGGGGAACAGCTCCGAGTTCGGCACCTTGCCTTTGAGGTTCCGCAGGTGCAGCCACTGCCCCGCGAAATTGCTGACCAGGGCCGATGAGCGACCGTCGGCCAGCATCCGTGTGACCTGCGACGCGAGCACCTCGGGGTTTTTCAGACGTCCGCCGCGCACTGCGCGCATGAGCGCCTCGTCGGGCAGGCTGCTCCAGAAGAAGAACGAGAGCCTCGTCGCCAGCTCGGTGTCCGTGATGCGATACGGCGTCCCGGCGGCAATCGACGCCGGCTCCGCCTCCGGCCGGAACACGAAGGACGGACTGGCAAGAATGCGACGAAGACCGAACTGAACGCCGTCCTGGAACGTGCCGCTACCCTTGGCCTGCGCGTAGTACTTCACGAGATCGTCGAGCTCGACGGCGGACAGCGGACGGCGGTACGCCTGCGTCGCCAGGGTCGAAAGAATCCGTCGCGCGCACCCGACTTCGCCTTGCGGCTTCGTCGAGGCAGGCTTTGAAGCAGTCTCTTGCCCGGGCCTGCAGATGAAGACCCGCGGGCTCGGCGGGGCACCTGCCGTCTTCGCGCCGAACGGCCCTTGAACGGTGATCGACTGAACGTGCGGCGCGCCTTCGGCATCGAAGGGGTTCGAGAAGTCGCGGATGAACCGCTGCAGACGATTGGTCTCGAAGAGCGCCGGCGTCGCGTCGAGAAACGCTGCGACCAGATCGCGTTGCCCGGCTTTCACGGTGCGCCGGACGCGCAGCCGCGAGGCTTCGAGCGCGTCGGACGTGTCGGTCGGATTCGTCTGCAGTGCGATCAGGTCCTTCTCGCCGCCAATCGACGCGCGAAGAATCGGCTCCTCGTCCAATGTCAGCTCGAGGTCGTGTGGATCCTCGAGGCCACGAATCGCGCTGAGATTGGTGCGATAGAGCCTGACCTGAAACTCGTATTCGCCATCGACCGGGAAGGTATGCCTCGCGCGCATCCCACCCACCGTGCCGAGTGGCAGGCCGTCGAGGTGGGAGTCCTGCGAGAGATCCTGCCTCACCGAATACGTGTCGCTGCCCGTCGCGATGCGCGGGTCGCCGACGGCCGACGCGCTGATCTTGCGCGCCGCGGCCAGATACGCCTGCAGCAGCGCCGGCGAGCTTCCCTGCGCATCCGAGACATTGTCGAAGCCGAAGGCTGACACGTCGGGCGGCAACAGCGCGGCGACGTCGACATCGAGCCCGAGTAGATCACGAATCGCGTTGGCATATTCGGCGCGATTGAGTCGTCTCAGGACCGGCCGGCCCGGCGAACGCGTGCTCGTACGATCGAGCTCGCTCTCGAGCCACGCGATCAGATTGTCAGTGGTCTTCTGATCGGGGCGGCGAACACCGAGCGGCGGCATGGCACCCACGCGCAGCTTGCGGACAACGTTCTCCCAGGTCTCGGCGTGGGGCTGCACGTTCGCAATGTCGAGCGCGTCGAGCGCGAGTCCGCCGGTCTTCAGCCGCTGGTTGTGGCAGGTGACGCAGTACTGATCAATCGTCGCTTTGTGCTGTGGGGCGGACAAACTTTGAGCCGACACGACAGTGACTATCGCGATCGCGCAGCCGAAGACGACCCCAAGCGTCCCGAGAGATCTCATCCCCTCCCTTTTGACTAGACCCTTTGACCTGACGCCTTTGACCTAGCTTTTGCCCTTCGCCCTTTGACCTTTGCCCTGACTCTCGACATGTTGATCTATCCAGTCGATGATCAGGTCGGCAAGCTGCAGGCTGTTGCGGTCCTGCATCAGCATGTGGCTGTTGCCCTTGATGCCCATCTGCGGCAGATACATCATCACCGCATCGCCGCCGGCGTCCTTCAC
>Ga0111538_10009931_pt1 | contig 12673 bp, 11 predicted proteins | sample SoiMethybrSBSTD1_FD_79669 | JGI IMG/M metagenome (GOLD analysis project Ga0111538, IMG submission 79669) | Bulk soil microbial communities from a Populus tree surrounding site in Tennessee, USA - Soil MetaG P. TD hybrid SBSTD1 (version 2)... | ecosystem: Environmental > Terrestrial > Soil >...
ATGCCGTCGTTGGAAATCGCGTCGCCGCACACCTTGTCGCGCGGGAAGTGCGCGCGATCGACCACGCACACGTCGATTCCGGCGCGCGCCAGCACGATGCCCGCCGCACAGCCGGTCGGCCCGGCACCCACGATCAGAGCGTCGCTTTTGCCCTCGACTCGAGCGCCGGACTTCATGCTCGCCCGATCCTCACCAGAGCTTGTGGGCGGCGTCGATCGTCACGAGCAATCCCGCGCCGTGGCTCTTCAGAAATACCCAGGCGCAGATCACGAGCCAGGCAATGCCGTAGATCATCTTGACGCGCGTCCAGTACTGCTCGATCCGCTTCGAGTCGAAGGGCACGACCAGCGCGCCGACCGTGACCAGCGCGGCAATCGGCTGCAACACCAGCGCCGCGTACGCCGTGTTGATCACCATGATCGCCCGCGCGAGCAGCAGCGTCTTTTTCTTGCCGAGCACCACAGCCGTGGTCCTGAGATTCTTGTCGTGCGCGTCCTCGTCGGCGTCGCGCATCGTCTGGATGCTCTCGAAGACACCCGAGAACAGCGCGAGCTGGATCGCCATGCACCAGCCGAGCACGCTCGCGATCGGGACGCCGCAGAGCGGCATGGTCAGACCCCAGATCACCATCGACAACACGTCGAGCAGCGGCTTCTGCTTCAGGTACGCCGAGTAGACGATGCAGATGCCGCCGCCGGCGAGCAGCGGCACCAGCAACCCGATGTCGTAGGCGATGGCGGCCGCGACCAGGATCACGGTCAGCACGATCTGTGCGCCCAGCGCGGCGCGCATGTTGGCGGCGAGAAAGCGCGTCTTCGCGCTGTCCTTGTCGGATGCGCGCAGGTCTATCTGGACGTCGATGTAGTCGTTGTTGAGGTAGACGAGCACGTTCAGCACGAACGCGAACGCCACGCGCGCGGTGATCTCGAGAAAGTCGAGGTGCAGCGCGAGCGCGATCGCGCCCGCGGCGGCGAGGTTCGCCATCTCGAGCTTTCGCAAGCGAAAGACCACCGCATCGACGACGATCTTCAGGCCGGCGTACAGCGGCGAGCTCGCCCGCAAGCTCGCGACGTCTACCTGTTGAACGGATGGAGCCGTGCGGTCCTGAGCCGCAGCTTGCTCGTGCGACGAAACGCGCTCGGAATCTTGGGCTGAGATCGAAATGGGTCTCGGTCCGGTGGTAGCTCAGCGATCCAGCGCACGATAGTACCGGGGTTTTCAGCCTCGGCTCAAGCGTTTAGCGCTGTCTCGATTCTCGTTTGTCGGTTGGGGCCGCATTACGTTTGTCGGTTGGGGCCCCGGCCCCAACCGCGACGCGTTTGTCCGTTTTGGCGCCTGGAACGACACGCTCGGGGCTACCCAGGAACTCGAAGTGCATGGTGTCCTCGAGCACGTCGCGCCCCAGCCAATAAAAACCGTAGCGCTCGAACGCCTGGATCCAGCACTTCGGCAGCGAGGTCTTTTCGTAGATCGACGCGCCCGCGAGCTTGCACAGGGGATGCGTCGGCCAGGGATCGACGCAGCCGCAGCACGGGTTTCGTTCGGGGTCGATGTCGATCGCGATCCCGAACAGGTGATTCGAGACTTCACCGCCGCGATAGGTATTGCCCAAACGGAAGCCGCCCACGGCATTCGGTATGTAACGGGAGTCGCCCTTTTTGCACCGCTTGCGAATCCGCTTCTCGACGCAACGCAGCGCGGGCGCGACGCGCTCGTGAACGCTCACGGGCTTCCCCATGAAGTGCATTCCCATCGCGAACGAATCGGCGCTGCGAGAGTTGAGGCTCTCGAGGCCGATCCCCGCCACGTGGCCGTACTTTTCCACGCGATAGCGCAGAGCGCGCTGATGCTCGCGGCCCTGGAGCTGGCCATTTTTGAGGAAGCTCGAACGCTTGAGAAAGGCCTGAGCGCGCTGCAGCAGGCAGCCCTGGTCGGGCTCGGGGTTCGCCTGCCGCGCCTGCGGCAAAGTGGTAGCAAGCAGGAAGGCGAGGCCGAGCGCCACGGCGAGCTTCGGGGCAAGCCTCGGGTGGCGGGCGCTCATGCCTCGCCTATTAACGCGAGCCGCCATCCGGGATCAAAGGTCGGGCACCGTTTATTTGCCTCTGCCGGCGTTTTTGGAGGAGGGATACGGCCAAAAGCCGCCGGCCTCGGTGCGGCGGCGTTCGTGCGTGGTATTTTCGATGCAATGGCGGACCAGACGCTGTTCGACGAGCTCGGCGGAGAACCGGCGCTGCGCCGCATCATCGATCGCTTCGTCGATCGCGTTTTCGACGACGTCATGATCGGTTTTTTCTTCCGCAACGCGAGCCGCGAGCGCCTCAAGGCGATGGAATACGAGTTCGCCGCGCAGCACCTCGGCGCCGCCGTCGAGTACACGGGACGCCCGCTGGACGCGGCCCATGCCCGCCATCCGATCATGGGCGGCCAGTTCATGCGCCGGCTCCAAATCCTGAAGGAGACGCTCGACGAATTCGCGGTCCCGGCGCACGTCCGCCAGCACTGGATCGACCATACCGAGCGCCTGCGGCCGCTGATCACCGCCGACGAGGGTGGCCGCTGTGATCCGACCCGCGTACGCACGGAGGCCTCGTGATCATCGCGCGCGCGCTGATGCGCTCGTGCGCGGTCGCGCTGTGGGCCTGCGCGTGCACCACCGCCGGATCGAACTGGATGGCACAGCCGCTCACCAGCGGCGACGACTTCGCACCGAGCGAGGTCGACCCGAACCCGGAAGCCGCGGAACAGTCCGGGCCGCCCGCACAACGTGAGACGCGAGTGATTGGCGGCGAGGGCGAGCACCAGGAGATCGCGGCGCGCAGCGCGGCTCCTGGGGGCGGCACCGCGACCAAGCCGGTCAAGGTCAAGATCGAAGGCCGCGTGCTCGGCAGCTTCCGCAATACCTATTACGACTTTCCTAGCGAAGCCGACTACAAGGGTGACAAAGCCGAAACCGTCGCCCTGAAGGACTCGCGCTGCAAGACGATCCGCGACGTACCGCGCGGCTTTCACGACGCGGTCTGCGTCCAGGGCAGCGGCACTCTCAGCACCGGCAGCACGGTGAGCTTCGCGAAACGCGACTGCGAGTGCGCGCTGGTTTGCCCGAAGACGAGCCAGCAGATCTGTTTCGACGAGCTCGACGCGCGGCGTTTTCCGTGGGGCCGCGGCGCGACCGGCCTGCCGATCACGCCGCTGCTCACGGTCGCGGTCGATACCGATCTGATCCCGCTCAATACCGCGATCTACATCCCCGAATACGACGGGCTCCCGCGCGACGCCGGCCAGGCCGCCCTGCACGACGGTTGCTTCGTCGCGCAGGACCGCGGCGTGCGCGTCAAAGGCAAGCACGTCGACATCTTCACGGGCGAAGAGGGGCTGACCAAGATGTGGAACGGCCTCGTGCCCAGCAACAAGGGCGTGACGGTCGTGCTCGACAACCCGCGTTGCGCGCGCGCGACCGAGTAGAGCAGGGCGCCACCGCGCAGCGGTGCAATAGAGTCACGCCTCACTGATCGCGAGACGGAACACGCGGGGGAGCCGAACGGCACATCGCTTGCCTGGACGGCGAGCATGAGCGTGCACAATCAGAGCGAAACGCGCCTCGCCGCAAGGGGCGGCGCCATCGCGGGCATTCTGGCAGGGCTGATCCTCGCCCTGTTTCTCGTGGCGACCAGCCTGGCCGGCGGCCAGGACGCGTGGATGGCCCTCAAGGGTGCTGGGGCGCCTTTCCTGGGGCAGCGCGCGATGCAGCCCGGCTTCGACGCGCTGGCGCTGATCGTCGGCGCGCTGTGCCACTTCGCGGTGGCGATCATCTGGGGCGTCGCATTCGGCCTCCTGTTCTTCGGTCTGCACAAGACCACGACCATGATCGCCGGCTTGTTCTGGGGTTTCGTGGTCTGGATCGGCATGTATTACATGGTGCTGCCGGTGCTCGGGCTCGGTGACGTGGCACGCGGCACTCCGATCAGTCTGGCAATCGTCTCGCATCTGTTGTTCGGCGTGGTGCTCGGCGCGGCGTTTCTGCCCTACCAGCGCGAGTACCCCGGTTCCGCTTTGCCGCGCGCGCCGCGCCCGGGCATGTGACCCATGCCCGGCGCACTGATACGCGCGGGCTCGATCACGGCCGCGGCACTGATGGCGTCGAGCTGCTTCAGCCTGCAGTCGTCGGAGGGCGGAGGGCAGACCGTGACCCCCGCGAGCCGCCCCCTGCGCCCGGCCGACGTCGCGCTGCCGCCGGGATACGCGATCGAGCTGTTCGCGAGCGGGCTGACCTTCCCGACTTCGATCGCATTCGATGACGCCGGCAACATCTACGTCACGGAAGCCGGGTACTCCTACGGCGAGGTCTTCACCACCCCGAGGTTGCTGGAGCTTCGCGCCGGGCGAGCGCCTCGCGTGGTCGCGAGCGGCGACAATGGTCCGTGGACCGGTGTCGCCTTTCACGGCGGAGCGTTTTACGTCGCCGAGGGCGGAACCGGACGCGGGGGGCGGATCGTCCGCATCGGTCGCGACGGCAGCATCACTTCACTCGTCACGGGCTTGCCGACGCTGGGCGATCACCACACGAATGGCCCCCTGATCGGGCCGGACGGGAAGCTCTATTTCAGCACCGGAACCGCCACCAATTCGGCCGTCGTGGGCGAAGACAACGCGCAGTTCGGCTGGTTGAAACGTCATCCCGAATTTCACGACGTTCCGTGCCAGGACGTCGTGCTGACGGGCGTGAACTTCAAGACGCCGAATCCGTTGACCCCGGACGAGGACGACAGCGCGAGCACGGGCGCATTTTCCAAGTTCGGAGACAAAACGGCTGCCCAGCAAGTCATCACCGGCAAGGTGCCGTGCAGCGGTGCGGTGATGCGCGTGGCGCTCGACGGAGGACCGATCGAGCTCGTGGCCTGGGGTTTTCGCAATCCATTCGGACTCGCATTCGGCCCGGATCGAAAGCTCTACGTGACCGACAACGGCTACGACGATCGAGGGAGCCGCCCGGTCTTCGGCGCCGGTGACGTACTCTGGCAGGTGCAGCCGGGGACGTGGTTCGGCTGGCCGGATTTCTCGGAAGCGCACCCGATCTTCGAGGATCCTGTGTGGGGTGATCACTACCGGGTTCCCGGCAAGGACACCCCGCCGCGCTTGCTGGCACGGCACCCGAGCCGCCCACCACCGGCAACGGCGATCTTCCCCGTGCATGCTTCGGCGGACGGCCTCGATTTCTCGCGCAGCGCCGCGTTCGGTTACCCGGGTCAAGCCTTCGTGGCGCTTTTCGGTGACGAGGCTCCCGCCACCGGCAAAACGCTGGAACCGGTCGGCTTCAAGGTGGTGCGGGTCGACGTCACGAACGGCGTCATCGCCGACTTCGCGGTGAATCGGGCCAAGCACAAAGGTCCAGCATCGAAGTCGGGTGGCAGCGGTCTCGAGCGACCGGTCGCCGTTCGTTTCGATCCTTCCGGCCGTTCGCTTTACGTCGTGGACTTCGGCGTACTCACACACCACGAGCGCGCCGAGCCGGTTCAGGGAACCGGCACGGTGTGGCGCATCACGCGCAGCGAGGCCACGCCATGACGCGACACGCTTTGATTGCAATTGCATTGATGGTCGCCGGCTGCGGCTCGGCGCGCCGCAGTGAACCCTTGGTGGGAACCCCGCCGCTCGATCAGAAACAGCAGCACGGCCAGGTGCTCTTTCACAAGTTCTGTCACCAGTGCCACCCTTACGGCGAAGCGGGGCTCGGACCGGCGATCAACAACAATCCCGCTCCGATGGCTGCTTTTCGGTTGCAAGTGCGCTCCGGGCTCGGCGCTATGCCGGCGTTCTCCGATGCGATCATTCCCGATCACGATCTCGATCAGCTGCTCGACTACGTGAGCGCGCTGCGTGAGCACGGTGACTAGCCGGTCCGCGCCGGCGGAGCGAGTGCACATCGGCATCTCGGGCTGGCGCTACGCGAACTGGCGCGGCGTGTTCTACCCCGCCGGATTGCCGCAAAAGCAGGAGCTCGCGTTTGCGAGCCGCCAGTTTCGCACGATCGAGCTCAACGGCTCGTTCTACTCGCTACAACGGCCCGAAGCGTACCGGCGCTGGTACGCCGAGACCCCGGACGACTTCGTGTTCGCCGTCAAAGGCGGGCGCTTCATCACGCACCTGAAGAAGCTTTCCGACGTGGCGACGCCGCTCGCCAATTTCTTCGCGTCGGGCGTGCTGTGCCTCGAGGAAAAACTGGGCCCGATCCTGTGGCAATTTCCAGAGAGCTTCGGCTTCATCGAGCAGCGCTGGCAAACTTTCTTCGAGCTCTTGCCGCGCGACACCCTTGCCGCCGCGGAGCTCGCGCGGAAGCACGACTCGCGCTTGAACGGCCGGAGCACCACGACCACGAAACAGCGCCGTCGTATCCGGCACGCCGTCGAGATCCGAAATCGGGAGCTTTGCACGCGTGCTTTCGTCGAGCTCCTGGCCCGGCACGGCATCGCGCTCGTCGTCGCCGACACCGCCGGCCGCTTCCCGTACGCAGAAGACGTGACGGCGGACTTCGTCTACGTGCGTTTGCACGGTGACACCGAGCTCTACAAGAGCGGGTATTCGCCGCGTGCGATTCGCCACTATGCGCGCCGCATCGAAGCCTTCGCCCGCGGCAGCGAGCCAGAGGACGCAATCAAGATTTCGAGGCGCCGAGCCCCGCGCCGCCGGCAACGCGACGTCTTCGTGTACTTCGACAACGACGCCAAGGTGCACGCGCCGTTCGACGCGCTTTCGCTCGCTCGTGCCCTGGGGCAAAAACTGGAGCCTCGGATCGCTGCGACGGTACAGTTCGAGCGGAAGGCGCTCGACGCGCTCTGACCCGCTGCCTTAACGTGGCGGCATGCGCCGCATCGCGAAGCGGGTCGCCCTGGCCGTCGCCGCGGTCGTGCTGGTGTTGGCTCTCGTGGTCGGAGTCAGGGTCTTCAACTACTTTCGCGTCAACGGGCAGAAGCTGAACGACAAGCTTCATGTGTTCAGCGGCGGCGGCGGCAACAGCGCGGTGCTCGTGACCGGTGCCGGCTGCGTGGTCGTCGACACCAAGATGTGGATCGGCGCCACGCGGCTCCGCGACGCGATCGAACCTTTCGGCAAGGTGCGAGCGATCGTCAACACGCATCACCATCTCGATCACACGCACGGCAACCCGCTTTTTCCGGCAGGCACCGACGTCTACGCCGCGGCGCCGGTCACCGAGCTCTTGCAGCGCTTCGACCACGACTTCTGGCAGAAGGAGCCGGCGAAACAGCTGATGCCGAATCATCCGTTCCAGGGTCGCGTCGACGTCGATCTCGGCGAGGAGACGCTGCGCCTCGTCCAGCTCCCGGCTTCGCACACCGGCGGCGGCGACATCGCGGTATTGTTCGTGAAGGCGCGCGTCGTCCACACCGGCGACGTGGTGGTGAACGGCTTGTACCCGCGCATCGACGCCGAAAGCGGCGGCAGCACGCGAGGCGCGATCGCCGCAACGGACGCGATCCTCGAGCTCCCCTTCGACACGGTGATCCCCGGGCACGGACCGGTGGGCACTCGAGACGACGTGGTCCGGATGCGCGCCTACTACGTCGCGCTCGTCGACCACGCCCGGGCCGCTCGCGGCAAGGGCCTGTCCGTCTCCGAGGCCGAAAAGACCGCACCAGATGTACTGCGCGGGCGCGAGTCGATGACCGGCTTCACGTCGTTGAAGCGCAATCTCGAGGTCGCGATGGCCGAGTTGCCCTAGCGCGTCGTAAGCCCGAGCTGGCCCAGCAGGCGACCGATGCGGCGAAAACCGTCGGCGCGGCCGAGCTGCAGCAGATGGCCACCCGGCCAGACCGAAAGCTCGGAGCGGAAATGCCGGGACAGCCGCTTGGCATGCGACATCGGCGTGATGCGATCCGCGCGCGCGCCGATCACCAGCACGCGCTCGGGCTCGATCAGCGGAGGGCGATCGAGAGGGCTGATTACCCGGTACACGCGCTCGAGCGCGGCGTGCTGAGCAAACCTTTGATGCGGGTTGGTACCGAGGCGCCCCTGATCGCGCGCGAAGTCGGCGAGCGAAGCCAGTGGAATGATCGGCACCGCGAACGAAAGCCCCGGAATCACCGTCGCCGACAGCGCCGTCGTGTAGCCGCCGAGGCTCATCCCCATCACGCCGACGCCCGGGTGCCCGCGGGCGCGAAGCCAATCGACGAGACTGTGGAAATCGCCGACCGCCTGGCGGAATCCTTCGTTGCTCATGCGCGGATCGGCGCCCGGAAAGGGCGGAGCGCCGCGCCGCGCCGGGTTGGCTCGCACGCCGTGGAACGGCAGCACGAACAGCACCACGTCGAGCCCGAGCTTCTGCAGCCACTCGATCGGCCACACGCGCTGCTCGAGCGCGAAGTGACCCGCCATGTAGCCGTGGACCAGCACCGCGACCGGGCGCCCGACGCCCGACGTGAAGAGCCGCGCGGCGGCCACGCCGTTTTCACGATAACGCGCGAAGCGTGCAATCAGCCCATCGTCCCGCGTGAACGGCTGGTACTCGCTGACCCACGACAGGTCGATGACGCGAGCACCGCGCGAATCGCTGCGCACCACGCGCTGAGCCGGATCGATCGCACGCGGCGCGGGGAAGTAATCCGCGGGTGAAACTGCGTACTCGGTGGCGAGCTCCGTGAGCCTCAACATGCGCTCGCCGTGCCCCAGCGATTCGGCTCGGCTCTTGCGCCGCGCGTGCACGGTTTGCGCGTAGGCGGCCAGCGTGGCCGCGCGATCGACGGCGGCAGCGGCACTTCCTATGACCCGCAGCGCGGCGCGTTCGAGCACGTTCGGAACCTAGCGCAGGCTCAGCTTCTCGACCAGAGGGCACGCGTGCGAATACCGGTCGCGCTCGAGCTCGACCCTCAAGCTTGAAAAGGGCGCATCGCAAAAGTGAAAGGAATGGTTAGGGCGGCGGTGCCCCGCGCTTCAGTCGGCCCAGCGCATCCGCGCTGTGGGGATCGTACTTGAGCGCCAAACGCCACTCGGCCTGTGCGGTTTTCCGGTCTCCCATCGCGGCCAGGGCGTCACCGTGAACGATGTGCGCCGTTGAGTTCCGTGGCGAGAGCGAGGTCGCCCGGCGTGCCCAGGCTACCGCGTGTTTGTTTTCGCCGAGCACGAGCAGCGTGCGCGCCAGCCGCAGCGCGGCCTCGGCGTTGGCGGGCTCGAGCACCACGGCACGGCGGAAAAGTCGCTCTGCTTTCGCGTAATCACGCCGATCGAAAGCCTGGGTCGCGTTGCGCAGATCGCGGCGGGCGAGCCCGCGTACCCCCGGGTCCTCGTTCGACGTGATGCCGGCGCCCAGGAGCCAGGCTTTCCGCGCTCCGGCGTCGTCACCGACCAACGCCAGGGCGTCGCCGAGCACGCTCTGGATGTTGCCGTCGCCGGGATCCTTTTGGGCGGCGCGCCGCGCCCAGTAGACGGCGGGACGCCCGTCGCGACGCATCAAGAGGACGCGGGCAAGACCGGTCATTGCGTTGTCGTTGTCAGGATCGTTGGCGACCGCGCGACAGTACGAACGGTGGGCGGCGTCGAGGTCACCCCGGACCAGGTCGCGGCGCGCCGTGCGCAGCGCCTCCGCCGAGGCCGTCACATTTTTTCCGCCGGTGGGCTGGTCGTCGAGCACGTCGCATCCCGTCTTTCCACCCCCCAGGGCCGACTTCGAAGTCGGGGCCTCAGGGGCAGGCGGGAGAGCCGATTCGACGGGTTCGGGCTCGGGGGCGCTCGCCGAGGGAGCGGGGGTGGGTGCCGCGCTAGCGACGGCGCTAGGGGCGACCGCGGCCTTGGCCGCGGGTGCACTCGACGCGCTCGGGACCGGCGGGGTGGGCGGCGCACTCGACGCTGCCTGCTTTTCGCTGCCCGAGCTTCGCAACAAAAGCGCGGTCGCGACCGCCCCGAACAGCACCAAGGCCAGGGCGACGATGGCCGCGATCCATGCGGCGCGCTCGCGGGTGCGGCGGGACGCTCCGCGGCGAACCATGCTGGTGTCGGAAAACGCGGCCGGCGGCCCGAGCGACGGAAAGCCGGTGGAAACCCCGTCCGGCGTCGGCCGCGGCGGCGGCATGCTCATCGCCGGGGCCGGCAGCGACGGCGCGATCGGCAGCGGCTCGGCATCGGCGAGGTTCAACGCGACGTCAATCGTGGCCATCACGTTCGCGGTCGCCGGCTGCTCCACCGGCTCGACGTGCACCCGCCCCGTGCTCAGCACCATCAGAGCCGCCAGCGCCGCAGGCCCTTCGAGCAGAACCGGGGGGTCCGCGACGGTTTGACCCGTGGCCCCCACCACGAGCCCATTCGACAGGTCGATATCGACCCGAACCCGGGGGTTATAGACGCTCACGCGCAGGGCGCGCGAGCACGTCGAAAGCGCACGCAAGCAGCGGGCTGGCCCCACGATCTCGAGGCGCGTATCGAACGCAGCCTCCGACTCGGCGCGGGCCTTCATCGCCCGCTCCGGTTCGGCAAGCGTCGCGATCGTACCGGCCAATCGGCTGATCGCCGGAACCGGCGAGCTCTCCGCCCACACCTCTTCCCAACGCACCACGAGCAGCGACGCCCAGCGCAGGCGCGTGTCCCGGCGCAGGCGCCGAACGAGCTCGTAGCCTGCGCCCTGAAGATCCTGCTCGCCGATCAACAAGATCGCGGGATCCACCTGGCGCAGGCGGGCGAAGCGCGCCTCCGCGGGATCGAGATCGGTCACTGCGACCGCGGCACCGTGCGTCCGGAGCTCCTGCGCCACGTTGTCGGCACGCGCCGAATCGCCGTCGGCGAGCAAGAGCCGCAGGTCCTTGACGTCGCTGACCCCGCGCTCGCTCTCCGGTTCTTCACCGCCCAGAAGTTGAACCGTGCCGCCGGCGCGCTCGTCGAATTCGTACCGCAGCGGCTCGGCGTGAACGACGTGGCGCTGCACGCGCTTCACGAAGTCGTCGATGAACTCGGCGAGCGGCCGGCCCTGCCCGAGCACGAGTCGCACCGCTTCCTTGTCCGATCCCTCACCCGCGCTCACGCTCAGAATGCCCGATCGCAGCTCGGTCCCGAGCGCCGCTACGAACTCCTCCAGCGTGGCGTCGCCGACCACGCCCAGCGATTCGCCGCCGCGTTCCGGGATCTCGCGCGCCAGCTGCGCCACCTGATCCGCGATTGCATCGACGCTGGCCGAGCGTGGGATCACGGCAGCCGCGCCGTGGCGGAAGGCGCGCAGCCGCGCTTCCAGGGCGGGATCGTCCTCGAGGATCGCGATCGGGACCACCGAGCTCATCGGGGACGCGGCCAGCAGCGCCAGCACCTCGCGCCCGCAGTCCTTCGCGGCGTCTCCGGCGAGCAGGATCAGGTCCGGCGCTGCCGCCACCACGGCGTCGGCGACGGCTTCCTTCGAGGAAACCTCGACGTAGACCCGGTGGCGGGCGAGCGCGACCGCGAGCGCCTGCTCCAGATTCTCGCCGACTCCGACCAGCAGCACCGCGGGCTCCGCGTCCGCCCGACGCCCGGCGGGCCGGAGCGTCGGCGGCCGCGTAGCAGCGCGCACCGGAATCGGTGGGCGCACGACCAGCGGTCTTGCGGGAGCCTTCGGACCCATCCTGCCAATAATCACCTACCCCTACGGCCAGAGTCCATGGCAGCCACAGTGCATGTGCGCCTACACGCCGCAAAAAAACTGCGGGGGCGGTTTTTCGAGTGGCACTAGACAGCCGCAAACTCGCGGCCAGCGATAAGACCGCGCTCGAACCGCCCTGAGGTTACTGTCAGGTTCCTGGGGGTGTTCGGCCGCGAAGCCGGTCGCGCCGTGGCCAGCCGGTTGTGACGCGTTGCTCTTTCGAACGAGCGGAGTGCGGCACAGCGCGAATTTCCCCGTGATCGCGGCGACTTACATGGTGCGAGCGGCACCTCGAATGGTCAGGATTGCAAGACCTCCAATGAACATCCTCCACGAAATTGGAACGCGCGTCGCCGAAGGCGCGAACGCGCCGAACCTCGCATTTTTCATCCTGACGATGGCGTTGATTGTGGCGCCGCTGATCTCGGCGAAGCTGCGCCTGCCGGCCATGGTGGGGCTGGTGTTGATCGGGATGGCGGTCGGCCCGCACGGCTTCAAGGTGCTGAAGTCCGAGAGCATCTCGCTCAAAGCCCTCGGCGAGTTCGGCCTGCTCTACCTGATGTTCAGTGCCGGCCTCGAGCTCGACTTGAAGGAGCTGGCGCGACGGAAGAAAGCGGCGCTCACCTTCGCGGTGCTGTCCTTCATCATTCCGTTCACGCTCGGCCTCGTGAGCGCAAAGTTCCTGCTCGGCTACGCCATGGCGGCGGCCGTGCTGATGGGCTCGAACTGGGGCTCGCACACGCTCGTGACCTACCCGATGTTGCGCAAAATGGGCTTGGCTCAGAACCGCGGGGTCTCGACGGTGGTGGGCGCGACCGCGGTCACCGATACCAGTGCGCTGCTCGTCCTGTCGGCCGTTTCCGTTTCTACGCAGCGCAACGCCAGCTTCTTGGCCGAAGGGGCCGAGGTCTTCATCGGTCTGGTCGTGATCGTGTTGTGGAGCTTTTTCGTTCTGCCCAAGCTGGGGCGTTGGTATTTCCGCGCCGTGGGCGCCGACGAAGGCCTGCGCATGGTGTTCGGCTTCGCGGCCTTTTTCTTCGGTGCGCTCCTGGCCGAGGCGGCCGG
>Ga0111538_10009932_pt1 | contig 12671 bp, 9 predicted proteins | sample SoiMethybrSBSTD1_FD_79669 | JGI IMG/M metagenome (GOLD analysis project Ga0111538, IMG submission 79669) | Bulk soil microbial communities from a Populus tree surrounding site in Tennessee, USA - Soil MetaG P. TD hybrid SBSTD1 (version 2)... | ecosystem: Environmental > Terrestrial > Soil > Tree...
ACACCGCCGAGCTGGACGAGATCAACGCCGGCTTCGGGACGAGCGGCGGCTCGTTCGACGACATCGGCAGCGATCTCGACATGGACGGCGACGACAAGTAGTTCGTTGGTCGGCCCCGCCGCGTTGGCGGCGGGGCCGGCGAATGTCGTGCATTGAGGGAGGCGTGAGCGGCTGGTTCGAGCGTTTGCGCGCCACTGGGGTTGTCTATGGTCCGTATGCGACAGCTAATAACCCCACGCGTGTGACCGACCCTGTCGACAGCCTGATCCTCGACCTCCTGGAGTGGATGGGCCCCGCGCCGCGGCCCTACGCCGAGGTGCTCGAGGCGTGGCGCACGTCGTGTCCGCGCTTGCCGGTCTGGGAGACCGCCAACGAGCGCGGGTTCATCACCCGCAGCCGCGGCGCACTCGTCTCGGTCTCACCGACCGGCGTCGCCTACGTCTCGCAGCGGCGGGCCGGTGACGTCCATCCCGACGCCGGCGCCGATCGCTCGGAACGCCGCAGGGTCGAACGCGTCGAGCTGGGCGAAGCGGTCGAAGAACCGCTCCATGCCCGCTGGGGTGAACAGGACGAGGATGCGCGCGGGCTCTGAGCCGGCGTTGACGAAGCAGTGCGGCGTGCCGCGGGGCACGAAGACGAACGCGCCGGCCGGCGCGGTGGCGCGCTCGTCGCCGAGCTGAAAGCGCAGCTCGCCGGCGATCACGTACCAGGCCTCGTCCTCGCCGGCGTGCACGTGCAGCGGCGGGCCGTCGCCCGGGGCGACGACGTTCTCGAAGGCGGTGAGCGACCCACCGGTCTGCTCGCCGCGCACCTTGAAGGTCAGCGGCCCGCCCGCCGGGCCTTCGATCGTCGTGCCCTCTCCCGGGCCGAGCGTGATTGGCGAAGTCATGGAGCTAACTCTCCCGCCCAGGCCTCCAGGAGCGCAACGTGAGCGTCCGTGAGGCCGACGGCAGGGTCAGTGGGCACCAGGAGCGTCGGACCCGCTCTCGCGGCCGCCCAGGCGCGTGAGGCGTCGTCGTGGGCGTCGTCGATCCACGCCAGCGGCCGCGTGCCCGGCACGGTTGTGTCGATCGCCGCGAGCTTCCAGCCCTCGCCAAGTGACAGGTGTCTCCAGCCGCCGGGAAGGCCCAGGTGGTACGGCAGATGCTCCTCGGCGCGCTCCTCCCAGCCCGTGCACCAGACGCACTCGAAGGTCCGGGCCAGTCGGATAAGGCACGCTCCCGCTCCCTTTGAGAGCCAATGTGGAGTGCCGTCGACCGTTACGGGGCATCCAGCGGGAGGGTCGGCGTGGTCAAAGCCGAAGAGGGAAATGACCCCGTCGACATCCACCAGCAATAGGGGACCTTGATCTGGCACTTATTCGGGGGACGCTAGTCTGCCCGGCTTCATCGGACTCAAGCCGGGGGGCATGGGGTCCGATGACTGGAGTAGCTCGGCGGGACGCGTCGGGCTTTCCAACTGGGGTCTTGATAACAACGTGACTTTTGAACTGGGCATTCTGCTGGCGCTGGCTTGCGCCGTCGCTACGCAGCTGGGCTTTCTCTACAAGCACCGGGGCGCGTGTGCGGCTCCCAAGGTCGACATCCGTCACCCGCTGAAGACTGTCCGGTGCCTGTTCGCCTCCAAGTGGTTCGCGATCGGCATGGGCGTCGCCACCGGCGCCTGGCTGCTCCACGTCGCGGCGCTCGCGTTCGCCCCGCTCTCGGTCGTCCAGGCCGTGCTCTCCACCGGCGTCGTGATGCTCGCGGTTCTCGCCGAGCGCATCTTCGGCTTCGAGGTCGGCATGCGCCAGTGGATCGGCGTCGGCATGACCGCGCTCGGGCTCGTGCTGCTCGTCATCACGCTCCCCGCGCAGTCCGGCGCCCACTCGGCCTACTCGCTGGCCGGCATGCTCAGCTTCGAGGGCGGCATGCTCGCGATCGGCGCGCTGCTGATCTCGGGCCCCCGCATCGGCGCCCCGGACCACCACCACGGGATCATGCTCGGCGCCGCCGCTGGCGTGCTCTTCGGCGTCTCCGACGTCGCCATCAAGGCGCTCACCGGCCTCGACGGCCCGCTGGCGATCCTGATGTCACCGTGGCTGGCCGTCACGATCCTCGCCAGCATCGTGGCCTTCTACGCCTCCGCCCGCGGCCTCCAGGACGGCGAGGCCGTCCCGGTCATCGCCGCGACCTCCACCGCCGCCAACGTCTCGTGCATCCTCGGCGGCATCGTCGTCTTCGGCGACCCGATGCCGAGCGACGCCGTGGGCATCGTCCTGCAGGCGTTCGCGTTCGCGCTGGTCGTCGTCGCCGCGCTCGTCACGCCGCCGCCGATGCGCGCGGCCGAGGCGAACGCCCAGCCCGCCTAGTCCGCGCGGACTAGCCCGTCGACGCTTCGAGGAGCACCGCCGCGACCTGCTCCGGGTCGTCCCACGTCGGCACGTGCCCGCAGCCGGCGAGCGTGACGTGCCGCGCGCCGGGGAGCCGGCGCCGCGCCCGTGGCGCCTGCCGCGAGTAGATCAGCAGGCGGTCGCGGTCGCCCCACGCGACGGTGGTCGCGCACGCGGGCGTGGGCGCCTGCCAGCCGGGAGCGTTCCGCAGCAGCGCCCAGAACGACGGCGCCTGCGCGTATACGCGGGTCCAGTGCGCGCACTCCTCCGGCGGGAGCCGCGACGGCCGCCCCACCGCGTGCGCCGTCGTCGCGGCCCGCAGCATGCGGTTGCCGGCGATCGGCGCGGCGACCGGCGCGAGCGCGGTCGCCATCGCGCGCGTCATCGCCAGCAGGGCGCGCGCGTACAGCGCCTCACGGTCGTTCGCGAACCCGATCGGCGACACCGCGCAGGCGGTGCGGGCCTGCCCGCTCGCGCCGAGCGCCAGGGCGATCCCGCCGCCCATCGAGTTGCCGGCCACGTGCGGGCGCTCGAACCCGAGCTCGGCCGCGAACCCCGCCACGGAGGCCGCCAGCCCCTCGACGGTCTCCGGTCCGGCCGGCGACTCGCCGAAGCCCGGCAGGTCGATCGCCACCACCTCGCGCTCGCGTGCGAGCAGCGGCACCACCGGCCGCCACATCTCCTTGCAGGAGCCGAGCCCGTGGATCAGCAGCAACGGCGGGCCGGACCCGGCCTTCTCGTAGGCGAGCATGGGCCGGTACTGTACGGATCGGCGTATGACCCTCGACGTTCTGTAACAAACCGGTGCTTGCCGTCCGCGATCTCCTGCGCGATCTGGAAGTACGCCTCGTGGGCGGTGAGGCCGGGGTGGACAACGCGGTGCGCTGGGTCCACATCTCCGAGATCGTCGATCCGACGCCGTGGCTGTCCGGCGGCGAGCTGCTGCTGACGACCGGGCTGCAGCTCGAGCGGGCCGAGACGCAGCGCGAGTACGTCGCCCGCCTCGCCGGGCACGGCCTGTCCGGTCTCGGCCTCGGGACCGGCTTCGCCCACGCCGGAGTGCCGCAGGCGATGATCGAGGCCGCCGACGAGCACAGCTTCCCGCTGTTCGAGGTGCCCTATGAGGTGCCGTTCATCGCGGTCACCGAGAAGGCGTTCACGCACCTGGTCAACGAGCACTACGCCGTCCTCCAGCGCGCCCTGTCCGCGCATGAGCGGCTCGAGCGGATCGTGCTGTCCGAGCGCGGGCTCGACGGCGTGGCCGGCGCGCTCGCGTCGCTGATCGGCGGCCCGGCGATCATCTTCGACGCCCGCGGCGAGGTGCTCGCCCGCCGCGCCGCGCGCCAGCCGCTGCAGGAGAGCGCGGTCACCGCGCTCGCCGACGAGCTGCGCGAGCGCGCCCGCGCCGGCGGCCGCCGCGGCTACGCGCCCGGCGGCGAGCTGTCGGGCCGCGCGCTGGCGCTGCCCGTCCCGCGCACGCCGCAGGCCAACGGACCGGCCGGCGACGGCCCGGCGCCGCAGGCCTGGCTGGTCGCCGCCAAGGACGGCGGGCCGCTGACCGAGTTCGACCGTCTCACGCTGCACCAGGCCGTCACGGTCGTCGCGCTCGAGCTGCTGCGCCGCCGCGTGGCCGACGACACCGAGCGGCGCCTCGCCGGCGACGTGCTGTCGGCGATGGTCTCGGGAGAGCTCGACGGCGCCGAGCTCGCTCGCCGCCTGCAGCCGTTCGGGCTCCGCGACCGCGCCGCGGTCGTGGTGCTCACGCCGCCGCGGCCGCTGAAGGTCGCGACCGAGGACGCGCTCGCCCGCGCGCTGCGCGAGGAGGCCCCGGCCGGGCTTGCCGCCGGGACCGGCAACTTCTCCTGCGTGCTGGTGGCACCCCCGCGCGGCGGCGGCGACGAGGAGCTGTTCGCGCTGGCCGAGCGGCTGCGCGCGCGCGTGTCCGGCGAGGTCGGGACCGACCTGGCGGCCGGCGCGGGCCGGATGGTCCCGGCCGGCGAGCTGCGCCGCGCGTTCCACGAGGCGCGCTGCGCGCTCGAGGCACGCGGGCTGGCCGACAGCAACGGCGACTCGCCCGGCCTGGCCACCTATCGCGACCTCGGCTCCTTCCAGCTGCTGCTCTCGCTGCAGGACGACGAGGCACTGCGGCTGTTCTGCGACTCCATCCTGGCGCCGATCGAGGAGGGCGAGGGGGCGTACGGCGGCGAGCTCATGCGCTCGCTCGAGGCGTTCATCGAGTGCAACGGCCAGTGGGAGCGTGCCGCGCGCCAGCTGTACTGTCACCGCCACACGCTGCGCTATCGGATCCGGCGCGTCGAGGAGCTCACCGGCCGTTCGCTGGACTCCGCACGCGATCGCATCGACTTCTGGCTCGCCCTGCGGGGGCGTGAACTGACGAAAGGACCCGCGTGATCGTTGGCGTTCCCACCGAGATCAAGACCGACGAGTATCGAGTCGCGTGCACGCCCGCAGGCGTGCGCGAGCTGACCGAGCACGGCCACGCGGTCGTGATCCAGCAGGGCGCCGGCGAGGGGTCGGCGATCTCGGACGAGGACTACCGCTCCCAGGGTGCCCGGATCCTCCCGGACGCCGACGCCGTGTTCGGCGAGGCCGAGATGATCGTCAAGGTCAAGGAGCCGCAGCCGGAGGAGGTTGCGCGGCTGGAGGCCCGCCACCTGCTGTTCACGTACCTGCACCTGGCGCCGGACCCTGACCTCACGCGCGGCCTGGTGGCCTCGGGCGCGACCTGCGTCGCGTACGAGACAGTCGAGGACACGCGCGGACGGCTGCCGCTGCTGGCGCCGATGAGCGAAGTGGCCGGCAAGATCGCCACCCAGGCCGGGGCGTTCATGCTCGAGAAGCCGCTCGGCGGCCGCGGCATCCTGCTCGGCGGCGTGCCCGGCGTCGCGGCGGCGAACGTGATGATCATCGGCGGCGGCGTGGTCGGGATGAACGCGGCCTTCATCGCGCTCGGCATGGAGGCGACGGTCTACGTCTTCGACCGCAACATCGACCGCCTGCGCGACCTCGACATCGCGTTCGGCGGCCGCGCGGACACCTGCTACGCGTCGACGCTCGACATCGAGACCCGGCTGCCCGACATGGACCTGGTGATCGGTGCCGTCCTCGTCCACGGGGCCAAGGCGCCGTACGTGGTGCGCCGCGACCAGTTGAAGCTGATGAAGAAGAACGCCGTACTGGTGGATGTCTCGATCGACCAGGGCGGCTGCTTCGAGACCAGCAAGCCGACGACGCACAGCGACCCGACCTACGAGGTCGACGGCGTGACCCACTACTGCGTGGCCAACATGCCGGGCGCGGTGCCGATCACCAGCACGTACGCGCTGACGAACGCGACGCTGCCGTATGTGCTCCACCTCGCCGACGCCGGCCCGGCGCGCGCGGCCGAGGAGAACCCCGGCCTCGCGAAGGGCTTCAACGTGGTGGCGGGCAAGGTGACCTACCAGCCCGTCGCCGAGGCGACGGACCAGCCGTACGTCGAGCTCTCGGACGTGCTCGGCGCCGCCGCCTGACGCACCGCTTCAGCGCTTTTTAGGCGCTCAGCCGCACCCTCCTCGTCCCCGAACGAGACGAGGACACGGATGCCGAGCGTCAAGACATTCCCCATGCTGGTCGCAGTGATCGCCGTCGCCCTCGTGTGCGACGGCGCAACCGCGACCGCCAAGGGACGGCCTGACCTCGTCGTCCGCAGCGTCTCGGTCCCGCCCGCGTCGGTGCAGGCCGGAACGGGCTTCGCGAGCAGCGCCGCGGTCGTCAACCGCGGCCGCGCGCGGGCCCCGCGCTCCCAGCTTCGCTTCTTCCTGGCCAGAGGCGGCAAGCTGGCGCTCGGCACACGGGGAGTGCGAGCGCTCCGGCCGCGCCGGCGGGCGGGCGGGCGGTTGGTCGTGACGGTGCCGCTGACCGTGACGCCGGGCACGTACCGCCTGGCCGCCTGCGCGGACGCCACCCGCCGCGTGCGCGAGCGCTCGGAGCGCAACAACTGCCGCACGGCGCGTGGCCGCGTCGCCGTCGTCGCCGCCTCGCGGCCCGGCAAGGCGCCCACGCATCCCCACCACCCCGGCGGCCCGACGCCCGACCCGGCCGCGGTCGCGCCGCCCGTCGACCCGACGGTCGCCTCCGAGCTCGGCGACACCGCCGCGTTCCTGTACGAGGGCAAGGACCCCGTCCAGGTCGGCGTCGCGCCCGGCACGATCAAGGCCCACCGAGTCGCGGTCATCCGCGGCAAGGTCACCGACCGCGACGGCCACCCGGTCGGCGGCGTCGCCGTGACCGTGCTCGACCACCCGGAGCTCGGCCACACGCAGACGCGCGCCGACGGCCGCTACGACATCGCCGTCAACGGCGGCGGCACGGTCACGCTCGCGTTTGCCAAGACCGGCCTGCTCCCGGCGCAGCGCACGCTGCGCACGCCGTGGCAGGACTACGCGTTCGCCGACGACGTCGCGCTCGTCGCCGTCGACCCCGCGGTGACCGCCGTCGAGACCGGCGCCGGGGCGCCGGTCCAGGTCGCCCAGGGCAGCGAGATCACCGACGGCGACGGCAGCCGCCAGGCCACGATGATCTTCGACGCCGGCACGACCGCCCAGATGGAGCTGCCGGACGGCTCGACGCGCCGGCTCGACGACCTGCACGTGCGCGCGACCGAGTTCACGGTCGGCGACTCCGGCCCGGAGGCGATGCCGGGCGCGCTGCCGCCGACCTCCGGCTTCACGTACGCCGCCGAGCTGTCGGTCGACGAGGCGCTCGCCGCGCACGCCACCGACGTCCGCTTCAGCAAGCCGGTCGCGTTCTACGTCGAGAACTTCCTCGGCTTCCCGGTCGGCACCGCGGTGCCGACCGGCTACTACGACCGCGAGCAGGCGAAGTGGGTCGCGTCCGAGAACGGGACTGTGATCAAGGTCGTCGGCGAGGCCGGCGGGCAGGCCGATGTCGACACCGACGGCGACGGCACGGCCGACAACGACGGCATCGACGCGGCGGAGCGCGCCCGCCTGGCCGGACTGTACGAGCCCGGGCAGGAGCTGTGGCGCGTCGAGCTCACCCACTTCACGCCGTGGGACTGCAACTGGCCCTACGGGCCGCCGCCGGACGCCGACGAGCCGATCGAGCTGTACCCGCTCATCCCGGGCGACCCGCCGCCGGACGACAAGCCGGACTGCGCGAAGAAGGGCTCGGTGATCGGCTGCCTCGAGCGGACGCTCGGCGAGGACGTCCCGGTCACCGGCACGTCGTACCGCCTGCGCTATTCGAGCGCTCGCGCCCCCGGACGGGACGCGCCGCGCACCGTGGAGATCCCGCTCAGCGGGCCGAGCGTCCCGGCGTCGCTCAAGCGGATCCGGCTCGAGCTCAGCGTCGCCGGTCACCGCGTCATCAAGGAGTTCGACCCCGCCCCCAGCCGGCGCTTCACGTACGTCTGGGACGGCACCGACGCCTACGGCCGCAAGCTGCAGGGCGAGCAGCCCGTCACGGTGCGGCTCGGCTACGTCTACAACGCGTTCTACTACCCCCAGCCCGCGGACTTCTACGACGCGTTCGCCCGCGTGTCGCGCACCAGCGCCATCGAGCCCATCTTCGGGCGCGACGCGACCGAGATCGTCCTCTGGCGCGACTGGGAGGGCTCCGCCGGCGGCTGGGACGCCGGAGCCGAGGATCTCGGCGGCTGGTCGCTCGACGCCCACCACAGCTACGCGCCGCTGTCGCGCACGCTCTATCGCGGCGACGGCACGCGCGTCCGCGCTCACGACTTCAACAAGGTCGTGACGAACTTCGCGGGCCTCGGCTACTTCGCGCCGGGCGGCGACGGCGGCCCCGCAACGGAGGCGGGACTGAGCAACCCGACCGACCTCGCCGTCGCGCCCGACGGCAGCGTCTACATCGCCGACAGGAGCGCGGATCGCGTGCGCAAGGTGAGCCCGGACGGGACGATCAGCACGGTCGCCGGGCGCGACACGTGCACGAGCGCCCCCTGCTTCTCCGGCGACGGCGGGCCGGCGACGCAGGCGCAGCTGCACAGCCCGAGCGGCCTCGCGGTCGCGCCCGACGGGGCGCTGTACATCGCCGACAGCGGCAACCGGCGCGTCCGGCGCGTGTCGCCGGCCGGGGTGATCACTACCGTCGCCGGCGACGGCCAGTACTGCGGGCAGTGCGCGGACAACGGCGACGGCGGCCCGGCTGCACAAGCCCGTTTCGACGACCCACGCGCGCTCGCGCTCGCGCCCGACGGGGCGCTCTACATCGCCGACGCGGGCCCCGACCGGGTCCGGCGCATCGGGCCCGACGGCCTCATCACGACGGTCGCCGGTGGCGGGAGCTCCGACGCGGACGGGGTTCCGGCGACGGCAGGCCGGATCGACTTCCTCGCGGGTATGGCGCTCGCGCCCGACGGCAGCCTCTACCTCAGCGACTACAACAACCACAAGGTCCGGAAGGTCACTCCCGACGGCCTGATCAAGACGGCGGTCGGGACCGGCCGCCGCTGCCAGGGCGGAGGCTGCTTCGGCGGCGACGGCGGGCCGGCGATCGCGGCGGACCTCTACCGCCCCACGGGGCTTGCCGTCGGGCCGGACGGGACGCTCTACATCGCTGACTCGGCCAATCGTCGGATCCGCCAGGTGGGCGCTGACGGGATCATCACCACGATCGCGGGCGACGGAACCAGCTGCATCACAAACGAGACCACCGACGAATGCCCCCACGACGTGCCGGGCCGCCAGTTCCGCATGGCGTATTCCACCGCGGTCGCCGTCGCGCCGGACGGGAGCGTCTGCTTCATCGGGCGTCAGCGCGTCCACCGGATCACGTCGGCGCTGCCCGGCCCGACGGGGCGCGAGAGCCTCGTCGCGTCGCGGGACGGGACCGAGCTGTACGCCTTCGAGGGCGACGGCCGCCACCGCGAGACGCGCGACGCGCTCACCAGCGCGCAGCTCGCGCGGTTCGGCTACGACGGCGCCGGCCGCCTCACGACCGTCACCGACCGCGACGGGGGCGTGACGAGGATCGAGCGTGACGCCGCCGGGAATCCCACAGCGATCGTGGCGCCGGGCGGGCAGCGCACGACGCTCGCGGTCGACGCGAACGGCCACCTGTCGCGGATCCAGGGTCCCGGCGGCCAGGCCGTGACGCTGACGACCGGCGCCGGCGGCCTGCTGACCGGGCTGACCGAGCCCGGCGGCGCGGCGCACACGTTCGAGTACGACGAGCAGGGGAACCTCAAGCGCGACATCGGCCCCGACGGCCCGCAGACGCTGACGCGCACCGAGCTGCCCGGCGGCTGGAGCGTGGCCCACACCGACGTCGCCGGCCGGACGACTACGTACACCGTCAAGCGGCTCCCCAGCGGGAACGTCGTGCGCTCGGTCACCCAGCCCGGCGCCCGCACGACCGAAACGGTCTCCAAGCCGGACGGGACCACGACGACGGTCACGCCGGCCGGCGACCGGGTCGAGACCGTCGACGGGCCGGACCCACGGTTCGGGATGCAGGCGCCGATCGCGGCGTCGGTCACGCACACGACGCCCGGCGGCAAGACGATCACCGTGACGACCCACCGCACCGCCGAGCTCTCCGACCGCAGCAACGTGCTCAGCCTCACCAAGCAGGAGGACGAGGTGACGGCCGGCGCGCGCACCTGGCGGTCGACCTACGCCCTGGCGACGCGCAAGCTCACGACCGTGTCGGCCGCCGGCCGGACGAGCGTGAAGACGTTCGACGCCAAGGGCCGCATCGTCAAGCTCGAGCCCGCGCAGGGTGTGACGCCGACGACGTACAGCTACACGGCCCAGGGCCGCCTGCACCAGGTGACGCAAGGCACCAAGGCGATCACGTACGCCTACGACGCGCGCGGGCGCATCGCGGCGAAGACGGACGCGACCGGCACGGCGACGTACGCGTACGACGCCGGCGACCGCCTGCGCACCTCGACGCTGCCCGGCGGCCGCGTCTACCAGTACGTCTACGACGCCGACGGCCGGCGGACCTCGGTCACGCTGCCCAGCGGCGCGGTCCACACGTTCGCCTACTCGGCCACCGGCGCGCCGACGCGGTTCACGCCGGCCGGCAGCGATCCGTTCACGTTCACGCTGACCGCCGGGAGCCGGCTCGCGGGCGTGACGTTGCCGAGCGGTCGCACGCAGACGTACGCCCGCGACGCCGCCGGCCGCCTGACGGCGATCGCCTACGCGGGCTCGGACGCGACGTTCACCTACGACGCCGCCGGGCGCCAGACCGACCTGCGCTGGACGCGGCCGGGCGTGCTCCAGCAGACCGCGCTCGACTACGACGGCGACCATGTGACCAGCGCGGCGTCGACCGGCGCGGCGACCGGCACGTTCGCCTACGACTACGACGACGAGCTGCGCCTGACCGGCGTGCAGCTCGATGCCGAGCCGAAGATCACGCGCGCCTACGACGGCGACGACCTGCTCACCGGCCTCGGGCCGTTCACGTTGACGCGTGACGGCGCCGGACGCGTCACCCGCATCGCCGACGCGGTGCGGCGCGAGGACGTCACCCACGACGCGCGCGGCCGGATCGCCTCGCGCACGTTCTCGGTCGCCGGCACCGACGTCTACGCGGTCGCGCTCACCTACGACGACGCCGACCGGATCACCGAGCGCCAGGAGCGGCGCGGCGGCGGCGCCCCGAAGACGACCACGTACGCCTACGACGCCGCCGGCCGGCTCGCGAGCGTGCGCGTCGGAGGCGCGCTGACCGAGTCCTACACGTACACCGCCGACGGCGACCGGCTGCCCGGCGGCGGAGCCGGGTACCAGTTCGACGCCGACGGGTTCCTGACCCGGCGTGGGACGACCGACTTCAGCTACGACGCCCATGGTGAGCTCGTGAGCGCGGGCCCGGTCACCTACGCCTACGACGGGCGCGGGCGGCGGGTGAGCCGGACGCAGGGCGGCGTCACGACCGAGTACCTGTACGGCAATCCGGAGAACGCGCTGGAGGTGACCGCGACGCGCGGGCCCGGCGGCCTGACGCGGTACTTCTACGACGACGGCGGCCACGTGTTCGCGTTCGAGCGCGGCGGCGAGCGCTACCTCGTCGCGACCGACCAGGTCGGCTCGGCGACCGCGATCGCCGACGCGTCCGGCGCCGTCGTGAAGGCGATGACGTACGACAGCTTCGGCGTCGTGACGTCCGACAGCAACCCGGCGTTCCCGTACGCGTTCGGCTTCGCCGGCGGCCTCGCCGACGAGACCACCCGCCTCGTGCACTTCGGCGCCCGCGACTACGACCCCGCGTCGGGTCGCTGGACCGCCCGTGACCCGGGGTTGGACACCAGCGACGGCGGCAACCTGTACGCGTACGTCGGCAACGACCCGGTCAACCGGACCGACCCGCTCGGCCTGGAGTCCGTCACGGTGACCACCGATGACTTCGACGTCAGTCTCGACGTCACGTCCAAGGGGATCTCCGGCTGCATCGAGTACGGCCGCGATACCGAAGCCCCGGACGGCGATCTCGAGCTGCAGCCTGTGGACATCGACGACGACCTGGATCTCGCCCCGTTGACGGACCCGTGCGGCGACGAGTCCGAGACCAACCCCGATTGGAGCTCGCTCAAGCCCGGCTCGGGCCGCCCGGTCACGATCTGCCTGCGCTACAGCTGGTGAAACGACGCTGCTGCTAGCCTTTCGCGCCGTATGCCCACGACTTCCCAGCTGGTCCGCAAGGGCCGGAACCCGAAGACGAAGAAGCTGGCCACGCCGGGCCTGAAGTCCGGCAAGGGCCGCAAGAAGAAGGTGGCTGCCCCGCAGCGGCGCGGCGTCTGCACCCGCGTGTACACCACCACGCCCAAGAAGCCGAACTCGGCGCTGCGCAAGGTCGCCCGTGTGCGGCTCACGAACGGGATGGAAGTCACGACGTACATCCCCGGCGAGGGTCACAACCTGCAGGAGCACTCCGTGGTGCTCGTGCGCGGTGGCCGCGTCAAGGATCTTCCGGGCGTGCGCTACAAGGTCGTGCGCGGGACGCTCGACGCGGCCGGCGTGTCCGACCGCAAGAAGGCCCGCTCCCAGTACGGCGTGAAGGCCAAGTAGGAATGCCCCGCCGCGCAGCCGCCGCCAAGCGCCCGAGCGAAGCCGATCCGGTCTTCCGCTCCAAGCTCGTCTCGCAGGTCATCAACCGCGTGATGCAGGACGGCAAGAAGTCCAAGTCCGAGCGGATCGTCTACGACGCGCTGGCGATCCTCTCCGAGCGCACCGGCAAGGAGCCGGTCGAGGCGCTGGAGATCTCGATCAAGGCGCTCACGCCGGTGCTCGAGGTCCGC
>Ga0111538_10009937_pt1 | contig 12669 bp, 11 predicted proteins | sample SoiMethybrSBSTD1_FD_79669 | JGI IMG/M metagenome (GOLD analysis project Ga0111538, IMG submission 79669) | Bulk soil microbial communities from a Populus tree surrounding site in Tennessee, USA - Soil MetaG P. TD hybrid SBSTD1 (version 2)... | ecosystem: Environmental > Terrestrial > Soil >...
GCCCCGCGCCGCCGAGCACCCGCGTCGAGAGAAGCGCAATGGAAGAGCCGCCCACTGCCGAGCGTGGGTGCGTGGTTTCTCAATCGCATGAGTGACTCCAGATCCGTTATGTCGATCACTCGCAGAAATATTCCGCACCAACGTTTCAACGGCGCCGTCCGCTCCTGCCGGAATCGTGACCTTGTCTCAACGGTCACGAGATGGAGGCACACGACATCGTGTTCGTGCCCATTTGCCTGAAACCGGCTCCAAGGTGGCGGCATCCAAGCAGCAGAGGACCGTTCAGCGTTCGTGGTCAGGGAATATTCGCGAGTCGTGTGGTGATTTGGTCCTTGTGAGGCCTGGACTCGTCGAACCCTCTCATCAGGGCTGCGCAGCGTTTGCAATACATGGTGAAACCAGCCGCGTCGCGCGACGGCTCCGACCCCTGGGATGCGTTCGAAGGCGAAGTGTTGCCGCATGCGGACCGCCTGTTCCGCCTCGCGATGTGGTTCGTCCGGAACCGTGCCGACGCCGAAGATGTTGTTCAGGACACGATGATGCAGGCGCTGAAGTCGTTCCACCGCTTCCAGCGCGGTACCAACTGTCGCGCCTGGCTGACCACGATCCTGCAGCGGATCGTGAGCAACCGACGGCGAGCGGCAGGGCGCTCGATTGTGGTGGACGATCCTGACGATCGCATCGCCCAGACTGTGCCATTTGTTCCGCCCGTGCCGCAGGAACTCACTGACGAACTCGTCCTCGGAACTTTGCGGCGACTGCCGGCGACGTTCCAGGACGTCATCTTGCTCTGTGACGTGGAAGATCTCTCCTACAAGGAAGCTGCCGAAGCGTTGGCGATTCCGATTGGCACGGTGATGTCGCGGCTCCATCGAGGCCGCGCTCGGCTGCGGCTGGAGCTCGCGGCTGCGGACGCCGTGCTGGTCGGACAGTCGACTGTTGACGGGGTGAACACTCTGCACGAGAGAATCGAGGCGTCATGACCTGTCGTGACGTCTGGGAAATAGCCGACTCGTTTCTCTCCGAGGAGCTGCCGACGGAGACGACTCACGAGATCCTGGGGCACCTCGAGACCTGTCCGATGTGCCGCATGGAGATCGGCGCGCGCCGCCGACTGCGGGGCGCTCTGCGCGACGCGTTGGGACGTGCCCCGGAGTTGCAACCGTCAGCCGATTTTGGAAACCGCCTGCGCGAGCAGCTGCGCGACGTTTCACTCGATCGTGCACGGCCTTGGTTTCTCTCCCGCCGATGGCTCGCGCTTGCGGCGAGCGTCGTGCTCGCGCTCGGTGTGGCTGGCGTCGTCCTTACGAAGCGATCTGTTGTGTCGGCCGAGGCGTTGGCGCGAGATGCGATCGGCGACCACCAGAACTGCGCGTTGAAGTATCGCCTCGTGAGGATGCCTGTGCCGCTCGAAGAAGCCGCACGGCAGTTCGACAGCGCATATCGCCACTTGCTCAGTGCGCCGCCCGACGATGTTCCAACGGCGGACGGTCCGGTGCGCGTAACCGAACGGCATTCGTGCGCCTACGGCGCGCGCCGGTTCGGTCACGTCATCATGGAGTACCGCGGGCGCGTCGTGTCGCTGCTCATGACGGCGAACGCCGGAAGAACGCGACACATTGGACAAGATGCCATCCCACGCGTGATTGGACGTCCCATAGATGGACTGTCGGTAGTATCGGTTGACGGAACGCATCACGCGATTCTGCTCGTCAGCGATCTGGACAGCACCGAGCTTACGCAGCTCTCGACGGCCGTCTCGGTGCCGTTGGTGCGGCGCCTGGAAGTCAGCGTGACCCCCGAGCGCATCATCTTCGCTTCGCGACAGTTCGACCGGGCATTCCAATTGTTGACGTTGAGCGGTGCGCAATACGAGTAGGCTCCACTTGCATGGAAGCACCCTGACGACGGTTCTTTGACGCCGACCTGAGGATTGGGTTTCACTTCCGAACGGGCGTGTTAACCGCGCGGTGTTCGAGGCGTCCAATCAATAGATAGGAATGCGATCGGTGAGCCGGTGAGATGAACGACGGCGATGTGGAGGTGTTCTTGTCGCTCGTCGAGCGTCATCGGAGATATCTGTACAACCTCGCCCTTCGTTTGACCGGCAACGAGCAGGATGCGAAGGATGTCGTGCAGGACAGTCTGCTGAACGCGTATCTCGGTCTCGAGCAGTTCGAGGGACGCGCCGACCTGCGCACGTGGCTCAACCGCATCCTGGTGAATAGTGCGTTGAATCATCTGCGCAGTCTTCGCCGCCGGCATGATGTGAACGCGCCCCAGCCGATCGCGGATGTTGTCGACACCGTGGCATCGTCATATCCGGATCCCGAGCGTCTTGTCGCGAGTGCGGACTGGCGTCGTCACGTATCGGCGGCCATGAACACGATGAGTCCGCTCGAGCGAGTCACCTTCGCCCTCCGGCATTTCGACGGGTGTTCCATCAACGAGATTGCGCAGACCGTTGGCATCAGCAACACTGCTGCCAAGCAACACATCTTCAGGGCGGTACGCAAGATGCGCGTGGCGCTCGAGCCGCACTGGAGCGGCCGGTGACTCATCTCAGCGACGACGAACTCGTCTTGCATTACTACGGCGAAGACGGGCCGGAGATCGTGACCGCTGAGCGTCATCTCAAAGCGTGCACTCAATGCGCCCGTGCGTACGAGGCCCTCGCGCGAACTTTGAACGCCGTCATACCGCCAGAGTTCGTCGAGGCCTTCGACGATCTCCCGGCCTTGCGGCAGCTTCTTCGCGAGCACTCGAGGGACGGATCGTCATCACTTCCAGTGGGCAAGTCACTGATCCGGGCAAGGGCCGGCGTGACGGTCCTCGTGTGGCTGGCTCCGCTCCTGTATCCCGTTTCGCTGAAGGCGTTGTTCAGCAGCGCCCAATGGGCACAGTCGCAAGTCGTCGGCGTTCCGTTCGTGGCGCTCGCGCTGATGTGGGCATGCGTGGGGCCGCTCCTTGCGATTTGTGCACTGAATCACCTCTCATTCGGCCGCGGTGCGCAGGCGTCAACCCGTGTGCTTGTCGTTGGCGCGGTGATGGCCGCAATCAGTCCGTCACTCTTTCTCTTTGTCTCGCGTGCGAACGATGGCCTGTCGGTGAACCTTGGCATGACGCTGTGGTACGGCGTCATCACGTTGGCGGCACTCCTGTCGCTGTTCCGCCGGCCAGGTGTGTCCGAGTCGACGGCAAGCACCCGCGCCGAGCGGTTCCTGTACGTCCATCGGCTCTCGGCTCTTGTACTCGCGGTCTTCGTGCTGGCGCACGTCATCAATCAGGCGCTCGCTTTCATCAGTGTCTCCTCCTATACGGCAATGAGGAACGTGATGCGGATGGCGTCTGAACAGCCGGCCAGTTACCTGCTGCTCGTGGGGGCGGTTGCGATTCAGATCGCGACCGGCGCAGGGATGGGCATGAAACACGTTCGCGCTGGAGCAGTCGCCAGGAACGTGCAGGCCGTGGCCGGCTGGTGTCTCGCTGCGTTCATGCTGGCGCACGTGTTGACACCGTTGCTCTACAGCCAAACATCGGGGACGACGGCGGGCTCGATCGATCAATTCGATCTGCTCGCGTCTCCTCGCTCAACCGAGCAGCTGCCATTTCTGCTGCTGGGCGTGGCGTCGTTCCTGTTACATGTTGGCGTGTACGCCCGGCTTGCCGCGCTGGCGTACCTGGCAGAGGCGTCGGTTCGTCGGTTGTCGTATGCGGGAATGGTCGTTGGGACGACGGTCGTGGTCACGATTGGTCTTTCATTGTGCGGAATTCACTTGGTTCGATAAGTTCGCCCGGCACGCTGAACGGAGAGAGACATGGAAAATCGTCGAACATTTCTTCAACTCGCTGCAGCGCTGGTACCAGTCGGCCTCGGCGCGCAGACGTCAACTACGCCGCCCGCTACAGCGCAGCCGCCGCGTGAGCTTGCCCGGCATCCGCTGACGGGACCGCTCAACGGCTTCGATGTTGTGGTGATCGAGCTGAACCCCGGTCCCGGGACAGGGCGCGATCATCGCCACACCGGTCCTGTGCTTGGGTACGTGCTCGACGGCCAGTTGCGTTTCGGTGTCGACCACGGCCCCGAGCAAATCATCCCGACCGGCGGCACGTTCTTCGAGCAGACGGGTACGCTCCACTCGACATTTGGATCAGCCGCAAACGCGAAGGCACGCGTGCTGGCCTTCATGGTGGTCCCGACCGGCAACTCGGGCACCGTTCCCGTGTGACGCCTGACGGAAGCCGTATGAGCTGAAAGCCATCGATGGAGCAGTCACGTCTGGCAACAGTCGCGTTTGGCCTCCTGTGGGTTGCGTTGGTCTTCCAGACGGCCTGGACGATCTTCTATGCCTCGTGGACGATCGGTGCGCTCACACGGCCATTGATCTTTACGTGCGGATTCCTGCTCGTCGCGCTGACGCGGGGAGGCATCCGCTGGATTGCCTTGCTCGGGCGACTTATCGTCGCGGGTGCCTTCCTGACGGCACTCATGAATCGCCCTGGCAACTGGGACGGGTTTGTCCGGTATACGGCTCGTGTGAACTCGTTCCTGCCGCATGAAGCCATTCCCGCGGTCGCGGTGCTGGCGACCATCATCGAGGGTGTCCTGTGCACATCGATGCTATTCGGTATCAACACACGTTGGGCAGCACGCGGATCGGCAGTGCTCCTCTTTCTTTTCGCGACAGCCATGACCATTTCAGGTCTGTCGCAAGCAGAATGGGCGGTCTACGTGTTGTCAGCGGGAGCGCTCGCATTGTCGACCACGGAGGCATCGTTGCTGAGCGTCGACAGTGTCATCGTGTCGGCTCGCGGGCCAAAGGCGTATCAGCGTGATGAACTGTCTACTAGTCGTGCGGTGAGGTAGCCGACATACGTCCGCGCCGATGTTTGGCGTAAGGACGCGGCGTACCCGGCCAGACGATGCCGGATGCCACCTCAGCCGAGGCGCCGAGGTGTGTTCGGTGTTCTTCAGTACCGACGTTGTCAATTGTGTGCCCTCCGATCGGGTGTGACGGGCACGTCGCATCACGCCAGATCAACCGAGCCCCGCGACCCAATGAACGAAGGCCTTCATCTTTTCCTCGCGGAGGACTGCTGAGGCGCGATCGAGGCGCTTCGCGGAACTCGAAGAACTTGCGGGCACTAGAGGAACGAAACAATGGCAAGCACGTTTCACTTTTTCCGAGACACCCTACAAATCAATCTGAATACGATCCGCGCACTGAACGCCCCGGGCGGCGCCACCATCGTGTTCGGCGCCCGCTCAATCACACTGTCGGAACTGATCTCCGGCTACAGCTACGTCATTGCGGCCGACGAATTGAAGGTGCCGTCAGGAGTGGTCGCAATACAGAACAGTGACGCGACCACACCGGCATCCGTAACCGTACTCGCGCAGAAGATCGATGGCGCGTTGCGCGTGTCGGTTGCCGGCGTCGCCGGCGAGGCCGGCGCGAACGGCGAACCAGGCGAGAGCGGCATCGAGCCGAGCGATCCGCCTGGCGGTAAGCCGGTGGTTCTGCCTGGTGGGAACGGAGGCAACGGCGGTGATGGCGAGAATGGCGGGCCCGGCGGGAATATCACCGTGCGTTACGCGTCGGCGACCACGACGCCGACGGGAGCAGTGCCCGGAGGAGCTGGCGGCGCTGCTGGACATGGTGGCCCCGGTGGTGCCGGACGACCTCCAGGGAAACCCGGTCGGGCAGGAAAACCTGGCAGGAGCGGAGCGGCGGGTGTTGTCAGCATTCAGCAGATAGCTGCCGAACAGGTGTTCCAGTCCCTGGACTCGGCATCCGCCAAGGAATGGGCCGCCTATCGCGCCGAAGTGGCCGGTTTTCTCTTCAGGAAATTCGATTTCGATTCGCAGCTGGCCGCACTGAATGAGGCTGGCGCAGCGCTGCTCTTGAACCCTGCTGACGCGGACGCGGCAACCGTCCAGAGCCGTATCGTCCAACGCCAGATCCCATCGGGACTACCCCGGGACCTCGACATCGCCCCCGATTATCCAGCTCTCTCCGCCAATCTTCCCGCCGAGGTCGCGATCGTTCAGAACGCTTTTCAGGCATTCGTCTCGGTGGTCTCGCTCGAGACCATCGCAGACACCCTTCGCGAACAGCTCAAAGTGATGCGGACTCAACTCGAGAACCGCACGGAGGAAGCGCAGGCGGATGTCGTCATCGCCAACGGCGACGTGGCAATCGCTCAAGCGGAAAAGGTCAACATTCAGAAGCAAATCGATCTGATCCAGAAGGACATCGAGGCGGCGCAGAATCAAAGTTTCAGCATCGGCGGCTTCTTCACGACAGTAGGCACCATTGCCGCCGGCCTTGCGGGTATGGCTTCTGGACCCGGCGCCATCATCTCCATCGCTGCGGGAATCGCCTCGCTGAACAACCTCGCCGGGACGCACGACAACATAGGCCTTTTGATTGGTGAACTCGGTAATGCGGCGAAGGACCCGAAGAACAAGACGAAGCTCGAGCAGGACGTGGCCAATGTCAACGATATAAGTGGTGACCTCAAGGATCTGATCAAAGGCACGAAGTCCATGATCAGCTTCGTCAAGGTCTTCTCCGATCTGGATGCCGCCATCTCTGGCCAGAACCAAAGTCAGGTGGGAAAGTTGCTGCGCGAAAAGGCGAAGCTGACTCGCGACCAAATGGTGGCTTCGATGCGTGAGCGGCAGGCCAAAGCACGCGTGGCGGTTGCCCAGTTGCGTGTCGCCAATCTCGTGTCCGAGATGGCGCAGATCGATGACCGGCTGGCGCATTGGAGCACGGAGATCGCGGTATTGAACGCGGCAGCGGACCTCCTGATCCGTGCAGCACGGCAAGTCGTGGACATGGTGATGGACGACGTCTTCCTGGCGCAGCGGGCCAGAGAGATTTATCAACTGGAAGGGACGCCCAATCTTCGTTTCGATTTCGGGTACCTGCACCCCGATACCGATCGAAGCCTGTCGCCAGCATTGCGCGCAGCCGCTACCCTGACGAGTCTGGCTGGTATGCCCCTTCAGATACTCGCCTGGAACCAGATGTTCCAGCAGTTGAACTCGGCGCAGATCGGCTTCGACGTCATTCATCCGCAGCTGAGCGTCACGATCACGGAACCCGCTCAATTGCAGGCGTTGGCCACCGGGTCGGCTCTTCGTGTCGCCATCGGCCTGGAGAGCGTACCGAGCGGCATGTTCGAACTGAAGGCGAACGCCCTGTCGCTGCAGTTGAACAAGGCCGTCACCAGTCAGAGTGCAAATATCTGGGTGACGCACTCCGGGGAATGGGCCATGAAACGACGAACCGATGGCAGCGTCACGACGATACTGCTCCGGCCGCGGCGCGAGGTGTTCGCGGTTGCAGCCGGAAGCGGCATTCTGAAATCCAGCATACCGGCTAACCCGCAGTCGAACGCCGAGCCCGGACCGCCATTTTCATTCTGGGGACGGGGCGCCGCGACGACATTCACGCTGGAACTCGCGCAGCCGTCGCCGTTGGACCTGTCGCAACTGACTGCCATCCACCTCACAGTGGATTGCATCGCCTTTGCGCCTCAGGCGGCAGCCGCTCGGATCACCATCCCCGCCAGGATTGACGTCGTGGTGCCGACGGCTACTGTGGAAAGGGCAGTAGCCTGATCGAACGAACGCCTTCGCCGAACGTCGGGCGGCTGTCCTGGCTAGCGCACCGTCGCAGTCACGATCGGCGCCTGAATTGCGTCGGCGAAGGCGTCGTACATGATCGGAAGTGGGTAATTGTGACATCCCCAACCAGACGAATTTCCTCCGTCGCGAGGTGGTGCGAGAGACCGCCTGGTCGCTCTGCTGCGGATGGGTTTCATCACTTAGTGGTTTCGTTACTTGCGTTCCGCCAAATCTAGCTGAGTAACGTGTCGCTGCTGATTGGCAGAGCCGCCCTCTTTGGCGCCCGGCTTGCTATGTGCTGCATGGGTACTGCCGAGCATCAAGTTATGGCCCAGTCAGGAGGAGACGTGCGCGCCGCATCGATACAGCAGACGAAGTGGTGGAAAGAAAACATGTCCAACATGTCCAAGGCGGCCCGCGATGCCGAACAACAATTGACGCACTTCGGCAAGGGGGCTGTGCGTATGAAAACATCGATTGCTGAGAGGATCGGGGACGACATCAACAAGGCCAGGCGAACCGCGAAGCACGGTTACCGAGCCGCGGAAGATTTTGTCGACGACACGACGCATCGGATCAAACGAGATCCGCTCCGCGCGGTGGGACTCTGTTTCGTGGCCGGCATTGCGGCGGGGTGGCTGCTCCCACACCGCGCGCGCCAGTGACGAATCCGCTGGAGTCAGCTCAGTAGCCAATAGCCAGACCGCGAAAAGTCTCCCCCAGTTTCGGCTCTGCGCTGGCTCCAGGTGGGATCCTTGTACACAACTGAAGTGCGGGAGCGCGAGTAAGAACGGTTAGTCGCTCAGGAGACGAAGATGCTCAGGCCGGAGGTTGCTGCCTGTTAAGACAGTAGCCAACCGATCGCCCGCGAGTTTGTGGACCCGAATGGCCGCAAGCCCCGCGGCTCCTGAAGGTTCCAACAGGAGTCCCAGGGTCTGCACCGAGAGCTGCATCGCCTCGAGCAGGTCGGTGTCATCGACAAGGACCATATCGTCGACCAGCGCTACGAGACGAACCACCGATTCCGGCACCGGTACGCGCACCTCGATGCCTTCTGCGATCGTGTCCGAACGTTCGGTCGATACGGGCTTTCCGGTTCGCCAGCTCAGGGCCATGGATGGCGCTCCGCTCGCGCACACTCCAATGATGCGGGTCTTCGGCGCGCGATCTTTGATCCAGCGCGCGATGCCCGTGATGAGCGCGCCATCCCCGACCGGCACGACCACTGCGTCGAACGGGCCAGCCGCGATCAGTTCGATGCCGATGGTGCCGGCTCCCTCGGCGATCGCGGCCTCCTTGCCGTCTTCAACATACACGCAGCTCGTTCTTCCGGCGATGTGGTCGCGAGCCGCTGCTTCGCTCGCGGCCGAATCGGCGCCTGCCAGCGTAACGCTCGCGCCAAATGCCCGCATCCGAGCGAGCTTCACCGGATTCACGTTCTCCGGAACGAATACCTCCACGGCAATGCCGCGGCGCCGGGCGGCATAGGCGAGCGCCTGCCCGAAGTTACCGGTCGATGAACACACCACGGTCGAGCGCGGATCAACGTGCGCCATGAAGAAGTCCGCGCCGCGTCCCTTGAAACTCCGCAGCGGGTTCGCCGTCTCGACCTTCACGACGACGTCGCGGCCCAGAGCGGTACTGAGTTGCGCGTCGGCGTACTGCGGTGTGTTCAGGAAGACCGGATCGACCGTTCGAGCGGCCTCCTCGATGCGCCCGAGATTCAGATCGAGATCCATGTGATGTCCGCTCGATGTCAGGCAGCTCTCGACATCACGCGGCCGCCCCGTTCTTCGTCCCGACACGCGCCAGAAAATCGGCAACGCGAGTCGTTTGCGGCGGCAGCATATGTCCGGCCCCGTCAAGCCAGATCATCTCAGCCTGCGGCAGCAGCCGCGTGACCCGGTCGCGGGTCTGTGTTGCATGCAGCATCGCATCATCGGCTCCGACCACGACCTGGATCGGCAGCGAGAGTGCGCGAAGCTCCGCGTCGGTGAAGATCGGAGGCGCCTCGCGGCGAGGGCGGAAGTTCTCGAAGATCAGTCGCACATAATCAGCCATGGGTCCGGCAATGGGCGCTTTGCCGGATGCGGCCGACCATGCCTTGTCCACGCCGCGCTTGCCAAGCATTAGCATCACCATGGCCTTGACCATGAACAGTTTTTTCCGTGCGCCGATGCCAGCAGGCGAGAGCAGGGTGAGCGACGCCACGCGAGTTGGCCGCTTGACTGCGTAACCGAGTGCGAGCCATCCGCCGAGCGAAACTCCGATGAGGCTGGCCGACGTCAACCCAAGGTGCTGGTACACATCATCGAGCCAATCCACGTAGGCGCCGGAACGCAGGGGTGGACGGGACTGTGCGCTGAGCCCGGGCTCGCCGATCACGTCAACGGCGTAGACGCGATAGCGCTTGGCCCATTCGGCCACATCGCGAATCCACACCGCGGAGTTGCTGCCCGACCCGTGGAGGAGCAGCACAGGCGGGCCGTCGATCGGACCGCAGGCGATCACGAGCGTCTCGCCATGACGCGTCCTGACGCTCACGTGCTCGTTGGTCACGGGCCAGCGCGCGAGCACTTTGCGGTAAAAGGCTTCGATCGCCTGCCGGCCGGCTTCTGACTTGTAGATCCCCGTCATGCGTTCAGTCCTCCAGGAGTGTGTTCACCAGACGCATCAGTCCGGCCGCTATGTCGGGACTGGCTGTGATCGTGACGCGCAGTTTGGCGTGTTCGGGGTAATAGATGATGTCCACGCGCGGTACGTCGCCGCCGGCGCCGCGCCGGGTATTCAGTCCGGACAACACGAGCGTCGAAATGCGGTCCGCTGTTTCCGGCCTGACCGCGTCCGCGTCGACGACGGCTGACGCGATCACGTGCCGCGTCCGATTCACCGGCCCCGGCAGATCGATCGCCGAGGTCCCCGCAAACTCCTCGAGATCACGCCGCGTGATGCGGTACTGCTTGCCGATTCGTTTGGCCTTGAGCCGGCCGCTCCGCACGTACGCGCGAACGGTCTTGACGTGCAGGTTGAGGAGTTCCGCAACGCGCTCCACGCTATAGAGCTGCGGGGCATTCATGTCCTCTAATATTCCCTATATTCATATATAAATCAAGACATAAAGGGAAGTTTAGGGAATAAAAAGGCTAAGCGTCGCGGGAGTGAACTAGATCCTGGCTGGGCGACACCATCTCCTATAATCGCAACCCTTGATGTGGCCTTGAAGGCTGGCACTCGACTCGGTCCATACGAGATCACCGCCCCGCTTGGTGCGGGTGGTATGGGCGAAGTGTACCGGGCGCGCGACACCAGGTTGGATCGCGACGTTGCCGTCAAGGTGCTGCCGCAAGCGTTTTCCGATGACCCCGATCGCGTGTACCGGTTTCACCAGGAAGCGCGCGCAATCGCCACGCTGAACCATCCCAACATCTGTCAGATCTACGATCTCGGCCCGGACTACCTCGTGCTCGAGTACGTGAATGGCGTGCCGCTGCAAGGGCCAATGCCGCCCCACATCGCCACCCGCGTCGCTCTGCAGATTGTCGATGCGTTACAAGCGGCTCACGAGCGTGGCGTCATCCATCGCGACCTGAAGCCCGCGAATATCCTGGTCATTCACGGCACGAGCCACCGTCTACATCCGGACAACGCACAGGCCGATGGCAGTAGCCAAAGCGCGGGCGCGCCGATCGCCAAGATCCTCGATTTCGGTCTGGCCAGGCTGGCAGACGACGCGCCGGATGTGACCAGAACTGCTGTCGGGACTCTGGTAGGAACCGCGGCATACATGTCGCCGGAGCAGGCTGATGGCCGTGTGCTCGATGCGCGCTCCGACATTTTCAGCTTCGGCGCTGTCTTGTACGAAATGCTCACAGGAATGCGCGCCTTTGCCGGCAACACGACGGCTCAGGCTCTGAGCGCGATCTTGCGTGACGAACCACGGCCCTTGCCAGTTTCGGTTCCAGCAGCTCTCGGACGGGTCGTGACACGTTGTCTCGCAAAGTCTCCCGAGGATCGCTTTCAGTCGTGCGAAGAGCTCAAGGGAGCACTTCATCATTCCTTCGCGCCAAGCGACGACCATCCCCGACCCTCCATCGCGGTGTTGCCGTTCGCGAACATGAGCGCTGACAAGGAAAACGAATACTTTAGTGACGGGCTGGCCGAAGAGATCATCAACGCACTGGCGCACCTGCCGGGCCTGACGGTCATCGCTCGAACTTCTGCATTCGCCTTCAGAGGCAAGGAAGACGACGTCCGCCGTATTGCGGATGCGCTCGGCGTGAAGAACGTCCTTGAAGGCAGCGTCCGCCGGTCCGGCAATCGCGTGCGCGTCACGGCACAGCTGATCACCGCGAGCGACGGCAGCCATCTCTGGTCAGAACGGTACGACCGGGACATGACCGACGTCTTCGCGATCCAGGACGAGATTGCTCAAGCGATCGCGAGTGCCCTGCGCGTGAAGCTGTCGGTCGAGACTGGCACGAAGCGAGGCGGGACGTCGAATCTGACCGCATATGAGGCGTTCCTGAGGGGACGCTTTCATTGGGTGAAGCTGACCCCGGACTCGCTCGATCGAAGCCGCGACTTCTACGAGGAAGCTATCGAACTTGATCCCGAATTCGCACTGGCGCATGCATTTCTTGCCGAGCACGAGTTTGCGAGAGCGGTCAGCGGCGGAAGAGCAATGGAGCTCATGCCGAAAGCACGCGCACGACTCGAGGACGCGGTTCGGATTGAACCGTCACTCCCGGAAGCGCAGGCGTTGCTCGGCACGATTGCTGGTGTGTACGACTATGACTGGGTCGAAGCTGGCAAGCAATTTCGGCTGGCGTTAGCACGCGACTCTGTGTCGCCGCACACGCGGCTTCACTACGGCTACCACCTCTTGCTCACGGGCCGGCTCGAGGCCGCTCGCAGCGAGTATGAACGGGCCGTCGCAGAGGACCCGCTCAACATGTTGTATCGCTCCCATCTGGCGTGGTGCCTCCAGGCCATGGGCGCGACGCGTGCTGCCATCGAGGAACTGCGCAAGA
>Ga0111538_10009939_pt1 | contig 12665 bp, 6 predicted proteins | sample SoiMethybrSBSTD1_FD_79669 | JGI IMG/M metagenome (GOLD analysis project Ga0111538, IMG submission 79669) | Bulk soil microbial communities from a Populus tree surrounding site in Tennessee, USA - Soil MetaG P. TD hybrid SBSTD1 (version 2)... | ecosystem: Environmental > Terrestrial > Soil > Tree...
GCACTTCGGTGTCCGCAACTCGAGGCGTACATTCGATGCCCGCCCCAAAGAGCCGATCAGGCCTCTCGGCGAAATCAGTGCACCGCAGGCGCGTACATTTTCCTCGGGGCTTCACTGAAGCCCCGATACAGACAGAAAGAGGTTTCTTGAGCGCCGAGGAGCGCCATTCGCCGAGACGGCCTGACGGCTCAGAAGGCGGCGAGCTTTCGAGGAGCGCCATTCGCCGAGACGGCCTGACGGCTCGGATGGCGGCGAGCTTCCGAGGAGGGCCATTCGCCGAGACGGCCTGACGGATCAGAAGGCGGCCAACGCATCGTCCGAGGTCGGGATGCGCACAGCATCAAGGACATCTTCGCCGAGCTCTTCTCGAAGAATGCGGCGCGCTTCGGCAAGCTCGCGTTCGGTGATCGCTAGCGGAATGGAAATCACTGGATCGGTGGCGAGAAAGAGAAAGCGAAACTCGCGCACGGTGCGCTTCGTGATTTGTCCGATGGCAAAGGCGGAGAGGATCGCTTGGCGCCGGTACGAAGCGGAGAGCGAGCGCTTCGCATCGAGGAATCGATCGGTCTTGAAATCGACGATCGAGAGCGTTCTGTTGGGTTCCTCGATCAGGACATCGGCCGTACCGGAGAGAAATCCTCCTTCAACCGGAAGAAAGAAAGGAACTTCACGCCGCGCCTTCGCACGCCATAGGGCACTGACCGCGGGATCGTGCACGATGCGCTCGAGGTCGCGCAGGATCGCGCTTCGATCCGCATCGCTCCACTCGAGCACCCAGCTACGCGTCGTGCTGGGATGAGCGCCGGCGATGGCTTCGGTCGCGCGCTGCAGCGCGACCTCCGCGGCGGATGCCACCGCAGGATCGTAGAGTTCAAGCGACTTGTGCATGACGTCCCCGAAGGACGTTCCCGAAAAGGATGTCACCGCGGCGAAGAGATCTTCCTGGATGACGTGCGAACGGTCTTCGGCCGTCGATGCGCTTGCGCGCAAGATCCGCGTTCCCCTTCGCGCGTGCTCGCGGGTATTCCTCCACTCGGCCAAGGAGGAGTGGCGGCCGTGTTCCCGAGCGCTGGCGAGGTCGACCGCCGCGACGGGCTCGCGCTCGGGAAGGGAGGGCAGCTCCTCGACGCGCAGGGCCGCGACGGGAGAGGACGGCGGCGGCGCTTGGCCAGGGTCGGAGCCCAGGATCGTTTTTAACATCGGTGAAGCGAGGAAGCCCTTCTTGCCCGGCATCCAAGAGAGAAGAAGGAAATCGCGAGCCCGGGTCATGGCCACGTACAGAAGTCGAATCTCCTCAGCCTTGCGCCGGGCATCTTCTTCGCCGATCGCCTCCTCGAACCCCGGTGTTGCCACGCTCTGCTCGCGGGAAAAGCGCGCTTCGAGAAATCCTTCCGTGCGGCGCGCCACCACGGAATCCTGCGTGCGGAGATCCGCGCCCAAGTCGGCGACGATGACGATCGGGAACTCGAGCCCTTTGGATTTGTGCATGGTGAGGATTTGTACGGCGCGCTCTTCTTCGTCCTCGAGCTCGCCGGGGCCTTCGCTTTGCGTTTCCGCCTCTTGTGCCGAGAGCCAATCCGAAAAATCGCGCAGGGTTGCGAATCCCGCTTCTTCGAGGGAATCCGCCGCCTCGATCAACATGCGCAGCGCATCGGCGCGCACTTTTCCGTCGGAGCGCAATCCGAAGAAGGAAACGAGGGACAGATCCTCGACGATCTTCTCGAGCAGCTCGGGAACCGGAAGCGTGTTGGCGCGCGCGGCCAAATCTTGAAGCGTGGCCAGCGCGCGAGAAACCTCCGCGGCGCGAGGATGTGCCGCGTCGAGCGCCCCCAGCATGTGCAAGGTGAGCACATCGTCTTCGATGCCGAAAGCGGGGGAGCGCAGCGCGGCGAAGCGCGCGAAGCGATCCTCGGGTTGCGCGACCGCGCGCAGCACGGTGCTGAGCGTCGCGATCTCTTCGCGCGCCGCAAAGCGCTTTCCTCCCGCGACCAGCGCCGGGATGCCGCAGTCTTGCAGCGTGTGGCGAATGGCATCGCCGCGCTCGATGCGGCGCACGAGAATCGCAATGTCTCCGGGGCGCGCCGGACGAGATTGCTTCGTTGCAGGATCGATCACCGGCCAAGGTGCGGAGGCGCCGTCGCGCCCCAAAATCGCGCGGATGGCGCGCGTGATCGCGTCGAACTCCACGTCGCGTAGCAGCGTCGCATTCAAGGAGGAGCGTCCGCTCATGGTCAAAGCATCTTCGGTCAAGCGCGGATCGGGAACGATGGCGTGAATGCGCGGCGTCTCTTCTGCGGGCCGGCGGCCGGGAAGGAGATCGACGTAGCCCGCCTGAATGTTTTCTCCCGGAGCGGGAACCATCCACCCGCGAAAGACGCGGTTCACGAAGTCGAGGATGAGGGGCTGCGATCGAAAATTCACTTGGATCGTCTCCGCTCCGCCGCTCGATGCAAAGCGGGCGCGCGCGTGCTCATACAATTCGATGTCCGCGCGGCGGAAGCGATAGATCGACTGCTTCGGATCCCCGACCAGGAAAAGGCGTCCCGGCTCGAGCGTCGAATCGATCGGGGAGCTTCGATCCGGAATGCGCGCGGCGAGCAAGAACGCGATCTCCATTTGCAGAGGATCGGTGTCCTGCGCTTCATCCAAGAGAATCTCGTCGAAGCGTGCCGCCAATCGCGTGCGAATGTCCTCGCGATCGCGAAGCAGATTGCGCGTGCGCAGCGCCAAATCGCGGAAGTCCAAGATGCCGCGCTCGCGCTTGGTGCGCTCGTATTCGCGCTCGTACTCGCGGACCCAGTCGCGAGCGGCGGCCGCCGCGCGCATGCCGCGTTCGCGACGCGCAGCTTCGAAGATCCGTTCGATTTCTTCCAGTTGGGCACACACGAGCGCTTTCGTGTTTCCCGACCAGGCTTGGCCGCGCCCGCGATTCGTCGTGATCTTGACCCACTCGCGTGAAGCGAGAAGGTGACGGTCCGCTCCGCCGCCGCCGATCGATTGCGCTTCGCACACCCAACGGTCCAGCTCTTTCAAGCGAAGGAACAGCTTGTCCTCCGGATCCATGCATTGCTCGCCGAGCTGGAGGGCGACATCCAGCGCGAAGCGAATGCGAGGAAAGAGGGGATCATCGACCGGTGCGTCGACCGGCGCGATCGGCAGGTCGCGATTCGACACCGCAATGTCGGCCACGCGGCGAAGCTCGGCCAGCGTCACCCCGGCTTCGCGCAGAAGCACCGCATGTTCGAAGTGCGACGGTTGGGCTTTGGCGAGAAGCCGCGCCCAAGCGCGTTCGGAGAGAACTTGCTGAGCAATATCGTCGGCCACCGCGAAACCGGGAGGAACTCCGGCTTCGATCGCGAAGTCGGAAAGGAGAGAGCGACAGAACGCGTCCGTCGTCCCGATGCTCGCATGCTCGAGCTCGTTCAAAGCCTGGCGCAAGGCGGGCTCGTCCGCAGCATGCAGCGTGAGCTCATGACGAAGCTTGCGGGAGAGATCGGCGGCGGCCTTGCGCGTGAACGTGATGATCGCGAGACGGCGCAAGAGGTGGCCGCGGCGAAGAAGAGACAAGACGCGATCGACGAGAAGCGTGGTCTTCCCAGTGCCTGCTCCCGCTTCGACCGAAAGGGATCGGTCGCGGGCAGCGAGAATGCGATCGCGGACGTCTTGATCCGAAGGCTGCGTTTTCATGCCGTGTCTCGCAGAAGCGCCAAGTGCGCTTCGAGCTCGGGGTCGCCGCGCTTGCCGTTGAATCGTGCGCGCGGCGAAGGACCGCAGGCGCAGGCCAAGTCATTGCTGCAGCACTTCGCGCCGGGCAGAGAGGGAAACCATCCCTGCTCGACGAGATCGAGTGCGCGATCGAGAAAGCGCTCGATCGCGTCCCGGTGCCCGGCAAGATGTTCTTGGGTGAGCCCTGATTCCTTGGTTGATCCGCGCGAACCGGTGTAGCGAAGTACGGCGCGCGAAACTTCTTCCCCCAGAATCTGCTGCGCAGCTTCGGCGTAGAGCGCGAGCTGCAACGTGACCACGGACCGCTCGCGATCGAGGCCGGCAATCTCGCCCCATTTGAATCGGATGACCCCCGACTTGTAATCGATGACTTCCAGCGTTCCATCGGGGCGCGCGTCGACTCGATCGATGCGTCCGCGAATCGAAATCGTCCGGCCGGAAGGGAGCGTCCATTCGAGCGCGGGAAACGCATCCTCGGAATCGAAGCCGAAGCACAGCTCGAAGCGCAGCGGAACGTTGCGCTGGGCTTCGGGCGTGTACGCTTCGCGCGAAAGGAGCGAGGCGAGATCCTGGCGCATCGCGGCGAGAGATGCGGAGCGCGCCAGACGCTGCGCGGTGGGAAGGGATGTCAGAGGCTCGCGCCACATGGCCAACGCGCGATCGAGCTTCTCGAGCGCCACGGGAAGATGATCGGGTTGCAGGGGAAGAAGCCGGTCTTCGTCGAGCCCGCGATAGATCTCCTCCAACAGCGCATGGATGATCTTGCCGCTTTCCATGGGGGTGAAATCGTTTTGTTCCGGGGAGGGTGAGTCGAGCCCCAAGATTTTCGTGACGAAGAATGAGAAGGGGCAAGTGACCGCACGCTCGAACGACGTCGCGCTCCACAGGTTTTTCTTCTTGGCGAGCACGTTGCGCACCGCCTGACGTGCTTCGGCGCTGTACAGGATGCCGTCGTGAGATGTGAGATGACCCGGCTGCCAGCGCGCGCGCACTCCTTCGAGCGCCGGCTCGAGGAAGCTGCCGCCGTTCTCGGCAAAGAGGCGGGCCAGATCGCTCTCGTCGAGATCTGCTTCTTTGCGAACGAACGACAGCTCGAGATCGGTGAGATCGACGGGCAGATCGCGCGCGAAGGCCGGCGCGTCGGGAGGTACTTGCTCGAGAAAATCCGCTCCGCCCGGATCGAGCACGCGCTGGGCGCGCGCGGCGGCGAAATCCACCAAGATTCCCGCCGGAAGGCGCAAGGGCCCCCCGGTGCGCTCGCGCTTCGACCACGACAACACGGCCTTTTCCGATGCGCATTCCAGCGCGAAGCGAAGGAGCAGAATCGCTTCGTCGTTTCCCGCGCCACGCAAGGGAAGCACGCGCCCGGCGTGCGCATGTTGATTGTTGAGCGCATCGCGCAGGCGATCGGGAAGAAGAGGATCCTCGCGCGGCGGAGACAGAATGGCTCCGGCGGTGAAGCCGGGATAGAACACGATGGGGCGCGAGATGCCGCGCGCTTGGTCGGCGCGAATCAAGAGAACGCGCCCTTCGCCGGATTCGCCGCGCGGCGGAGTGCGATGGCGCACGAGATCCAGCACGGCGAGCAGCTCGCGCAAGAAGAGAAAGAGATCGGCCGGATCGTGCTCGTGCGCATCGATGACCGCGCCGATCGCTTCCTCGATTTCCGCGCTGGGATACCCGGAGAGCTCGCGGCGATGCTGCTCGCGAAAGAACGCTGCCGCATCGTCCCAACTTTCGATCGCGACCGAATCGGAACGCCGCAAGAGATCACGCGCCAGCTGCGCCGCGCGCTTCCCTTCGAAGGTTTGCGAAACGGGAATGCCGGCTCGATCGGCGAGCGGGATTCCCGCTTTCGCGAAGATGCGGCGCACGAGACGCGGGGAGGGTCCGTCTCTGGGGATGACGATCAAGAATTCGTCGAAGGCGCGGCGCTCCTCTTCCATCGCGCGGCGAATCCGGCGCGCGATGCCGCGGATTTCGGAGCTCTCCTCGGAATACGTCACGAGCTCGACAGATTCGCGATCGGGGCTCGAGATTTCCGCTGATCCCCAAAACGGAACGCGCACCGTGAGAAGGGAATCGACGCCTTCGTCCACGAGCTCCAGCCGGCCGCGCTCCTGCACCCACTCCAGAAGCGAAGCGGCCGCGCTTTCTCCCGCTTCCCCCGGTCCGGGAATGAAAAGCGTCACCGAATGCGAGTCGGCCGCCGCGCCGGCCACGGCGCGCTGCTGTGCAGTCAGATCATGAAAGCCGAAGAAGAAGAGCGCGTCAGGGCCGGTGCGCAGCGCATCGGTGTCGAATGCTTGGGCCGCGATCGCTTCCTCGCGACAGCGATCGAAGTGGCGCGATTCCACCATGCGCCGGTGCACCTCGCGAAAGACGCGAGCGAGTGTTTCGCGAAGCGGATCTTCGGCGCGAACTTCGTCGAGGTCCTCCGGTTCATGGCGCGATTGCAGGAGATCTTCGATCGTGGCGGCGAAGAGGCGCGACACGCCGTTCGTGTCGCGCAGCCCATGAAGCGGATCGGCGCTCGCTCGGGCTTCGTCCGGTGCGGTCGCCAGAAGCGCTTGCGCCGTGAGCCGGTCGAACGAGGCCGGTGACAGCCGCCGCCCGTCCTCGCGGTGAAGGCGCGCGCCGGCGAGCTGGCGAATCCATTCCGCAATCGACACGACGCGGATGCCCACGAATCCGCCCAAGCGGAGTGCAAGTGCGCGGCGCGTTTCCTCGCGGGCGAGATCGCTCGGCGTGATGATGCGGATCGATGCAAGCGGATCGGCCTCGCGCAGAGTGCGAGTCTCCCGAGCGAGCGCTTCGCGAAGCGCATCGAAATCGGGAGCGGCGATCGCCTTCAAAGTCAACGCGGGGCGGCGTGAGCGGAAGACGAGTCGGGGGGGGACGGGGTGGCCGCGGCCGGAGGAGCAGCCCCGCCTGGCGGGCCGAGCTTTTCCAGGGTTGCCTGCAGCGCGGCGAGCGTCGTGGAGTCCGGAACGCCGGTGAGCGGAAGATGCCGGTCGCGCTGGAAGTCGCGCACGCCTTTCATGAGCTCCGGTCCCAAGTACGCCGTGGTGCGCTCAGTGCCGCCGTAACCGGCACGGCGCAGATCGGCGCGAAGCTGGAGAAAGCTGCGCAAGCGAAGAACATCGATCGTTTGCCCGGATAACTCGGAGATCGTCCCGCGGCGCACTTCGCCATGAATCGTGTGGACGATCGGATCCCCTTCGCTCAACCACTGATCCCCATCGTCTTCTTCGAGAATGGCGTATTGATCTCCCGCGATGAGGATGTCGCCGGGCTTCACCGGCTCGGAGCCGTTCAAGGACTGATACATGTTCGCGATCGGCCGTCCCGTTGCATCGACGAGCGGGGCGTCGCCGCGCCGGCGATGAATTCCGTGACGCAACGATTGAAAGAGCCAGGACCATTCGTCGCTCGACAAGGGAGTGGTGCGCGCCGTTGGCAGCGTGACCTTCGCTTGATTCTCGATCGCGCCCAGGACGAGATCCACGGGGCGCATCGCCATGTGCTTGCGAACCGCATCCTCGGTCGCGTCGGCACGCACGGGAATGCGCGCGAGCGCGAACGATTGTCCTGCGAGTGTCAACCCTCCGGCACGTGTGACGCGCAATCCGGGACCGTCGGGCAACGAATCCGCCTTCGTGCTCGCTGTTGAAAAGCCTGAAGACTCCAGCAGCGTGAGCTTGTGCTGCTTCCCCGGAGCCCGCACCGCGGCGGCGAAGCGCACCGTTCCCTGCGAGGGGGGAATCCCAGGAATTTGGGGAAGCGGGAGGTCCTGTATGTCCATCATCCATTTCTTTTCCGCGCCCGCTGGCGTTCGCTTCCACTCTCCCGCTGTATCCCCGGGCTCGAGCACCATCCACTGCACTTCAGCCCCGGCGAGGCCGGCGTTTTCCGGGGTGAGAACCAAGCGATCAGCAATTGCGCGCCCGTCGATGCGCAGATTGAAAAAGGGCGAGCAATACACCGGGAGTTGTGCCCGTGTTCCTTCGAGCACGAGCCCCAAACGAATGGGCGTCTCCGCTTCGATCACGAGTGGCTGATTCGCGGCGGGCTTTTTCCCCTCGAGGCCGATCACGATCGCGCGCTTCCACACGATGTCGGCCGGGGGAGCCGGCGGCGCAGCCGGCGCTGAATGAGCGGGGAAAACGAGCGCGAGCGCTAGGACAAGAATGCGGCCCAGATGGGGGATTCGTCCGTTGTCGTCAGGGCCGGCTGGAACGGCCCGGGCAGCCAGTTCATCTGACCGCGATGTTCGGGGTGTTGTTGCAGGAACCAACGGGTCCTCATCTCGTGGCAAGTCAAAAGATGCGTCTGGCACCTCCTCGAGAAATCCTCGACGAGGAATTCCAACGCCCGATCATACCGTGCATCGTCTGCGCGAACCAACGGATCGTCAAGGATGACGGGGAATCGCTCGCCCGAGTCCTGGACGCGTTCGGCAATCGCCAGTCGAAGGGCAAAACCCAATTGGTCGATGGTCGCCGGGGACACGGCGCGGCGCAACGCCGGGCCTTGCAGGCGTGGGCCGCCCGCCACGAGCCTGAGGGAGAGGCGGAGCTGCGCATCCACCTCGACCTCGTGAATGTGGGAGACGAAGCGCCGCGCTATCTCTTCCACGCGGGCCGCGAGCGGCAATTGCCAGAGTGCATCTTCGAGATCGGGCTCGTCGCCGGGGAAACCGAACGCAGGATCGCGCCGAAACGAAAGAATCTCCGCTTCCTCGGAAAAATCGCGGATCGCGAGTCGTTCGATGCCATCGGCAAAGCCCTTCGTCGAATCGATGCCGCACGATTCGAGCACGTCTTGAATGGAGTCACGCAGCGCGATCCGTTCTTTATCCATCGTCGCCAAGTCGTCCTCGGACTTCGCGAACGTCTCTTTGGACCAGCCCCATTCCTTTTGTGCTTCGACGTAGCGCTCGAAGTCGTGGAGGAGACTTTGCCAATCGGTCACGCCGCCTGAGGGCTTGGAGGAATCCGCGGCCGCATAGGCTTCCAGCTTTTCCAGGAGCGCGGCGATCTCGCGATCCGTTTCTTCTCGCTCGCGTTGGAATCCCTGCGCGGTGACGTATTCGGGACGAAGCTTGCGCCACTCTTCGAAGAGGTCCAGAGCTTCGGAAGCCGTCTTGATCTTGAACGTATCGGCCATGAGCGCGAGCCGTCCGCCGGCGTAGCGCTGTTCTTTCTCCAGCTCGCTCAATTGCGCAAGCTTGAGATCGAGCTGGCGCTTGATTTCCTTGCGTTCTCCTTCGCGCAGACTCTTTGCGCCCCAGAAGATCTTGGCTCCGATTCCCGCGGTCAGGATCGCCAGAAAGAGAGAAATCAGAGGAAGAATGACCGGCACGTGCACGACGCGAAGAATGACCGTCGCGAGAATCCAAACCGCGGACAGCACGAACGGCCAGACGGCGAAGCGCGCCCCTTCCTTCCGCGCGCGAGTGATTTCATTGAGCCGCGTTTCATCGAAGCGGCTCTCGCTCTTCACCAGCGCTTGGCTGCCGCGGTGGAGCGTATCGCTCTGCCGGAAGTTCTCGAGGAATTCCTCTTCCGTTTGTTGCAGCACTCCGAACGTGGCTTGGAGCTTCTCCATGCGCTGCATCGTGATTTTGCGATCGATCCATTCGCGATGGCAGCGCTCTTCGTCGCGGCGAATGCGCTCTCTTTTCTCTCCGGCCTTGCGGAGCTCGACAAGGAGCTCGCCGAGTTTCTCCAAGTCCTCCGGCTGGACGGCAGCGATTCCGCCGATGCGCTCGACTTCGGAGCGAAGCTCTTCCAAGTAGGTCATGTTCTGGCGCAGGTCGGCGGCCTTCTTTTCGATCGCATCGGTCAGGCGGTCGAACTCCACCTTGCGAGTGCGGAGATCGTCGACGAGCTCCTGGTGGCGCCGCTGAATCTCTTGGATGGGAATGGTCTGCTTCCCGCTTGTGGCGTTATTTCGCGCCGCGTTGCGCCCTTGGGTCAAGAGGGTCGCCATGAGCGGGTCGCCGTCCACGCGGTGCACCGAATCGTCGGTTAGGATCGCGACGGCAGCGAACTCCCGGCGCGTCAGGTTGAAGAGCTTCTCGCCGAGCCGGTGGGGAGGGGCCTCCTGAAGAATGAGTGCCGTAACGTCGGTGCCGTCGGATTCGGTCACTTGAACCGAACCGTTGGAGTAGTCATTCGAGATCTTGATCAAGGAGCCATTGTCGAGACGGCAGTGAAGAACGATCGTCGTGTTCTTGAGAATGGAGGTCTCTTCCACCCAAGGCCGCTCCCGAATCTCCGGACCGTAAAACGCGGTCAGGATGGACCGAGCTAGAGTGGACTTGCCGGCATTGTTCGAAGAGGTGCCCACGCCAAGACCTTGGGCGGGGAACTTAAAGGATCCGGTGAGACCTTCGAATCCTTCGATCTCGATGCCTTCGATCCTCAAGGCCTGCAATCCTTTCGCTGAAGAGATCGAGACGGATTTCCCATCGATTTCGGCTGATCTTGGTGAATCCCTGAGCCTCGATTCGAAGGAATTCGGTCCTTGGTACCGGGCCAGGGGATTCCTCGGGGCGGGGCCCTTCTTTCGCCGGGATTCATCCCTTTGCTTCGTTCAGTGCAAACAAGAGGAGACACTGGTCATTTTTCAAGATGAGCCCACTCTCTTGAAGTGATTCTTGAAGCGAGGAGCTCATCTAACGCCGGTTGCATCCGGGTGCTGGCCGCGATCCTCATGATCGCGATCGGGGATGGAGTGCCCAACTTCGCCCGGGCGGATTCCAGGGTGCGTCTGGGCTGGGAGAGCGAGAGCTCGGAAACGGCCTGGTCCATTCAACTTCGAGAGGAAGACTTCGAGCTGTACTGGAGCGGACTGCTCGATTCAGGAGAGTCCTCGCTTCGAGCTCCCGCCGCCGGGATCTCGCTCCGCTTCCCCGGTGGAGCCCTGTCCGCGGGTGGGCTTCGCGGGCTTACGCCGGAAATGTTGAGCCGGCGCCTCTCTGTCTTTTCCTTTGATGTTCTGGGGAGCGCGCCTGGAGTCGGGGCTGGTGCCAACGTGGAGGGCATCGCCTTCGAATTGGGCGACGACGAAGGTGGGGGATTCGTGAGCACGGCGCGCGAGTCGGAAGGGGCGATTCGCAAGAGCGCTTTCGTTCATGCCCCAGTGATGGGAGGGCGCGCACGGATCTGTGCCGGGGCGTTTGTCCAGGACGATGGGTTGCAGGAAATGTCTTGGGGTGGGCGCGTCTCCCTTCTTGACTGGATGGTGTCCACGGGGAGCTCCGCCACGGGACCGGAAACTTCCGTCTCCATCCGCGAGAAGGATCGCCGTGCGGCGCTGCGCGCCACCTGGCGCGATGGACCCAGCGGTCGTGAATGCACTCTCGCCTGCGGCGCGGGAATTTCGAAAGGGCGATTCTCTGCAACGCGCGTCGAGATCTCCGGATCTCCGTTCGACTCCGCCATTCGGGACTCGCGGGCCCGCGGCCTCCTTCGAGGCGCATGGGGACCCTGGAGAGTGTTCGCAGGCGCGGATACGAGAAGGCTCGCCGCCGGCACCTCGAAGACTCGTGGAAATTTCGGATTCGCGAAGATCATCGCCGCGGGAATCTTCGCCACCACCGACTTTGCGTGGGACACGCTTCAGGCCACGCCGGGGGTCGCTTCCTTCACGCTGGCCGGCCGGCTTGCTTCCTTGCAAGGGTCGCTGCAAAGCGAGATTTCCGCGCGAACCGGCCGCCGTCTCGCGCTCTCCTTGGAAAGGGGAAAGAACATTCGCACGCGCGCGGCAATGCGTTTGGCCGATCGCACGAATGCTCCGGCGCGCGTCACGTTCGAGTTGACCGTCACCCGCGTCGATTGACTTCTCGAACGTGCAGCGCAAAGATCTGCGCCGCATTCGAAGGAGGACGGCGTTGCCGAGAATTGTGCGAGTCGGATTGATCCAGGCGAAGAACGCGCGCAGCGAAGGCTCCATCGCGGAGATTCGCGAGGCCATGATCGCGAAACATCTGCCGATGATCGAGGAGGCGGCGAGAAAGCGCGTTCAGATTCTTTGCCTGCAGGAGATTTTCAACGGTCCGTATTTCCCCGCCGAGCAAGATGAGAAGTGGTACGCGCTCGCCGAAACGGTTCCGGGTCCCACGACCACGCTCATGCAGGAGATCTGCCGCCGTCACGAGATGGCCATGATCGTCCCGATCTATGAGAAAGAAATGACCGGTGTCTACTACAACACCGCCGTCGTCATCGACGCCGATGGAACGATCCTCGGCAAGTACCGCAAGAACCACATCCCGCACCTGCGCTGTTTTTGGGAGAAGTTCTATTTCAAGCCCGGCAATTTGGGATATCCGGTGTTTCGAACGCGCTTCGCCACGATCGGTGTCTACATCTGCTACGACCGCCATTTCCCCGAGGGGGCCAGGCTCTTGGGACTGAACGGCGCGGAAATCGTCTTCAATCCGTCGGCCACCATCGCCGGGCTTTCGAAATACTTGTGGGAGCTGGAGCAGCCCGCGCACGCCGTTGCCAACGGGTATTGGATCGCGGCCATCAATCGCGTGGGAATCGAAGAGCCTTGGAAGGCGGGACAGTTCTACGGATCGAGCTATCTTTGCGACCCGCGCGGGCAGATCGTTGCGCAAGCGAGCGAGAACGACGATGAGCTCTTGGTGGGGGACGTCGATCTCGACATGATCCAACAAGTGCGGGACACGTGGCAGTTCTTCCGCGACCGCCGCCCGGAAACGTATGCGGACCTCACGAGCCTCGCCCCGTAGGAGTTTTCGCCGGTTCGCCTCGACGGAGCGCCCATACCTCTCGGCTCACATGCGTTCCTCGGCGCGGCAGCGGCTCGCCTTGTGCTCAGCTTCCCGGTGTCTCTCGTCTCCACTGCAGGTCCTCGCGCGCATCCATTACCGGCGCGCTGCGGTACACAGTTCGACTCGAGAC